>R21__coassemble_190_pt1 | contig 52718 bp, 51 predicted proteins | sample R21__metabat2_low_PE_038 | metagenome-assembled genome bin R21
AACTGACAAAATGATAAAACGGAGGGGATATCCCCTCCGTTTTTATTATCACTCAAAAGGAACCTATGGGAATGCTTCCGTCATCTCTTCCCTTTTCAATGGATAAAATCTGTACATAGAAGCTGTTGCCGTTTTCCATCTGTGCCTGCACACGATCGCCCACGCGATGTCCCATCACGGCTTTTCCCACAGGAGATTCCTTACTGATCAGCCCTTTGAGAGCATCCTGACGCAGCGTAGTCACCAATTGGATCCTGCGGGATTTTCCCGTATTCTCCATGAGGATCTCCACAAAATCGTAAAGACCTGCTGTATCTTCTCCGGAGCAATCTTCAATAACATGTGCCGTTTTGATCATGCGCTGGAGATAGCGGATGCGGGCATCATTGCGATTTTTCTCCTGTTTGGCAACTTTATATTCATAGTTTTCACTCAAATCGCCGAAGGCGCGAGCCGTCTGCACATCCTCGATCAACTGCGGCCTCAGCACCTGCACCCGATGATCGATCTCCTCCTGCATCTTTTGCAGATCACTTTTTGTCAGCTCATCGTACATCTTGATTCCTCCATCATATCCTTCAGGCACGAAAGTGCCATAGGCAGCTTTTGAAGATCCATGCCGGAATAGTTCACCACCAGCACATGAGGCGGTGCCTGCCGACGATCACTATAATAGTCCGACAGGAATGTCAAACGCAAGTCTTTTTCCAGAGCTTTTTTTCGCAAGGTCTCGTCGGGCAACTTCGTTTCCAGCGTCATCAGGAAGTGCAGACCTGCATCCTGCTCCGTAATTTTTGCCCGAATACCACTGCTTCGAATCGTTTCAATCACTGCGTCCCGTTTCTGGTGATATCTCTTGCGCATACGGTTCAGATGCTGCTCGTAATGGCCTCGCGCCATAAACTGTGCCAACGTATACTGTTCAAAGCCCGACACCGTGCAGGCATAAAAGCCCAGTTTCTGCCGAAAGGTCTCCAGCAGTTGTGGAGGCAATACCATATAACTGATGCGAATGGACGGTGCAATGGTCTTGGAGAATGTGTTGAGATAAATCACTCGGCGATTTTCATCCACCGAGAACAATGTGGGGATCGGGCGGCCTACAAAGCGGAATTCGCTGTCATAGTCATCCTCCAGAATATAGCGCCCCGACTTTTCTCCGGCCCATCGCAAAAGCTCCTGGCGGCGACCGATGGGCATCACGATCCCGGTGGGGTAGTGGTGACTTGGCGAGGTATGCACCACGTCGGCCTTCGTTTGCCGCAGTTGACTGATATCCAGCCCCCTATCATCCAGTCCGATTCTCTCCAGCTTGACCTGATTGCCCTCATAGATGCGGGCAATCTTGCTGTAACCGGGATCTTCTACCGCATAGCACTTGTCCCTGCCCAACAGTTGTACCAGCATGTTGTACAGTACCTCAGTGCCGGCACCTACGATGATCTGTCCCGGGGATACTGCCATGCCCCGAAACTGCCGCAGATAATCGCAGATGGCCTGGCGCAATATCAGCGCACCATTCGGCGGTGTGGGGTGAAGAAGTGCCGTATCCCGTTCCAAAATGGTCTGTCGCATCAATCGGGTCCACACGGTAAATGGAAAATCACCTTCCGACACCGTATTGGCCCCGAAATCCATCAACCATTCCCGTTCCGGCCTTTCTTTATTTTCCTGAGCAGTACGCACAGTCTGCAGCGGTTTTTCCACCGCGGCTACATAGTATCCCTTTTTCTCCAGAGCATAGATATATCCCTCGGCCATCAGTTGCTCATAGGCTGTCTTCACGGTAATCACGCTGACCTCCAGGTGCTCCGCCAGCATTCGCTTTGATGGAAGTTTCTCTCCTGCGGTCAATCGACCTGCCAGTATATCTTTCTTTATGGCGCGATACAATTGTTCATACAGGCTGATATCACCGTTTTTTGAAAAGGAATACGTCAGCATAGCTCCTCCATCTGGTATTAACATATAAAATCAATATGGATATTTTAATAATACCAGTTTTCACTATAATACAGAATCATCACAAATGCAAGGAGAATTCATTATGCCAGACCGGTACATTCGAAAAATGGTACTCGCCGCCGTGTTAGCCGCGCTCACCTGCGTAGCCACCATGGTGGTACAGGTACCCTCCCCCATTGGTGGATATGTAAATATGGGAGACTGCTTTGTTCTGTTATCCGGTTGGCTTTTGGGCCCATGGTGGGGCGGTGCAGCAGCCGGTATCGGCACCATGCTGACCGATCTTTTCATGGGATACGCCTACTGGGCGCCCGGCAGTCTTTTCATCAAAGGCTTTGATGCTGTGGTGTGCGCTCTTTTATTCCGTTCCATGGGGCGCGGTAAGGCCGCCGCAGTTGTAAGCGGTCTTTGCGGTGAAGCCATCATGGTTTGCGGCTATTTCGGATACGCCGCATTGATCCTGGGCCGTGGTGAAAGCGCTCTTTTGAGCGTACCCGGCAATCTAATCCAAGGTTCTGTAGGCATTATCCTTGGTCTTATTCTGCTGACTGTCGCCCACAAGGCACACTTGATGGATAAATTCAACTAATCATTCTTTGAGATAGAGGTGTTGTTCATGGCAGGTATCGTTCATGAAGTAGAACGAGAAGAAATTCTCGGCGAAGTAAAAATGCAGGCTTCCAATGCCGCCCGCGAGTTGATGGAAGCCGCCCGACTCCACCGCGGCCAAATCGTGGTAGTAGGCTGTTCCACCAGCGAAGTAGTCGGCAAGAAAGTGGGAAGTTGGTCTACACCCGAGGTCGGTCAGGCCATTTTTGACGGGCTCAACAGTGTATTCGGCCCTGCCGGTATCTATATTGCCGCCCAGTGCTGCGAACATCTCAACCGCGCATTGATCGTGGATTACGATGCAGTGCCCGGCGCCGAGATCGTCAACGTAAAGCCGCAACCCAAGGCCGGTAGTTCTTTTGCCACCGCTGCATACAACAGTTTTGTCCATCCTGTGGCTCTGGAGGAAATCAAAGCCGATGCAGGCCTTGATATCGGTGGCACACTCATCGGCATGCACCTGAAAAAGGTGGCTGTACCCGTCCGTCTGGAGCAAAATCGCGTCGGGGATGCCATTCTTCTGGCTGCCCGCGTTCGGCCCAAGTTTATCGGCGGCGAGCGCGCGATCTACGATGACGACCTGAAAGACGGGTATCCGGAATTCTGCAAATAAAACATGAAACCCTCTGATTTTTATCAGAGGGTTTTTCTTTATGCAGGAATCGGGAAAATAATCTTCAGGATTAGGAATACCGCCGCTGCAACCACGGCTGCAATGGCAAATCCACGAAAACGCATCTTATCCTTTTCTGCCTGTTCCTCATCTTCGTGCTCATTCTGCCAACGTACATAAAACCATCCCGTGCAGAGCAAAAGAATCAGCGGGAAAAATATCAGACCGATCACGGCTACGTATCCCATAATCATGCCTCCTCACTATTGTTGGACACAGTATAATGGAAATCGCCTCCCTCGTCAAGATTCTATTTCCATCTTACGATGCCTGCAAGTCCATGTGGCAAACTCGATTCCAATGGCTTCCCGGCAATAAATGCTTGACAAATCGCTGTCATTGCGGTACAAAAAGCGTAGTAGACATTTATTATTGATTTGTCCATACTATAAAGACATTTATTTAGGAGGTAACTGCAATGTTGTCGATAGAAATGCTCCGGGATGCCAAAAGAGTCCTGGAACCTGTGATCAACTATACCCCCGTTATTTCTGCCACAGGCATTGTGCCTGACTGCGATTTTTATCTGAAAGCAGACTGTCTGCAAAAAACCGGTGCCTTCAAGCTTCGCGGTGCCTACTACAAAATTGCCACCCTGACCGACGAGGAAAAATCCCGTGGTGTCATTGCCTGCTCTGCCGGGAACCATGCCCAGGGCGTCGCTTTTGCCTCTCGCGACATGGGAATCCCCGCTACCATCTGCATTCCCGAAGGTGCACCCCTCAGTAAAATTGAGGCCACCCGCAGCTACGGCGCCAATGTGGTGCTGGTACCCGGTGTTTATGATGATGCCTACGCCGAAGCTGTTCGTCTGCGTGACGAAAAGGGTCTGACCTTCATTCATCCTTTCAACGATTACCGCGTCATGGCCGGCCAGGGCACCATCGGTCTGGAACTCAGTGAGCAGCTTCCCGATTGTGATATGTTTTTGGTTCCTATCGGCGGCGGCGGACTGATTGCCGGTGTGGCCTATGCCATTAAGCAGCTGATGCCAAAGTGCAAGGTCATCGGTGTGCAGGCAGCCGGTGCCGCCAGCATGGTAGATTCTATTCATGCCAACCGCATTCTGACCCTGCCCAACGTCCATACGATTGCCGACGGCATTCAGGTAAAAACTCCCGGCGACCTGACCTTCGATCTGGTACGTCGGTATGTCGACGACGTAGTCACCGTCAAGGAGGGTGAGATTGCCAGTGCCATTTTGACGGTTTTGGAGAAGCAGAAGCTGGTTGCCGAAGGTGCCGGTGCCGTTGGCATCGCTGCCGCTATGTACGGCAAGGTGGACGTTAAGGGTAAAAAGGTCTGCGCCCTTCTCTCCGGCGGCAATGTGGACGTGACAATGCTGGAGCGCATCATCACCCGCGGTCTTGCCAAAGAACGCCGCACCGTAAGCTTCTCCACCGTTCTGCCCGACCAGCCCCACGCTCTGACCCGCTTCCTGAACATCATCTCCGAAACCGGTGCCAACGTGTTGGATATCATCCATGAACGCCGCAACACCCACACGGAAATCGGTTCCTGCATTGTGCAGGCCTCCCTGCAGACACGCAATGCCCGTCATATTGAGGAAATCTATGATAAACTGCGTAGCAATGGCTACGAGGTCAATGAATAATGCAAAAAGAGGACACCGTACAGGTGTCCTCTTTGCTGATATTTCAGGGTTTTCTGATACTCAGGTTCAAGCCCAGCGCCGCCACAGCCAGAGCCAGCAGCAAGATAAAAGGCGCTGTATAACTGCCGTAAGACGTTAAAAGTGCACTGGCAGCTGTCGCCATGAAGGATGCCCCCATCAGGTTGAAGTTCATGACACTGAAGTTGGTCGCAAAGTATTTTGTCCCGTAGAATGCCGATGTAAAAGCCGATGTCAGCGTAGGACACGCGCCGTAGGAAAGACCCACCAGGCATAAACCGACGATGCAAAGGCCAACGGTGTGCAGAAGTACCGCCAGAAGTGTTACACCTGCCGCCACGATGGCCGTCAGCGATGCACACAGCATGGTGATACGGCGACCTGCCGCATCAAACAGGGCACCCGTCAGTATACGACCCAAGCCGTTGCACACCGCCAGTACACCCACCAAAGTAGTTGCAAGGGACGCAGAAGCGCCCACCGACAGCGCCAGATCTCTTGCAAAGCTGATGACTGTATTTCCCACAGCAGCCAAAAACACGATACATACGAAGGCTCTCCAAAATGTAAAACGTCTGAGCATCTGCGCAGTGGTGTAGTCCTTTGCCTCAAAGACCTCATTGCCCGCTTTCTTTGGGATCTTCGCCTGTGGCAATATCACATCACTGCCCGGCAGATGAATCACCAAACCTGCAACAAGAACCACCACACAGATTCCAGCACCCAATAATTGATATGTTGTACGCCAACCGATACCGCTGATCATGGCACTGGCAACATTGCCCAGCAAAAGTGTACTGGCGCCAAAACCCATCATCAGGCAACCGGAGCAAAGTCCTTTTTTGTCCGGAAACCAGACTCCTACTGTTGAAATTGTGACGATATAGGCGCAGCCGATCCCGAGGCCTGCAAAAACGCCGTAGAAAAGGTACAACGCGCCAATAGATCCACCGCTCAAAAGTGAGGACAACACAAATCCAAGACCTGCCAAAACGGCACCGCCGCAAATTACAGGGCGCGTTCCCAATTTCTTCGCAGTCAAACTACCCAGGAAACCTCCCAGACAGAAAAAGCACATGGTCAATGTAAAATTTAATGCCAGCTGTGATGCCGTCCATCCGAAAGTCTCTGTCAACGGTGCTTTCAGGATAGACCAAGCGTAGATCACGCCGGCAAACAGCATGGCCACCACACCTACGGCAAGGTAAAGCCAACGTTTCCGCATAGTCTGTTGTTTCATATTGTCCTCCTATGATTCAGCCTTGTCCTGCAACTCATTATAGCAATCCGCGGCAATTTTCGCAAGAGGATTCGGTGAAATCAAAAGAATAGCTTGCAGAATCAAGGGCTCTGCATTTTCATAACCGGCAGATGCAGCTTTACATATAATCACGTTGTTGCTGTGATCCCGGATATATGACAAGTGATGCGATCCGGCAAAGCTCACCAGCCAATCACTGACTGCTTTTGTATGGAAAGAGCCGTGGGGAATGGTACACAGTTCCTCAAAATAGTGAAATACGCCTTGCGGCTCCAGATTTTTCAGCACTCACGTCAAATGTCTCTCCTTGCTTCCCGATTTCTTTCAGGCAAACGGAATATAAAATCAGAACCACCCTGTTGGGTGGTTCTGATATATGGCAGCGGGAGAAGGATTTGAACCCTCACATACGGAGTCAGAGTCCGCTGTGCTACCATTACACAATCCCGCTGTGTTCCTGACGAACAAAAACTATTATACACAAGCAGCGCATTTTGTCAACAGTTTTCTCGTCAGGAATCGCAATTATTTTTTCAGATCATCCCCGCGGAAGTATTTACCCAGAGGACGATAGAGTGCGGCGAAAATCACAAGGCACATGGCCATATCAATGGCAACGTAACTACCGTTGTAGGCTGCGGAATAGGCATAGGGATTCAGCCAGCTCACATTGAACAGCTCCACCGGCTCATAAATACGATAGATCGTAACACCGCTGATAAAATGTACGATAAAACGCAGGACGGAACCCAGCACGGTACCCCAGAAAATGCCGCCGCGCTTGCCGCTGAACACACCGGCAAAGCCCAGCATGGTGAATGCCACCACATAGTCCAGAATCATGCTGGCCCAGCCCCAGGCATATGCACCGTCAAAAATCAGCTGCAGAAGACCGTATGCCAAAGAGGCCAACAGGCCGTCTTTCCAGCCCCAACGAGCGCAGTAAAGGAAAATGGGCAGCATACCCAGGCAGACGGTGCCGCCCTGGGGCAGTTCAAACAGCTTCAGAAAGCTCAGAGCAGTGGCAGCTGCCACCATAATGGCGCCCTCACACAGGGCACGAAGACGAGAGTGGTTCATAACAAAACTCCTTTTAAATAAAATTCCCGCATGGCGAGCCACGCGGCGTCGCAATGCGGAAATCAATTATCATATGATCGCATTCCTACGCCGGCATTACCCGGATCAGGTTCGAGGGACCGATACGGCAATACGTATCATCTCAGCCAGCATACGCCAGCGCCCCTTGGATTGTGGCTTTAAGATAGCACAATTCCTGATATTTGTCAAGAAAAAGGGAGGGTCTCCCCTCCCTTTTCTGTCATTCCTGAGACCTCCGCAGAAGGTCCTGCTGAATATCCCATAGTTTCCGGCTCAGATCCACATAATACACATGAGGATTATCAAAGCGCTTGACCTCATCCCACAGGCTATCCACTTCCCTGGCGCAATATTCGCGCACTTCGCCCAGTGTGGGGCACTTATATACGCACTCACCGTTCAGGAAGATGGGCTGCAGAAGTTCACGGGCGCGGAAATCATACACTGTTTTCTTCTTCCATGTTGCGGAAGGATCGAAGATCTCCATGTCCTTGGTATCATCCACGGTTTCGTCGTGTACCGTCAAATAGTCGGCAATTGCCTTACCCGTATTGCGGCCATAGAAACGCCACACTTTCTTAAAGTGAGGCACGGTGATCTTCTCTACATTCTCGCTGACCTTGATTTTGGGAATGATCTGATCGTCCTTTTCCACGGCAACCAGCTTGTACACACCGCCGAAAACAGGCTCACTGCGAGCGGTAATCAAACGCTCTCCCACGCCGAACATGTCGATCTGCGCACCCTGACGCAATACATCCTGAATGAGATATTCATCCAGAGAGTTGCTCACAGAGATCTGACAGGTCTCCCAACCGGCGTCATCCAGCATCTTACGAGCTTTGCGGCTCAAATATGCCATATCACCGCTGTCCAGTCGGATACCGCACTTGGTAATACCCAGTGGCTTGAGCACCTCGTTAAAAGCGCGAATGGCATTGGGTACGCCAGACTTCAGCGTGTTATAAGTATCTACCAACAAAACCGCATTGGTGGGATAGATCTCGCAATAGGTCTTAAAGGCCTCGTACTCCGTATCAAACATTTGGACCCAGGCATGGGCCATGGTACCACCGGCAGGCACACCGTATAATTCATCGGAAATGGTGCAGGCGGTGCCGTGACAACCGCCGATATAGGCTGCACGGGCGCCCACAATGGCGGCATCCTTACCCTGGGCACGGCGTGAACCAAACTCCAGAACGGTACGCCCCTCGGCAGCACGGCAGATGCGGTTGGCTTTGGTGGCGATCAGGCTCTGGTGGTTGACCGTCAAAAGTGTAAATGTTTCTATGAGCTGTGCCTCAATAGCAGGGGCACGCACTATAACCAAAGGCTCATGGGGAAATACGGGAGTTCCTTCCGGAATCGCGTAAATATCGCCCGTAAAGCGGAAGTTGGCCAGATAATCCAAAAACTCTTCACAGAAAAGATTTCTGCCACGGAGATAATCGATATCTGCCCGGTCGAAATGCAGGTTCTGAATGTATTCGATCAGCTGCTCAAGACCTGCCGCGATGACGAAACCGCCGCCGTCAGGTACCTTACGGAAAAAAACATCGAAATAGGTAATGCGATCCTTGTAACCGTTGCGAAAATAGCCGTTGCCCATGGTCAGCTCATAAAAATCGCAGAGCATGGTCATATTCAGCTTTTCCTGGGGGTTCATACGCAAATATCCTCAACTCTCGTTATTCTTGGGGCGTGCGCCCCAGCAGTTAGCGTCATTATATCACAAAAGAATTATTTGGCAACCATTTCGGGGGGAATTTGTTTCCTGCTGATAAACATTTTGCCCTTTATAAGATAATGCCCCCGACTTCCGTCGGGGGCATTACTCTCAATATGGTCAGGATTACTCCTCGTCCTCTTTGGCGTTGGCCAGATCGCTCAGGTCAAACTCCAGACGGGAACCGCAATTGGGGCAGATGACTTCGCCGTCTTCCAGAACGGACTCATCAAAAACCACCTCTTCTTCGCACTCGGGGCAGGTGGTGACGAAAACTTCGTCGTCATCTTCATCGTCTTCCTCCTCGTCCTCGTCATCGAGAGCGAAATACACGGTCTCTTCCAGATCGCTCAGATCCTCGCTGACGGCATCCAGGCCATCCTCGACTTCCACGATCTCATCTTCTACATCTTTGAACTCTTCGGCCATGGCATCCAGCACATCAATAATTGCCAGCAGAACCTTGCCCTCCTTGGTCTCGCTATCCAGCTTGAGACCCTCGGCCAGGCCCTTGAGATAAGCTACCTTCTCGGAAATTTCCATGATCGTACTCCTTTCAGATATTGATAAGGCAAGGAGTATGTGCTCCTTGCCTTATGGATGGACTTAATTACTTGGAGCGGCCCAGATACTCGCCGGTACGGGTATCGATCTGCACCTTATCACCGATGTTGATGAACAGAGGCACCTTCACCTCAGCGCCGGTCTCCAGAGTAGCGGGCTTGAGAGTATTGGTGGCGGTGTTGCCGGCCAGACCCGGCTCAGTCTCGGTGACTTCCAGATCCATGAAGTTGGGCAGTTCCAGACCGAACACGTTGCCCTTGTAGCTCAGCACCTTGCACTCGGTGTTCTCGGTGATGAACTTGAAGCCGTCAGGCAGCAGATCCTTGCCCAGAGGTACCATGTCAAAGGTTTCCTGATCCATGAAGTAGTACAGGTCGCCGTCTACATAGCTGAAGCTCATGTCCTTGCGATCAATGAAAGCTTCCTCGAACTTTGCGGTGGGGTTGAAAGAAGTCTCGGTCACGCCGCCGGTCACGATGTTTTTCATCTTGGTACGCACGAAAGCAGCACCCTTGCCGGGCTTGACGTGCTGGAACTCGACGACCTGCATGATCTTGCCTTCGTATTCGAAGGTCTTGCCGTTACGGAAATCACCGGCAGTAATAGTTGCCATATCTATGTCCTCCTATAAATGAGGGAACATAGTGATTCCCTCGAATTGAAATATCCGGTCATAATTGACCGGATACATTCTACACGATGTTGTATAGTTTGGCAAGTGTTTTATACTATTTTCTCTGAAAATGCAAAAATCAGCGATTATTATCCCCTATTGGGGCTTCTCTATTACACATTTTTCTGCTATACTCAGTAAAAAGATACACAATTTTGAACGGGAGCTTAATGCCATGTTGCAACACGTCCACGATCCATCAGAAAAAAAGCGCCAGATTAACCGCATCAGCCGTGTCATCGGTCATTTGGAGCATGTGAAAAAGATGCTGGAGAATGACGAGGACTGTGCCGCTGTACTGATTCAGCTCTCCGCAGCGCGCTCTGCATTAGGTGGTCTTGGCAAGCAGATCATCAAAGAGCATATGTCCCACTGCATTTATCACGCCATCGAAGACGGTGACACCCAGGCGGTGGAAGAGTTCCAGAACGCCATTGAAAAGTTCATGTGATATGAGAAGACCCCCGGTATTACCGGGGGTCACATACTGTCAAAGAACTCTAAAGAGGGTTGATGACGGAAAGGAAGAAAGTGTGAAAGAAACCCATCAGGGGTGTCGTTCACCATTAAAATCAGGGATTTTGAAATTTTTTGGAAGTTTCAAAATCGGCTTCAGCTTGTCGAAAAGACTTTTTCGACAAGCTGAGACCCCCGGTAATACCGGGGGCCGTTTTTTTTACAGTATCAGCAATTCTTTTTTTGCCAAAGTGATATCTCGGCAACCGCTTTTCTCTAAGACAATTACGTCCTCGATCCGCACGCCGAATTTCCCCGGCAAATAAATGCCCGGCTCGGCCGAGATCACAGCGCCTGTCGGCAAGGGATTATCATTTCCCGGTGTGGCATTAGGGCTTTCGTGGATCTCCACACCTACCCCATGGCCAAAACTATGACCGAAACAGGCACCATAGCCCGCATCCTCAATCACTTTGCGGGCAGCACCGTCAATAGTGGTACCCGTTATACCGCCTTTTGCCGCGGCGATCCCTGCAAGTTGCGCTCTTAACACCGTATCATACACAAGGCGCATCTCTTCGGTAGGCTGTCCAAGGCACACGGTACGGGTCATATCAGAGCAATAGCCGTGATAAACGCAACCGAAATCCATGGTAATGAATTCGCCCTTTTGCAGCTTTTTATCCGTGGGGACTGCGTGTGGCATGGAACCGTTGGCTCCGGATGCCACAATAGGATCAAAAGACATCTTTTCCGCGCCGGCACAGAGCATGAAATACTGCAGTTTTGCAGCAATTTCTTTTTCCGTTACACCCTGGCGCAATTCCGGCAGAATCTTTTCCAGAGCCTTTTCTGCAATACGCTGAGCGGCGATAAGTGTCTCTATTTCATGGGCATCTTTTTGGGCTCGCAGGGTATTCAGGAGCTTGGACGCCCCCTGCTTCATCTCACAATGCAGCTTGCTTTCATAAGCGGCTAACGCGCTGACAGTCATGCGATCTTCTTCAAAGGAAACTGTGTGAGCGACCACCTCCGTCAGTGCTTCATTGATGCAGGTGCTGAGTGGTTTTGACCTGCTTATCTCGATGATCTTTGCACCTCTGATGGCTTTTTCAGCCGCTTCCGTATAGCGGGAATCTGTGAAGTAATAGTTCCCTTTCCCCGTCACCAAGGCTACACCTTCGCCCATAAATCCGGTTGCATAAAAGCAATTGGGCGCAGAGGTCAGCAGTACCGCATCATAATCTTCCAGACGCGCAGATATTCTCTCCAGATGTTCCACTTTTACCGCTCCCTTCGCATGGCTTTCACCGGTCTCTGCAGAAAATGCAGCACATGATTCCACGCACCAACAGGTCCACCCAGAGGCTCCACCATCAAAGCACGGCAGCCGGTGAGATTGGCCCCCAGTATATCCGTCAACAATTTGTCACCCAAAACCGCAGTCTCACAGGGACGGATTCCCATTCTTCGCATGGCACGGCGATAACCACCCGGCTTCGGCTTACCGGCGCGTCCTACATAACCGATACCCAAATTGCTGCAAAATGTCTCCACCCGTTGACTGTTGCGGTTGTTGCTGAGGATCATTACCGTAATGCCGGCTGCTGCTAATGCGCGGATCCACCGATGCACCTTTTCATCCGGTTCCTTCTGGGATCTCGGCGCGAGAGTATAATCCAGATCACACAATAACAGCCGAATACCGCTCTCCTGCAGAGAGGTTGCCGTTACATCGGTATAGCATTGATATAATTTGTCCGGCCGTAGAGAAATACGCATATCAGCAACCATCCTCTCATAAAATCATGCCTATAGTATCGCATTTCGCGGCTAAAAGCAAGGGGGAGCAAAACATGGATCTGTATGTGGCGTCCTCGCCGAAAAAAGCACCACCCAGCGGAAATCATATACCGGTCTGGGCCGCATGCTGTACCGGGGAGCGTCTTGGTGTCTGCGATCACACACCGCAGAGCGGATTGCTCATGGTGATATACGGCTCGTCTGTGTCGGATCCCGGTCTTATGGCGCGGGACATCCTGCGGCAATGCCTATCAGGACAACACAGCGGTATCATCCTGGACTTTCCTCCCAATCGAAGTGAACTTATACCTTTGGTAAAGGAGCTTGGCATACTTTGCCGCAAATACAGTATTCCCCTTTTCCTCCCGGAATCCTACGCACCCTACGGCGACGCATTTGTCATCGTATCCACCACATTGGTAGGCGGGAACCTTCGGGAAAAGCTGAAAGACGCGGTATCAAGATACGGCGCACAGCGCATTATGCTGGACTTGGAGCGCACCTGTCGGGACTATTTGCTTCCCAGTCCTACAGGAAACGGGAGATGCCTGTCCCAGGAAACATTCCGCAGGCTCTCCACCGGTTGTACCCGATATTTTTCTCCGGATCAATGCACTCGATACTTTACCTATCGTAACGGTATGGAAAGCCACTACATCGTCTATGATGACGCCGACACGCTTCGCAAAAAGATCGCTATGGCAGAAGAATTGGGAATTCAAAAAGCATTGGTCGTTTACAGCGAAGTGGAAGATCTGTGGCCGCTGTGAATAAAAAAACACCCGAGTATACACTCGGGTGTTTTTCGTCTGCAATTAATAGAAACGCTTATTGCGATTCTTGCGGGCAGCCTCAGACTTCTTACGACGACGGACGCTGGGGCTCTCGTAGCACTCGCGGCGACGAACCTCGGCCACGATGCCGGCCTTGGCGCAGCTTCTCTTAAAACGCTTCAGAGCGCTGTCCAAGGACTCGCCTTCCTTGACATGTACTTCGGACATCTATTGTTTCCCTCCCTCCGATATATCCCGGTTAGCTCCTGAGATACTCTTGGAAGCCATAAATCATGACTTAACAGGTGATATTATACGCATGAGCCCGCATCCTGTCAAGGACTATTTTCGTATTTTTTCGCAAATATCTCACTTGGCGGGCTTGACGATGAGGTTCACCAACTTGTTCTTCACATAGATGGTCTTGACCACGGTCATACCCTCGGTGGCCTTTTTCACCTTCTCGTTCTCCAGAGCGGCGGCCACAACGGCATCTTCGGCAGAATCGGTGGGCATGATGACGGTGCCTTTGAGCTTGCCGTTGACCTGCACGGCCATCTCCACGGTGGCATCGATGGTCTTGGACTCGTCGTATTCCGGCCAATCCATCTGCATGGCCATCTTGCCATACTTCTTGGCAAAGCCCATCTGCTCCCACATTTCCTCCACAATGTGAGGTACGAAGGGACTCAGGAGCTTCAGCAGCACTTCCAGATCGCCACGGCTCAGGCCCTTGGAGTAGAAGTCGTTGACCAGTCCCATCATGGCGGCAATGGCGGTGTTGAGCTTCAGTTCTTCGATGTCATCGCCGACCTTCTTGATGGTCTTATGCACCATGGCCATGTTTCGCTCGGAGATATTCTCCTCGCCGTCGACCATCTCCATTAGCTTCCACACACGGTCCAGGAAACGCTTGGAGCCCTTGACGGCCTCATCAGACCAGCTGGCCGTTTTTTCGAAATCGCCGATGAACATGATATAGAGGCGCATGGTATCAGCACCGTAGGCACGGATCACATCATCGGGGTTCACAACATTGCCCAGAGACTTGGACATCTTCACAGCAGGACGCTCGGCCTGTGCGCCGTATTTCTCGCGCAGTGCCTGCTTTTCTTCCTCTGTCTCCACATTACCCACATAGTGGGGGTTCTTACCCAGGATCATACCGTGGCTGGTGCGCTTGGCATAGGGCTCCACGGTGTGAACAACACCGATGTCATAGAGGAACTTGTGCCAGAAGCGGCTATACAGCAGATGCAGGGTGGTATGCTCCATACCGCCGTTGTACCAATCCACCGGCCCCCAATACTCCTCGGCCTCCTTGGAGACCAGCTCGTTTTCATTGTCGGGATCCATATAGCGCAGGAAGTACCAGCTGGAACCGGCCCACTGGGGCATAGTATCGGTCTCGCGTCGGGCATCGCCGCCGCAGCAGGGGCACTTGGTATTGACCCAATCGGTCATCTTGCTCAGGGGGCTTTCACCATCATCGGTAGGCTCATAGCTGTCCACCTGAGGCAGAAGCAGAGGCAGTTGCTCCTCGGGCACGGGTACCCAGCCGCACTTGGGGCAGTTTACCAGAGGAATGGGCTCACCCCAATAACGCTGACGGGAGAACACCCAGTCGCGGAGCTTGAAGTTGACCTTTTCCTTGCCCCAGCCCTGTTCTACGGCGTACTTCTTCATGGCGGGGATGGCTTCTTTCACGGTCATACCGTTGAGGAAGCCGGAATTGACCATGATGGCCTTATCGTCCTTGGCAACGAAGGCTTCCTTGGTAACGTCGCCGCCGGCAACCACTTCCACAATGGGCAGGCCGAACTTCTTGGCGAAATCCCAGTCGCGCTGGTCGTGACCGGGCACGCCCATGACAACGCCGGTACCGTAACCCATCAAAACGTAGTCAGACACGAACATGGGCAGCACTTTTCCGGTGAGGGGGTTCACGGGCTCAATGCCCTGCAGACGGACACCGGTCTTATCCTTATTCAGCTCACCGCGCTCGAAATCGCTCTTGCGGGCAGCGGCTTCCTGATAGGCCACCACTTCGTCCCAGTTGGAGATCTTATCCTTCCACTTCTTCAGCAGAGGATGCTCAGGAGAGATGACCATATAGGTGGTACCGTACAGCGTATCGGCACGGGTGGTATAAACAGTGACCTCATCGCCTACATTGGTCTGGAAGGTGACCTCTGTACCGGTGCTGCGGCCGATCCAGTTGCGCTGCTGGGTCTTGACACGGTCGATAAAATCCACAGCGTCCAGATCGTCAATCAGGCGATCGGCATACTTGGTGATAGCCAGCATCCACTGGCTCTTTTCCTTACGAACTACCTCGCTGCCGCAGCGCTCGCAGACACCTTCCACCACTTCTTCATTCGCCAGCACGCACTTGCAGCTGGTGCACCAGTTTACGGGCATGGTGGTCTTATAGGCAAGGCCCTTCTTGAACAGCTGCAGGAAGATCCACTGGGTCCACTTGTAGTACTTGGGGTCGGTGGTATCTACCACGCGGTCCCAATCAAAGCCGTAGCCCAGCATCTTCAGCTGACGGGTAAAGTTTTGGATATTATCCTTGGTGACAATGGAGGGATGAATATGGTTCTTGATGGCAAAGTTCTCGGTGGGCAGACCGAAAGCATCATAGCCGATGGGGAACAAAACATTATAACCTTCCATACGGCGTTTACGGGAAACGATATCAATCGCGGTAAAGGGACGGGGATGACCCACGTGCAGACCGGCGGCACTGGGATAAGGGAACTCGATCAGACCGTAGAATTTTTTACGGGTCTTATCGCCGGTGAGGGCACGGTAGGGATTGGTCTTTTCCCAGTTTTCCTGCCATTTCTTTTCAATAGCCGCAAAATCGTAATTCATACTTTGACTCCTTCTATCGTAAATATAATGTAGTGACAAAATAAAAAGCCCCCGACCTCATTCGAGGCCAGGGGCGTTAAAAACGCGGTACCACCCTGATTTGGCGCAGAAAATGCGCCCTCAAGACCCCTCTGACAAGGGGCAGTCCGATAACGGCGGGCAGGCCGTTCTGCTCTATTAAAGCAGAAAGCTCCGGGGCCAGTATAGCAACGTGCTTCCACCGGTTCACACCTTCCACCGGCTCTCTTTGGGCAAGCTCTGCGTTGTCTTTTTCCCTTCATTGCTTCTGGAGAAATATTAGATTGATTTTACTCGTTATCATCAAATTTGTCAAGTGAAAGGAAACATGTTATGGATCAGAACGAATTCTCTCTTTCTCAGTTACAGCCTTTTTTGCGGACTCATCCCGGTCGGGGCACATTGCGGGTACAGGTTTCTGTCGGTGACGGCGCTTTTCCGGTGGCCCAGGCTGCCGTGGAGGTTTTTGCTCTGTTGAACGGTGAACGGTTGCCGCTCTATCGCCGCTACACCGACCGAAGCGGCATCGTAGACGGTCTTGTTCTCCCTGCCAGTCCCACAGCAGATACCCAACAGCAATCCACCGCCGCAGAAAGTGTCACCTATTACCACGTCGGGGTATTCCACAGCGGCTATCTTCCCTATCCTGAACAGCGAGTAGAGATCTACAACGGTATTGAAACCATTCTCCCCGTTTCGCTCCAGCCGATTTTGCGCTGAAAGGAGACATCATGCCATATCCAGTTATCCCCACAGAGATTACTGTTCACCTTGGACTGCCGGATGCTCAGGCCCAGAACGTAACCGTTCCCTGGATCGATTACATCAAAAACGTAGCCTCCCACGAGGTCTATCCCACATGGCCGGAAGAATCCATCCGCGCCAATGTCATTGCCCAGATTTCCTATGCACTCAACCGCGTCTATACCGAATATTATCCCAGCCGCGGCTATGACTTTGACATTACGTCCACCACGCAATATGACCAGGCCTATGTCTACGGAGATGCCGTCTTTGACAATATCAGCCTGCTGGTGGACCAGATTTTCAATGAATATCTGGTACGCGGCGACAGCATCGTGCCTCTTCATGCCATCTTTTGCGATGGAGTACGCACACAGTGCCGCGGTCTTTCCCAGTGGGGCAGTGTGGATTTGGCCGAACAGGGTTACGATGCTTTTTCCATCCTGCAATACTATTACGGCGACAACATAAACCTTGTGACCAATGCGCCGATCAGAGGTATTTCTCCATCCTACCCCGGTTTTCCGCTATCACGGGGAGACGCTTTGGAAGAGGTTCGGATCATTGCCAACGAACTCAATCGCATCGGGCAAAACTATCCCGCGATTCCGCGCATTGATCCGGTGACCGTGGTGTTTGACGAAAATGTGGAAGCGGCAGTTCGTGCCTTCCAGCAGATCTTCAACCTGACTGTGGACGGCATCGTGGGCAAAGCCACATGGTACCGCATTCGGGAATTGTGGGCAGATGTCAAGCAGCTTTCCGAGCTTTTGAGTGAAGGTCTCACCGTCACCGAGGCTGCGCGGCAATACCCCAGGGCACTGGGTTTCGGAGACACCGGCGCAGGTGTGCGAACAGTGCAGTATTATCTCGCCTTTCTTGGTTTCTTTCTGCCGGAACTGCCCCCTATCGGTATCACAGGTGTTTTTGATGAAAACACACGGGATGCCGTGTACACCTTTCAAAGTCAGAACGGGCTTGCCATTGACGGAATTGTGGGGCGAGATACCTGGATCGCCCTTCAGCAGGCCTATAATATGCTTCTATCCGACCTGCCGGAAGAATATCGGCAGTACAGCGATCAGATCTATCCCGGCCGATTTCTGGTATTCGGCGATACCGGTGAGTCTGTGCGTCAGCTGCAAACCAATCTGCGCACCATCAGCCTGAACGATCCCGCCATTCCGGAGATCACCGTCACCGGTACCTACGATATGGCTACACAGGAGGCGGTAATGGCATTGCAAAGGCAGCTTGGTCTGGAGCAGACCGGGTCAGTTGGGCCTCTATTGTGGGTGCAGATCATGAATCAGGGCAGCGTACTATAAGAAAAAGCGAGGCATATGCCTCGCTTTTTACATTTTCAGTTCAGCATTGTCAGAACAGGGCCGTCATTCTCAGTGACCACACCCATCAGGTCCAGAGGCTTACCGTCGCGCCAAAGGCGCTCCAGACCATAGAACTCCCGGGCTTCCTTATTGAACACATGAATGGCGATGCAGCCGTAATCCAGCAGCACCCAGGTACCACCGCGATAACCCTCACGGTGCAGGGGCTCTTCGCCAGCTTCTTCGTGTAGTACCTTCTCCACATTGTCCACCAGAGCATTGATCTGGGTGTTGGAAGAACCGGTGGCGATGACAAAGTAGTCTGCCAAAGCGGTCAGATCACCGATCTCCAGAGCCTGAATCTCCCGGCCTTTCTTGTCGCTGAGTGCACGTGCGGCCAACAGGGCCAATTCTTTCGGATCTTTCATAATGTAACTCCTTTATCAAGAAGATAGTTCCTGGCATCCAGGGTATCGTGATGGACAGGGTTTCCCATCCCGGTCATTTCATCAATGGTCATGTTGAGTCCCAGCAGCATGCCGCGATCCAAATCCCGGTAGACCGCTTCACGGAGTCTCACCACTTCGGGATCGCCCGCAAATTCACGACTGGGCTCGATATAGTCGGCAAGATACAAGATCTTTTCCAGTTTGGACATTCCCGCTCTCCCGGTAGTATGCCACAAAATTGCCTGATAAACATCCTCGCTGACACCGAATTCATTTTTTGCAATGGCGGCACCGGTCTTGGCATGAAGAAGCTTCAAAGCTTTGCGCTCCAGTTCGTCCAGTTCAATGCCGTATTTCCGGCACAGGGTCATCTGGGCATCCATATCCAGTTTTTTGGTGCAGTCATGGAGAAGTCCCGCCACACGTGCCTCAGTCTCATCCACGCCGAACATCCCGGCCAGCTTGGCAGCTTCCTCTGCGGTACCCAGTACGTGCGGCATCCGCTTGGGTTTCAGGTAGCTTAAGGCAATGGGGCGAAGCTGCTGCGGAGTCAGGTGCTTTAAATTGCAGTTTGTTCCGTAGAGATGTTCCCTCTGGATATACCCCCAAACCGTATCGGTCAGTTTATCCTTATGCTCCGTGATGTGTTCTCTGATTTCCGTTGAGGATATCTCTACCACATCAGGATTCTCTACAATGATGATATGGGCACCGTATTTCTCTTCCAGGTGGGCTTTTTGCGCGGTAAGATCATCGCCGTACTCCCGGGCAAAAACGCCAAGATGGGAAAGTGCCATTACCGTCTCAGGCTCGTGCCAGGACTCCAAGGATAAGAACATATCCGTTCCCATCAAAAGGTATAGTTCATCGTTCGGATACTGCTCTTTCAATTCCCGCAGAGTATCGGAGGTATAGCTTTTCCCCTCCCGACACAGCTCCATATCGGAAACGCTCACCTGCTGCCAGATAGCAGCAAAATTAAGCTCTGTCATCCGAAGACGCTGCTTACTTGAGGGACTTCCCGCCGGGATCTCCTTATGGGGCGGAACAGCCGCGGGAATAAGCAGCAGTTTGTCCAGCAAAAGCTGCTCGATGGCCGCCTTGGCCGCCGTCAGATGCCCCAGATGAGGCGGGTTGTAGGTCCCGCCGTAAATGCCTATTCTCATAGGATCTTCTTAGCCTTTACCAGTTCGATCTTACGCTTGTCCTTCTTGGGCTGCTGGCGATAAAGCACGAACTTGCTGCCAATGACCTGCACCACTTCACTGCGGGTCAGAGGTGCCAGCTCCTCAGCGGCCTCACGGGCAGAAAGCATGCTGTTCTCTAAAACCTTACCTTTCACCAGTTCCCGGGCTTCCAGTGCATCGTTGACCTGCTTTACCAGGTTCTCGCCGATGCCGTCTTTGCCCACCATGATGATGGTATCCTCTGTAGAGGCGATACCGCGCAGCTGTGCGCGCTGTTTGCTTGTCAGTTCCATATCAGTTCTTCTCCAAATAGTTCTCCAATTCCACCGCAAAGGCACGCAAGGCATTGCCGCGATGGGAAATGGCATTTTTCTCGTCCGCCGTAAGCTGTGCAAAGGTTTTTCGCTTGTCAGGCACCAGGAAAATGGGATCATAACCGAAACCGTTCTCTCCCATGGGTGCAAAGGCAATGGTGCCGTAGCAGTCACCCTCGGCTGTCAGCTCATCTCCATTGGGAAATGCGCAAACGATAGAGGTGTGGAAATGGGCGGCACGATTGGTGGAGCCTCTCATATTCTGCAAAAGCAGGGTGTAGCGGGCTTTGTCGTCATCCAGACCGCCGTAACGGGCACTATATACACCGGGAGCACCCTGCAGCCAATCCACGCACAAACCGCTGTCATCGGCGATGGCGGGCAGCCCGCTGGCTGCCATCACCGCTCTGGCCTTGATGGCAGCGTTCTCGGTAAAGGTCTCGCCGGTCTCCTCCGGTTCCAATGCCAAACCGATGTCGCTTTGCAACACCAGCTCGATACCGAAAGGTGTCAGAATCTCCTGCATTTCTTTCAGCTTTCCCTTGTTGTGGGATGCCAACACAAATTTCATATCAGATTTCCCCCAGAACTTCCTTCTGCCTGCGGATCAGCTCCCGGTTGCCCTTCAGGCACAATTCAATCAGATCCTGCTGTTCCTTCAAGGAAAATGCGCGACCTTCACCGGTACCCTGGATCTCGATGATCTCGCCCAGTTCGTTCATGATGCAGTTGAGATCCACCTGTGCGCGGCTGTCCTCAGCGTAGGGCAGATCCAGCATGGGCGTCTCATCAATGATACCGGCGCTGACACCGGCTACATGGTGAATGATGGGGCTCTTGTGGAGATAGCCTTCCTCCACAAGCCACTGGCAGGCCAGTGCCAAGGCTACAAAGCCGCCTGTGACAGAGGCAGTACGGGTACCGCCGTCACCCTGCAGCACATCACAGTCGATGGTGATGGTGCGCTCACCCAACAAGGCCATATCCACAGCCGCACGAAGACTGCGGCCAACGAGGCGCTGGATCTCCGCACTGCGGCCGGCCAGCTTCAGCTTGTCCACGTCGCGGCGGCTGCGCTGACGGTTGGCCCGAGGCAGCATGGAGTATTCCGCCGTTACCCATCCGTGGCCGGGCTTCACATGGGGCGGCACCTTCTCTTCCACACTAGCGCAACACAGTACCACCGTGTCGCCGCAGCGGATGAGGCAGCTGCCCTCTGCAAATTTATTATAGTTCGGCGTGATGGTCACTTCACGCAGTTCGTTCACTTTTCTTCCGTCTGCTCTCATACCAGTGCCTCCGTAAACTCTTTTGCATCAAAGGGTTGCATATCGTCGATACCCTCGCCCATACCCACATACTTGACGGGCACGCCCAGTTCCTGGGCAATGGCGATGACAATGCCGCCCTTGGCAGTACCGTCCAGCTTGGTGAGAATGATGCCGGTGAGACCTGCGGTCTCCTTGAACTGCTTGGCCTGAATGAGGCCGTTCTGGCCGGTGGTGGCATCGAGCACCAAAAGCACTTCCTTACTGGAACCGGGACACTCGCGGTCGATGATCTTCCCCAGCTTGGCCAGTTCGTTCATCAGGTTCTGCTTGTTGTGCAGGCGGCCTGCGGTATCACAGAGAACCACATCCACACCTCTGGCCTTGGCAGCCTGCAGGGCATCAAACAGCACCGCGCCGGGATCGGCGCCCTCATGCTGACGGATAATGTCTACACCGGCACGGTTTGCCCAGATCTCCAACTGATCGGCCGCGGCGGCACGGAAGGTGTCGGCGGCGCACAAAAGCACCTTTTTACCGTCCTTTTTCAACTGATTGGCCAGTTTACCGATAGAGGTGGTCTTCCCCACACCGTTGACGCCGATAAAGAGCACCACGGCGGGAGTGTTGTTAAGGTTCAGGTTCTGCTCACCCACTGCCAGCTTCTGCGCCATCACATCACGAAGAGCTTCCTTGATGGTATCTTCGGTGTGCAGGCGCTTGGAATAGGCCACATTCTGCAGCTCCCACACGATGTCGGCAGAGGTCTTGGCACCTACGTCCGCCATCACAAGAGCATCCGTCAGATCCTCATAGAATTCATCGTCCATCTTCTCCCACAGGACATTTTCCTGCCAGGATTTTTTCAGTTTATCAAAAAAGCCCATAATTCTATCCTCATTTTTTGATCCTCAAATCGTTCGCCAGGTCGTTCATATTGATGGTCAGCACACGGCTGATGCCGCGCTCCTGCATGGTGACACCGTACAGCACATCGGCCTCCTCCATGGTACCGCGGCGGTGGGTGATGACGATGAACTGGGTCTTGCCGGCAATGCGGCGCATATAGCGGGCATAGCGCACCACGTTGGCCTCATCCAGAGCGGCCTCGATCTCATCCATCACGCAGAAAGGTGTGGGATGGACTTTCAAGATGGCAAAGTACAGGGCAATGGCCACAAAGGCCTTTTCACCGCCGGAGAGAAGCGTGATGGTTTTCAGCTGCTTTCCGGGCGGCTGTACCTTGATCTCAATGCCGCAGCCCAGAATATCGTTCTCGTCCTCCAGCTCCAACTGTGCCTTGCCTCCGCCGAACAGTTCCAGGAAGGTCTCCTGGAAGCTCTCGTTAAGAAGTCTGAACTGGGTAGCAAAGATTTCGGTCATCTGCTTTGTGATCTCGTCAATGATACCGCTGAGTTCCTCCTTGGCCTTCTCCACGTCACTGCGCTGGTCAGACAGATAGGTATACCTGGAGTTCACGCGCTCATATTCCTCGATGGCACCGATGTTGGGCGTACCCAGGCTCTTGATTTCTCGGTTCAGTTCCGCAATACGGCGAGTGGCTTTTGGCACACTCTCCAACTCCATGCGCTGCGCCATGGCATCGCTGTGGCTGAGCTCATAACGCTCCCACAGCTTGTCCAGAATGGCCGATTCCTCCAGAGCACTGCTCTCCAATTTCTGAGAAATGCGCTCCAACTCCTGTGTAGCGGCAATCAGGGTATCATTGCGGCTGCGGCTCTCCCGGTTCATGGCATCGCGCTGACCCTCCAATGCCAATTTAGCATTGGAAAGCTCCGCAAGCTTCTGCCGATATCCTTCCGTCTGGCTACGAAGGGCATCCAAAGATGCCTGATGCGCATTGATCTGAGTCTGCGCTTCTACATTGGCCTGTTCAAAGCGGGCGATGAGTGCCTCCTTATCGGTCTTATCACCGGCCATGTCTGCCTGCAAAGCGGTAAGATTCTCCACAGTACGCATTGTGGAATCCCGTTCTGCGGCAAGTGCGGCCTGCTGCGCTTTGACATCGGTAACCTGCTGGCTGAGGGTATTGCTCTTTTCCAAGGCCTCGCTCTGATCAGTCATCACCGCATCGGCGGCAGAATGCTTCTCCGCGGCCAAAGCTTCGCTTGCAGTGATAGCTTTGGCCACCTCTGCGCACTTGGCTTCATCGACCTTGTTCTGCGCGCCGAAAGACGCAAGATCCGCCTCCATGTCGCCGCAGCTCTGGCGCAGAGTCTCGTTGAGGATATCGTAGTGATCCTGCTTGCCTTGATATTGCAGGACCTCGTCCTCCGCTTTGCGCTGCTGAGACTGGGCCACTTCCAATTCATACTGGGCCTTGTCCAGTTCACGCTTGGCCTCTTCGGCGGCGGTATTTGCGGCGATAAGCTTCTCCTGCATACCGGCGAGCTTTTCGCTCAGGCGGGAAAGCTCACTGGCACGGCTCAATACACCGGCACTACGGCTGACGCTGCCGCCGGTCATGGAGCCGCCGCGATTCATCACCTGGCCGTCCAGAGTCACGATACGGAAGGCGTTTTTGAATTTCCGGGCCATGGCAATACCGCAGTCGATGTCCTCCACCACCACGGTACGACCCAACAAGTTCTTGAAGATACCGTCATACTGGCGGTCGTATTCGATCAGATCTGTGGCAATGCCCACAAATCCCTGCTCGCTGTGCACTCTCTCCTGCAGTACATCGCCGCGGATGGCGGTCATGGGCAGGAAGGTGGCACGTCCACCGTCTCTCTGCTTTAAGAAGGCGATAGCCTGCTTGGCATCCTCTTCCCGATCCACCACAATGTTCTGGAGACCTGCGCCCAGTGCGATCTCCAGTGCCACAGTATACTTATCTTTGGTGGTCATGAGACTTGCCACAGGCCCGCGCACGCCACGCAGAGTATTGCGCTCAGCGGCCTGCATCACAAACTTCACGGCCTTGCCGAAGCCCTCGTATTCCTTTTCCATCTCCGTCAGGAGGTGGATGCGGTTTTCAAGAGCGCTCAGATCCATGGTCAGCTGCAGCTTGGCTGCGGCTGTCTCCTCGGCTTTTTTACGGCGGCTGTCCATACGGAGGCTGTGACCCTCAATGATATTGCGAACAGCCTGTGCCTCCTCGGCGGCATCGTCCAAAAGTTTTTTATTCTCGCGGGATTCCTTTTCGCTCTGCGCCAATTTCTCACGGGCAGACGCAAGATCCCTCTCCATGGCAGCGGCTCGCTCCCTGCGCTGCTCCATGCCGCTGCGCAGAGCGGAAAGCTCCGCCTTGCTGTCAGCAGCGGCAGCCAGAGCCAAAGTTTCCTCAGCACGGAGATTCTCCACCGTCCGGGTAGCACCGGCCGCGCCTTGCGTCATGGCACGGACTTCTTCCAGCAAAGTGTCCAGTTTTTCTCCCAGTTCAACGCACTCACGGTCGATAGCTGCGACGCGCTCATTATGGCCTGTGATCTGTTGCTGCAGATTATCGGCACGGCCATCGGTATCCGACATCTCCCGACGGACACGATCGATGCTCTCTGTATTATGCTCAATGGTGCTGTTCAAAACGGCAATGGCGGATTCCTGTTCCCCGGCCGTTCCGTCCAGACCGCTCATCTGACTGCGCAGAGCCTCGGCATCCATATCGTTGCGGCGCACCTCTTCGGAAATGGTTTCCACCTGCGCATAGGCATCGTCCATAGCGGCCTTGGCGGCATCACGGTCTGCCTCGGCAGTATGCACATCACCCTCCAGCTTGATTTTAGCCGTGCGGATTGCCTGCAGCTGCTCCAACCATACAGAGATCTCCAACACGCGCAATTCATCGCGCAGTACCAGATATTTCTTGGCAACCTCGGACTGCTTGCGCAAAGGCTCCACCTGTAGCTCCAGCTCGGCGATCTTATCGTTGATGCGCACCAGGTTTTCCTGGGTACGCTCCATCTTGCGCTCGGATTCCTCCTTGCGGTGGCGATACTTGGAAATACCGGCGGCCTCCTCAAAGACCTCACGGCGTTCGCCGGACTTGACAGAGAGGATCTCGTCGATTTTACCCTGACCGATAATGGAATAGCCCTCGCGGCCCATACCGGTATCCATGAAGAGCTCATTGACATCCTTCAGTCGCACGGATTGCTTATTGATGTAGTATTCACTTTCCCCGCTGCGGTAATACCGGCGGGTTACCGCTACCTCAGATTCCTCCCGGTTGGGAAAGATGTGCTCGGTATTATCGATCACCAGAGTAACCTGAGCAAAGCCCATCTGATTCCGCTTCTCAGTACCGCCGAAGATCACATCCTCCATCTTGGCTCCGCGGAGTTGACGGGAATTCTGCTCACCCATGACCCAGCGGATCGCATCGGAGATATTGGATTTACCGGAGCCGTTAGGACCCACAATGGCCGTAATATCCTCGCCGAAATTCAATACGGTTTTGTCGGGGAAGGATTTAAATCCCTGAATTTCCAGTGCTTTTAAATACAAACACTTCACCTCATTTTACATCGGATACTATAACTTGTGTAGTATAGCAGAAAAGGTCTGTTTTTGCAAGGAGAGATGATAGAAAAAGCGGCAGGATTTCTCCTGCCGCTTTTAAAGTATAATATCACTTTTTACACATCCAACTTCAAGTCGTTCTCTTTGATCCATCCCCATTTACGCAAGGGCATGGCCAAAATCGGTGTCAGCACTGCAGGCAGTACGATGGAGACCATAATCAGGCCCAGCCAATCCATACCGGTGATAGCAGGCTTTGTTCCGGCGGCCATATCATTCACCCAGCCGGTATATATGCCGATCTGCCCCACGAAACCGCAGGTTCCCATACCGCTGGATACGGCAGCGCCGTTCATCTGCAATTTGAAAAGGCAGGTGGCAATGGGACCTGTAATGGCCGCACAAACCGTAGGAGGAATCCAGATACGGGGATTGCGGACAATATTGCCCATCTGCAGCATGCTGGTGCCGATACCCTGAGAAACAAGGCCGCCCCAGCGATTCTCACGGAAGCTCATCACCGCAAATCCCACCATCTGAGCGCAGCAACCGGCCACGGCGGCGCCGCCAGCCAGACCCGTCAGACCCAAGGCAGCACAGATCGCGGCAGAGGAAATAGGCAGTGTCAAGGCAACGCCGATGATTACGGATACCAGAATGCCCATCCAGAAGGGTCTTTGCTCGGTAGCCCACATAATGGCCTTGCCCACAGCACTGGCTGCAGCACCGATGGGTGCGGCGATGAGAGCCGCAATACCGATACCACAGAGGATCGTAACAATGGGGGTCACCAACAGGTCGATTTTCGTCTCTTTGCTGACAGCCTTGCCCACCTCAGTGGCAATGATAGCCACAAAGAACACTGCCAGAGGGCCACCGGCTCCACCCATGGCATTGGTGGCAAAACCTACGGGAATCAAGCTGAACAGCACCATAGGAGGCGCCTGCAATGCATAACCGATGGCCACCGCCATACCGGGACCGACCATAGCAGACGCAAGACCACCGATGGTATATGCAACAGCCCCCTCGCCCTTGCCCAGAGTCACAATAACGGCCTGCAGAAACCCGATGTGGAACTGATTGCCTATGGTATTGAGAATGGTACCCACCAGCAGGGTGCAGAACAGGCCCTGGGCCATGGCGCTCATGGCATCAATAAAATAGCGTTTTGTAGAAAAGACAATGTCTTTTCGCTTTAAGAATGCAGAAAACTTATTCATAGTATCCTCGCTATCCCCTTATTCGACAAATTCACAGGAATTTATCTTCTTCATTATAAGGTTACCTGCGCGGATGTCAAGGCGCAAAACTTGCCGCGGTTTCTGCAAATGCTTTCCTTTACACTACTTTTTGTCCTGCTCGATCATATCATACAGTGCCTCCAGCGCCTCATGGAGAGTGCCCATCCGATCAATAAGTCCCAGAGCCACCGCCTCACTGCCGTAGATCACGCTGCCCACATCGTTGGCCATATCCCCCACAGACAGCATCAGCTCCCGAAACTTTTCTTCGCTGATACGGCTGTGCGATGCCACAAATTCAATGATCCGTTCCTGCAATCTCTCAAAATAGCGATATGTGGCCGGTGCTGCGATGACAGTCCCTCCCATTCGTACCGGGTGGATGGTCATGGATGCACTGGGCGCGATGAAAGTTGCCTTTGCGCATACCGCTAAGGGCACGCCGATGGAATGGCCGCCGCCCAGCACCAACGTTGCCGTTGGCTTTTTCATTCCCGCCACCAATTCCGCAATGCCAAGACCTGCCTCCACATCCCCACCTACGGTGTTGAGCAGCAGCAGCAATCCGTCTATATCCGCCGTCTGCTCAATGGCGGCGAGAAGCGGCAATACATGCTCATATTTCGTAGTCTTGGTGTTCTCCGGCAGGTTCATATGACCCTCAATTTGTCCGATCACCGTCAGGCAATGGATCGTTCCCCGCTTGTTCTGCACCACCGTGGAACCCATATCGATGATCGGCTGCAATGGTATCTCCTGATTGTGCTCCTGTTCTTTTGTTTCCTTGGAATCGTAATACATGGCATGGCCTCCTTTTCCGGTATTATGGCAAAATATCGGGTAGAATATGCCACCCACTGCAAACCTTGACATTGGGCACGCTTTTATATAGAATAAATTGTCAAATAACCAAGGAGGAGTCCCCATGAAACGTTTTGCGGCTATCATATTGACCGTTATTCTCCTGCTCTGCCTTTGCTCCTGTGGCGAAGAGACGGCTGCTGAAGAAGATGTCGATCTGTCTCTTTGGATATATCCTATCGGTCAATGGATGGATACATCCGCTGTAGAGGGCTTTCTCGCCGACTTTACCGAGCTGAATCCCACCATTCATATTGATGTGACCTATCTGAATGCAGAAACCGCCGATGCCACCGTCCGCGGAGCCATGGAAGCGGATATGGCACCGGATCTGCTGCTGGGAAACGTGAAGCCTCTGGTAACCCAATTCTCCCGCGAAGGGATGATGGCTGACCTTTCCGCCATTTGCGACGGCCGCGGTATCTATAAGAATGTTCTGACCGCCTGTACCGGTGAGGATGGCTCTGTATATATGGCGCCGCTTTTCATCAATGCCTACTGCATGGCTTTTAATCAATATCTCTTTGAAGACGCAGGCGTTTTAAAGTATGCTGATCTTGACAATCATTGCTGGAACAGCAGTGATTTCTTTGATGCCGAAATTGAAATGTTTGATTATGGCACTACCGATTTTGCCTCCATCTATTGCTGCGGACAAAACGGTGATTACGGCACCCGCGCTTTTGTCAGCAATCTCTACGGCGGCGGTCTGGTGGACGAAAACGGCAATTATGCCCTTACCAATGATCAGAATCTCCGCGCTTTGAAAAAACTGGTTCGCTATAAAGGTTTCCGCTGGGACGATACCATGCTGGCAGAAGATGCCGCGTATCTCTTCTCCCGCGGCGAATATGCCGCCACACTATGCTGGAGCGCAGACATGGCGCGGCAGTACCCCACCAACTTTCCCGTGATCCCCATGTCCTTTCCCACGGAGGACGGCTCTGTCGGCGGTCTGCCCGGTGAGGTATGGGGTCTGAGTGCTTTTGACAACGGCAGTGACAGCAAGCTGACAGCCGCTTATAGCCTGATCAACTATTTTTATAACTTCGATGATGCCTATGCAGAGGCCGTCAGAATCTCCGGCTATTTCTCTGCCAGAACAGACTTCACCCTCTATGCAGAGGACGAGCTGCTGGCTCCTTACGAAGCGCTCAGCGCTTACATCTCCCCCGAACCGCAGGACACTGACAACTGGGCCAATATGCGTACCGCCTGGTGCGAAATGCTGGACACCATCGCCAATACCGAAGACATCGGTGAGAGCGGAATCCGCGAGGCCATGGAAGCCTTTGACGCCGCGGCGAATATGAAATAAAAGAAATCCGGAGCGCTCGCTCCGGATTTCTTTTATTCTTTATTCTGCTTCAAACACAGCTTTGCAGCCCTTGTATGTCATGTAGCAGTCCAGCTTGGATACCACCTCAAAGGGGGCGTGCATGGCGAGAACCGGCACGCCGGCATCGAGAGTGGCAATGTTGCGGTTGGCCATGTACTGGGCCACGGTACCGCCGCCGCCCAGATCCACCTTGCCCAGCTCGGCGATCTGCCATACCACACCTGCATCGTCCATCACACGGCGCACATAGGCCACTGTCTCGGCATTGGCATCAGAAGCACCGGATTTGCCCCGGGCACCGGTATATTTGCAAAAGCCAATGCCGTGATTCAGGAAAGCGGCATTCTTCTTCTCAAATACCTCAGCGAAGTTGGGGTCATAGGCGGCTGTCACGTCGGCGCTGAGACAGAAGGCATTTTCATAGCACTCCCGCAGCAGAACATTCTGGCCGTCGCACAGGTCGTTCATAAAGGTGTCAAAGCAGGCACTCTGCATACCGGTGACACCCATGGAACCGATCTCCTCCTTATCCGCCAACATGCAAACAGCGGTCCTGGTGGGATGGGCGAGCTCCAGGATGGCCTGCAGGGCCGCATAACCGCAGACACGGTCATCGTGGCCGTAGGCACCGATCATACTGCGGTCCAGACCGATTTCGGTAACATCAATGGCAGGCACGCACTCCAACTCAGCAGAAGTGAAATCATCCTCGGTAATACCGTACTTCTCGAAGAGTTTCTCCATGATGTTCAGCTTCACCCGGTCACTGCCCTCACCCAAAACAGGGCGGCTGCCAAGCAGAATGTTCAGGCTCTCGGCGGGAATGGCCTCGGACAGGGGCTTTTTGCTCTGCTCCTGACCCAAGTGAGGCAAAAGATCGGTGATCACAAACTTGGGCTCTGCGCCCTCACCCAAATGCACCTCCACCACACTGCCGTCACGCAGAGCAACAACACCGTGGAGTGCCAAAGGCATGGTAACCCACTGATACTTGCGAATGCCGCCGTAATAATGGGTCTTGAAGTAACAAAGATCGTTGTCCTCATAGAGAGGGTTGGGTTTCAGATCCAGACGAGGGCTGTCAATGTGAGCAGCAGCGATCTGAGCACCCTCACTGAGGGGTCTTTCACCTATCACTGCCAGCATCACACTTTTGCCGCGATTGCAGGAATAGATCTTATCCCCGGCAGAGAGTTTCATGCCGCGCTTATATTCTACAAAGCCGTGTTCTTTAGCCAGTTCGATGGTTCTCTGAGCGGCCAGGCGCTCGGTCTTACCCCGCTGCAAGAAGTTCATGTACTTGACGCAGTAATCTTCCATAGCCGCTTCATCTGCGGCAGTAATACGTTCATAGCCGTTCTTGTTAGCGGCAAAAACTCTTTCCTTGCGAGCCTTCAGTTCATCACTCATGGTGTAGTTCCTCCTTCACGATACAGGCAAAATAGGCATAAGCGGTGTTACGAAATTCCTCCGGCAACGCCGCGGTGTTCACCAGTACATCGGTGCAGTTTGCCCGATAAAACGCATCATCTTTCTGTGCATTCACTCTGAGTCGTGCATACTCTTGCGTGATGCCGTCTCGCGCCATAATACGCTCCATACGCACTTTCCTCGGCGCTGTAACGGCCACGGTACGGCGGCACAGCTTATTAAGACCGCTCTCCACCAGATTGATGGCGTCAATGCCGACGATCTCGGCAGGCGATGCATCGATCCTACGGCGCAGTTCCCGGGGCAGATGCCGGAAAATGATCTCATTGAGCTGCTCCAGCTTGGCGGGGTCTCCGAACACCTGCGTACCCAGCTTCTGTCGGTTCAAGCCGTTTTCATCAAACACCCGGCCGAACGCATCTATGATTTCACCGCGGAGTACCGTATCCGTCTTGAGCATTTGATGGTAGATGGCATCACAATCCAGCACAAGGCCACCCAGCATCCGCAAGGCTTCCAAGGCACTGGTCTTCCCTGCCCCGGTTGGTCCCGTAATTCCGATCACCAGCGGACTGCCTGCATCCATCACATGGAATCCCGCTGCTTTTTTCAGTCGATTTCCGATGGCAAGCCCCAGGCCCGAATTGTCAGGACACTGGGAATAAATCTCCGCGACATCGGTGCTGTCAAAGGCTCGCAAGGCATAGAACACGTTCCGCGCCTGAGCGGACTTATCCTCCATTGGGCCCAGACATTGGACGACATGGCCTTTGAAAAGCGGTGCAAATTCATCAAAACAGATCACCCCGGTCTTTTCTTCCATATGTTCCAGAATATAACCCGCCGAGCGCATAGGACTGCCCGTCACCACTGTAACGGGAGCTTTGGGGGCATAGTGGCGATACGCCATACCGGGCGCACGGGGTTTTTCACCCTCCGCCAGTTTTTCCGTAACCGCCTTGTCCACGGTCACTTCTCCAAGCACCTCGCGAAGTGCCTCTAAAGGCAGTCCGCCGGGACGGAGAAGTCGCGGCGGTGTCACCGTTAAATCAATAATCGTACTCTCCACACCCACGCTGCAGGGGCCGCCGTCCACAATACCGTCGATCCTCCCATCCATATCCTCTTTCATATCGGAGGCGTTGGTGGGACTGGGACGTCCGGAGAGATTGCCGCTGGGAGCCGCAATGGGCACGCCGGCCGCCTCGATAATGGCCTGTGTGACGCTGTGATCAGGGCATCGGACACCTACCGTCTCCAAACCACCGGTGGTACGCAGGGGCACAATGTCCCGACGGGGCAGAATCATGGTAAGTGGACCCGGCCAGAACATGGATGCCAGAAGATAGGCCGTTTCCGGTACATCATGGCAGTATCTGTCGATCCAGGCAATATCGTTGGGCACATGGATGATAAGTGGATTGTCCTGAGGACGGCCCTTGGCCTCAAAAATATGCAGTACCGCCTCTTCATCCAGAGCGTTTGCCCCGAGGCCGTATACCGTTTCCGTGGGAATGCCCAACAGGCCGCCGTTTCGAATGATAGCGGCACATTCCTCTATTTGGTTTTTGTCCTTGATCGGATCAAAAATCTTTGTTTGCAAGGCAATTCTTCTTTCTTTTTACATTCCTAAATCTTCGCCTACCAGCACGACCTTGATACGGCCTGCAGGGCGACAGCCGCGGGTAATGACGATCTGATTACAGATGCAATCGGGGCTGACGCAGTCGGCGCACTGTCCATTGACAGAGCAGGGAGTCTTACCATCAAAGCGCTGCGCATTGGCGGGAGCGGCAATGTGGCGGGCGCGGGAAACAGCAGCTTCCAAAGTGGGAGCTACCTTGTTCATGCCGGCAACTACGACAACACTTTTGGGGCCGAAGCAAAGAGCAGCCACACGGTTGGCCATGCCATCAATATTTACCAATTCGCCTTTCTCGGAAACAGCATTGGCAGACATCAGGAATGTACCGCAGAAAAGAGCTTCTTTCATGATGGCTTCACGCTCTTCCGGGGTCTTTGCCAAATCGCGGTCAATGAGCTTCTGGTTTCGGTCACGGAGTGCATCCTTGATGCCCAACTGATCGACGGTCATGGTTCCGCCCCAGGATACACTGTCTTCCACAGGGATCAGCTCCAGCACCTTGGCAACAGCTTCCTCCGCTGTGGAGCAGTAATAAGCATCCATACGGCGGCGGCGAATGGCCTCTGCTACCTTGGGGCCAGCCTTGTCGTACATTTTTTTGGTCCATTCTAACATCTCAGTTGTCCTCCTTATTCTGATCATTCTGTTGCAGGAGTTCTGCCTGCTGCTGCAGGGTCAGAGCCTCCACGATTCCATCTAAATCTCCATTCAAAACAGCCAATACGGGGAAACAGCGGCTATCACCCATAAGGCGATGATCTACCACGATCTTCTCCTGAAAACGGTAGGTACGAATGCGTTCCGAACGCTCTGCCATACCGATCTGACCCCGGCGCATTGCTGCATAATCTGCGTCATGCTTTGCCTTTTCTGCCTCATAGAGACGGCTGCGCAGAATGCTCATGGCCCGATCTTTGTTCTTATACTGGCTTCTCTCATCCTGACACTCTACCACGGTGCCCGTAGGCAGATGGGTAATGCGAATGGCGGATTCCGTTTTATTCACATGCTGACCGCCTGCACCGGAAGAGCGATATGTGTCGATCTGCAGGTCTTTCGGATGGATGGCAAATTCGGTTTCCTGCACCTGGGGCAATACCGCTACTGTGGCCGTTGACGTATGGATACGCCCTGCCGACTCCGTTTCCGGTACCCGCTTGACGCAATGGGTCCCCGCCTCAAACTTGAAGCAGGACCATACGCCTACACCTTCTACGGTAGCTGTCAATTCCTTAATGCCGCCCAATTCCGTCTCGTTGGCATTGACCGGAATAAAGGAAAATCCCTTTTTCTGCGCATACATCTGGTACATGCGTGCCAGATCACCTGCAAAAAGGGCACCCTCTTCCCCACCGGTTCCGGCACGGATCTCCAAAACGATGCTTTTTTCATCATCCGGGTCTTTGGGGAGCAGCAGGATCTTCAGTTGAGCTTCCAGCGTCTTTTCACGTTCCAGCGCGGAAAAAAGCTCCTCTTGCCCCAGTTCCCTCAATCCGGGATCGGCAATCATCTCCCGCGCCGTGTTTTCATCACGAAGCGTCTGCTCATACGCGCGATACGCTTCCACGATGGGCTGGAGTTCCTTCTGCTGGCGCTGCAACTGCAAAAGTCTTTCGTGATCGCCATAGGTGCCGGGATCATTCAATTGGAGTTCCAGTTGCTGATAACGCTGTTCAATTCTTCTCAGTTTCTCCTGCATCGTATAACTCCAAATAGCGTTTTACGTCCTGTACGAATTTATCGCGCCAGAATTTATAGCTGACATCGCCCGGCAGAAGAGACACATCTACCACATGAGGCTTTTTCGTGTAGAGATCCATCTGCTGAAAAATCGTCTCATAGCGGTGAGAGCTGCTGCGTGTCAACACATAGCCCACGCGTTCCAATTCCAGGCCGCGGCGCTTCAGCAGACTGCGGATAGGACAGGCACAGCGACCGGCCCACACGGGTGTTCCGATGATCACCAGCTTATAGTCCGTCAGCTTTTTCTCGGTGGTAAAGGGCTCCAGGGGCCGGGTGGATTTACGCATGGCCTGCATGCCGGCTTTCAGATAGCCAATGGCCCCTTCACGCAGTTCGCCATCGGTAATAGACACGATCTCCGCGCCGATCTCCACAGCGATCTCACGCATGGCGCGGCGTGTGTTGCCGCTACGGGAATAGTAAATGCAAAGAATATCACTCATAATGCCTTAATTCTCCTGTTCTATGGAAAGGGACAGCTCCTCCCAACGGGACATCTCTTTATCCAGTCGGTTCTGTGCCTCCTGTTGCTTTTGATACAATTCTGCCAGTTTCCCGGCATCTGCGCCGTAAAGGGACATCTGCTCATCCAATTGAGCGATTTCCGCTTCCAATTTGGAGATGGCCGTTTCGCAGATGGTCAGCTGACGGCGTGCCGCCTGCTGGGAACGGTTGCCCTTGGGCTGGCGGGTATCGCCCTTTTTCACGGGCGCGACAGCGGGTTTCTCCTTGGCTTCCTGCGCTTTTACACTGCGGTACTGGGCAAAACCCATGGGATAGTCGGTGATGGTTCCGTCCGCCAGTTCCCAGATGCGCGTGGCAAAGCGGTTGATAAAATAGCGGTCATGGCTGACAAAAAGCAGTGTCCCGTCATAGGCCTCCACAGCCTCTTCCACCCATTCACGGCTGTCAATGTCCAGATGGTTGGTGGGCTCGTCCAGGATCAGGAAGTTGACCTCCTCATCCATCAGCATACAAAGGCGAAGCCTGGCCAGTTCACCGCCGGAAAGTACGTTTACGCTCTTAAATACATCCTCACCCTGAAACTGATATACCGCCAGACGGTTGCGGGCACTCTGGGCAGTCATACCGCGCTTACAGTAGATCATCGTGTCCACCAGAGAACGCTCCGGGTGGTCAAAATAGATGCTCTGCTCCAGATAGGCCGACCGGATGGCAGGGCCCGTGTGGATGCTGCCGCTGTCCATTGGCTCACGATCGGTGATCATATTGAGAAGCGTGGTCTTGCCGGTTCCGTTTTTGCCGATGAGGGCAATGCGCTCGCCGGGCTCCACATGGAGGTAGATATCGGAAAACAGTGTTCTTTCTCCAAATGCCTTGCTGATACCCTTGATCTGAAGCACCTCATCGCCGCGGAACTCTCGGCTGGCAAAGCGGGCATCCATCTTCTTGGCTTTTGAGGGCTTTGCCACCGTTTTCATGCGCTCGATGCGTTTTTCCATGGACACAGCGCGGCGATAGGTCTTGTCCATGCCCTTAAAGGCGAACATGCGGAGCTGCTCTGCGGATTTCTCCAACTGAGCAATCTTCGCCTCGTTCTTTTCGTACTGCTTTAACTGCTCTTCATAGCGGCGCTCTTTTTCCACTGCATAGAAGCTGTAATTGCCGCTGTAAAAGTTTGCCTTGCCGTTTTCAATCTCAATGATACGTGTGACGGTACGGTCCAGGAAATAGCGATCATGGCTGATGGTGATAACCGTGCCGCGAAATTTGGTGATGTACTCCTCCAACCACTCGGTAGCCTGCAGATCCAGATGGTTGGTAGGCTCGTCCAGCAGAAGGATGTCCGTATCCTCCAGAATGAGTCTGCCCAGATTTACCCGGGTCTTTTCGCCGCCGGAGAGCTCCGAAAACTGCTGCTGACGCATGGCGTCGGATATTTTCAGTCCGTTGGCGACTTTATTGACTGCCGTATCAGTGTCATAACCGCCCAGTGCTTCAAAACGAGCGGTGAGATCACCATAGCGCTTTAGCGTTTTATCGTCACTGTACCCCTGCGCCATCTGCTGAGCAAGGACTTCCATTTCCATGCGCAGAGCATCCATGCGGCCAAAGGCACTTTGCAGCACCATCTCCACGGTGTAACCATCCGGAAAAACAGGTATCTGGGAAATAAGCCCCAGGCGCCGTCCGGAGGCAATGGACATCTCACCGGTATCGTAGTCCAATTCACCGGTCAGAATTTTGAAAAGCGTGGTCTTTCCTGCACCGTTGCGCCCCAGAAGTCCCACCCGCTCGCCGGTGTCAATCTGGAAGGTGACGCCGTCCAATATTTTCTTTTCCAGATCAAAGGACTTGACGATGTCCCGTACACTGATGTCAATCATTTATGCGTTTTCCAATTCTTTTACGATTTTTCCGAACTCCATGGCATGGCTGGCTTTTACCAACACCGTTGTCCCGGGGCTAAATGCCGCCTTCACGGCATCGTAGCTTTCTTCTTTTGTGGCAAACCACTGCACCGCAGGATTTGCATCCAGTATTGCCTTTGCCTTCTCACCAATGGCAATCACGGAGTCAATGCCCAGATCACGAGTTAAAATACCCATATCCCGGTGGGCCTTTTCCGTCAGTTCGCCCAACTCGCCCATATCACCCAAAACAGCCACACGATTCTTGCAATCGGTCTGTTTCAGGATGCGCAGCGCTTCGGCCATGGCCTGAGGATTCGCATTGTAGCAATCGTCGATGATCATGCGCTCATCGCTCTTTCGTATGAGATGCATGCGGCTTCCTACAGGCTGATAGGCGGCAATACCGCGGAGCATTTCGCCCTTGGTCAATCCCAGATGCTCACCGATGGCGATGGCCATGGAGGCGGGATAGATCATGTAGCCGCCGGGAGAGGGAATGTGTACGGCATAGGTATCCTTTGTCGTGGTGACAGTGCAATCTACACCCTCAATACCTTTTTCTGCGATATTGCTCACGCGAACATCACAGTTTTCCCCCGCACCGCAGAGGACGGTTTCAACGGGGATATTGACTGTTTTCAACAATTCGTCATCGCCGTTGAGCACGGCAATACCACCCTTTTGCAGGTTCTCAAAAATCTCACTCTTGGCGCGAAGCGTGCCCTGACGACTACCGCCCATATTCTCGATATGGGCGTCTCCCACATTGGTAATGACAGCCACGGTGGGCTTCACCATCTCGCCTAAATAGCGAATTTCGCCGAAATGGTTCATGCCGGTCTCGATGACGGCGGCCTCATGAGTTTTGTCCAGTTGCAGCAGAGTCATGGGCGTACCGATATGGTTGTTGAAATTTGCCTGTGTCCGCAGGGTACGGAAATGCTCCGAGAGCACGGTAGCGATCATTTCCTTGGTAGTGGTCTTGCCGGCAGAGCCGGTGATCTGCACCACGGGCATGGCAAATCGGTCGCGATACCAGGTGGCCAGCACTTTCAGTGCCAGAAGGGTGTCCTCCACCAGAATATAGCACTTCCCTGCTGCCATCTCGGCAGGCTGCTCCATAGTCAGGGTGCCCCAGGCACCGTCAGCTAACGCCTTTTCGATGTAGGCATGACCGTCAAACTTTTCGCCCTTAAGGGGTACAAAAAGCTCCCCGGCCGACACGGCACGGCTGTCTGTCGTAACACCGGTGCAGACACCGCCACAGCTTTGCAATATGGTACCACCTACTGCGGCGGCGATATCCTCAATGACACAGGGGATCATACCGACTGTTCCTTTCTTGCCTGCAAAGACAGCTCCACAATCTTCTCGCAGAGGTCGGCATAGTTCATGCCAACCTGAGCGGCCTCCTGAGGTACCAGGCTGGTGGGTGTCATACCGGGCAGAGTGTTGACCTCCAGGCACCAGGCATCACCGTTTTCGTCCAGAATAAAATCCGTACGGGAATAGACGCTAAGACCGATGCCGTTATGGAGTTTCAAAGCGGCTTCACCGATCTTCTTCCAGATGTCGTCCGAGATGGGTGCCGGGCAGATCTCCTGGGCACCACCTGCCTGATATTTGCAGTAATAATCGAAGAATTTACCCTTGGGAATGATCTCCACAGCGGGCAGATAGGTATCACCCAGCACAGCGATCTGGATCTCACGGCCGAAGATCTTTTTCTCTACGATGATATGGTTGCCCAGAGACAGCATCTGATGGAGGGCGTCCTCCAGTTCCTGCTTGGTCTCGGGAATGGCCACGCCCAGAGAACTGCCGCCATCGGCGATTTTTACTGCGCAGGGCACTTCCAGGTCTTTCACAAGAGCAGGAATGTCTTTTTCGGTATATGTAATATCCCGCCAGGGAGCGGTGCGAATGCCGAGGGAATCCATCATACGTTTGGTGACGGCCTTATCCATAGCCATGGCGCTGGACAAGTGGCCGGAGCCTGTGTAAGGAACGCCCAGCAGATCTAAAGTGGCCTGAATACGGCCATCTTCACCGCAGCAGCCGTGGAGAGCGAGAAATACCACATCCGCCATCCGGCAGACAGCCAGTACATCCTTGCCCAGTAAACTGGGACTCTTGTCCTTTCGACCGGCTCGAACGGCATTCAGATCGGGCGCCTCGCTGTGGACACAGTTGTCCCGGATCAGGCCGTCAGGCACATCAAAAATGTCCTCCAGCTTGCCGGTATAGTCTTCCAGACCCAGAAACATATCCACGAAAATTGCCTTATGCCCGCGTTCACGCAATGCACGGCACACACCGGTTCCGCTGGTCAATGCCACATGACGCTCGGTGGATAATCCTCCGGCCAAAACAACGATCTTCATATCTCATAACCTCTTTTCAAATAAGCATATGCCTACAGCTTAACCTATTATATCAAATTAGTAGTATAGCACAAAGAAATGACGAATACAACAAAAAAAGGAAGCATCCGGCAAGATACTTCCTTTTTGGTACACATTCTTTTGTATCATTCTTATCCCTTACAGTCGATCACCTTCACGCTTTTCCATGTGATCCTTATCCTTGTAGATATATCCCTCCGGCACTGTGCCGCGAACACAGGAGGTGGGATAAACGCTGGCATCGCGACCCAGCACAGTACCGGGATTGAGCACGCTGTTGCAGCCCACTTCCACGCGGTCGCCCAACATGGCGCCTACCTTCTTGCGGCCGGTTTCCATGGCTTCATCTGCAGATTTTACCACCACAAGCTTCTTGTCGGACTTTACATTGCTGGTGATAGATCCGGCACCCATATGGGCTTTATAGCCCAGAATGGAATCGCCCACATAATTGTAATGGGGAACTTGCACGTTGTCAAAAAGAATGACGTTTTTCAACTCCGTGGAGTTGCCCACCACACAGTTGTCGCCTATCAGGGCGCTGCCCCGGATAAAAGCGCACTGGCGCACCTCGGTACCATGGCCGATGATGCACGGACCATGGAGATAGGCCGTCTTGAACACGGTGGCATCGTTTGCCACCCATACATCCTTGAGAAACTTCCCATCCCAATCCACAGGGTGATGGTATTCATTCATGTCCAATGCTTCGCCAATGATCAGAATCAGGTCGGAAATACCTGCCAAAGCTTCCCAGGGATAGGTAAACTTACGAAGATAATCGGCGGCCAGCGTATGGTCCAGATCGTACAGATCGGTAATCTTTAACATCATTTTTTAACCTCCAGCAGGTGGCCGGAAGCGGCCATGGATGCAATAATAGCATCCACATGCTTCTCACACTCACTCTCGGTGGAAGCTTCAGACATCACGCGCAAAACAGGCTCTGTACCGCTCTTACGCAGAAGAACGCGGCCGGAATTGCCCAGTTCAGCGGTACACTTTTCCACAGCCGCCTGCACGGCAGGGTCCGCCAGGGTGCCGTCTTTATCGTCAACCTTCACGTTTTTCAGCACCTGGGGCAGCATAACACAGTTGCGGGTCAGCACGTTCAGCGGCAGCTGGGTGTCGATCATGACGCCCATCACCATCAAAGCGGTGATCAAACCGTCACCGGTGCGGGCATAACGGCGGAAAATGATGTGGCCGGATTGTTCACCGCCGATCACATGGTCATTGGTCTTCATATTTTCATACACATAGCGGTCACCCACAGCGGTTTTTTCATAGCGGATACCCAGCTGATCCAATGCCTTATAGAGACCGAAGTTAGACATAACGGTAGTGACCACGGTGTTATCCTCAAGCTGACCGCGGCTCTTCATCTGCTTAGCACAGACATACATGATCTGGTCGCCGTTGACCACGTTACCTTTCTCATCCACGGCAAGGCAGCGGTCTGCATCGCCGTCAAAGGCAAAGCCTACGTCCATCCGGTTGTCCACGACGAATTTCTGCAAGCTCTCCATATGCGTAGAACCGCAGTCGGTGTTGATGTTCACTCCGTCAGGTGCGTTATTGATGACATAGGTCTTGGCACCCAGCGCATCAAATACGGCGCGGGCGATCATCCAGGATGCACCGTTGGCGCAGTCCAAAGCTACCTTGCAGTTTTCAAAGCTGCGGGTGGGGATGCCGGACAAATAGCCGATGTAACGGTTGCGGCCGGAATAGAAATCCACAGCGCAGCCGATATTGCCTTCGGTGGCATAGGGAAGCTCCGCAGGTTCGCCATCTATATACTTCTCCAACTGCTCCAGCATGGTATCGTCCATTTTCTCGCCTTCACAGTTCATCAGCTTGATGCCGTTATCATAGTAGGGATTGTGGCTTGCAGAGATCATCACGCCGCAATCAAACTTCTCAGAATGAGTGATATAGCTGACGCAGGGTGTAGTGGTCACATGCAAAAGATAGGCATCTGCACCGGATGCAACAATACCGGCAGCCAGTGCGTTTTCATACATATAGGAGCTGCGACGGGTATCCTTTCCGATGACGATGCGGGCCTTCTCACTCTGATGCTTCTTGCCGTAATACCAGCCCAGAAAGCGACCGGTCTTAAAGGCATGTTCCGCAGTCAGATCCACACCGGCCTTACCGCGAAAACCGTCTGTTCCAAAATACCTTCCCATAGAGAACGCTCCTTATTTTTCCTTTCAAAAAGATAAATGGGCAGCCATTTTATCCTTTTCTCTCTGCGATTCATTTTGAAAGCGTATGTCACCTGATGATACCGCTCCAATATGTTTTTATTATAGCATATTTGTTTGGCGCATTGCAAATACTTTTACGAGAGACAAGGAGGTTTTACCTGATATGTTTACTGCTTTCATTCGAACAATCATCCTGTATTCTTTGTTGATCATCGGCCTTCGCCTCACCGGCAAACGGCAGATCGGGCAACTGGAGCCTATCGAGTTGGTTCTGACCATGACATTATCGGACCTGGCTTCTGTCCCCATGCAGGATTTCGGCCAACCGCTTTTGCATGGAGTGATTCCCATTGTCACTTTGCTTGCCATGAGTACGCTATTGAGCTATATCAGCCTGAAAAATGTCCGCTTCCGCAATCTGGTATGCGGGGAACCGGCGGTGGTGATCGCTGACGGAAAACTTCGGCAGAATGTCATGCGGCAAAACCGGCTGACGCTGGATGAAGTGGAAGAGCAGCTTCGTTCACAGGGGGTCAGTCGTTGGCAGGATGTGAAATATGCCGTATTGGAAACTTCCGGTCAGTTGAGTCTTTTGCTATACTCCAACGCCCAACCGGCCACGCCCAGACAACTGGGCAAGCATGTGCCGGATGATGTATTTCTGCAGCGTATCATCATCAATGACGGCCGAGTGCTCAGTCAAAATCTCCAAAAGGCAGGGCGAAATGATGCATGGCTGCAAAAACAGCTGGCAGAGCACCATATTCGCAAAGCCAAGGATGTATTCCTGCTGGCTGTGGATCGCGGCGGCAATGTCCTGGTCATTCCGAAGGAGGTATCCGCTTGAAGGCGCTGCGTATTCCCCTTTTCGTTCTGATTCTTCTTTTGGCTATCTGCCTTTGCAGTACCGCCCGTATGGAGATCATCTGCCATCGCTGGGCCCAGGAGCTGGAAAACACGCAAAAGGCTGTAGAAGATTACGATTTTGACAAGGCTGATAAGGCCCTGCAGGAATTGGAAGCAGATTGGAATGCCTGGCAGACCTATCTCCATATTGCCGTAGAGCACAGCGAGATTGACCAGGCGCAGGAACTTCTCGATCTCTGCCGCCTGCAAGTGGATGAGATGGATACCCCCGCATTTCTCATTGCGGCAAACAGACTGCAGGGACAGCTTGATCTGCTCCGGGAGATGGAACAGTTGAGTATCAAAAATGTGCTCTAAAAAAGAGAGAGGACAATTCCTCTCTCTTTTTACTCTATTATTTTTCTGCCAGGATCTTATTGAGCTCTTCCATAAAGGTGTTGATGTCCTTGAACTGGCGATAAACACTGGCAAAGCGCACATACGCAACCTCATCAGCGGCTTTCAGTTTCTCCATGACCTTGGCACCCACCACCTCAGCACTGACTTCGCGCTCCAGAGAATTCTGGATCTCCTGCTCGATCTCAGAGGTCATGCGTTCCATTTCCGCCATACTGACAGGGCGCTTTTCGCAGGAACGCTGGATACCGCGCAGAACCTTGTTGCGATCAAAGCTCTGGCGACTTCCGTCCTTTTTGATGACCACCATCGGCAGGGTTTCTACGGTCTCATAGGTGGTAAAACGCTTTTCGCACTGCAGACATTCTCTGCGGCGACGAATGCTGGCATTCTCATCAGCCGGGCGGGAATCCACTACTTTACTCTCTCCATATCCGCAATAGGGGCATTTCATATCTCGATACCCTCCTGATTTATACGGCAAGGCCGTTGTTGTTGGCATTGTATCACAATCATACCAGATATGGTAGTCCTTTTTCCATATTTCCTCCAAGATTTTCAAAATCTCTCGATGCTATAGCTACACGCAGTCTGCCGCTTCTTCATAGAATGAACCAGGCGGGCAAAGAGTTCCTCTTTGTGGTATAAAGTCACCGGCAGCGTGGAACAATGAAGTTGACCCGCCAACGTGGGTACTCTTGGCTTCGGAGTGTGAACGCAAGTGGATACCAGTCAAGTTAAACGCGGAGAGATATACTATGCCGACCTGAGTCCGGTGGTGGGCAGTGAGCAAGGCGGGGTGCGCCCTGTATTGATCGTGCAAAACGATACCGGAAATCGCCATAGTCCTACGGTGATCGCTGCGGCTATTACCAGTCAGATGGGTAAGGCAAAGCTTCCCACTCACATTGAGCTGGCCGCGCAAAGCTACGGACTGCCACGGGAATCCGTGGTACTTTTAGAGCAGATTCGGACGCTGGATAAAAAACGCCTGCGCCAGTGTATGGGCCATCTGGACAGTACTGTCATGGAAAAGGTGGACAATGCCATTGCCGTCAGTTTCGGACTCACGCAAAACAGGTTGATATAAAAAATGACCGCCCATGGCGGTCATTTTTTCAGCTTCTAAGCAATAATTCCCGAGCGATCTCCCTGCCCTCTTGCAGATAGGCCCTCGGCACACGGCGGCTCACTGCGCAGGTCAGCTCATAGGGAATCGTTCCGGCCAACTCCGCCATCTCATTGACACTATTGCGGTTACCGAAAATCTCCACCTCGTCGCCCACCTGTACATGGGGCGCATCGGTGAGATCGACCATGCACATATCCATGCAGATCTTGCCTCTCTGGGGCACCGCTCCGTCCGCTGTCATGAAGTGGCAGCGATTGGAAAGACAGCGCAGGAATCCGTCTGCATAACCATAGGGTACCACACCCATTCGGGTGGTGCGCTCCGTGGTATAGATCCGACCGTAGCTGATATCGGTGCCGGGTACGTAGGTCTTAATCGTGCTGACGGTGGTTTTGAGGGTCATTACAGGGTGCAGATCCAGTTTCTTTGCAAATTCGCCGCAGCCATATAGCAAAAGCCCCGGCCGTACCATGTCCATATAGGTTTCGGGATAACAGGCCACCGCACCGGTATTGGCACAATGATGAATGGCAAAATGCTTTCCCCACTTCTCTTCCACAGCGGCAATCACCTTTTGAAAGAGTTCAAACTGTGCCCGGGTGTATTTCTCGCTTTCGGCATCCGGTTCGTCGCTGACGGCGAAGTGGGTGAATATACCCTCTGCCTCCAATCCCGGTAGTGTGCAGGCATGGAGAATTCCCTCTATGCCGGTTTGAAAATGCTCGCCATCGCAGAGATAGCCCAATCGGGACATACCGCTATCCACCTTGATGTGAATCTTCAGCGTACCTCCCAAACGCGCCGCCTCGGAACTGTATTCCAGCGCCTTGGCCTCACAGGTCACGGCTTGGGTGATATGGTTTTCCATCAACTTCCCCACCTGCTCCTTGGGTGTATGACCCAGGATCAGGATCGGCATGGCAATGCCGCCTTGCCGCAGTTCGATAGCTTCATCAATGCTGCTGACAGCCAGATAATCCGCGCCCTTTTTCTGCAATACGCGGCTCACCTCCACAGCACCGTGCCCATAGGCATCCGCTTTCACCACACCTAGAAACTTCACATCGGAGCCAATATGGCGACGCAGGGTATCATAATTGTGAGCCAGGGCACTCAGGTCGATTTCTGCCCAGGTTCTCTTCAGTGTAGATTCCATTTCTCATTCCTCCGTCAGCGTACAGCTGAATGTTAACATTTTTACGCTCAGTACCACTGTGCCGTCTTCCCCCATAACCTCGGCAAAACGCGGAATCAGTGATTCTGTGTCCAGCCAAACGGTGCAGTACAGGCCATCCTCTTCCAAGGTCAGTCGATAGCAATCCACGCCGTTTACCTGTTCTTGTCCGTACTCCGTCACATAGCCATCGGATATCATCTGCAGCAGGCAGGGTAACACATTGGCCGGGCATACGTTATCCAAGGTTCCCGCCGGCAGGATCATGTCATCATAGGACACCGTGAGATCTTTTCCGTCCACTGTCGCTGTGATACCCTGCAGTTCTTCGGGTTCTTGAATTGTAACTGTGGTCTTATCATCTGCCATATAATCGCATGCAAGAACAAAAGTGCGGTTTTCCTCTGATAAATGCAGTGTGATCTCCGCCTCCATGTGGGCGGTGCCGATCTTTTCATACTGACGCTGGATTCCCTCCATGGAAGCGCTCTTTTCGCCGCAACCGGAAAGAAATAATACCAACAGCAGTAGCAAGGGTACAATCTTTTTCATTTTGCCTCCTTCCCCGGAGGCTTTTCCTATCCCAATATCTCTTTATAGGCTTTGCTGATATTGTCCACCATATCCGTAGGTGTCATGGCGTACTCTGTTTTTTCACGGGCCGCAATATCGCCGCACAGACCGTGTAAATACACGCCGCAGCAGGCCGCATCGAAAGCATTCAATCCCTGCCCCAACAGTGAGAGAATCATTCCCGAGAGCACATCGCCGCTGCCGCCCTTGGCCATACCGCAGTTGCCGGTGGAATTGATGGCAATGCGCCCGTCCGGTGCGGCGATCACCGTTCCGGGGCCTTTGAGCACCAGCACCACGCCATGGTCTTCGGCAAACTGCAGCGCAGCCTTTTCTCTGCCTGCTGCGAGATCCCCGATACGGGAAAACTCTCCCTCATGAGGTGTCAGGATGGTGGGCATCCCTCTTCGACATGCTAAAGTATCTATATGCCCCTGCAGCGCATTTATGCCGTCTGCGTCCAACACCAGTGGCTTCGGAACAGATAACAATCGCCTGGACAGCTCATCCGTCTGCTCACTCCGCCCCAGACCGCAGCCCAAAAGTACCGCATCACAATCTGCGGCGCGGTCACGAATGGAGTCCTCTGCCGCCAATGACAGCTTCCCTTCCACATCCGCCACGGGAAACGGCATGGCTTCGTCGGATTTTGTAGCCAATACCTGCCAGATGCTTCGGGGCACGGTGAGAAACACAAGGCCGCTGCCCATCCGTACTGCGGCATGGCTGGCAAACACGGGCGCGCCCGTATAACCCACACTGCCGCACACACAAAGCACTTTACCGAAGGTTCCCTTATGGCCGTTCGGGTCACGGGCAGGAAGCCGTTCCCGAATATCATCAAGTGTCAAAACCATAAGAGCCCTCCCTTCCGATGTCTTTTTGTTATTATATCATGTCTGTCAATGACAAAACCCATATTGTGGTGTGTAAAAAATGCTATTGCACTTTTTAAAATGATATGGTATATAAATGTTAGTTGTAAACACTGTGAATGGGAAAATCTTCGCAGAAATACCATAAAGAGAAGGACGGTCACCGGCTGTAAGCCGTCCGATGGTATGGTGGAGTGTTCGCCCGGGAGTGGCCGCGAGGAAATGCGCGGACGGCTGGCCGCCGTTAGAGGTTATGAGTGCGCGTGAAATACGCGAATGCGGGTGGTACCGCGGAAGGCTTGCCTTTCGTCCCATGTTTTGGGATGAGGGGTATTTTTTATTGCCATAATACCGTCAATATAACTCCAAAGGAGGAACACAATACACATGAAAGAAAAACTGGAACAATTGCTCCGTGAGGGCATGGAGCGCATTGCCTCGGCCAAGAACGAAACCGAGTTGCAGGACGTTAAGGCCCTTTTCCTTGGTAAAGCCGGCTCTGTCACCGGTCTGATGAAAGAGCTGCCCAAGTTGGACGTTTCATTGCGTCCTGAGATGGGCCAGGCTGTCAATGCCGCCAAGAACAAGCTTACTGCCATCATCGAGGAGCGCCGCACCGAGTTGAAGATGAAGGCCTCCGAGGTGGATGCCGACTTTGACATCACCGTGCCGGGTATTCTGCCCCCCGAGGGCGGTCTGCATCCCATCACCCAGATGTGCTACGACCTGAATGATGCGTTCCGCTCCATGGGCTTTGAGGTCTTTGAAGAAGATGATATCACCAGCGAACTGTTCGGCTTCGATAACCTGAACTTCCCTCCCAACCATCCCGCCCGGGAGAGTATGGACACCTATTGGCTGGAGGGTCATGACAAGGGTGAGTGCTACGACAAGCTGTGCCTGCGTCCCCACCTGACCGGCGGCTCCGTGCGCTATCTGCAGACTCACAAGCCTCCCTATCGCTTTGTCTATCCCGGCCATGTGTACCGCAACGAGACCACCGATGCCCGCCACGAGCGTGCATTCTTCCAGTATGAGGCTCTCATCGTGGACAAGGACTTCACCTTTGCCTCCGGTAAGGTGATGATCCAGAGCATTCTCTCCAAGGTGTTCGGCCGCGAGGTCCCCGTACGTATGCGCGCAGGCTTTTTCCCCTTTGTGGAGCCCGGCTTTGAGATCGATATGGGCTGTCTCGTCTGTGGCGGCAAGGGCTGCAGTGTGTGCAAGCACGTGGGATGGATCGAGATCATGCCCGGCGGCACGCCCCACCCCAACGTATTGAAGGCCGCAGGTCTCGATCCCGATGAATACACCGGCTTCTATGTAAACATCGGTCTTGACCGTCTCGTCATGATGCGCTACGGCGTGGACGATGTGCGTATGTTCCACAGTGCCGACCTGCGCTTCCTCAAGCAGTTCCATTAAGAGAAAGGGAGGAATGACAATATGAAAGTATCTCTGAATTGGGTCAAGGATTATGTGAAACTCCCTGACGATATGGATTTGAAGCGCCTTGCTTACGATTTGACCATGTCCACCGTGGAGGTAGAGGATGCAACAGACCTCGGCGCACAGTTCAACAGTATGGTGGTAGGTCTCATCACCGCCATCGAACAGCATCCCAACGCCGACAAACTGCAGGTGTGCAAAGTGGACATCGGCGGCGAAGTAAAAGACATTGTCTGCGGCGGCACCAACCTGTACGTGGGTCAGAAGGTGGCTGTGGCCAAGCCCGGTTCCTTCTGCAAGTGGCACGGTCAGGGCGACCCCGTGGAGATCAAGGAATCGAAGCTCCGTGGCGTACCCAGTTTCGGTATGATCTGCGGTGCTGTGGAGATCGGTCTTGCCGACCTTTTCCCCGTGCAAGAAGAAACTCACATCCTCGATCTGACCGCCTTTGACGCTCCCGCCGGCACCCCTATCGCCGACGCTCTTGATCTCAACGATATCATTCTGGAAATCGACAACAAGTCCATGACCAACCGCCCCGACTTGTGGGGTCACTATGGCATCGCCCGGGAGATCGCCGCTCTGTACGATCTGCCTATGACCTCTTTTGCACCCTTTGTCTGCAATGAAAAGAGCAGCGATCTCGCTCTCACCATTGAGGATTCTGACCGCTGCCCCCGCTGCACCGCTTCTTTCATTGACGGCGTGGAGGTCAAGCCCGCTCCCTTCAAGATGCAAAGCCGCATCTGGCGTGTGGGTATGCGTCCCATCAACGCTCTGGTTGACATCACCAACTATGTGATGCTGGCAACAGGTCAGCCCACCCACGCTTACGATGCCGACAATATCGCCGGTCATCACCTCATCGTCCGCCGCGCCGCAGACGGCGAAAAGCTGCTCCTGCTCAACGGCAAGGAGCTGGCTCTGGATCACGAAGACCTGGTCATCGCCGATGAAAAGGGCGTGGTAGGTCTGGCCGGTGTCATGGGCGGCGGCCGCGACTCCATCCTGCCCGCCACCAGGAAAGTGATTCTGGAGGTAGCCAACTTTGCCGCACCCGGCATCCGCAAGACCGCTCTTCGTTATGATAACCGTACCGAGGCTTCTACCCGCTATGAAAAGGGCATCGACCCCGAGCGTGTGGATCAGGCCGTTTCTCTGGCTATGGATCTCTTTGCCGAGATCTATCCCGATCAGAAGGTCACCTCCTTTATCGATCAGTACCCCCATCCCCTGAAGCGTGCCGAGATCGATGTGTCCCTGAACTGGCTGGAACGCCGTTTGGGCAAGCACCTCACCAATGAAGAAATTGCCAAGAAGATGGGCGAGATGGGCTATGAGCTTACCTTCAACGGCGACAATATGCACGTCACCGCTCCCACCTGGCGTTCCACAGGCGATGTGTCCATCCGCGCCGACATCATGGAGGAAGTGGCCCGTATGTACGGCTATGAAAACTTCGAGGCCGCCCCCATCACCACCACCTTTGAAGGCGCCATCAACCAGCTGGACAAGACGCTCGAGCGCAGCATCAAGGAATATCTGGCCTACCGCTGCGGTATGCAGGAGATCTTCTCCTATCCCTGGATGGAGGATCAGTTCGTAAATGCCATCCTGCAGGATACCGCCGGCATTCTGTCCCTCAGCACGCCTCCCTCTCCCGCCGAGAAGTGGGTACGCAGTTCCCTTTTGCCCAACCTTTGCCTGTCTGTGGTGAAAAATGAACGCTACTACGACGATTTCGCCATTTTTGAGACCGCCCAGATCTTCCATGATGCCGACTACACCACGCCCTATGACCCCCGGGAGAAGCTGCCCTCCCAGCGCAAAAATCTCGCCGGTGCATTTGCCTCCGCCGCCAAGGATATCACGCCTTTGTTCCGTAAGGCCAAGGGTGTCATCGAAATGATGCCTCGCTACACCCACATGGAGGCTTTCACTCTCGAGCAGCGCGAGAAACCCGTCTGGGCTGACAACGTGGTGTGGCTGAATATCGTTCTCCATGACACCGTCATCGGCAATCTGGCGCTGCTGAACAAGAAGGCCAGCATGGAGTGCGGTATCAAAAATCTGAACGTAATGCTCTTTGAACTGGATTTGGATGCTTTGGTGCCCTTCAAGTCCCGCACCAACACCTTCGAGCATACCGCCGAGTATCCCATGACTGAGTACGATGTGTCTTTGCTCTTCGATGGTGAGATCAAGTGGGCGGATATGCTCCAGACCCTCCGCGGTTTCAAGAGCGAGCTGTTCCACGGTGCTTCCTTCGTGGATGAGTACAAGGGCAAGCAGATTCCCGATGGCAAGAAGTCCGTCACCATCCGTCTTGTGATCGGCTCTTTGGAAAAGACTCTGACCTCTGCCGAAATCGAGGAAGTGGCCAATTCCGCCATCAAAAAACTGGTGAAGCGCTTCAACGCCGAAATGCGCAAATAACTTAATACCCAAAAAGAGTGGCCTGTCCTCCGGACGGGCCACTTTTCAGGCTGTCAAAGAACTCCGAAAATGTTTGATGACGGAAATGTTGGTGTGAAAGAAACCTATCAGGGGTGTCTTTCACAATTTAAAATCAGTGGTTTTGAAACTTTTTTGGAAGTTTCAAAATCGGTTTCAGCTTGTCGAAAAGACTTTTTCGACAAGCTGAGTGGCCTGTCCTCCGGACGGGCCACTTTTCATTTGCCATAATCAAAACTTAAGTTGTATTTCATCCTGTTATCCTGTACTATAAAAGCGGAAACAGATTTAAAATATTTTCCAATTCACCTATTGACTTTTTTCGGCTCGGATGCTTTAATTGTATTAAAGCAATTAGTACACTTAATCAGAAATTTGTTGCTGTACGGGAACATATTATTTGCACTTTACGTCTATTCTGTACAGTGTATTTCAGGAGGTAATTATGAAACGTTTTTTATGCATTCTTTTCTGCACTGCGATGATGCTCTCCCTGTGCGCCTGCGGTGGCGACAAGGGGGAGGCTTCCGTGCAGAGTGTGGCCATGATCTGCGGTCTGGGCTCTGTGGGCAAGGTAGATCGCTTCAGCGGTGTCGTGAACCCCATGAGTGAAACTGCTGTCAATGCCGCAGAGAACTCCACGGTGGGCACCATCAAGGTGTCTGTGGGCGACGATGTAAAAAAAGGCGATGTACTTTTTACTTACGATACCGAGCAGACCCGCCTGGATCTGGAGCGCAAGCAATTGGAACTGGAAAAGCTCAAGAGCACGCTGGAGACGCTGAAAAAACAGCGGGAGGACTATGTCAAGCTTCGTGACAGCGCCACCGGTGACGAAAAGCGTGAATATGCCCTGGATGTACAGGATAAAGATAACGATATTCTGGAAACCAACTACAACATTTCCCTGAAACAAAAAGAAATCGATAAGCTGGCCACCCTGCTGAAGAATTCTTCTGTGGTGTCCCCTATTGACGGTTCTGTACAAAGCATCAATAAGGACGGCGGTACTGACAACATGGGCAATCCCCTGCCCCTGATCTCTCTGGTGGAGACCGGCGGTTTCCGTGTAAAGGGCTATGTCAACGAGAATAATGCGGCCTCTATTTATGAGGGAATGTCTGTCATCCTTCGCAGCCGCGTCAGCGATGACACCTGGCAGGGCAGCATCTCCAAAATCGATTACAGCAATCCTACTACCTCCGGTAATAGCAACTATTATTACAACGATATGGGCGGCGGTAACGATACGGTTACCTCCAGCAAGTATCCTTTCTATGTAACTCTGGGGGATGCAGGCGGTCTTCTTCTGGGGCAACACGTGTACATTGAGCCGGACTACGGGCAGAATGAAGAAGACGATAAAGATACCATCAATCTGCCCGAGTGGTATATCAATGATGCCGGCGGCAATGCCTGGGTATGGGCGCAGAGCAAGTCCGGCAAGCTGGAAAAACGCAGCCTGAAGTTAGGCGACTATGACGAAATGATGGGCACCTATGCCGTGCTGGACGGTCTCAACGCTGAGGACTATATCGCCTTCCCGGATGACACCCTGGTTGCCGGTATGACCTGCGTGACATATGATGAGGACTCCTTCGCCGGCGATATGGGCGGCATGGATGACGGATACTACGATGACGGTGCAATGCCGGAAGATGGCATGACAGACGATGCTCTCCGAAACGATGAAGTCATAGATTCCTCTGTTGTGGAACAAGAGATCATCATTGACAGCACTACTGTGGAGGGTTGAGCATGATTCTCGAAATGCATGATATCTGCAAGGATTACCCCATGGGCGGCACCATGATGCGCGTTCTCAAGCACGTGGAACTCTCCGTGAATGAGGGGGACTACCTTGCCATCATGGGGCCTTCCGGCAGCGGAAAGACCACCTTGATGAATCTCATCGGATGCCTGGATACTCCCACCAGCGGCACCTACCTGTTAAATGGCAAAGATATCCCCTCCTGCTCTGCCAACGAACTGGCAGATGTGCGGAACAAGGAGATCGGCTTTGTATTTCAGTCATTCCACCTGCTGCCCAAGCTGACTGCCCTGGAAAATGTGGCGCTGCCCCTGCTCTACGGTGGCATGAAAAAGGCCGAGCGGTTGGAGCTGGCCCGTGCCGCATTGGAAACCGTGGGCCTATCCGACCGCATGGAGCACCGCCCCGATCAGCTCTCCGGCGGTCAGTGCCAGCGCGTGGCCATCGCCCGCGCTATTGTGGGACGGCCTCGCCTTCTTCTGGCCGACGAGCCTACCGGTGCGTTGGACTCTACCAGTGGCAAGCAGGTGATGGAACTGTTCCATCAGCTCCACGAAAGTGGCTCCACCATCATCATGATCACCCATGACCGCTCCATTGCAGAGCATGCCAGCACCATTCGCACCATCTATGACGGTGTTCTCTCGGGAGGTGACAGTCGTGAAAAGTAAGCTGAACACTCCTTTGAAGAAAGCGATTTTCGGCGTGATCATTGCTGTTGTCGTTGTCGGTATTATATGGGGCGGTATGATGCTGCTTCGAAATGCCAAACGGCAGGCCGTCAACGTCTATGCTGTCAGCGACTTCTGCACCTATGATTACGGCGGCGGCCGCGCGGAGAGCTCCGGCATGCTC
>R21__coassemble_214_pt1 | contig 49385 bp, 50 predicted proteins | sample R21__metabat2_low_PE_038 | metagenome-assembled genome bin R21
TGTATAGACTTTTCTACAGGGAGATGGTATAATCATTTTGAATTATTATGCGCTGCGGGAAATGCCACTGAAAGGAGTGCTGTCCTTTGAATTCATTGAATGATGTATGGAACCTGATGCAGGACCATATGGCACAGCAACTGAACCCGATCACCATCAAGACTTGGTTTGATGAGGTCTCCGTTATCACCATGGAGGACTCGGCCATCGTATTGCACTGCCCCAATAAATTCAAGCGTGATACCATCGAGGCTCGCTTCACGCCGGCACTGAAAAAAGCGGCCCAGGAGATTTTTTCCGCCGATCTGGAGGTCAAAATATTAGACGATGATCTTCTGGCGGCTTATCACGGTATCCGACCCGACCATGCCGAAACCATTGAAGGCAGCGAAGGCTTTACCTTTGAGACCTTCGTGGTGGGTCCGCAGAACAAGCTGGCCTATGCTGCGGCACGGGCAACGGCCGAAAAAACCGTAGATGCCTACAACCCTCTTTTCATTTACGGAGACAGCGGTCTGGGTAAGACCCATCTGCTCTATGCCATTGCTCACCTGACAAGAAAAGTCCGGCCCGATGTGAAAATCACCTATGTCAAGGGTGAGGACTTCATCAATGAGTTTATTGAGTTGATCCGCGCCGGTCGCGGCGGTGAATTTCGGGCCAAATATCGGGAAAGCGATATGCTTCTGGTGGACGATATTCAGTTTGTTGCCGGCAAACAGCAGGTGCAGGATGAATTTTTCCACACCTTTAACAGCATTTATGAAGCCGGTCACCAGATCGTTCTGACCTCCGACCGTCCCCCAAGAGAGATGACCCTGCTGGATGACCGCCTGCGGACTCGTTTTGAATGGGGCCTTATGGTTGATGTGGCAGCTCCGGACTACGAAACCCGCCTTGCCATCATTCGCAATAAGGCGGCTCTTTTGGGTCTGAAGCTGACGGATCGCATCATGGACTTTATTGCCGAAAACGTGACGGCCAATGTCCGACAGATCGAAGGTACATTGAACCGCATTCTGGCAATTCGCGACCTGACCGGTCAGAGAATCACACAGGAAGAACTGGAAAAAATCGTTATGGATATGCTGCGGCAGAAAGATTTTCTGCCCACTCCCTCTGACATTATTTCCTACATCTGCCGCTATTACCAGATTGACGAAGCCACACTTCGGGGACAGGAACGCCGCCGTGATGTGACCACGGCCCGCCAGATCGCCATGTATCTGATGCGCCGTATCAATCCCAACATGAGTTTAAACGACATCGGCAAAGAATTTGACGGAAGAGATCACTCTACCGTGCTCCATTCTCTTGAAAAAGTGGAAAAACAGATGAGAAGTGACCCCGCCTTTGCAGAAACTGTAAAGGAAATTACTACAAACATCAATTCTAAAAAGTAATCCACATTTTTTGTTAAAAAATATTTGAAACACTGTGGAAAAAACGGAAGAAGAGAAAACTGTGGAAAATAAGCTTCTTTATTCACTTTATTCTGTGGATTAAAAACCCTTTATAAATCAGATATTTTTTGTCTTTTCCACATTTTTCTTATCTACTGCTTCTACTACTGAAAAAGAATAGTTTATGTTTCTCTTTCGAGAAATATTCCTGAGTTTTTAAGAAAGGAATTAAATACCATGTTGAAATTCTCCTGCGAAAAAGCGCTTTTACAAAACGCAATTTCCGTGGCCTCTCGTGCTGTGGCTTCCAAGAGCTCCATTTCTGCACTGGAAGGTATTCTTTTAGAGGGCGATTCCCGATTGACACTCACGGGATATAACATGCAAACCGGTATACGCACTGCCTTTGATGCTCAGATCACCGAACCCGGCCGCATTGTTTTGAATGCCAAGTTGCTGGGTGACATCATTCGCCGCATGCCGGACGATGTGGTGATGTTCTCTACGGATGATCGCATGGTTGTAAAGCTGTCCTGCGGCGATGCCTCTTTTGATATCATCGGCCTGAGTGCCGACGACTATCCCGAAATGCCGGAAGTGGACGATGAGTACAGCGTTTCCATTCAGCAGAATGTGTTAAAAGAAATGATATCTCAGACGGCCTTTGCCGTTTCTACCAATGAAAGCCGCCCTGTACATACGGGAAGTCTCTTTGAAATCAATGAAAAAGGATTAACGGTGGTTTCCGTGGACGGTTTCCGTCTGGCTTTAAGGCGTGAAAAGCTGGAAAAGATTGAGGGCGGTGCTTTCCAGTTTGTTGCACCCGGCAGTGCTCTGAAAGAAGTAGAAAATATCTGTGCCGCTTCTGATGAACTGATGGAGATCACACGCGGCAAACGGCATCTTTTGTTCTCCTGCGGTGAAACTCAGCTGATCTGTCGCCGACTGGAAGGTGAGTTTCTGGATTATAAGAATGCCATTCCCAAAAATAATCCCATCGTTCTGGAAGTGGAAAACAAGGCACTTCTGGAGAGTCTCGACCGTGTGAGTGTTGTGATCAGTGAAAAGCTGAAGAGCCCTGTGCGCTGTGTTTTTCAGGATGGTCGTGTGATGCTCAGCGCAAAAACCGGCAACGGTGAGGCAAAGGATATCTGCCTTATCAGCGGTGACGGCAAGGATTTGGAGATCGGCTTTAATAACCGCTATCTGATGGAGGCTCTGCGCTATGCTCCTGCAGAAAAAGTGAATTTGCAGCTGAATTCCGGTGTGACACCTTGCATTATTACCCCCGTGGATGATGGAGATAACTTCCTCTATATGGTGCTTCCCGTGAGATTGAAGGCTTGATATGATGAATACCATTGAAATTACAACTGAATTTATCAAACTGCAGGATCTTTTAAAATTTGCAGGTGTCTGTGATACCGGCGGTGAAGCCAAGATCGCCATTCAGGAAGGTGACGTGCTGGTAAACGGTGAAGTGTGTACCATGCGCGGAAAAAAGATCCGTCCCGGTGATGTGGTGAAATTGGATGATATTCAATTGAGCGTAAAATATGCAGATTGATGCTCTGAAACTCTGCGGTTTTCGCAATTATGAGCAGGAGCAGCTTTCTTTTGACAGCAGCTGCAATGTCATTTACGGCGAGAATGCCCAGGGGAAAACCAATCTTCTGGAGGCTATGATGCTTTTGGCCTGCGGAAGGAGTCCTCGCGCCCATAGTGACCGGGAACTCATCGGTTTTGATAAAGATTCCTGCTTTTTAGAGGGTCATATTTTATCAAGAGAACGGGATTTTGTGACACAGGTATCCCTTTTTCGCGGCAAAAAGAAAAAAATGTCTGTCAACGGCATTGCGCAAAAGAGCGTTGCAGGTCTTTCAGAGGTGCTTCATACGGTGTTTTTTTCACCGGAAGATCTGTTTTTGATTCGCCAGGGAGCAGCAACGCGAAGAAGATTCATGGATCTGTCTCTGTGCCAATTGCGGCCTCGCTATGAAGAAGCATTGACGGAATACGGAAAACTCTATGAGCACAAGACCCGTATTTTAAGAGACGCAGAAGAATATCCCCGGCTTTTAAGTACGCTGCCTGAATTTAACGAGCGGCTCTGTCAGGTCGGAGCGGTATTGATTTATTATCGCGCCCATTTCTGCAGTGCTTTGGCCGAGCATGCCGCTGCGGCACATTGGGAGTGTTCCGGTGGAAAAGAGTCCCTTGCGCTTTCCTATGAAACCGTAAAAACGATCACCGATCCGATGGCGGATACAAAAATTATCTATGAGCAACTCAAGGAGCACCAGGCTTCTCACTATCAGGCGGAGATCGCATCCAGGCTGTGCCTGTCCGGACCCCACAAAGATGATATTGAGGTTTCCATCAACGGTATGAGCGCCAAACAGTTTGCTTCTCAGGGGCAGGTTAGGACCGCGGCGTTGGCGTTGAAAATGGCAGAGCGTGAGATCCACAAAAATACTTTCGGCGAGTATCCCGTGATGCTTCTCGATGACGTTTTGTCGGAACTGGATCCCAGGCGGCAGGAATATGTACTCAACCGCATTGCCGGCGGTCAGGTGTTTATCACCTGCTGTGAGAGTGATCGGCTGGATACTCTTGTGAAAGGTAAGGTATTTCATATAGCAAACGGAACAGTTATCTGAAAGGGAAGTGGTGGATTGGCTTATCTGCATATCGGCCAGAATGTGATGCTGGAAGAAAAACGCATCATCGGCATCTTTGACTTGGATAATACTTCCACTTCAAAACATACGCGAAACTATCTGAAGTCCGCAGAAGAAGAGAGTGTGGTACTGGATGCCTGCGACGATATTCCCAAAAGCTTTATCGTCTGTGATCATCCCTACCATCGACAACTTGTTTATATATCTCAGCTCAATACCCAAACGCTGCTGAAAAGAAGCGAAGAAGGAGAACGATATGTCTGAATTCAACGAACTGGAAAAGATCACACCGGTAGATACCGAATACGATGCCTCTGAAATTCAGGTTTTGGAGGGCTTGGAGGCTGTTCGCAAACGTCCCGGTATGTACATCGGCTCTACCAGCGTGACAGGTCTGCACCATCTGGTGTATGAGATCGTGGACAACTCCATCGATGAGGCACTGGCCGGTTATTGTACCGAGATCACCGTGACCATCAACCCCGGCAATACCATTACCGTTACCGATAACGGCCGCGGTATCCCCGTGGACATTCAGACCCAGACCGGTCGTCCCGCGCTGGAGGTGGTGTTTACCGTTCTGCATGCCGGCGGTAAGTTCGGCGGTGGCGGCTATAAGGTCTCCGGCGGTCTGCACGGCGTTGGTGCTTCCGTGGTGAATGCCCTCTCCGAGTGGCTGGAGGTGCAGGTACATAAGGACGGCCACATCTATGAGATGAAGTTCTCCCGTGGTCATATTACTTCCGAAATGCAGATGATCGGTGACACGGATCATACGGGTACTACTGTGACCTTTAAGCCGGATCCCGAGATGTTTGACACTCTCGAGTATGAATATGAGACGCTGCATACCCGCATGCGGGAACAGGCCTTTCTGAATGCAGGCCTTCGCATCTCCATCACCGATGCACGCTCTGCCATGGGTGAGAAGGATACCATGTGCTATGAGGGCGGTATCCGAGAGTATGTCCGCTATCTCAACAATAATAAGACCCCTATGCATGAGGATGTGATCTATCTTGCCGGCAGCAAGGACGATTCTACCGCCGAGGTGGCCTTGCAGTACAACGACGGCTATTCCGAAACCCTGGTTTCCTTTGCCAACGATATCCGTACCCCCGGTGGCGGTATGCACGAAACCGGATTTAAGACCGCGCTCACCCGCGTGCTGAACGCCTACGGCTTAAAGTACGGCATGCTGAAGGATTCCGACGATAAGGTGTCCGGCGAGGATTGCCGCGAGGGCATCTCCGCTGTGATCTCCGTGAAGCTGACCGAGGCACAGTTTGAGGGTCAGACCAAGGATAAGCTGGGCAATGCTTATATCCGCACGCTGGTGGATCAACTGGTATCCGATCAGTTAGGGGTATATCTGGAAGAGCACCCCATGGTGGCACGCACGATTTTGGATAAAGCGCTCACTGCCAACCGTGCCCGTGAAGCGGCGCGCAAGGCTCGCGAAACCATCCGCCGCAAGACGGCATTGGGCGGCGCGGCCATGCCCGACAAGCTCCGCGACTGCAATGAGAACAATCCTGAGCTCACCGAGATCTACATTGTCGAGGGCGATTCCGCAGGCGGCTCCGCCACCCAGGGTCGTGACAGCCGGTTCCAGGCCATCCTGCCTCTGTGGGGCAAGATGCTGAACGTGGAAAAGGCCCGCGCCGACAAGGTCTACGGCAACGATAAGCTCCAACCTGTCATCACCGCTCTCGGTGCCGGTATCGGCGAGGAATTCGATGCCAATAAGCTGCGCTATCACAAGATCATCATCATGGCCGATGCCGATGTGGACGGCGCTCATATCCGCACTTTGCTTCTGACCTTTTTCTTCCGCTTCATGCGGCCTTTGATCGAGGAGGGCTATGTGTATTCTGCCGTACCGCCCCTGTATAAGCTGACCCGCGGCAAGCAGCAGAGAGTGGCCTATTCCGATGAAGAGCGTGACCGCATCTCAGCCGAGATGCGCGGCGACAATCCCGATGCAAAGATCGACATCAACCGTTATAAGGGCCTTGGTGAAATGAACCCACATGAGCTATGGGAAACCACCATGGATCCTGAAAAGCGTACGCTGCGCCGTATCACTCTGGACGATGCCGTGGCTGCCGATGCCATCTTTACCGTTTTGATGGGTGAAAAGGTGGAACCCCGCAAGGAGTTCATCGAGCAGAATGCCCAGTACGCCGTGAATCTCGACTATTGAGAAAGGAGGTACTGTAAATGTCCAAAAAGCCCCAATATGATCCCGAAGAAATCCGGTACCCCCAGCAGCATATCGTAGAATCTCCTCTGGTACCGGAGATGAAAAAGTCTTACATTGAGTACGCCATGAGCGTCATCGTGGGACGTGCTCTGCCCGATGTGCGCGACGGTCTTAAGCCCGTACATCGCCGCATCCTCTACGCCATGTACGAGGATAACCTGACATCCGACAAGCCTTTCAAGAAGTCCGCCACCTGCGTGGGTGACGTGTTGGGCCGCTATCACCCTCACGGTGACGCTTCCGTATACGATGCTTTGGTGCGTCTGGCCCAGGATTTCTCCATGCGCTATATGCTGGTGGACGGTCATGGTAACTTCGGTAGTGTAGATGGCGATCCTCCTGCCGCTTACCGTTATACCGAGGCTCGTTTGAGCAAAATCTCCAACGAGATGCTTCGGGACATCGACAAGGATACCGTGGATTGGGATCCCAACTTCGATGAAAGCCGCAAGGAGCCCCGCGTTCTGCCTTCTCGCTTCCCCAACCTGTTGGTGAACGGCTCTTCCGGTATCGCCGTGGGTATGGCCACCAATATCCCGCCTCACAATCTCCGTGAGGTCATCGGCGCCTGCATCTGCGTGCTGGATAATCCCGAGGCAACGCTGGGTGATTTGATGGAGCACGTCAAGGGCCCCGACTTCCCCACCAAGGCTCTCATCATGGGCCGCAGCGGCATCCGCGCCGCTTACGCCACAGGCCGCGGTCGTCTCGTACTCCGCGCCCGTCATGAGTTTGAGGAGTTCGGCCATGACCGCATGCGCATCATCATCACAGAACTGCCCTATCAGGTGAATAAGCGGATGCTCATCAAGAGCATGGCTGAGCAGGTGGAGGACAAGCGCCTGGAGGGCATTTCCGACATCCGCGATGAGTCTGACCGCAATGGTATGCGCATCGTGGTGGAGTTAAAGCGCGATGCCAACCCCCAGGTGGTGCTCAATCGCCTGTTTGCCCAGACGCAGCTGCAGACCACCTTCGCCATCAATATGCTGGCGCTTACAAATAACCAGTCCCAGCCCAAGATCCTGTCCCTGCGGCATATTATCGACGAGTATCTCAAGTTCCAGGAGCAGATCATCGTTCGCCGCACACAGTACGACCTCAAGAAGGCACTGGAGCGCGCCCATCTGCTGGAGGGTCTGCTGATCGCCCAGGATAATATCGACGAGGTCATCCGTATCATCCGCACCAGCTACGATGATGCCAAGGAAAACCTGATGGCACGCTTCGGCCTGGACGACGTGCAGGCTCAGGCCATCCTGGATATGCGCCTGAAGGCCCTGCAGGGTCTTGACCGCGAGAAACTCCAGAACGAGTACAACGATCTGGAGGAGAAGATCGCCTACTTCCGCCGCGTTCTTTCCGATGAAAATCTGGTCAAGGGCATCCTCAAGGAAGAACTGATCGCCATCTCCGACAAGTTCGGCGATGACCGCAAGACTGAGATCCAGGACGTGGAGGATGAGATCGACATCGAGGACCTCATCGAGGAAGAGCAGTGCGTGTTTACCCTGACCAAGGGTGGTTACATCAAGCGTACCCCTGTCAGCGAATATGCGGCCCAGTCCAAGGGTGGTATGGGTAAGAAGGGCATTACCACCCGCGATGAAGACACCGTGGTGGATGTGTTCACTGCCTCTACCCACGATAGCCTGTTGTTCTTTACCGACACCGGCAAGGTCTATCGCAAGAAGGGGTATCAGATCCCCGAGTCCGGCAAGGCGGCCAAGGGTATTGCCATGGTCAACGTCATTCAGATCGAGACCGATGAGCGTGTCCAGGCCATGCTCCACTTCCGGGAGAGCGCCGAAAATGCAGACAACTTCAAGCTGGTGATGGTGACAAAGGATGGTACCGCCAAGCGCCTGGATGTAGCAAGCCTGAAGAATATTCGCCCCAGCGGCATCCGCGCCATCAATCTGGACGAGGGTGACCAGCTGGTGAGCGTGGTGGAGACCGACGGTAAGAGCAATATCCTCATCGCCACCCACGACGGCATGGCCTGCTGCTTTGAGGAAAATGACGTTCGCACCATGGGCCGCACGGCTACCGGTGTCCGCGGTATCCGTCTGCGTGAGGGCGACTATGTCATCGGTGCTGCCCGTGCAGATTTGGGCTGCAACGTTTTGTCCATCACCGAGAACGGCTATGGCAAGCAGACACCCATCGAGGAGTATCGCATCACCGGCCGCGGCGGTATTGGCGTAAAGAACTACGAGGTCACCGAAAAGACCGGTGCCGTGGTAGGCATGAAGATCGTCACCGGCGCAGAGGATCTGCTTTTGGTGACCCATAGCGGCATCTTGATCCGTATGGCCGTGGATTCCATCCGTACCACCGGCCGCGCCACCCAGGGAGTTATCGTGATGCGCTTTAAGGAAGAGGGCGATCAGGTGATCTCCCTTGCTCTGGCCGAAAAGGATGAGGCCGAGGAGAATGCCACACCTGAGGAGGAATAAGCGATGCATAGCAGCCCCCGTGAAGCAGAGGTTCACCTGACCCGTTGGCAGTATTTTGTGAAGACTCTTTATCATAATGCGGCGTCCACTTCCGAGTTTACCTATAATTACAAAGTGTATAGTAAGGATGAAGAATTACAGATGATAGATGCTAAAAATCAGCGTCTGAATCTTGTGATGATCCTGTTGCTGGTGGTGCTTTATCTTCTGACCCAAAGGTTTCAGATCATATGGTTGGTGGTGGGCTATCTGGTGGCCGTGATCATGATCCAGATCGTGCGGCTTACGAATCTGCCCAAGGATATTATGGCGCATCTCACCGATACCGGCCGTATGGAGAAGCACTGATGCAACTGAAAACCATCGCCAAAGTACATACTCCCTTCGGAGAGAAATTCGGTGTGCCGCGTCAGGCAGGACTTGTGCCGCAGGCCAAGGGTACGATTGTCTTTGAGCCGGAGTTCCGAAATCCCGATGTTGTGCGTGGCCTTGAGGACTTCAGCCATATCTGGTTGGTGTGGTGCTTTGATCGCGCCCAGAGAGATTTTTGGTCTCCCACGGTGCGTCCGCCTCGTCTGGGAGGCAATGCCCGGCTGGGCGTTTTTGCCACCCGTTCGCCCTTTCGCCCAAACCCCATCGGCCTTTCCAGTGTGAAGCTGGAAAGCGTGGAGATCGATCCGAAAATGGGGCCGATTCTGCACATTTCCGGCATGGATATGGTGGACGGCACACCCGTTTTGGACATCAAGCCATATGTGCCCTACTGTGATATCCACAGAGACGCAACAGGCGGGTTTACCGCCCGTTTGGGCGAGGCAGATCTTGCGGTGGAGATATCATCCGAACTGTTGGAGAGGATTCCCGCCGATTTTCGGGAGGGTCTTGTGGGCGTATTGTCTCAGGATCCACGCCCTCGTTATCAGGATGATCCGGAGAGGGTGTACGGCATGGATTACGCAGGATGCAATGTCACTTTCCGCGTGGAAAAGGACAGGGTCATCGTTGTGGGAGTGGAAAAATGAAAACAGTCACGATTTACACCGACGGCAAAAGCGGCTGCGCCGCTTTGCGGTTTTATGCCGCTCCGTCTCGCCCCTGTGGGGCAACCGACGGAGATGGCACGCAAGCGCCGTCGCATAAAGCGGTTGGTAGCTGAAAGTGCAAGCACTGAAAGGAAAGGAAAATGAAAACAGTCACGATTTACACCGACGGCGCTTGCAGCGGCAACCCCGGCCCCGGTGGATGGGGCGCCATTTTGGAGTTTAACGGCACTGAAAAGGAGCTCTCCGGCGGCGAAGCCGAAACCACCAACAATCGAATGGAACTGACGGGCGTGATTTCGGCACTGTCCGCGCTGAAAGAGCCCTGTATTGTAGAACTGTACAGCGATTCAAAATATGTGATCGATGCTTTGGAGAAGCGCTGGGTTTACGCATGGCAGGCCAAAGGCTGGAAGAAAGCCGATAAAAAGCCGGCATTGAATGTAGATTTATGGGAACAGCTTTTGCCACTGATAGAAAAGCATGAACTGCACTACCATTGGGTGAAAGGCCACGCCGAAAATGAGAAAAATAACCGCTGTGATGAGCTGGCGGTGGCACAAAGCCAGAAATTCAAGTGATTATTCACAAATTGTTCATTTGATTTTCAAACTTTAGCCATCTTTACAAGGTATCTTACAATTGTCCAAAGGAACAATCTCCATTCCTTATGTGATTTTTCTCTCTCTCCTATTAAATTATGTAACACAGCGGAAAAGCACCTCGTAAGAGGTGCTTTTTCCGTTTTTTCATGCAGACCATAGAATGGTCTGCATGAGGCAAAATTGCGCTTCGTTTGCGCCTTCGACGCGCACTCCGCGAGAGGTATTTTCGTTCACGTACACGCCGCTCCGAAAATGATTAAAAAAGTTCGCGGCTTGCGAGCCGCGAAATCTGCGATGCTTTTTTCTTTTATCTTCATTTTTGTGTAAAGCTGTGTTATACTGTGGCCAAAGAACAACTGAGGAGGGTATACTCATGCAGGATTTTCACCCGCAGCAGCAATTGGCAGGGCTTTTGGAATGGATGAATGACCAGATGATCGCCTGCCACGGCAAGACAGCCGTCATCGGCATCTCCGGCGGTAAGGATTCTTCTACGGTAGCGGCGCTGGCCGTAGCCGCTTACGGCCGGGAAAATGTTTACGGCGTTCTGATGCCGGACGGTGAACAGCCCGACATCGACTATTCCAACGGCCTGGTGGAATTTCTCAAAATTCCCCATACCACTATCAATATTCACGATGCCGTGCAGGGTGTTCTGACCCAGATGGAAAAGGTGGGGATCACCCCCAGCCGCCAGACGGTGGTCAACCTGCCCAGCCGCATCCGTATGGCCACCCTGTACGCTGTGGCACAGAGCGTGGCGGGAGGTATCGTCATAAACACCTCCAACCTGTCCGAGGATTGGGTGGGGTATTGCACCATTTATGGCGACAGTGCCGGCGCATTTTCTCCTCTTGGTATGTATACCACTGAGGAGGTCATTATGCTGGGCCGCGTGCTGGGTCTGCCGGAGCACTTCCTCATCAAGCCGCCCTCTGACGGCCTTACCGGCAAGACCGACGAGGACAATCTGGGCTTTACCTACCATGCCGTGAATGAGTATGTGCGCCGCGGCATCGTTGATCCCGCCATCAAGGCCGAAATCGACCGCAAGCATGACGTGAGCCGCTTTAAATTCCAGACCATTCCCGTCTACCAGAACGGCATGGATATCGTATTGGACGAGCCTACCGATTACTATAACCCCAACAAGAAGTGAGGAATGGTCATGGAAACCGTAAAGCTATATTATGAAGACGCGTTTCTGCGAGAGTTTACCGCGACGGTGGTTTCCTGTGAGGCCGATAAAAAGAATTTTGCTGTTGTGCTGGACAAGTCCGCCTTTTATCCCGAGGGTGGTGGTCAGCCGGCGGATATTGGCACGCTGGGCAATGCCAGAGTGCTGGATGTCCATGAAAAAGAGGGCGTGATCGTCCACACCTGCGATAAGCCTTTGACGGTGGGCGATACCGTCACCGGCGCTATTGACTGGGCAAGGCGCTTTGACCATATGCAGCAGCATTCCGGCGAGCACATTGTCAGCGGGATGCTGTGCAGTGCCTATCACTGCGACAATGTGGGCTTTCACATGGGCGCAGACATCGTAACCATCGACTATAACGCCGACATTCCCTGGGAGGGTGTTCTGGAGATCGAAGCACGTGCCAATCAGTACATCTGGGAAAACCATCCCTTTATCGCCACATATCCCACGGCTGAGGAGTTGGCGGCATTGCCCTACCGCAGTAAGAAAGAACTCACCGGCAAGGTGCGTATTACCCAGTTTCCCGGTGCCGATATGTGCGCCTGCTGCGGTACCCATGTAGCAACCAGCGCTCAGGTTGGCCTGGTGAAGTTCCTCTCCTGCCAAAAGTTCCGCGAGGGTGTCCGTCTGGAACTGGTATGCGGCAAGCGTGCGTTGGATTATCTCGCTATGAACTGGCAGCAGAATCTGCCCATTGCCCAGGCGCTGTCCGTGAAACTCGGCGATACCCATCGGGCTGTGACAAAGCTCTATGAGGAGCTGCTGGCCACGAAAGCGCGATGCGCAGAGTTGGAGGAAGCCTCTTTTGCGGCTGTGGCCGAGGAGTATCGCGGTAAAGGCGATGTGGTGCTCTTCCGTGGCCCCATGGAGTCCGACAGCGTGCGCCGACTTTGCGACATGGTGGCTCAGACTGCCGGCGGGAGAGTTTGCCTTTTCGCCGGTGAAGGCGAAAGCTATAAGTATACCGTGATCCATCCCGGAGGGGATATCCGCGAGTTTATCAAAGCGCTCAACACCGCGCTGAACGGCCGCGGCGGCGGTCGCGACGGATTTGCCCAGGGCAGTGTAGCTGCAGGCGAAGAGGCAATTCGCGCGTTTTTTGCGTAACGAGAGATAATCCCCAAAAACAGGAAGAAAATTTCTGTTTTTGGGGTTTTCTTTTATTTTTTTCCGTGGTATAATACCTCGCAATGTGTAAATGGTAAAAAGAGGTTTTCTGATGCAGGAAAATAAGCTGGGCGTGATGCCCATTAAAAAATTGATCTGGAATATGTCGCTGCCCATCATGGCTTCCATGCTGGTACAGGCACTTTACAATATTGTGGACAGCATGTTTGTCAGCTGGGTCAGCCAGGATGCGCTGACCGCGGTTTCGCTGGCGTTCAGCGCCCAACAGCTGATGATCGGACTTGCCACCGGTACCGCCGTTGGCGTAAATGCGTTGATGGGTCGGGCTTTGGGTGCCAAGGAGCAGAAACGCGCCGATACCGTGGCCATCAACGGACTTTTTCTGGCGCTGGTGGGTGCCGTTGTCATGGCGGTTTTGGGACTTACACTGTCCAACCGGCTGTTTACTTTCCAGACCACCGATGAAGAGATCATCCGCTATGGCAATGAATATCTGCACATCATTGCCGGCCTCAGCTTCGCCCTGTTCGGGCAGGTGATGCTGGAGCGCCTGCTGCAGGGCACCGGGCGTTCTATCTACTCCATGTACACCCAGGGGCTGGGCGCTATTATCAACATTATTCTCGACCCCGTTTTCATCTTCGTGCTGAACCTGGGTGTCCGCGGTGCCGCCATCGCCACGGTGATCGGCCAGTTTTGCGCCATGTGTCTGGCATTTCACTTCAACCGCACGAAAAACACGGATATCCATCTGCAATTCAAGGGCTTTCGTCCCGATTGGAAGGTCATCGGCGGCATTTATGCCATCGGTCTGCCCAGTGCTGTGATGATGGTGGTGGCTTCTGCGATGACCTTTGCCATGAATAAGATCCTCATCGTTTACCACACCGCCCACGAAACGGCCGCCACGGCTTTCGGTGTTTATTTTAAGCTCAACAGCTTTATCTTCATGCCGGTATTCGGCATGAATAACGGCATCGTGCCCATTGTGGCCTATAACTACGGCGCCCAGAACCGCGGACGCATGATGGAGGCCATCAAACGCAGTGTGGCCTATGCCTGCGCCATTCTCACAGGCGGTCTTGCCATTTTCCATGCAATTCCCCAGGTGCTTTTGGCGATATTTAAGGCCGGGGATGAGCTGATGGCCGTAGGTATACCCTGCCTGCGGATCATCTCCTTCAGTTTCCCCATCGCAGGTTGCTGCATTGCGCTGATTACATCTTTCCAGGCCTTGGGTCGCTCTATGAATTCCCTTTTGATCTCCTTCGTGCGCCAGCTGATCGTATTGGTGCCCAGCGCCTTTATCCTGGCACGGTACGGCGCTGCGGTTGGCAACAGCGATCTGGTTTGGTGGAGCTTCCCCATTGCCGAGTTGGTGGCATTGGTGATTACCCTGTTGCTGTTCCGCCGTCTGTATCGGACGCTGATCTCCAAGCTGCCGGAGGTACCACCTGTCATCGAAGAAAAATAAAGAAATCGGCACTCACATGGAGTGCCGATTTCTTTATCCCAATAGCCCTGTGATATCCTCTATGGTCAGCTTTTGCTGGAGCGCCAGTGTAATGCTATAGCCCACAATGCGCCCCAATTCCCGTGCACGGGAATCGATGTCACCGGGTGTAACGAAAAGAGAATCGTTTCTTTTTCCTGATAGGGTGGTGGCGTTGATCACGGTGGGTACGCCAACGGCGATCACCGGAATACCCATGGTCTCCTGATTCAGCGGCTCGCGGTGATTGCCCACGCCGCTGCCGGGAACAATGCCGGTGTTTCCCAACTGAACGGTGGCGCAAAGGCGTTCCTGACTTCTGGCGCACAGCGCATCAATGCAGATCACGGCCTCGGGCTTTACAGCTGTTGCCACCGCTTCCACCAGCTCGGCGGTTTCAATGCCGGTGCTGGCCACCACTCCGGGACAGACGGAGCTGACTGCGGTGAAATCCTGAAAAAAGCGAGAGTTGCTTTGCGCCATATGCCGGGTGACCAGGAGATTTTCAGTGGCGATAGAGCCGATGGAGTCCGCGGCGAGAGAGCGGTTTCCAAGTCCCACCACCAGCGTGGACACCGATTCCTTCTGGGGCAGCATCTGGCGGAGTTCTCGGGCAAGACAGCGAACGGCCCGCTGAAAAAAGTCCTGCTCCCGACGGAAATAGGGACGAAGATCCAACGTCACATAATGGCCTCGCGGTTTGCCCAGGGCTTCTGCTCCGCGGTTATCGTTGACGACAATATCGGTCATCTGATAGCCGTCGCGCCAGATCTGAGCCGTATGGACACCCGGGATGGAAAAACTTTTTTTGCCGTCCATGAGATTTTCGGCGGCTTCCAACGCTAAGTCGCTATAATAGGTGGTCATATAATGGGGAAGACCTCCTTTTATTATACCATATTTGGTAGATATCGGCTATTTTTCCCCAACTATGACTTTTTATGCAGCGAGCGGGGAAAAAATCAAAAAAATACTTGCATTTTGACTGCAATGATGCTAAAATATCAATCTGCGTGGTGGAATAACCGTGCAATGAAATTTAGTCCCGGGGAGGTGTTTGGTTTGCCGAATATTAAGTCTGCTAAGAAGCGTGTTTTGGTGGCAGAGGTTCGCAATGAGCGTAACAAGGCCCAAAAGTCCGCACTGAAGACTGCTATCAAGAAGTTCGAGGCTGCTGCCGTTGACGGCGATCGCACCGAGGCTGAGAGCTCTTACAAGGTAGCTGTCAAGGCTGTTGACAAGGCTGCTGCTAACGGTCTGCTGCACAAGAACAATGCCGCTCACAAGAAGAGCGCCATGACTCTGAAGCTCAACAAGATCGGTTGATAAACCAACACACGGACGTCCGAAAGGGCGTCCGTTTTTCTGTTCATTTTATTTGCGGGGGAACTTTTTTCCACGGACTTGCGTCCAATGTACAAAAGCGAAAAGGAGAATTTACCATGAAAAGATTGTTCGCCCTTATTCTGGCGTCTTTGTTGATGATTTCCCTTATAGCCTGCGGAAAGACGTCTGGGGCGGTGGATGAAGAGCTTCCTGCGGAGCCTGAAATCGTGGACATAGCGGACGGCACGGTAGCCAGCTTTACTGATGCAGAGTTCCGCATCCGTATGGAAGTGCGCTTGCCCGGTCGCTGGGAGTGGACGGAGGGGGATGTTGAGGAGACATATCCCCCCATATCCGAGGGGATTGTGTTTTATCCCAAAGATGAGCCGGAGGTTCGGGTGACCTTGGCTTGCTATCCCGAGGGTTTCGGGATGTGTGGCACGGGTGTGGAGTTCTCGGAACTGACCCTTAGGGAGGATCTGACCGCACAGCAGGGCGTGGAGCGGTATTGCGACACCCTGTATAGAGATTCCGACATGGAACCCGTGAACTATGCCTATGCCATGTTCACCGTCTGCTTTCATGATGTGGCCGGCAGCTATGTGGCGCAGTTTGAGCTGACCACGGCGCAGGAGGCAGAGTATTACGATACCATTATCGCTATCCTCGCCACGGCGCAGCTGGGCCCGGTGGATGCCATGCGGGAGTCGAGGGCCATCGAGCTGGCGCAGGAGGTCGTCCAAAGCGGCTCAGACCTGCCGGCATGGGATTCCGCGTTCGGACGCTATAATTGGGAGGACGGTAGCTGGACGGTGAACTTCTACTGCGCGGAAAAGGCTTTGTGCTTCAGCTACATTGTGGATGCTGTGGGCGGTGTTTATCCCTGCCGCGACAGTGAGCCGTTGAAGGCGGCAGAATAATGCCACTTGACGAAATTGCCGAAAAGTGCTATTCTCCTTTTTGATATAGGCGATGACGGGGGTGGCTCCCCAGCAGCCGCGGGAGGAAATGCCCGCCGGGACGTCCCGTTACAGACGCAAGAGTGCGGAGCGATCCGAATTCGGGTGGAACCGCGGATAAGTTTTTATTCGCCCCGAGCTACAATCGTAGCTTGGGGCGATTTTTTATTTCAATCAAAACATTTGCATAAAGGAGAAATCACATGAAAAATTCTGAAAAGACCCTGGACATGATCGTGAATCTCTGCAAAAACCGCGGCTTTGTCTACGCCGGTAGTGAGATTTACGGCGGCCTTGCCAATAGCTGGGACTACGGCCCCCTCGGCGTGGAGTTCAAGAACAATGTGAAGAAGGCATGGCTGAAGAAGTTCGTGCAGGAGAGCCCCTACAATGTGGGCCTGGATGCTGCCATCATCATGAATCCCCAGACCTGGATCACCACCGGCCACGTGGCTTCCTTCTCCGATCCTCTTTTGGACTGCAAGGCCTGCCACGCCCGTCATCGTGCCGATAAGCTCATCGGCGATGAGCACAGCGAGGTCAATGTGGATGCCATGAGTTTTGATGAGATGGACGCGTTTATTGCCTCCCACGAGGACATCGTCTGCCCCACCTGTGGCCAGCACAACTTTACCCCCATCCGTAAGTTTAACCTGATGTTCAAGACTGCCATCGGTGTCACCGAGGACAGCTCCTCCACCTGCTACCTTCGTCCTGAGACCGCACAGGGCATCTTCGTGAACTTCGCCAACATTCAGCGCACCACCCGCCGCAAGCTGCCCTTCGGCGTGTGCCAGGTGGGTAAGGCTTTCCGTAACGAGATCACCCCGGGCAACTTCACTTTCCGTACCCGTGAGTTCGAGCAGATGGAGTGTGAGTTCTTCTGCAAGCCCGGCACCGACCTGGAGTGGTTCGCTTATTGGAAAGATTATTGCCAGAACTGGCTGAAGACCCTGGGCATTAAGGAGGAGAACCTGCGTCTGCGTGACCACGAACCCGCCGAGCTGGCCTTCTATTCCCGCGCTACCACCGATATCGAATATGCCTTCCCGTTCACCGATTGGGGCGAGCTGTGGGGCATTGCCGACCGCACCAACTACGACCTGGGCCGCCATCAGGAGGCTTCCGGCAAGTCTCTGGAGTACTTTGATCCCGAGACCAACGAGAAGTACATCCCCTACGTTATTGAACCTTCTCTGGGCTGCGACCGTGTGGCACTGGCCTTCCTGTGCGAGGCTTATGACGAAGAGCATCTCACCGACGATAAGGGCAAGGAAGATGTCCGCACCGTGCTGCATCTGCATCCTTTCCTGGCTCCCTACAAGGCCGCTATCCTGCCTCTGAGCAAGAAGCTGTCTGAGCCTGCCCGCAAGATCTATGACGAGCTGGCCAAGGAGTGGATGATCGACTTCGACGATGCCGGTTCCATCGGCAAGCGCTATCGCCGCGAGGACGAGATCGGTACTCCTTTCTGCATCACCGTGGACTTTGATACCGTGGGCGATGCCGAGCATGAGGGCGACAACTGTGTCACCGTCCGTGACCGTGACACCATGGAGCAGGTGCGTATGCCCATCGCTGAGCTGAAGAACTATCTGCGCGAGAAGCTGGCATTCTGATTGGATAATTGCGGTAGGGGGCGGCGTCCCCGACGCCCCGCACCGAAGGTAACGGCTTTCGGCGGGTCGTCCGGAGGCCGACCCCTACATATTTTTTCAGGAGGTGCTTTTATATGAAGCTGAAACGTCAAATCGTACTTGGCAGCGCGATCCTGATCGCCGCCACCGCGGTATGCTACAATCTGGCCTACTGGGCAGGTGAGAAGATCAAGGAACGTAAAGAAAAGGAAAAGAAGTGAAAAAAGGGCTGACCGATCGGTCAGCCCTTTATCTATCAATTATTCTTCCTCGTGCGCTGTAACAGCAATATGCAGTTCATCCAGCTGTTTCTGGGTGACCTCGGAGGGCGCACCCATCATGATATCCTGTGCATTTTTGTTCATGGGGAACGGAATGATCTCGCGGATGGAGCTCTCACCGGCCAGCAACATGACCATGCGGTCCACACCGGGAGCGATGCCTGCATGGGGAGGTGCACCGTAGCAGAATGCGTTGTACATGGCGGGGAATTTCTTCTTCACGTCCTCTTCGCCCAGACGAACCATTTCGAAAGCCTTGATCATGATCTCGGGATCGTGGTTACGGACGGCACCGGAGGAGAGCTCCACACCGTTGCAGACCAGGTCGTACTGGTCGGCAGTGATGGTGAGAGGATCGATCTCGCCGCGCTCGGCCTTCAGCAGAACATCCATGCCGCCGGCAGGCATAGAGAACGGGTTGTGGCAGAACTCCAGCTCGCCGGACTCGTCGCCGATTTCGTACATGGGGAAGTCCACAATCCAGCAGAACTCATAGCGCTCCTTATCGAAGTGGTTTTCGCAGGCAGCGCCGAAGGTCTTGATCAGCACGCCGGCAGACTTGGTGGCATACTCGCCGGCAGCCACAACAACGAGAGTATTGGGCTTGAGGCAGAGCACCTTGGACAACTCGTCCTTCACACCGGCCACGAACTTGCCGATACCGCCGGCGATCTCGCCATTTTCATCCACCTTGAACCAGTAGGCCTTGGAGCCGGACTGCACCTCGCAGTCGGTGAGCAGCTTTTCGATCTGCTTGCGGGTGAGAGCGCAGTCGGTGATGTCGATCATCTTCACGGTCTGACTCTTGAGAGCCTCGAACTCGCTGTTGACGAACAGGTCGGTCACGTTCTTGCAGGTCAGATCGATACGCAGATCGGGCTTATCGCAGCCGTAGGTCTCCATGGACTCGGTGTAGCCGATGCGGCGGAACGGAGCCTTGGATGCCACGTTATAGGTGCCAAACTTGGCGAAGATGGGAGGCAACACATCCTCCAAAACGGCGAACACGTCTTCCTGAGTGGCGAAAGCCATCTCCATATCCAGCTGATAAAACTCGCCGGGGCTTCGGTCGCCACGGGCATCTTCATCGCGGAAGCAGGGGGCAATCTGGAAGTAACGGTCAAAGCCGGAGGTCATCAAAAGCTGCTTGAACTGCTGGGGAGCCTGGGGCAGAGCATAGAACTTACCGGGGTGCTTGCGGGCAGGCACAAGATAGTCGCGGGCACCCTCGGGGGAGGAAGCGGTCAGAATGGGGGTGGTGATCTCCAGGAAGCCGTGCTCAGTCATGGCGGCGCGCAGTGCGGCCACCACCTGGCAGCGCAGGATAATGTTGGCCTTCACGGCGGGGTTGCGCAGGTCCAGATAACGATACTTCAGACGCTGCAGCTCATCAGCCTCACGGCTGCGGTTGATCTCGAAGGGCAGGCTGTTGTAGCGGCAACGGCCCAGCACTTCGATCTTGGTGGGAACCACTTCGATATCGCCGGTGTCCTGCTTGGGGTTCTTGCTGGCGCGCTCGCGAACGGTGCCCTCCACGGAGATGGTGGATTCCTTGTTGAGATCGTTGACGATTTTCATCATGGCCTCGTCTTCAATGACCACCTGGGTGGTGCCGTAGAAGTCACGAAGCACGACAAAAGCAAAGTTGTTGCCCACGGAGCGGACATTTTCCATCCAGCCCACGATTTTGACCTGCTTGCCTGCGTCGGAAAGGCGCAGCTCGTTGCAGGTATGTGTACGCATCTGCATCATATTCATCTCTCCTTTGATTAGCAATTGTATAATTAACTATAAATATTACTAAACGAAATCGTTTTCTGCGGGGCGATGTGGACATCGCCCCTACGGGATTACTTTTCCAGAATAACCTTGCCCTGATTCTTTTCGGCAAGACCTTTTTCGATCAAAGCCAGGGCATCGGCAAAGGGAACGGTCACCTGTTCGCCGGAGACCATGTCCTTGCAGGCCACCACACCGGCGGCGATCTCATCATCGCCCAGGAAGATCACGTAAGGTACGCCGGTCTTGTCGGCGTAGTTCATCTTGGCCTTGAACTTCTTCTGCTCGGTGTAGAGCTGGGTGCGGATTCCGTGGCCGCGAAGCTCGGTGGCAGTTGCGATGGCGGGAGCCAGATCCTCGGTCATGGGGATGATCAGCACATCGGCGGGAGCTGTAGGCAGATCGGGGTTCAGCATGCCCTGCTCACCCAGCACATAAAAAAGGCGGGTCAATCCGATGGAGATACCGGCGCCGGGGAGCTGTTTGTCGGTGTAATACTCGGCCAGGTTATCGTAGCGTCCACCGGAGCAGACGGAGCCGATCTCGGGATGGTCCAGCAGAGTGGTTTCATACACCGTGCCGGTGTAGTAATCCAGACCCCGGGCGATGGTCAGATCCACGGCGAAGTTTTCCTCGGGCACGCCGAAGGCGGCCAGATATTTCACCACGGTATTCAGCTCGCTGAGACCCTCGTCGAACATTTCGTTCTTGCCCTGATAGCCGGTCAAAGCAGAGAGTACTTCGCTGTTAGAGCCGGTGATGGCGATAAACTTGAGAATTTCGTCGGCCTGTGCATCGGTGAGGCCGCAATCGTCCAGCAGGCACCGGCGAACCTTTTCGACTCCGATCTTGTCCAGCTTGTCCACAGTACGCATGATGTCACCGGACCTTTCGGTGAGCCCCTGCATGGCATAGAAGCCGTTTAAGATCTTGCGGTTATTGACGCGGATCTGGAAGCGCTTGAGACCCAGACCCGTAAAAGTCTGATAGATGATGGCGGGAATTTCCGCCTCGTTGGTGATGTCCAGCTTGCCGTCACCGATCACGTCAATATCTGCCTGATAGAATTCGCGGAAGCGGCCGCGCTGGGCGCGCTCACCGCGGTAGACCTTGCCGATCTGATAGCGGCGGAAGGGGAAGGACAGCTCATTGTAGTGCAGAGCCACATACTTGGCCAGTGGCACGGTTAAGTCAAAACGCAAAGACAGATCGGCATCGCCCTTTTGAAAACGGTAAATCTGCTTTTCCGTATCACCGCCGCCCTTGGCAAGCAGCACTTCGCTTGCCTCGATGGCAGGGGTGTCCAGGGGAGTAAAGCCGTAGAGAGAATAGGTGCGGCGCAGGATCTCCATCATGCGCTCCATCTGTTGCTGAGGCTGGGGGAGAAGCTCCATAAAGCCGGACAGGGTCCGGGGTGTCATTTTTGCCATTTGAATTATTCCTCGCCTTCCTTGTTGGTATCCTCAATGGCGGGAAGTTCCGAAGCTTCGGCTTCCTGCACAGTATTATCGTGGGGGTGGTGTGATTTATGATCGTCGCTGATGGCCTGAATGATGGCGCCGGCACCGTGGGTTTTGACTTCTTCGCCTTCCACGTATTCGCCGCGGGCCTTAGCTTCTTCGATCAGTACTTTTCCTTTCTCACGCCAATATTCATCTTCGGCAATACCTTTGCTCTTGCCCGTCTTGAATCCGATTACGCCCAGTACAGCGGCCAGAACCATGAACACAAACCACAGTTTGGGGAACATACAGCACAGTACACTGCCGATGAGAATGCCGATCCAGCAGCCGATCTCAGCGTAGAAAGCGCGGACGCTATGAAATTTCAGCATCCGGCGCAGCTTGTATGTACGCCTGGTCTGGAGTACGCACACCAGAATGCGAAACAGGCACAGCATGCAGATGGGGATCATGTAGTCATAGAGATAGCCGGTAATAAAAGCAATCATTTTATCCATAGTCACCTCTTATGCCGTAAAGGGCTTGGTCTTGGGATTTACGATATCGCGCCAATCCAGATCGCCGCGGCCCAGCCCCAGAACCAACAGCTCTGCGGTGGCAAGGTTGCTGGCATAGGGAATGTTGTTCTGATCACACAGCTTGGTGATATAGGTCACATCCTCCGGCACGGTTTTCTCGTTGGGATCGGAAAAGCATAAGACCATATCGATTTCATTATAGGCGATTCGCGCCGCAATCTGCTGACCGCCGCCATGATAGAAGGACAAGAAACGGTGGACGTTCAGGCCTGTGGCGTCTGCGATCTGCTGGCCGGTGCGAGCCGTGGCACACAATGTGTGCTTGGCCAGAATGCCGCAGTATGCCGTGCAAAACTGTACCATCAGTTCTTTTCGATTGTCGTGTGCGATAATGGCAATGTTCATGGTGTTCTCCTTATCAGGTGGATATCTTATATTTTCATCAGTGGAATGTGTCTCCCGCGAAGCCGCTTGGCAATGTTTTCGTATGCGATGGCAGAATAATAGTTGTTATCGCGAAGAGGGAGACCGCGACCCAGCACAAGGGGAATATCTTCGTCCTCCGGAATCACACCCAGAAGAGGCAGACCGGCCATATCGATGGCGTCATCGATATTGGTCCGCAGCGATTTGAGCAGCTTTTTCTGCACCCGGTTCACCACCAGATGAAGCCGGCCGTTGGGAAAGCGGCTTAATTCCTGTACGGTGCGCTGCGCATCCCGCAGGGCACTGGGATCGGTCGTGGTGACCACTACCACGTTATCAGCCATGGCGGTAGCCCATTGAAAACCTTGGGGGAATCCTGCGGGTGCATCAATCAGGCAATAGTCGTATTCTCTGCGAATGGCCCCACCCAGAGACTTCATCTGCTCATCGGTGATGGGCAGTTCGCTGCTGCTCAGGGGAGCGGCCAGCAAATAGAGGGTGGGGTACTTCTCGTGAGGAACCACGGCTTCCTCCAGGGTGCAGCGGTTGGCCAGAACATCACTGAAGTCCATAACGGCTCTGTCGCTGAGACCCAGAACAAGATCCAGGTTGCGAAGCGCAATGTCGCAGTCCAGACAAAGAACCCGAGCGCCGCTGTTGGCAAGGCAGATACCGACTGTGGCGGTAAAGGAGGTTTTTCCGGTGCCTCCTTTGCCGGACACTACCGCAATGATTTTACCCATAGTCATTCTCCTATGTTGTTTGTTATCGTAGAGGCTTGCTCTTGATTTTAGCAAAAGAACGGGGGAATTGCCGAGGGGTGGGGTGAATCTTTTCAATCACAACCACACGGCGTATCAGATCGGTTGTGGGAATGCCGTACTCTTGAACCGCTTGAATCCGACCACCCAACTGACCGATGGCGCCGCGTGCCGCGCTGATTTCTTCTTCGGAATCCTGAGCCTTCATAGCCAGAAACACACCTCCGACTTTTACCAACGGTAAAGCCAGTTCGCAGAGGACATTCAGCTGAGCCACGGCCCGGGAGGTGGCAATGTCAAAAGCTTCGCGGTTTTGGGAGGCAAACTCCTCGGCTCTGGCATGGACACAGGTGGTGCGTTTCAGATCCATGGCATTGCAGGTTTCCTGCAGCCAGTCCACACGCTTGCCCAGAGAGTCTAAAAGAGTCAGGTCAAAATCCTTCTCCAGGAGCCGCAGTACCATCCCGGGAAAACCTGCGCCGGTTCCAACATCTATCACACGCTTTCCGGAAAAGGGATAGAGCGCCAAAAGGGCGGCGCAGTCCAAAAGATGCTTCTGGGCCACTTCCGTGGGATCGGTGATGGCGGTGAGATTCATGACCTGATTTTTCTCCAGCATCCGCTGAGAAAAATCAATCAGCTGCGCAATGGCTTCCGTTTGCAATCCCAGCGCAGTCAGGCCGTTTTGAAGGGTCTTCTCCATTACTTGCCCTGCTTCTTCAGCTCGTCAAGAATCTGGGAGAGTAGCTCCTCCTGGGTGGGACCCTTGGGCTCTTCGGGCTTTGCTTCTTCTTCCTTTTTCTTCAGGGAGTTGAGCTTGTTCATGCCCTTGACCACCAGGAACATGGCGAAGGCCACGATGATAAAGTCCAGAATCACGGAGATAAGGTTGCCGAAATTCACAGCCACTTCGGGAGTGACGATTTCTCCGGCTTCCACAACAGCTTCTTTCAGCACCCATTTCCAGGCAGAGAAATCCAGACCACCGATGAGAACAGCGATCAGCGGCATGATGATGTCGTTGACGATGGAGGTGGTGATTTTGCCGAATGCAGCGCCGATCACAACGCCGATGGCCATATCCATCACGTTGCCGCGCACGGCAAATTTCTTGAACTCTTCAAAAAACTTTTTCATAGTTTCATCCTCCGTAAACAAATTGTACTATCGAAGATAAATAATACTATCAGTATACAAATTACTGCTTCGGGGTCAGGATGGTTTTACCGCCCATATAAGGCTGCAGAGCCTTGGGAATCAGCACGCTGCCGTCGGATTGCAGATTGTTCTCCAGAAAAGCGATAAGCATACGGGGAGGTGCTACACAGGTGTTGTTCAGGGTGTGGCACAAAACGGTCTTGCCGGTTTCATCCTTGTAGCGTATCTTCAGGCGGCGAGCCTGGGCATCGCCCAGGTTGGAGCAGGAGCAAACCTCGAAGTACTTCTGTTGACGGGGAGACCAGGCTTCGATGTCGCAGCTCTTGCACTTCAGGTCGGCCAGGTCGCCGGAGCAGCACTCCAACTGGCGAACGGGAATATCCAGAGAGCGGAACAGTTCCACGCTATAGCGCCACAGCTTTTCGTACCAGTCTTTGGAGTCTTCGGGACGGCAGACCACGATCATTTCCTGCTTTTCAAACTGATGGATGCGATAGATGCCGCGCTCTTCAATGCCGTGAGCGCCCTTCTCCTTGCGGAAGCAAGGGGAGTAAGAGGTGAGAGTCTGGGGCAGCTTTTCTGCGGGTATGATCTGGTCGATGAACTTACCGATCATGGAGTGCTCGGAGGTGCCAATCAGGTAGAGATCCTCGCCCTCAATTTTGTACATCATGGCATCCATATCGGTCTGGGACATGACACCCTCCACCACATTGCCGTGGATCATAAAAGGGGGGATGCAGTAGGTGAAACCCTTGTCGATCATGAAGTCGCGGGCATAGGCCAGGACGCCTTCGTGCAGACGGGCGATGTCACCCAGCAGATAGTAAAAGCCGTTACCGGACACGCGACCTGCGGCATCCATATCAATGCCGTCAAAGCGCTCCATAATATCAGTGTGGTAGGGGATCTCAAAATCGGGAGTCTTGGGTTCGCCGAAGCGCTCTACTTCCACGTTGAAGTTATCGTCCTTGCCGATGGGGACGGTGTCATCAATGATCTGGGGAATGACCAGCATGATCTTATAAAGGGCGGCTTCTGCCTCTTCCTGCTTCTTTTCCAGCAGTTCCATGCGGTCGGCGTTCTGCTTCACGGCGGCATTGTTGGCATCGATCTGTGCCTGGAGCTGGGCGCGTTTTGCTTCGTCTTCGCACTTCTTCAGCTGACCGAACAGGGGGCCGTTTGCCTTGGAAAGCTTATTGCGCTCGGCCTTGAGAGCCTCGGCTTCCTGCTGGCAGGAACGCTTCTCGGCATCTAGAGCAATTGCTTCATCCACCAGGGGCAGCTTGGCATTCTGGAATTTCTTGCGAATGTTTTCTTTGACGATGTCGGGGTTTTCCCGGACAAACTTAATATCGAGCATAGTACTTATCTCCTTGTTTCACGTGAAACATTATTTTTTGAGTTTGTGAAGCGCATCCAGCAGGGCGTTTAAATCGTCCACGCCGTAATACTCCAGTTCGATGCGGCCCTTTTTGCGGCCTGCCACGATCTTGCAGGGACGACCCAGACGGGAAGTCAGTTCTTTGGCAGCTTCCTCGGCGTAGTTGACGGTGATGGTGGTGTCCTTGGGCTTTGTTTTCTTTTCCTGCTGCAGCTTCTTTACCAGCAGCTCTGCCTGCCGCACCGACAGATCGTTTTTCATAATGGTTTCAGCGGCAGTCTCCTGAAGTTTGCCGTTCAGGCCAAGCAGGGCGCGACCGTGACCGGAGGAGAGCTTTCCGAACTCCACCAATTCCTGCAGGGTAGGGGACAGGTTCAAAAGACGCAGACTGTTGGCCACGGCACTGCGGGACTTGCCCACGGCTTCCGCTGTTTCCTCCTGAGTCATGGAATACTGCTCCATCAGGACTTTATAGCCCTGAGCCTCTTCCATGGGGTTAAGATCCTCGCGCTGGAGATTCTCGATCATGGCCAGCTCCATGGCTTTGCGATCGTCTGCCTCGATGACCACTGCGGGAACCTGTGTAAGACCCGCCATACGTGCGGCGCGCCAACGGCGCTCGCCGGCAATGATCTGATAGTAGCCGGACTGCAGTTTCCGCACGGTCAGGGGTTGGATAATACCGTGCTGGCGAATGGAGTCGGCCAGATCGCTCAGCGCATCGGCATCAAATTGTTTTCTCGGCTGAGAGGCGCAGCTTTCCACCTGGGACAGAGGCAGCTGCAGGACTCCTTTGTTGTCGGTTGCAGTATCCATGTAGTCGTCGCCCAGCAAGGCACCTAAGCCTTTGCCCAGGCCTTTGGATGAAGTAGCCATAGTCGTATCCTTTCCTCAGGAATTTTTCTTCAGAAATTCGGTTGCCAATGCCATGTAGGCCTCAGCACCGCGGCAACCGCGGTCATAGGCGCTGATGGGCTTGCCGTGAGAGGGCGCTTCGCTCAGACGGATGTTGCGGGGAATCACTGTGGTGTAGACCTTACCGGGGAAAAATCGCTTTACTTCCTGGGCCACCTGTATGCTCAAATTGGTGCGGCCGTCAAACATGGTCAGAAGCACGCCCTCGATGTCCAGCTGGGGATTCATGCTCCGGCGAACGATGCGAACGGTGTTCATCAGGTCGGAAAGTCCTTCCAGAGCGTAGTACTCGCCCTGCACGGGAACAAGCAGCGTATTGGCGGCGCACAGTGCGTTGAGCGTCAGAAGTTCCAGAGAAGGGGGGCAGTCGATAAAAATGTAATCGTAGTTGGGCGAAAGAGCGCTCAACGCCTTTTTCAGCAGGAACTGCCGATCATCCATGTTGATCATTTCAATTCCGGCACCGGCCAAAGACTTGCTGCTGGGCAACACATCGCCATAAGGCGTTTTGGCAACAGCCTTTTCCGGCTCTACGCCGTTGATGATCACGTCATATATACCCACCGATACAGACTTGTCCAGGCCCATGCCGGAGGTGGCGTTTGCCTGGGGGTCAAAATCACATAGAAGCACCCGCTTGCCGGCCGCCTGAACGGCCGCAGCCAGATTGACACAGGTGGTGGTTTTTCCGACGCCGCCCTTTTGATTGACAATTGCAATGATTTTCGCCACGATGAAATCCTCGTTTTCAACAATATTTCTATAATTAAATAAGTATACCACAAAATACCGTGGATTCAATAGGAAGTTCGCCGAAAAGAAAAAATGTTTCACGTGAAACACGCTAATTCATGTTGTTTCACGTGAAACATAGAATCATTGGATCAGGAGACAACTGCAGGGAGGAATACCGAGATGGAGCTTGTCGCCGTCTGCCACAAACTGTTGCCCGGAGAAAAGATCAAAGGCCAGACCCGCGTGAGGCAGGGAATAGGTCAGAGGTACAGCTCCTGCGTTACAAAGAAGTGTCAGACGTTCAGCGTCGTCATAGCGGGAAAAAACCAGGAGGGGACCCGTTGCCGCAAGGTAGGAAATCTCGCCGTTCTGCAGCGCTGTGTGGGTATTTCGCAAGCTGCCAAGCAACCGGTAATGAGATAAAAGGGACGTGTTTTCATGACCCCAGGGATAGGTGCCGCGGCAGAAGGGATCTTCAAAGCCCTCCATGCCGGCTTCGTCACCGTAGTAGACGGTAGGGCTGCCGGGGAAGCAGAACTGGATCGCAGAGGCCAGAAGCAAGCGGCGGTACGCAAGGTCATACAACTCCTGCGGCAGGGAGTAACCGGCACGGTCTGAGCGATCCGCAGGGACCTCGTCAATGCCGAGAGCAGTGAGAATACGCGGCGTATCATGGGTGCCCAGAAGGTTCATGGCGGAATAGTAAGCGCACCGGGGATAGTTTTCCCGGAGAGTTTCCATGGTCTCCATGAAGCAGAAAGCGTCGCCGCCCCGGAGGTAGTCGATCAAGGCTGTGCGGAAAGGATAATTCATGAGGCCGTTGGTTTCGGCGCCCAGCAAATAGCGGCGGCGCTGAGAATAAGCAATTTTATTGGACCCATCTTCCCAGACCTCGCCCAGGAGAAAGGAGTCCGGCTTCTCTTCCGTCATTGCGGTGCGGAGCTGGGCGATGAAGTCATCCGGCAGTTCGTCGGCCACGTCCAGCCGCCAACCGTCAGCTCCCTGGCGCAACCAATGGCGTACAACGGAGTCGGGGCTATGAATGATATAATCGCGGTAAGAGGGATCGTCCTCGTTGACAGCAGGAAGCGTGCGAATACCCCACCAGGCATCATATTCCGACGGCCATGGATGAAAGTTGTACCAGGTTGCATAGGCCGAATCGGGACTCTGGGCGGCACCTACATCGGGGAATTCGCCCAGGCTGTTAAAATAGCGGCTGTTGGAGCCGGTGTGATTGAAAACACCGTCCAGCAGAATATGCATATTACGTGAGTGCGCTTCCCGGCAAAGGGCACGGAAATCTTCCACAGAACCCAACATGGGGTCGATTTGCATATAGTCGGCAGTGTTGTAGCGGTGGTTGCTGTCCGCCAGAAAAATGGGGTTCAGGTAAAGAGTCGAAACACCCATGTCGGCCAAATAACCCAGTTTGGCGGTAATACCGGCCAGAGAGCCGCCGAAAAAGTCGCCGTTCCGGATCTCACCTTGGTTATCGGGAAGATAGTCGGGCTTATCTTCCCAATTTTCGTGAATTGTTCTGTGGCCGGGCGCACAGGGCCGTGGCACGGACAAGCGGTAAAAGCGATCAGGAAAAATCTGGTAAGTAACGCCCCGACCAAACCATTGGGGTGTGGCCCGGGAATCATCAAATACGGTCTGTTGCCATGGGGTGGCGTCGCCAATGCCGCCTTTACCCAGGATGATCGTACTGCCGTCTCGGTGGCAAAGAGAGAAGGAGTACCAGAAAAGCGTAGCATCCGATGGGGCCTGCCAGAGAGCGGAAAAACCGCCATCACAGGGAGTGAGGGCGGTTTGGGTGTCCTGACCGGAAAAGTCGTCTCGCATCAGAAGCGTGCAGGCGCAAAAATCCTCCTGAGGATCACAGGCCACAAAAAAGCGCACAGAACTGCCGCAGGAAACAGCGCCAAAGGGCTCTTTATATCGCTTGTCACGGGAACAAAAATACATGGCGAACCTCAACGAATCAAAGCAGTTTCTCCTTGGGCAGAAGCAAAGGTCTGGGTGGCAAAATAGGCGTTGATGATCTCCACAGCAGTGGAGGCCAGCGCAGAACCGCTGCCGCCCTTTTCAATCACCACGGCTACGGCGATTTGCGGATCTTCATAGGGGGCAAAGGCCACGAAAACACCGTTAGCAATGTCAGTGCCAACCTGAGCAGAACCGGTTTTGGCACCGGCGGAAACCACGCAGTCCTTGAAAACATAGGCCAGAGAAGAGGTGGTCAGATTGTGCATGCCGGAGAGCACGGCATTGGTAGTAGCCTGCGACATCTCCACCACATTGGTGGGCTCTTCGTCATAAACATAGAGAAGCTGGGAGTTGTCATAGGATTTCACCGACTTGAGCAGATGGGCAGCATAATGCTCTCCGCCGCCGGCCAGCGTAGCTACGTAGTTGGAAAGCTGCAGGGGAGTAAACAAGTTATAGCTCTGTCCGATAGCAGCGGTAAGCGTCTGACCATCAGACCACTCCAACTGGTGGGACTTGGCGTATTCAGGTGAGGCCAAAGCACCGGAGGAATCGCCAATCTCAATACCGGTAGAGTCACCGAGACCAAACTGCTTGGCATAGTCATCAATTTTTGCAATTCCGGTGAGGCGGCCGGTTTCGTAGAAAAAGTAGTTGCAGGAGACCGTAATGGCCTGGGACACGTTAATGCGGCCGTGGGTGGTATGGCTGGAGCGCCAGAGCCAGCACTGAGGCTGAGGACTGGAATAGAATGTGTAAATGCCGTTGTCTGTAATTTCGGTGCTGGGCGTGATAATACCGCTCTCCAGTGCGGCAACAGCGGTAACCGGCTTAAAGGTCGAGCCGGGAGCATAAATGCCATCCGTGGCACGGTTGAACATTGGCAGGCGCTCATCGGCAAGAAGAGCCGAATAAGAATTGGAAATATCTGACAGGTCGTAGGTGGGATAGGAGGCAAGAGCCAAAACCTCGCCGTTACCCACACTCATCACGACGGCAGCAGCGCCACGCTCGTTACTGTCCTTATCAATCATGCCCTTGACGGTATTGGCCAGGGCTTCTTCGCAGGCGGCCTGGAGGTCGATATCAATGGTCAGGGAAACGGTGCCGCCGGGTTGCGGCTGTCGGGTATACAGCTCGCCGGAGATACGGCCGCTGGAATCGGTGGTGACAAGACGGGTGCCGTCAATGCCGCGCAGGTAGGATTCAAAGGCTTTTTCAGCGCCACTTTCACCCACCAGAGCGTCCATAGAATACCCCTGCTGGGCATACGCTTCCCAGTTTTCTGCGTAGATTCGGGTGATGCGACCGAGAATGTGGGAGGCGTAGGACGTGTTATAGACGCGCTTGCTGGAAACGCCGGAGGTGACACCGGCGAAATGCCCGTCGGCGATCTGGCTGAGGACTTCCACAGAAACGTCCTCGGCAAAAACATAGGTGCTGTGGCTGCGAAGCTCATAACGAACACCGGCGATCAGACGAGCCTGCAAGGGAGTATAGCTGCTGTTATCCAGCCCCCAGAGCTTTTGCAGAGCAGCCAATACATCCGCTGCCGATGCGGAAGCACTCAACTTGTTATCTTTGATAAAAGCTGCAAAGTCATCGGTCTTATAGGCGTTGATATAGCAGTAAGGGGTGCTGGTGGAAATGGGCAGGGTATCTGTCCAGGAAACGCGATTTTTTTTGCATAGGGAGATCAGACGCCAGATGGCCGCGTTGAGAGACTCATTGTCGGAAAAACCTTCCCGGGAAAAGCGCAAGGTGTAAATCTGCTGATTGGTGACCAGAACATTGCCGTTGCGGTCGGTGAGAATTCCGCGACTGGCCTCAACATTTTCCGGAGTAGCGTTGGATGCGATAGATCTGGCGCGGTATTCGTCGCCATGGCGAATCTGACTGTTATAAAGACAGAAGATAAACACAAGCATGATCGCCAGCAGAAGCCCCACCAGAAACGGAAAGCGCAAGCGGTGATCTTTATTCTTTTCCATAGGTGGGCTCCTTTCAAAAAATCAACTGTTGGAGATAAAACGCCGCAGATTGGTGTATGCAAGCAAAATCAAGGGCAACACAATCAGGGAAAGAGCGATCTCCTTTCCGGAAAGGAGCAACGCACCCCACAGACTGCCGTGGCCCTGATACACAATATAGAGCGTGTGGAACAGGTCCACACACAGCAGACTGCCGCCGCAGGTCAGTGCACAGCACAGAAGCTTTGAGGTGATCAGACGGCGTGCCACAAGATTGGTTAAAAAAGCCAACAGCGGAAACACGATACAGTAAAAGCACGGGAGAAAAACAGGCATTGAGATGTCACAGAATAGCCCCAGAACAAAGGCGTAGATCAAAGCATTGCGGCGCTTTTCAACGGCGGCCGGGAGAACGCCCAGAAAAGGGATGATAAACGGGTGAACACCCCAGATGACGATACGGTCCAACAGCCAGCTCTGTATCAGCAGAAAAAAAGCGGCGCAAAGGCTGTAGAGGATCCAGATAATAACGGTTCTTCTTGTCATGACGTTTTCTCCGCGACATCAAAGGCAGTAATGACAAAAACATCGGTCAGATGGGAGATATCGGCTTTGGGAGAGAGAATGGCGTACTGATCCACACCGGTTTCATCCGTGTCCAATTCCACCACAGAGCCGATGGGTAAGTCACTGGGATAATATCCGCCAAGGCCGGAGGTCACCACCAGATCACCGTTGATCAGTGCGGCATCATGGTCCAGATACTTCAGCTTCAAGAGCCTGTTTGTCATCAGGCTCAGATCACCGCAGGACACGGCTACATCGCCGGTGCGGAAGATAAAAGAGCCGATTTGACTGGAGGTGTCCAAAATGGTAGTGACGGTACACCAGTTGGTGCCCGCATCCGTAATAACGCCCACCAGATTTCCGTAGGAGTCCACCACGCAATCATCGATGGAGATGCCGGAGGCGGTGCCTGTATTCAGAGTGAGGGTAGATGTCCAGTTACCGGAACTGCGATCGGCGACTCGAGCCAACTCCAGACTGAAGTCACGATGTTGCTGCCGCAGACCCAGCGCTTTTCGCAGATTTTCGTTTTCCGAACGGTCGCTATGTGCTTCGCGAAGCTGCTGCTCCAATTGAGCGTTTTCCTGGCGCAGAGCTTCATTTTCCTGCTGCAGCTGTTCCACAGAGTCAAATCTGGCGCCGATATCCTGCACCCAGCCGGCGATCGCACTGCCTGCGCTTCGGAATGGGGAGGCGATGATACCGCCGATATTGCGCAGAATACCGGTGCCGTTGCCGATGCTGCTCAGAATACAGAACACCACGGTCACAACGGCAAAAGCACCGAGAATCCACATGCCGAATTTGGAGAAAAAACGTTTCATAAGAAAACCTCTTGCTTACAGCAGATTGATACCGAAAGAGCCCAACATCCGGCTCAGAAGAAGAACGGGGAGACCCATTACATTGAAAAAGTCGCCGTCAATGCGCTCCACCAGAAGTGCACCCTGTCCCTGCACACCGTAGGCACCGGCCTTGTCCATAGGTTCTCCGCCGCGGATGTAGGAGATCAGTTCTTCCCGGGAAGCTTTGCGGAAATAGACATCGGTAGCCTGGTACTCTGTGCGCAGAGTTTCACCCTGCCGCACCGTGACGCCGGTGCAGACTGTGTGGCGGCGACCCTGCAGGTGGGATAGCATTTCCAAAGCATGGCCTTCGTCACAAGGTTTGCCCAGCTTTTCATCATCGAGAAAAACCATGGTGTCGGCGGTAATGACAATATCCTCCGGCGCTGAGGTGACAGCCAGAGATTTTTTTCGGGAGATGTGCATCACGATCTCACCGGGGGTAAGTCCCCGGGGATAGGACTCCTCCACCTCCGGCACCGAAATCGTAAAATCCTCGATGCCGATACGGCGCAGAAGCTCCTGCCGACGGGGAGAACCGGAAGCTAAAATGATGGCCACGCGGTTACCTCCCGGTGGAACCGAATCCGCCGTTGCCGCGGGAGGTCTCGTCGAGCTCCTCCACCACGGAGACGGTGGGCTGTACAACAGGCACCACCATCAGCTGGCAGATGCGATCGCCGGGCTGTATGGTATAGGGCTCGTCGGACTGGTTGATGATGGCGGCCATCAAAGGGCCGCGGTAATCGCTGTCGATGACGCCCACACCGTTGGCCATGGCGATACCCTTTTTGCTGGCAAGGCCGCTGCGGGCAAAAATGAGCGCCACATATTCCGGGCCGGGCAGAGCGATGGAGATCCCATTGGGGATCAAGCGGCGCTCATGAGGCTGCAGGGTGATGGGTTCATCAATGCAGGCGCACAGATCCATGGCGGCACTGCCGGGCGTGGCAAAGGCGGGCAGGGGGATCTCTTTTCCGATTTTCGGGGACAGGGGTTTGATTTTCAATTCCATAATGACTCCAAAATGTATAAAAACTATATGATATTACAAAGAGTTATTCAACGCCTCGATAAAACAGGCCGCGAGTGAAGGATTCCGGGGTCCAATCAGCAGGCGTTTGATAGTGATGCAGGATATCCAGGCATTGCCGGGGCGTTTCATCCGTAAAACGAAGCCGGGCATAGGTAAGACCGCAGGCGCGGTATTCCGGCTTGTCGGCCAGATAGAGTGGCAGGCTGTTCTGCACTTCGTTACGGCAGCCGTAGGCGCACTGCACGGGGAATCTGGCACCGGTGCGGTCGGTGAGCTGAGAGCCTTTTCCGTGAGTGCAGCCGTCCCGATTGATCACACAGTTCTCGGTGATCATCAGGGGCAAACGCCCGTAGACGATGGCTTCGCAGGGAATGTATTTCTGCAGATCCCGCACCTGCTGATGGCGCAGTTCAAAGGATACGGTAGCGCATTGCACACCCTGCTCCCGCAAAAAGAGAAGACTGCGGCTGTTAAACACATTGAGTCCGAAATCGCCGCGAACTTCCAAACCCAGGTCCGCCACGATGGGCAAATGTCCCAGATTGCTGACCGTTACAGCGGAAAGCTCGCGGTGTGCCTGCAGAATATCGCGAAACTTTTCTTCGTCCTCTGTGCGGAAAATACGGGGCAAAACGGCGCAAAGCCTCGTCAAGGGGGCAAAAGCCGTCAGATCCATTGTATCCAGAAGCTCTAGAGGAATATAAACGAATTCTGCCGCACGGGCCAAGTCCTCTGTGAGCTGCTCAGGCCGACTGACGGAGACAGTCAAAAGAGGAGTGGCAGGGGGAATGGGTGCCGGAGGAAGTGCAACTTCCGGAAGCTCCCGCCGTTCGGGTGGTGCGGACATCCGGCAGGTGAGATCCTCCAGAGCATCACGCCGCAGAGCATTGATACTGCCGGCGGAGAGCATCAGTCCCGGCTCCAGCGTAATATCCCAATCGGTGACGGTGAACACCGTTCCGCCGGTTTTGCCCAGGCGTAGGCGAAGCTCCTCCTCCGTCAGGGCCCGATTGCTGGCTCGCTCGGGGACAGGGCCTGTGACGGAAGATACAAACCTGCCGCACCGGGCTGTCAGAACAGAGGGTGCATCGTGTGTGATGGAAACGGAAAAAGTCACGCTATGCAGACGGTTTTCTTTCCCGTTTTCGTATGTTTTTCGCACTTCGGCAAAAAGGTCCTCCGGCCAGCGGGCGTTTTCCGGACGCATGCCAAACATCTGGGGACCCTTTTTGTCCAGATAGTAGTCGGAAGTAAAACCATCGCGGTTAAAGGCGGCAAGAAGCTGCCTTTGTTCATCTTTGGTAGGGCCGCGGCGTTCATCCAGCAGGCGGCGATAGACAGAGGTGACCAAAGCCACGTATTCCGGGCGTTTCATACGACCCTCAATTTTCAGGCAGGAAACCCCCATATCGTCCATTTCCGTTACATAGTCGGCCAGACAGGCATCCTTCAGGCTCATGGGATGGTCGTTTCCGCAGGGAGCATCGCCCACACCGTAGGGAAGACGGCAGGGTTGGGCACAGCGTCCTCGGTTGCCGCTGCGCTGGCCTACCACGGCGCTCAAAGAGCACTGACCGGAATAACACATGCACAGAGCACCATGGACAAAAGTCTCAATTTCAGCCGGGCACCCCTTGACAATGGTGCGAATGTCCTTGCGGGACAGTTCACGGGCCAAAACCACGCGCTCCATGCCCAGACGGGCGGCCTCGTTGGCACCGCCGAGAGTAAAAAGGCTCATCTGGGTGCTGGCGTGGATGGGCAGGTCCGGAGCAACTTCCTTGGCCAAGGAAAAAACGCCCCAATCCTGTACCAGAACGGCATCAGCACCCATAGCGCTGGCACGGCGCAGAGCATCGGCGGACTGAGGGAGCTCCCGATCGGTCAGGAGGGTGTTAAGGGTCAGATAGACCTTCACACCACGCAGGTGGCAATAAGAAACGGCCTGAGAGAATTGTTCGTCGGTAAAATTCTGGGCACTGCGGCGGGCGTTGAAGTTTCCGAAGCCCATATAAACGGCATCGGCACCGGATTGCACCGCGGCAACAAGCGCGTCCCAGGAGCCGGCGGGAGCAAGCAGTTCGGTCATCAGCGATGGTTGTTCTGCTGCAGCTTAAAGATCTGGCGCTTCAGATCGGACACTTCATTTTTGGCGGCGGAGGCCTCATCCAGGTAGGTTTTCACCTGACGGCGGAGATTCTCCGTGCCATCCTGTGCCTTAAAAAGCTCATCGGCCAGGTTGATGGCGGCCAGAACGGCGGCATCATTGCGGCTGACGTGGGCGGTGGCCATCAGCTCCGTCATCTTTGCACTGACAACATTGCCCACTTTTTCCATGTAGGCGGCACTTTCCTCTGCCACAAGAGTATAATCCTGCCCGCAGATGTTCATGGTGATACGATTTGCCATCACAATGTCCTCCTTTGTATAAATAGGGATAACGATACAAAATAAGTATAGCATACTTTTATTACGATGGGAACACTCAAAGAGAAAAATTAAAAAAGTCTGCGAGGGCATCTTTACGAAGAAAGGGTTTTCGTGTAGAATAAGCAAAAATGGGAGAGGAGGTGTCGTTTTGGCGGGATACATATTGCGCGGAGAAGAGAAAAGTGTGATCCTTCGAGCCGCCGACGTGGAGCGATTGATCAAAAGCGGAAACGGAGATGCGGCACTTCTGCATCTCTATCTGGTAAAAGCCAACCGTGGTATTCGGGACGAGGAGTTGAAAGGTGCACTGGGCTTTTCCGATCTGCGCCTGAGCAAGGCCGAGAGCGCCTTGGAAGCCATGGGCCTTTTGCAGAGCCGCACGGAAAATCCTGTGGCGCAGCAGCCGGAAAAACCCACCTATAACACAGAGGATATCAGCCAATTGCTGGAAACCCGGGAGGATTTTCGCGATTTGTGCGCCGAGGTGGACAAGAGATTGGGTCGCCGCATGAGCGTGACAGATCAGAAGTGTCTGGCAAGCCTCTATGACGCCCTAGGCATGACGGCGGACGTGATTTATCTTCTGGTATGCCACTGTTTGGAACGCTTTGAACGGGGCGATACCCGTACCCGGCGCCTGACCGTGTATCAAATCGAAAAAGAAGGGTATTACTGGGCCCAGCAGGGGATCTTTTCTCAGGAAGCGGCCAATCGCTATCTGCAGGAATACAGCCGCAGGTACGATGTTGCCCTGAGCTATATGCGCGCCATGGGTCTGGGCGACCGGGTACCTGTGGGCAAGGAAAAAACCTACATTGACAGCTGGATTGCCATGGGGTTTTCGGCCGATGCGGTGGCTCTGGCCTATGAAAAGACCATGTCCCAGATCCATGAGCTGAAGTTCAGCTATCTGGGCGCTATCTTGAAAAAGTGGCATCAGGCGGGCCTGCACACGGCGGCCGAAGCGCGGCAGGGTGACCGAAAGCCCGCAAAAACGGTGCAGCAGGAGAAATCCCAGAACCCCGACAGAAGCAAGATGCGCCAATATGCGGTAAAGAAGAGGTGAGACCATGGGCTATGACGGAAAAGTGATGCGCCGTGCTTTGGCGCGATTCGATGAGGCCAAACAGCGCCGCAGCGAGGAATATGCCCGGCGTCGCCAACAGGTCTACAGCCGGGAGGGCCGTATTCGCGATATTGATCTGCAGCTGCGGGGCACCATGTCCAGGATCATCGCCTCTGCGCTGCAAAAGGGGACAGATCCCGTGCCGGCTATCCGTGTTTTGCAGGATGAAAATCTGGATCTGCAGAGAGAGCGGGCGGAGCTGCTGGTGCACTTGGGCTATCCCATGGACTATCTGGAGGAAAAGCCCTGCTGTCCCATCTGCGGCGACACGGGCTATCACGGAAATGACGTTTGTGTATGCCTGCGGAAGTACTATGCTACCGAGCAGAATAAAGAGTTAAGTTCCCTGTTGGATCTGCAGGGTCAGAGCTTTGAGAATTTCTCCTTTGACTGGTACAGCGGTGCCATTGATTCGGACATCGGCGTTTCTCCCCGGGAACAGATGGAGGAGAACTTTGATGTCTGTCAGGATTATGCCCGCCAGTTCGGTGAGCGAAGCGACAATCTCCTGCTCTACGGCGACAGCGGTCTGGGCAAAACGTATCTGTCTGCCTGCATTGCCGGAGTGGTCAGCGACAGCGGTCACAGTGTGGTGTATGATACGGCGGGGCATATCTTTTCTCAGTTTGAAAGCGCCAAGTTCCGCAGAGAGGAAGCCGGTGATGCCGAGGACGTCAACCGCTATATGAAGTGCGACCTTCTGATCCTGGACGATCTGGGTACGGAAATGACCACCGCTTTCGTGCAGAGCGTGCTCTATCAGATCATCAACGGGCGTTTGCTGGAGGGAAAAAAGACTGTTATCAGCACCAATCTGGATCCCGAAGAGATCGGTCGCAGATACTCCTCCCAGGTACAGTCCCGCATCGAGGGCGAGTACCGCATATTGCCATTCTTCGGCGAGGATATCCGCAAGCTGAAGCGACAGAGAATGTGAGGAAAACATGGAAAAGATTGTTGAATTTATGAAAACCCCCGTCACGCCCGTGATTTGCATTGTTGCCATCGTGATCATCGTGCTGGTTGTGAAGCTTGCGAAGAAAAGCAAATGACAGCGTATAGAGAATAACAAAAAGTCCTCTCCGCAAGGGAGAGGACTTTTCATCTGTTTTACAGTTCGGGGCCTTTGAAGCTATTGTTGCGCCGAAAAAGGAGGGGCTTGCCTTCGGCGTCCACCAGCACGCACATACCGCCGGCATAGCCCGCTGCATGAAAGAGGTACTGGACACCGGTTTCATTGTCTACCCAAATTTCGGTGCTGTTGAGGCCGCCGTTGGAGTAAACCTTTTCAAATCGTTTGTCTTTTGCCATGGCTTAGCTCTTCTTATCCTCGGTGACGATCTCTTTAAGACCGGCGGCAAGTCCGGCAAGACCCTGCATCTCACTGGGAATGATGATCTTGGTGGCCTGGCCGTCAGCCACCTTGGCCATGGCCTCCAGAGCCTTCAGCTTCACCACCTGTTCATTGGGAGCGGCTTCGTTGAGCATACGAAGAGCATCGGCGGTGGCCTGCTGCACCTTGCGAATGGCCTCGGCCTCACCTTCGGCCTGCATGATGCGGGCCTGCTTCTGAGCATCGGCGCGGAGAATGGCGGCCTGCTTTTCACCTTCGGCCACCAGCACCTGAGAGGCCTTCTGACCCTCGGCCTGCAGAATGGATTCACGGCGTTCGCGCTCGGCCTTCATCTGCTTTTCCATGGCATTCTGGATCTCTTTGGGAGGCAGAATGTTCTTCAGCTCCACACGGTTGACCTTGATGCCCCAGGGGTCGGTGGCCTCGTCCAGAATGGCACGCATCTTGGTGTTGATGGTGTCGCGGGAGGTGAGGCTCTGGTCCAGCTCCAGATCGCCGATGATGTTTCGCAGCGTGGTGGCAGTCAGATTCTCGATGGCGCTCATGGGATACTCGATGCCGTAGGTGTACAGCTTGGGATCGGTGATCTGGAAATACACCACGGTGTCGATCTGCATGGTGACGTTATCCTTGGTGATCACGGGCTGGGGATCGAAGTCGGCCACCTGCTCTTTCAAAGAGACCTTCTTCACCACGCGCTCAATGAAGGGGATCTTCAGGTGCAGACCCTGACCCCACACGCTGTGGAACACGCCCAGGCGCTCCACCACATAGGCACGGGACTGCTGCACCACCTGAATGTTGCTGATGATGAGGATCAGAAGCAGGATCACGAGGATCGCGACAATGATGAAACCGGTAGTCAGAAATGGCATAATCAATTCCTCCTAATCTTAATATGTATTTAAATTTATGATTGCACATCCACAAAAAGCTTTACGCCCTCCATATGGCGCACGGTGACCATGGCGCCCTCGGGGATCACGGCACCGCTTTCACTGCGGGCCGACCAGGTCTTGCCGTCTATATAGACCGCACCGCAGGGCACGGAGTTGTCAACGGTTTCCGTGACACGGGCCGTTTCGCCCAACACGCGGTCGGCATTGGTGGCAACATTTTTGCCGCCGGAGAGCTTTTTTACCAAGGGACGGGTGGCCACCAGAGAGGCGACGGATATCACCAGAAACAGCGTGATCTGCAGCCACAGCGGACCGCCGCAGAGAGCGACGATCAAACCGGCCACGCCGCCGGCTACAAACCAGATGGAGACCAGGCCTGCCGTGGCGGCTTCCACGACGCCGAATACCACGACGGCACCGATCCAAATATACATCAACATATCGTTCGACCTGCCTTTCGCCAATAGACCGATGATCAGTGCGGCTATCGCCAATACAGCGATTAATACCACGCACAGCGCCCGATGAAGGGGGGACAGATTGCTGAAAAACTCACTTACCGCAGAGACCCAACTCCGGCGAGGAAGCCCGGCTTCCTGCGGGTTGGTAGAAAAAGGGGCGTCCATATCGAAAAGAGAGTCCAGCGTGGTGCCGTAACGGCGGCAGATATAAAGAAGCTTTTCCATTTCCGGATAACCTTTGCCGGATTCCCACTTGCTGACCGCCTGACGGGAAACGTCCAGTTCCTCGGCAAACTGTTCCTGAGTCAGGCCCTGCGCGTGGCGCAGATTTTGCAGATTGTCACCAAATGCCAATAAGTACACCTCCTCGGTCGTTGTGACCATCATAACCCACCGAAATTTAAAAATCCATCAACTCACTGTTGCATTGTCAAAAATAAGGGGCAACTTTTTGTTTACAACCGTATTATACCCGATGCCACAGTGCAATTCCACAGAAATTTTGCGATTGCCTTTTATTTTTCCCTGCGATATACTAAACGGGAATATTACATGATAGCGTAGGAGCGAAGAAATGGAGTATACCTATTTGATTCCGTGTCTGCTGGGCCTGGAAAAGCTGGTGGGCGATGAAGTGAAGCGTTTGGGCCTTGAAGATGTACAGGTAGAAAACGGACGGATTCTTTGCCGCGGCACATTGGCGGATTGCGCCCGACTCAATATCAATCTGCGCTGCGGCGCCCGTGTGATGCTGGTGCTGGGACAGTTTAAAGCTGTCAGCTTTGAAGAACTGTTTCAGGGCGTAAAAGCCATCCGCTGGGAGGATTATCTGGACGGCCATGCCGCATTTCCGGTAAAGGGCTATTCCATATCCAGCCAGCTGCACAGCGTACCCGCCTGCCAGAGCATTATCAAAAAAGCCGTGGTGGAGCGTCTTGCCGCAAAATACGGCATGGAGCAGTTCCCTGAGGACGGCGTAAAAGTGAAGATCCGCTTTTCCATTATGAAAGACGAGGTGGCCATCGGCCTGGACACCTCCGGCGAAGGACTCTATAAGCGCGGCTATCGCGCCGTGGGCGTGGAAGCGCCTCTGCGTGAAACGCTGGCTGCGGCCTTGGTGCAGCTTTCCCGTTATCGCGGGCGAGATCCTTTCTGCGATCCCTTCTGCGGCAGTGGCACCATCCCCATTGAGGCGGCACTTATCGCTCGAAACCGTGCCCCGGGTCTCGACCGCAGTTTCGATTGCCAGAAGTGGAAGTTTTTGCCTGCGGGCATCTGGATGGATGCCGCTGACGAGGCACAGGACAAGGAGTTCCACGGCAAGTATGATATCTGGGGCGGCGATGTAGACCCCCATGCCATCGAGATCGCAAAGCACAATGCGGTGTTGGCGGGTGTAGAGGACGACATCCGCTTTGAGGTGTCGGATATGCGCTCTTTCCGTCGTGACAGCCAGTACGGTCAACTGGTGACCAACCCGCCCTACGGTGAGCGCCTTTTGGAACGCCAGGAAGCAGAAGAACTGTACCGGGAGTTCGGCAAGGTCTGGCGCCAGATGCCAAAGGGTTGGAGGACGCTGGTTCTCTCCAGCCATACGGAGTTTGAGCGCACCTTCGGCAAGCAGGCCGACAGAAAGAGAAAGCTCTACAACGGCATGATCAAATGTGATGTGTTTATGTACGGCGATAAGGTGTAAAAAACGCAGGACAAGCCAAAGTGGTGTGAGAACATAATTGATCATGCCGTTCCCGGCGCTGTGCGCCGTCAAGCGTTTTGCCGGAGGCAAAACCTTGCAGCGGCCCGTGGCCGCTGTTCGATGAGCTGTTATGATGCGCCGCAAAGAATTTGTGGTAGCATCATGATCAAATGTGATGTGTTTATGTACGGCGATAAGGTGTGAGCTTAAGATAATCTTAAAGAAATTTATAATTTGTTCACTAATGAATAGGAGGGTCTGCTACAATGGGTCTGTTTAAACGCTCGCATAAAGAAGGAGAAAAGCCTGTGAAACATATCTTCATCATTAACCCGGTAGCCGGCAAGGCTGACAGCCGCCAGAAAATCTATGACATGGCAGAGAGACTTCGCACGGAACACGGCCAGGAGGTTCAGTGTATTCTGACCCGCCGTCAGGGACACGCTATTGAAATGGCCCGCGAACTTTGTCAGACCGGTGAGGAATTGCGCTTCTATGCCTGCGGTGGTGACGGCACGGCCAACGAAGTGGCCAACGGCATTATCGGCTATGACAATGCAGCCATGACGGTGATCCCCGTGGGCACCGGCAATGACTTCTTGAAGAATTTCGGCGATATGGCATCTCTGTTTGCTGACGTGGAGAACCTGTGGAACGGCCCTGTGCAGGATATTGATGCCATTGATGTGAACGGACGGGTGGCACTGACCATTGCCTGCTCCGGTATCGATGCCCGCGTGGCAAAAGACGTACATAAATACAGTGAAAGCCCCCTCTTGGACGGCAAGGGCAGCTATGTGGCATCTTTGATGGTGAACTTTCTTTTCAAGGGCATCGGTTCCCACTGGACGGTGGATCTGGACGGCGAGGAAGCAGAGGGCGACTACGCACTGATCGCGGTGTGTAACGGCCGTTATTACGGCGGCGGCTTTATGCCGGTGGCCGAGGCGAAGATGGATGACGGTGTGCTCAATACACTGGTGGTCAAGGCCATCAGCCGGCTGTCTTTTGCCAAGTTTGTGACTCCCTATTCCAAGGGCAGATATTACACGCTGGGGGATGTGGCGAAGTGCTCTGCGCCAAAGGTCATCCGCATCCGTTCCAAGCATCCCGATATTGTCACCTGTCTGGACGGCGAGTGCATCACCAACAGCGATGTGACCATCAGGCTGTGTGACAAAAAGCTCCGCTTCTTCGGGCCGGAAGGCTGCTCCTGCAATGCCACGGTGGTGGAGCTTCCCGAAGACGTAAAGTGAAGTTTGACGAACTTTGACTATTTTGTGAACTTTTGGAAAAAACCGATTTTTCTGCTTGCATTTCATTAAAACTGTGATATGATAATCAGCGTTAGCACTCCTTACGATTGAGTGCTAACGCTGGTATTGTTTATAATTAAAAATATAGGAGGCAATGAACTATGAAACTGACACCGCTTGCCGATCGCGTCGTGGTGAAGATGACCGAGGCGGAAGAGACCACCAAGGGCGGCATCATTCTGGCGGGTACCGCAAAGGAAAAGCCCACCATCGCGGAGGTAATCGCAGTTGGCCCCGGCGGCACTGTGGACGGCAAGACCGTGACCATGACCGTCAAGCCCGGCGACAAGGTGATTATGGATAAATACGCCGGCACCAAGGTCAGCCTGGAAGAGGTGGAGTATATCATCGTGAAGCTGGCGGACATTCTGGCAATTGTTGAATAAGTAATTGGAGGCAATATATTATGGCTAAAATCATCAAGCGCGGCGAAGAGGCCCGCAAAGCTTTGGAGTCCGGCGTCAATCAGCTGGCCGATACCGTTAAAGTCACTCTGGGCCCCAAAGGCCGCAATGTGGTGCTGGATAAGAAGTTCGGCACTCCTCTGATCACCAACGACGGTGTGTCCATCGCCAAGGAGATCGAGTTGGACGATCCCTTTGAGAACATGGGTGCTCAGCTGGTGCGCGAGGTTTCCACCAAGACCAACGATGTGGCCGGCGACGGTACCACCACCGCCACTCTGTTGGCTCAGGCCATGATCCGCGAGGGCCTGAAGAATCTGGCCGCCGGTGCCAACCCCATCGTCATGAAAAAGGGTATGGCCAAGGCAGTGGACGCTGCTGTAGAAGCCATCAAGGTACAGAGTAAGCCCGTTTCCGGCACTGAGGACATTGCCCGCGTGGGCGCCGTTTCCTCTGGTGATGCCGAGATCGGCAAGCTCATCGCCGAGGCTATGGAGAAGGTCTCCAAGGACGGCGTCATCACCATCGAAGAGTCCAAGACCGCTGATACCTACAGCGAGGTGGTGGAGGGCATGATGTTCGACCGCGGCTACATCACTCCTTATATGGCCACCGATATGGAGAAGATGGAAGCTGTCATCGACGATCCCTATATTCTCATTACCGACAAGAAGATCTCCGTGATCGCCGACATCCTGCCTCTGCTGGAGCAGATGCTGCAGAGCGGCAAGAAGATGTTCATCATCGCCGAGGACGTAGAGGGCGAAGCTCTCAGCACTCTGCTGGTGAACCGTCTTAAGGGTGTGCTGAACGTGGTGTGCGTCAAAGCTCCCGGCTTCGGCGATCGCCGTAAGGAAATGCTGCAGGATATCGCCATCCTCACCGGCGGTCAGGTCATCAGCGAAGAGCTGGGCCTCTCCCTGAAGGATGCTACCATTGATATGCTGGGCCGTGCCCGCCAGATCAAGGTTACCAAGGAAAATACCGTTATTGTGGACGGCATGGGCGATGCCCAGGCCATCCGTGACCGTGTGACCCAGATCCGCAACCAGATCGCCGTCACCACCAGTGAGTATGACCGCGAGAAACTGCAGGAGCGCTTGGCCAAGCTGGCCGGCGGCGTAGCCGTCATCAAGGTCGGTGCTGCTACCGAGACCGAGATGAAGGAAAAGAAGCTGCGCATCGAGGATGCTCTGAATGCCACCCGCGCTGCCGTGGAAGAGGGCATCGTGGCCGGCGGCGGCACCATCTATGTGAACGTGATCCCCGCTGTCACCGCTCTTTTGAAGACCGTGGACGGCGATGAAAAGACCGGTGTGCAGATCGTGGCCAAGGCTCTGGAGGAGCCCATCCGTCAGATCGCTGCCAACGCAGGTCTGGACGGCTCTGTGATCCTGGAGAAGGTCCGCGGTTCCAAGAAGCAGGGCTACGGCTTTGATGCTTATAAGGAAGCTTACTGCGATATGGTATCCAGCGGTATCGTGGATCCTGCCAAGGTGACCCGATCCGCTCTGGAGAACGCCGCTTCTGTCAGCGGCATGGTGCTGACCACCGAGTCCCTGGTGGCCGATAAACCCGCACCGGCTCCCGCTATGCCTGCTGCTCCTGATATGGGCGGCATGGGCGGAATGTATTAATACCTCAAAACAGTGTTTGCACCCCGGACTAGAGCCCGGGGTGCATTTCTTACGATTTGCTTACGTTTTCCTGTATCGATTGACACAAAATGGGGAAAAGGGATATGATACAAGCTGTTCTTTCGTGCAACTCACCGTTGCCGAAAAAAGGCCCCTGCAACGAAAAGTTGATAGACTTTTCGGTCGCAACATATTATATTACGGATTAGAAGCTGAACAATAGCTGAAAGGAAGGAACGAATTATGAACGAAAAACGTCTTTATCGCAGTGAGAGCAACAAGATGCTCTGCGGTGTATGCGGCGGCATCGCCGAATACTTTAAAATTGATCCCACACTGGTACGTCTGGGTTGGGCGATTCTGACCCTGGCCGGCGGTGCCGGCATTCTGAGTTATATCGTTGCCGCAATCATCATTCCCAACCGGTCCGACGTTCAGTAAAAAGGAGAAACCATGAAACGAATTTCCAAATTTATTGCACTATGTCTGAGTATTATTTTGGCACTATCCCTTTGCGCCTGCGGCAATAAAGAGCCCGTGCAGGGTGCTCTGGAGCTGCCCGCTACTCCCATGGCCGATGCCCCGGTGACTGTGACTATGACCGAAGAGGAGCACGCTGAAATGATGGCTGCCTATCAGTTGGCGCTGCAGGACTTCGCCTTCAGCCATGTGCTGCCGGACGGGACAGAATTTGAGCTCCTCGAGGGTTTCGGCTACATGGAGGAAAACGCCTTTGCCATCTGTGATGTGGACAATGACGGCGCAGAGGAGCTGCTGATCCAGTTCAATACAGCTCCTATGGCCGGTCTGACGGAGTATGTGTTCCACTATGCAAGCGGTGTCGTATCCGAGCAGATGCACGGTTTTCCCGGCAACAACTACTATCTCAATAATATCGTGCTGGCACCCTGGAGCCACAACCACACCTATAGCTCCGACTTCTGGCCTTATTCCGTGTTTGCGTACAGAAGTGCTACCGACACCTATGAGAACGTGGCGCAGGTGGAGGCCTGGGACAAGACGGTATCCCAGGTCAGCTATGACGGGGAAAGCCGATTCCCCTCCGACAAGGATGACGGCTCCGGCGTGGTGTATCTGATGACTATGGACGGCGAGACCCGAGTGTTCAATACCACCGAGTATGAGCTATGGCAACAGTTGACCTTCGGCGGTAGCGCAGATCAGTTTCTCCCCAACGAGGATGCTTCTCAGGCCACCGGAACCGCCCCGCTTCACGACATCCCCTGGCAGGATATGACCGAGCAGAATATCAACGGACTCGTTACGGAATAAAGAAAGAAAACAGGAGGTAGCCCCATGCTGCAAATTTCCCATTACACAAAATGCTACGATACAAAAAAGGCCGTAGACGACCTGACTTTGCACATTGCCCCCGGCGAAATTTACGGCTTTATCGGCCACAACGGTGCCGGCAAGACCACCACTCTGAAAGCCGCCGTAGGCATCCTGCCCTTCGATGAGGGCGAGATCACCGTTTGCGGCAAGTCCATCAAGCAGGACCCCATCGCCTGCAAAAAGATGCTGGCCTATATCCCCGACAATCCCGATCTCTATGATTTTATGACGGGTCGCAAATACCTGAACTTCGTGGCGGATATTTTCGGCATCGATGCCGATACCCGTAAAGAGCGTATCGAGAAGTATGCCGCGGACTTCGAGCTGACCGATGATCTGGATCAGGCCATCTCTTCCTATTCCCACGGTATGAAGCAGAAGCTGGCCATCATCTCCGCTTGGATCCATGAGCCGAAGCTTATTATTATGGATGAGCCTTTCGTGGGTCTCGACCCCAAAGCGGCGCATATCCTCAAGGGTATGATGCGAGAAGTGTGCGACCGAGGCGGCGCCATCTTTTTCTCCACCCACGTTCTGGAGGTGGCGGAAAAGCTCTGCGACAAGATTGCCATCATCAAGGGCGGCAAACTGATCCGCTCCGGCACCATGGAAGAGGTCAAGGGCGATGACACGCTGGAAGAAGTGTTCCTGGAGCTGGAGGATTAAGCCATGCTGAAAGCACTGATCAAAAAACAGATGCTGGAGCTGTACAAGGGCTTTTTCGTCAATTCGAAAAAGGGAACGGTTCGCTCCAAGGCAGGTGTGGTGGGTTATATCATTCTCTACGCTCTGCTGATCGTTGTGGTGCTGGGTGGTGCATTTCTGGCGCTGTCCACCGCCTTGTGCGATACCATGCACGGCGCAGGTCTTGACTGGATGTACTTTGCCTTTATGGGCCTTATTGCTCTTCTGCTTGGCGTGTTCTCCGGTGCATTCACTACATATTCAACCGTTTATCAGGCCAAGGACAATGACCTTTTGCTGTCCATGCCGGTGCCGGTGCACTATGTCCTGACGGCAAGACTTCTGAGCGTGTACCTGATGGGTCTGCTCTTTACGGCGGTGGTGCAGGTGCCTGCCATTATCATCTATGCACTTTTTGTAGCACCGCCTGTCTCCGTCATTATTGCATCAGTATTGCAGATGCTGTGCGTGTCGGTGCTGGTGCTGGTGCTGTCCTGCGTGTTGGGCTGGGTGGTGGCAAAGATCAGCAGTCGCCTGAAAAACAAAAATATTGTTAAGGTTTTGGCTTCCCTGCTGTTTTTGGTGGGCTACTATGTGATTTATTTCCGTGCCATGAGCAACTTCCAGGCAATTCTGGCACAGGCAGCACAGTGGGGCCAGGAAGTGAGTACCGCAAGCCCGCTGCATGTGCTGGGCGCAGCCTCTGTGAATTATGAGGCACTGGGCGTTCTGGCCACTATTACCGCGGCAGCATTGGTGCTGACCTGGCGCGTGATGGCGCGGAGCTTCCTGACACTGGCTGTGGGAAGCCATGCCACTGCCCGCAATAAGGCGGCAAAAGTGCAGGAAGCAAAGGAAAGAAGCGTATTCTCTGCGCTGTTGGGAAAAGAATTCGCCCGCTTTGCATCCAATGCCAACTATATGCTCAACTGCGGTTTGGCAACGTTACTTTTGCCTGCGGTGGGCATTCTGGTGGTGCTCAAACAGGAGACCATTTTGGAGCTGATCAACAGTGTACCCTTCCTGCATTCAGATGCCATTGTTGTGCTGCTTGCGGCAGGTATCGTAATGGTGATGTCCATGAACGATCTCTGCTCGGCGTCCATCTCACTGGAGGGTAAAAACATCTGGATTCCCCAGTCCATGCCGGTAGATATGTGGCAGGTGCTCCGCGCAAAAATGTCGGTGCAGGTGATCATAACACTGCCTGCGGCTCTTTTGTGCACGGTGCTCTGCGCCATTGCTCTTGAATTTGAAGTGGGGCAGGCGGTGCTGTTCGTTGTGCTTGCGGCAGTCAACTGCGTGCTGTTTGCCATGGTGGATCTGGCGCTGAACCTGAAGATGCCGAACCTGAACTGGACCAACGAACTGTACCCCATTAAGCAGAGCGGTTGTGTGGCTATCGCACTGTTTGCCCCGTGGATCTATGCGGTGATCATGGGGGCAGGTTACCTCTTGGTGGCCTATCCCATGGGTGCAGAGCTGTACATGGGCTGCTTCCTGGTTGTATCCTGCATCGGCGTATTGCTGTTGGGTCGCTGGTTGCGCAGAGACGGCAGTAGAATATTCGCCGAGCTGTAAATTTACAGACAGGCACGAATCGAAAAAATATGACTTTCTGGCAGAAAATTGTTGACAAGCGCAACTGCTTATGATATATTGATTCGTGCCTGTCGAGGACATGGCGGCGTAGCTCAGTTGGCTAGAGCATGCGGTTCATACCCGCAGTGTCACCGGTTCAAATCCAGTCGCCGCTACCAAAAAGAGGGGAGAGATTCCTCTCCCCTCTTTTCTTCGACTTTTGGCCCGTTGGTCAAGTGGTTAAGACACGGCCCTTTCACGGCTGTAACATGGGTTCGAGTCCCGTACGGGTCACCACATCGGCAACCCAAACGGGGTTGCCGATACAATCGGAGGCTTAGCTCAGCTGGTTAGAGCGCCTGCTTCACACGCAGGAGGTCACTGGTTCGAGTCCAGCAGTCTCCACCAAAA
>R21__coassemble_224_pt1 | contig 47956 bp, 55 predicted proteins | sample R21__metabat2_low_PE_038 | metagenome-assembled genome bin R21
AAGCTAAACAGTTGGATGGACTGGGTAAATGAGCGTACAGTAGTATATGACAATTCAATCGTTGACATCACAAAGAATTTGGCAGATGTAACGCAGGCTCTGAAGGACAATACGAAGCTGACCGAAGAGATATTTATCCAAAGCAGCAGAGATCGCATTATTGCGTTCGCCACCAAAGTCGCTGACGAAAATGCACTTGTGTCAATGGAAGAGTGCAACAGGATCTTTAAGGTATATAACGATTATGAGAACTATCTCCACGATCACAATCTGACAAATGGTGAGGTCGAAATTGCACACCGGATTATCGAAGAATCCTATGAGCTTCGGTTGAAGACTCGTTCTTTTACCGAGTATATCAGAGGCTACATTACCGGTGAATAATCAAAGCATTCGGATATTTGTGGGTGAAATGTTCGTTGACGATGATTACATTCCAACAGCTTTGGGGCTGATCGAACATCAGCCATTTTACTTAAGATGAGAGCTATCACTTTGTGTGGTATGCTCTCATTTTTTGCGCGGAAAAAAGAAAGGGCGGGAATGAGAGATATACTCCCAAACCCGCCCTAATAGGTTTATATGTATATAATGGCAAAAGAAAGCACCCTGCCGAAGCAAGGTGTTTCTTGTAGCCATGTTGAGTTCAAATTCATTTGGTGTCAAAGTGGTGTCAAACCGTACTTTTTCACCGTTCGTAAAGCCCGAAAACACTGTATTTACAAGGGTTTTACTTGTCTAACGGCTTCATTGTCGGGAAGAGAATCACATCGCGGATGGAGTCGGTACCGCAGAGCATCATGCTGCAGCGGTCGATGCCGAAGCCCAGACCGCCCGTGGGGGGCATACCGTATTCTAGGGCCAGCACGAAATCGTCATCCATCATGTCGGCCTCATCATCGCCGTTGGCGCGCTTTTCAGCCTGTGCCTTGAAACGTTCATACTGATCAATGGGATCGTTCAGCTCGGAGAAAGCGTTGCCCATCTCACAGCCACAGATAAACATCTCGTAGCGCTCCGTCAGGTAGTGGTCCTTGGGGCTGCGCTTGGCAAGAGGAGAAACCTCTACGGGATACATGGTGATAAAGGTGGGCTGGATCAGCTTTTCTTCCACCTTCTGGTCGAAGGTCTCATAAAGAGCATTGCCCCAGGTGTGAGGCACGCCTTCCATGTCCACATGGGCCTTCTTGGCCAGCTCCATGGCGGCATCGGCATCGCCTTCGCAGGCCATGAAGTCCACACCCGCATATTCCTTGACGGCATCGGCCATGGTGAGACGGCGCCAGGAGGGAGTCAGGTCAATATCCTGACCCAGCCAGCGAACCTGATAGGTGCCCAGGATCTCCTTGGCGGCACCGGCGAGAATGTTTTCCAGGATATCCATCATGCCGTTGAGGTCGGTGAATGCCTGGTACAGCTCGCATGTGGTAAATTCGGGATTGTGCTTGGTGTCCATGCCTTCGTTACGGAAGATGCGGCCCACCTCATACACGCGCTCCATGCCGCCCACGATCAGACGCTTCAGGTGCAGCTCGGTGGCGATACGCATGTACATATCAATGTCCAGCGTATTGTGATGGGTGATGAAGGGACGGGCATTGGCACCGCCGGCAATGGGACTCAGCACGGGAGTCTCCACTTCCATGAAACCCTGAGAATCCAGATAGCGGCGCAGATAGGACACGAACTTGCTGCGGATCTCAAAGTTGCGCTTGCTCTCGGGATTCATGATCAGATCCACATAGCGCTGACGATAGCGCAGTTCCTTGTCGGTAAGGCCGTGGAACTTCTCGGGCAGGGGCTGCAGAGACTTGCTCAGGAGGGTGATTTCCTTGCAGCGGATGGACATCTCACCGCGCTGGGTGCGGAACACCTCACCTTTGACGCCCACAATGTCACCGATGTCGAACTTCTTGAAGCGGTCATAGACCTCTTCGTCCATCTCATCGCGACGAGCGTAGATCTGCATACGGCCGGACTTGTCCTGCAGGTCGCAGAAAGACACCTTGCCCATGCCGCGCTTGGACATCAGACGGCCGCCCACGGAGACCTCTTTACCCTCCATGGTGTCGAAGTTATCTTTTAAATCCTGTACGTGATGTGTCACGTCATAGGTGGTGATCTCAAAGGGATTGCGGCCCTCATCCTGCAGGGCTTTGAGCTTTTCGCGGCGAATCTTCAGAATTTCCCGCAGTTCCTGCTGCTCATTGGCCTGATTTACCTGCTCTGCCATGGGTATGGTCTCCTTTCGTTTATCCTTAAAGTTATCTTTCGATCTTTTCTACACGGTAGTGAATGACGCCCTTGGGAGCCTCAACAGCCACCTCGTCTCCCACCTTCTTGCCCATCAGAGCCTTGCCGAAGGGGGAATCCTCAGAGATGCAGCGGTTCATCACATCGGCCTCCTGGGAGCCCACGATCTTATAAGCGGGCATGGTCTTGCCTGCGTCCAGATTGCTGACAGTGACCAGAACGCCGATGGCAACCTTATCGCTGTCCTCTGCTTCGTCCACGATGACGGCATGCAGCAGGATCTCTTCCAGCTCGGCAATGCGGGAATACAGTTTGCCCTGCTCGTTTTTCGCCTCATCATATTCACTGTTTTCGCTGAGGTCGCCGAAGCCGCGAGCCTCTTTGATCAGCTCTGCAATTTCGTCGGCACGGGTCGTTTTGCTGTACTCCAGTTCCTTTTTCAATTCGTCGTAGCGCTCCTGGCTCATTCTAAATTCTTTTGCCATGTTGCACACATCCTTTCTATTGTAGACCCATTGGGGCTAATACACCTAATATCATGTCATAGCATTATAAAGACTTTACGGGTTTGTGTCAAGTACACCTCTTGCGGAAATGATTGCGATCTGCTCCCTTTTTACGGCACCCGCCTGCCACAGAAAGGCTACCAGTTCCTCCGGCATGTCCGCACCATCCACCTGATAGCGGACGGTCTGATACCGTCGGCATTCCCTGCCCAGATGCACCTCTCCGCAACGCGGCTCTCCGGAAAATGTGACCCCACCGCACACCGAACGCCCTTTTGCATTCGTGCAGACTCCGTATTCTCTCCGAAGCCAGTCGGACAACTGCTCTGCGCCCTGCTCTACCTCCAGGGATACATAGCGGGCTTTATGGGTCAGAAATGCCGCGGCCGTATACATTTCCGCTGTCGTTTCCACGCCGCGGACAGCCACGGTATCCGTCCTGACAATAGCACATTTCTCAAAGAGCTCCGGTAGCATGGCTCTTCGGAGCTGCACTACCTCCACCGGGGCAATGCTCCACTTCCCCGCCTCCTGCTGCAGATCTGGCGAAAAAATTCCAAGCCGCACACCCATGTGGGCCAGTTTCCGACATATTCTATTTCGCCGCCAGGCCGGAAACAGGCCTTTCGTCGGTAAAGTCGCTTTCCATATGAACACTCCCCGGCATTCCCATTGAAAAATACCGCCGCGGTCTCCATCCCGAATCCATGCAACCATAAAAATCCCTCCCGCCATAGTATAGCGGGAGGGATATACGCTTTGTGTCGAAAATCAGCCGCCGCACCAATACCAGCCGGAGAGATAATTCAAAGGATCCACCCATGTATTATTCTCCTGGATGCCGAAGTGCAGATGGGGTCCGGTGGAGTTGCCGGTATTGCCGGAATAGCCGATCAGCTGGCCCTGAGATACCGTGTCACCTTCCTTGACGGCACAGCTGCTCAGATGACCGTACAGCGTGTAGTTCCCCGTGCCGTGATAGATGATGATACACACACCGTAACCGTCGTATTTGTTGGCGGCGCGGGTCACCGTGCCGGCCTTGGCGGCATAGATCTTGGTGTACATCGGTGCGGCAAAGTCGGTGCCCTTATGGTTGGTACTGCCGATGCCGCCGGGGGATTTGCGGCCGCCGAAATGAGAGGTCACGCCGCGCACAGATGTCATAGGCCAGGCATAGCCGCCGCTGGTTGCCGCATACTCGGTGATACCCAGTCTGGCCAGGTTGTCCTTGGCCTCGGTCATCAGGGCATCCAGCTGCTTGAGGTTCTTGGCGATCATGTCGTACTCAGCCTGGGCAGCTTCCTGGGTCTTTTTGTATTCCTTGTAGAGAGCCTCCGTCTCCTTGACCTGGCCGGCCAGCACCTCCTGTGCCGCGTCCTTTTCCTCCATCTGATCGTTCAGCTGAACCTTCTGATCCTGCAGCTGAGCGCGCAGATCCCGAAGTTTCTCAATGACACTGTTATTGTAATCCATAATCTCATTGACAAAGTCCACGCGAGCCAGCAGATCGCCGATACCGGTAGCACGGAACAGCACAGACCAGTAGGAGATATCTCCGGCCTCTTCTTCCATGCGCACCTGTTGATGGAACAGCTCGGTCTGTGCCTCTTCGTCCAGTTCGCTCTGGGCGATGGCCTCTTCCGTGGTGGTGATCTGATCGTCCAGGAGGTTGATCTCCTCCTGCAGAATGGCATTTCGGTTATTCAGCGCATTGAGCTGATTCTTCGTGTCGGAGGTGTTCTTCTTAGCGTCTTTCAACACCTTGTTGGCATCTTCCAGTTCTTTTTTCTTGTTGTCGATCTGCGCCTGAATGCTGTTGATCTTCTGCTGTGCCTCCGTTTTCGCCGCCGCATCCTCTTTGGATTTATTGTCAGCGTAGGCAGGCACAGACTGAAGCCACACAGTACCCATCATCAGTACTGCGCCCAGAAAGGCCATGATTCTTTTTTTAAGGTTGTTTCTTCTCATATCTCACACCTTCAGGAACCGGCGGATGGCCAAAATACTACCCAAAACGCCGATCAGAAGACCCGCTACGCCAAACACAACCGCTACAGGGCCCCAGATTCTCTCAAAGGGAACAATACGCAAAAGCTGAAGGGTATCACTGTCTGCCACAGCCCGGCCCATGGCGGCATACAGCACCCACTGCAGACCAAATGCGATGACAGCGCCGATAAAGCCCAGGATCAGGCCCTCAAAGACAAAGGGCCAGCGGATAAACGCATTGGTGGCACCCACCATGCGCTCCACGGCGATCTCGTCGCGGCGGTCAAAGGTGGTCAGCTTGATGGTGTTGGAGATGATAAACAATGACACGATCAGAAGGATCCCGATCAGGGCCAGAGAGATGATGGCCGCTACATTGCGCACCGTGGTAAAGCCGGCGGCGATCATTTCATCGGCTCTTACCTTGGCAATGCCGGGGACTTCCTGTAAGGTCTGAGCCACCTGCTCCATCTTGTTGGGATCTCCCAATGTCACCACATAGCGGTGACGGAACACCGAGGCCTGCAGTTCTTCATAGAGACCGTCGGTATCATATTTCTCCACATAGGAGTCGCGGGCCTCCTGACGGGATACAAAGGTGCAAACACCCACACCGTCGATGTCTTCGATGGTGTCCTGCAGGGCCTTTGCCTGGGTCATATTCAGCTCTTCATCCACAAAGGCCACTACCGCATTTTCCTTTTGCAGCGTTTCCAGATTCATGGCCGCGTTGTATGCGATGAGGGTGAAGGTGCCCATGATCAGCAGGCATGCCACCGTACTGGTCACTGCGGCAAAAGACATAAAGCCGTGGGAGAACATGTTCTTGGCACCCTCACGGAAAAAGTATCCGAAGTTGTGTTTCATCCCTGGTTACCTCCGTATCCGCCCGTTCCGTCGCCCACGATCCGGCCTTCATCCAGCAGGACCACACGCTTATTAAAGTGGTTCACGAGGCCCTTTTCATGGGTCACCACGATCATGGTGGTTCCCAATGCGTTGATGCGCTCCAGAAGCGTCATAATCTCCAGGGAGCGGGCCGGATCCAGATTGCCTGTAGGCTCATCGGCCACAATGGTGCAGGGATTGTTGATCAGGGCGCGGGCAATGGCTACACGCTGCTGCTCACCGCCGGAGAGCTCATCGGGATAGCGGTTTTCCTTCCCGGAAAGGCCCACCAGATCCATCACGTAGGGAATGCGAAGACGCACTTCCTTGGGAGAGGCATCCACGGCGCGCATGGCCAGTGCCAGATTTTCATACACCGTCTTGGTATTGATCAGACGGAAGTCCTGGAACACCACGCCGATGGTGCGGCGCATGTAAGGCAGCTGTTTGTCCTTGATGCGGCTCATGGAAAAGCCGTTGATCATAACGCGGCCCTCCGTAGGCACGATCTCACCTGTCAGCAGTTTGATGAGTGTGGATTTACCGCTGCCGCTGGGGCCCACCAGAAACACAAACTCACCGTCATCAATCTGGAAAGAGACCCCTTTGAGCGCCTCCGTGCCGTTGTCATAGGTTTTTTTGACGTCTTTTAATCGAATCATTGTATTTTCTCCGATTCTCGTAATCCGCAATATCTTGCGATTTTTCTTTACAGTTATATACATTATATATGCTTTTTCGTCCAATGGCAACAGGAAAGAGCAGATTTCCCGATGGAAATTCTGGTAATATGACGTAAAAAACAGGACGATTGTTCCCAATCGTCCTATTTACCAAATTCCATTATGCTTCGATGCCGCGGCTGGTCAGATACTTCTTGACCATCAGAGCTACCTTAAAGGTAATGGCATCATCAAACTCCCGCAGATCCAGCCCCGTGAGCTTTTTGATTTTCTCCAGACGGTACACCAGGGTGTTGCGGTGGACAAACAGCTTTCGAGCGGTCTCAGATACGTTCAGGTTGTTCTCAAAGAACTTGTAGATGGTGAACAGCGTCTCCTGATCCAGTGCATCAATGGGGTTCTTCTTGAATACTTCCTGCAGGAACATCTCGCACAGGGTGGTGGGCAGCTGATAGATCAATCGGCCAATACCCAGATTTTCGTAGTTCACCACAAAGCGCTCCGTGTCAAACACCTTGCCCACTTCTATGGCGATCTGCGCTTCCTTATAGGACTTGGCCAGTTCCCGCAGATGGGTGGCCATGGTGCCGATGCCCACAAATACGCGGCTCTCGCCATCCTGGCGCAATGCACTCTCCACAGAGGCCGCCACGGTTTCCAGATCCTCAGTGGTGGCATTCTCATCCATCTGGTGGATCAATGCGATATCCTGCTCGCCCACAGAGAGCACAAAATCGTTCTGGCGGTCCGGGAAGAGATTCTGCACGGCATCCAGCGGGATGGTCTCCAGACGGTCATCCGCAGGACGGATCACAAATACACCGCGATTGACCTCGGCGTTCACATGCAGTTCCTTTGCACGCATATAGATGTCGCTGATGAGGATATTATCGGAGATAATGTTCTTGATGAAAGAGCCTTTGTCATGCTTCTCTTCATAGTAGGTCTTGGCAGAATTCAGCGCAACGGCTGCCATGGCGCAGACGGTGCGGCCCACGCTGTCATCGCCGCCGGCAAATGCCGCGAAGTCAAAGTGACCGCCCCAGCCGGGCAACGCCTTGAAGGTCTTGCCCTCCAGCGCAATGCATTCTCCGTCTGCTTCTTCGATGGCGGGCAGGAATTTGTTCCATTTCTTTCCGATTGCCGTCAGTTCACTGCAGGCAATTACGGTACCTTCTGCGTCCATAACACCGATGGTGCGATCGGTGGTCTCCTTGAACTGCAGAACTACATTTTGAAAGATTCTCCCGGACATGACGTCTTCCTCGCTCTCTCTAAAATCACAAGAAATTGTGCAATTTGTCAAGTTCGTACCCACATTATATCGTCATAATCACGGAATTGCAAGAGGGTTTTTATCTTTTACACAAAAAATATCTTGATTTTTTGGTGCTTTATCTATACTTTTATAGCCCGCAGCAGCCTCGTAGTGACTCCGCCTCTTCCCCGGTCAGTTCCCGAAAGCTTCCCGCTGAAAGAGTGTCATCCAAACGCAGAGGGCCCATGGTAAGCCGTTTGAGATATGTGACCGGAGTGCCGCAGGATGCCAGCATCCGCTTGACCTGGTGGAACTTCCCCTCACCGACCGTCACAATGCACTCCGAAGGAGACAGGATCTCCAGCTTCGCCGGAAGGCAGGTGAAATCCTTCAGGGAAATGCCCCTTGCAAAGGCCTCCACGTCTTTCGCGGACAAGGTTCCCTCCACTTTTGCATAATAGGTCTTATCCACATGGTACTTGGGGGACGTCAGGCGATGGTTCAGTTCGCCGTCGTTGGTCAGAAGCAGCAGTCCCTCAGTATCTTTGTCCAGCCGTCCCACCGGGGAAAGATCCCTTCTTCGGTATTCCTGCGGCAAAAGATCCATTACGGTCTTTTGCCGAGAATCCTCCGTGGCGGTCAAAAGGCCTGCCGGTTTATGGAGCAGGAGGTAGGTATGCTGCGTATAGCCCAGCACGGAGCCGTCCACCTCGATCCGTGACGTGGCCGGATCCACCTTGATATCCGGTGACAACGCCGGGGCACCATCCACTACAATTCGCCCCCGGCGGGCCAATTCTTTTACCTCCCGTCGGGATAAATAGCCCATCGCTGCAATGACTTTATCCAATCGTTCCAAGTGAATCACCTCTTTGCTGTGCATTGTAGCATATCTGCCCTTCATTTGAAATAGAATTGTGCTGAAGGAGGAGTGAAATCCATGCAAATCTATCATCTGAAGCGCCGCCGTATTGCCCTTTTCGGCGCCGTTATTCTCATCGTTCTGGGTACCGCAATGCTGCTGGCCGGTTGCTTCCATAAGGATGCCTCCGAAAACAGCACCATCACTTTGCCGGAAGAAGCCGACCGTATTAAGTTCCTGGAGAGCGTGGGCTGGGCGGTGGATCCGACACCTATTGAAACCCTCGATTTGGAGCTGCCCGATCCTTTTAACGATACCTGGAGCGCCTATGCCCGGATGCAGGATGCCCAGGGGCTTCCCTTTTCGGACTATGCCGGTGCCACCGTTGCACGCTATACATATAACGTCACCAACTATCCGGACATTGAAAAGGGCGTGCAGGCCAACCTTTACCTCTGTGACGGTGTGCTCATCGGCGGCGATATCATTTTCACCGGCCAGGGCGGTTTCCAGAAAGATCTGAATTATCCCGCGATGGATAAGCAATAAAAAAGAAGAGCGCATAAGCGCTCTTCTTTTTATACAAGAGTAGAATTACTCGTTGATAGCGATAACAACGCCGGAACCCACGGTACGGCCACCCTCACGGATAGCGAAACGCAGACCGTTCTCAATGGCGATGGGGGTGATCAGCTCAACGTTCATGTCGACGTTATCGCCGGGCATGCACATCTCAACGCCTTCGGGCAGAGTGATGACGCCGGTCACGTCGGTGGTACGGAAGTAGAACTGGGGACGATAGTTATTGAAGAAGGGGGTGTGACGGCCACCTTCGTCCTTGGACAGGACGTACACCTGGCCAACGAACTTGGTGTGGGGATGAATGCTACCGGGCTTGGACAGAACCTGGCCACGCTCGATCTCGGTCTTGGCAATACCACGCAGCAGAGCGCCGATGTTGTCGCCGGCCTCAGCGTAGTCCAGCAGCTTGTGGAACATCTCGATACCGGTAACGGTGGTCTCGCGCTTCTCGTCCTGCAGACCAACGATCTCGACCTTCTCGTTCAGGTTCAGCTTACCACGCTCCACACGACCGGTAGCAACGGTACCACGGCCGGAAATGGTGAACACATCCTCAACGGGCATCAGGAAGGGCATATCTTCCTTACGGTCGGGAGTGGGGATCCAGCTGTCAACAGCGTCCATCAGTTCCTTGATGCAAGCGAACTCAGGAGCGTTGGGATCGTTGGACTCGGACACCAGAGCGTTCAGAGCGGAGCCGCGAACGATGGGGGTATCATCGCCGGGGAAGCCGTAGAAGCTCAGCAGCTCACGGACTTCCATCTCAACCAGTTCCAGCAGCTCGTCATCGTCAACCTGATCGCACTTGTTCAGGAAGACCAGAACGGAAGGAACGTTAACCTGACGGGCCAGCAGCAGGTGCTCACGAGTCTGAGCCATGGGGCCGTCGGAGGCAGCGATAACCAGGATAGCGCCGTCCATCTGGGCAGCACCGGTGATCATGTTCTTGATATAGTCAGCATGGCCCGGGCAGTCAACGTGGGCATAGTGACGGTTAGCGGTCTCATACTCAACGTGAGCGGTGTTGATGGTGATACCACGCTCGCGCTCTTCGGGAGCCTTATCGATGGAAGAGTAGTCGGTGTACTCAGCGCCGCCCTGCATAGCCAGGTACTTGGTGATAGCAGCGGTCAGAGTGGTCTTACCATGGTCGATATGACCGATGGTGCCGATGTTAACATGGGGCTTGTTTCTCTCAAATTTCTGCTTAGCCATTTGGGAAATCCTCCTTAACAGTAATTATATTGGTTGTTTGTGATTATTTTTTTGGGTAATGACTCATAACATTACCATTTTAACGTACTTTCCAGGAAAATGCAATCCTAATTTACAGGAATCAGCCTTCGTCCTTGCCGTTACGTTTGTTGACCAGTTTCTCCTGCAGGCTTCTGGGCAGTTCCACATAGTGGCTGGGCTCCATGGTATACTGACCACGGCCCTGGGTGCGGGAACGCAGGTTCGTTGCATAGCCGAACATCTCAGACAGAGGAACGAATGCATCGATCTGCTGGGCACCGCTGCGCATTTCATAGCCCTGGATCTGGCCACGGCGACTGTTCAGATCGCCGATGACATCACCCATGTATTCATCAGGGGTGATGACACAAACCTTCATGATGGGCTCCAAGAGCACGGGATCAGCCTTGGCCATAGCCTCTTTGAAAGCCATGGAACCGGCGATCTTAAATGCCATTTCGGAGGAGTCGACTTCATGATAGGAGCCGTCATACAGGCGAACCTTCACATCCACCACGGGATAACCTGCGGTGACACCGGCCAGCATGGCGCCCTGAATACCGGCATCGATGGCGGGGATATATTCCTTGGGGATGGAACCGCCGACGGTCTCATTGATGAACTCATAGCCCTTGCCGGACTCATTGGGCTCCACAATGATCTTGACGTGACCGTACTGGCCGCTACCGCCGCTCTGGCGCTTGTACTTGGTTTCCTGATTGACGCTCTTGCGGATGGTCTCTTTGTAAGCCACCTGGGGAGCGCCCACATTGGCCTCCACCTTGAACTCCCGCAGCAGACGATCCACGATGATCTCCAGATGGAGCTCGCCCATACCGGCGATGATGGTCTGACCCGTTTCCTCGTCGGTGTAGGTGCGGAAGGTAGGATCCTCCTCTGCCAGCTTGGCAAGGGCGATGCCCATCTTCTCCTGACCGGCCTTGGTCTTGGGCTCGATGGCCACGCGGATCACAGGCTCAGGGAACTCCATGGACTCCAGCACCACAGGGTGCTTGTCATCACAAAGGGTATCACCGGTGGTGGTGTTCTTGAGACCCACAACGCCCACAATATCGCCGGCATAGACAGTCTCAATATCCTCGCGGTGATTGGCGTGCATCTGCACGATACGACCCAGACGCTCATGCTTGCCCTTGGTGGCGTTGAGAACGCCGGCGCCTGCATTCAGCGTACCGGAATACACACGCATAAAGGTCAGGCGGCCCACATAGGGGTCGGTCATGATCTTAAAGGCCAGCGCTGAGAAAGGCTCATCGTCACTGGAGTGACGCTCCTCTTCCTTGTCGGTCTTGGGGTTGACGCCGGCGATGGCAGGTACGTCCGTAGGAGCGGGCATGTAGTCCACGATAGCGTCCAGCAGTTTTTGCACGCCCTTGTTGCGGTAAGAGCTACCGCAGGTGACGGGCACCATTTCCACAGCGATGGTAGCCTTGCGGATAGCCGCACGGATCTTATCGCAGGGGATGTCCTTGCCTTCCAGAGCCATTTCCATGATCTCATCATCGAACATGGACACGGCATCCAGAAGCTTTTCACGATACTCGTTGGCCAGATCGACCATATCCTCGGGAATCTCTTCCACGCGGACATCCTTGCCCAACTGATCGTAGTAAATATCGGCATTCATCTCCACCAGGTCGATGATACCACGGAAGGTATCCTCCTTACCGATGGGGAGCTGAATAGGCACAGCGTTGGCCTTCAGGCGATCATGCACCATGTCGATCACGTGATAGAAGTCCGCACCGGTGATGTCCATCTTGTTGATGTACAGCATACGGGGAACATGATAGTGATCGGCCTGACGCCACACGGTCTCGGACTGAGGTTCTACGCCGCCCTTGGCGCACAGGACGGTAACAGAGCCGTCCAGCACACGCAGAGAACGTTCCACCTCGACAGTGAAGTCCACGTGACCCGGAGTGTCAATGATGTTGATGCGCGTCTGGGGGAACTGATTTGCTGTGCCCTTCCAGTAGCAGGTAGTAGCGGCGGAGGTGATGGTGATACCACGCTCCTGCTCCTGCTCCATCCAGTCCATTGTGGCAGTACCCTCATGCGTCTCACCAATCTTGTAGTTGACGCCAGTGTAGTACAGAATACGTTCTGTAGTCGTGGTCTTGCCTGCATCGATGTGAGCCATGATGCCGATATTTCTTGTATTTTCCAGAGTAACCTTTCTCGGCATACCGTTCTCCTTATATCTCTCGGATTACCAACGGAAGTGGGCGAATGCCTTGTTGGATTCGGCCATCTTGTGGGTATCTTCGCGCTTCTTCACGGCGCTGCCGGTGTTGTTGGCAGCATCCATGATCTCGCCTGCCAGGCGCTCAGCCATGGTACGCTCGCTGCGAGCGCGGGAGTATGCGGTCAGCCAACGCAGACCCAGGGTCTGACGACGGGCAGGACGCACTTCCATGGGGACCTGATAGGTGGCGCCGCCGACACGGCGGGCCTTAACTTCCAGGCTGGGCATGATGTTTTCCATAGCCTGATTGAAAACCTCGAGGGCTTCCTTGTCGGTCTTTTCCTTAATAATGTCGAAAGCACCGTAAACGACTTTCTGAGCGACGCCCTTCTTACCGTCCAGCATGATGCTGTTGACCAGCTTGGTCACCAGGACGGAGTTATACATAGGATCGGGCAAGATCTCTCTCTTGGGAACATTACCTCTTCTGGGCACTATGCTTCCCTCCTTCATAATAATATGATTTCATAGGTACTCAGCGGTTATACCGCTGTACGGCCTGCCAAAGAGGTACTATCTACATAAGAAAACCTTTTGGCAAAGCTCTTTTTAATTGCTGGGGTTACGATTACTTGTTCTTGGGACGCTTGGCACCGTACTTGGAACGGCCCTGACGACGGCCATCCACACCCTGAGTATCCAGAGTACCACGGATGATGTGGTAACGGACACCGGGGAGGTCCTTAACACGGCCACCACGGATCATGACCACAGAGTGCTCCTGCAGAGAGTGGCCCACACCGGGGATGTAAGCGGTGACTTCGTAACCGTTGGTCAGACGCACACGGGCGATCTTACGCAGAGCGGAGTTAGGCTTCTTGGGGGTGGCGGTACGCACGGCAGTGCAAACACCGCGCTTCTGAGGAGCAGAGAGATCAGTCTCCTTGTTCTTCAGCGTGTTCAGGCCCTTCTGCATTGCGGGGGAGTTGGACTTGTAGGTAGCCTGTTTACGGCCCTGCTTGACCAGCTGATTAAAAGTAGGCATGCAATAGGTTCTCCTTTCTTAAAATTTGTTTGGGATTGCTCCCTTCTTATATTCCACAGAACAGAGTTTGTCCTGAATGGAAACCAATTAACCCAGCAGCGCACAGGCCGCTGTGCCAACAGCGATCCCGGCGGCTTTTCCCAACTGCGCCATGGTCATGTCCATGTGCAGGGAAACGCTTGTGCCACAGGCATCTTTGAGGGGTTCAATGAGCCGCGGATCGGCATCGCAGGCCAAGTATACTTCCCTGGCGCGACCTTCGGCCACGGCGCGAAGTGTCTGCTTAAGACCCACGACTTTTTCACGGGGCAGTCGTAAATCGGACACAGCACTTTCCTCCTGCATGATTGCGCAACAAAGTTCGCGATATATCCGCGCAGATTGAAATTATAACATAGTGATATGAGACCGTCAAGCTATTTTGTAGAAAAATCTTCCGAATTTTTGTGGGGTTTCCACAAATCACGAGGTAAAAATAAAACAGTGAGGCAGGGTTTAAACCCTGCCTCGCATGTTTAAATAGTATCGCTTACAGCAGTTCTTCCGCAGAAGCTTCCTCGGCAACAGCCGCGGCTTCTACGGGATACTCTTCCTCAAGGGCTTCGGCTTCAGGCTCCACCTGGGGGATCAGGTCCTCTGCCACCTTGCGATAGGCGGCCAAACCGGTGCCGGCGGGGATCTGCTTACCGATGATGACGTTCTCCTTCAGACCCACCAGATGGTCGACCTTGCCCTTGATAGCGGCCTCGGTCAGCACCTTGGTGGTCTCCTGGAAGGAAGCAGCGGACATCCAGCTGTCGGTAGCAAGAGCCGCCTTGGTGATACCCATGAGCATCTGGGTAAAGGTGGCCTTCTGCAGGGGCTCACCATCTTCGCGGGTCTCGCCTGCGGCGATGCGGGCATCGATAACCTCGTTGGCATCTTCCACATCCATAATGTCGGTGACGGCGCCGGAGAGAAGCTCGGTGTCGCCGGACTCCTCCACGCGAACCTTGCGCATCATCTGGCGGACGATGACCTCGATATGCTTATCGTTGATATCCACGCCCTGCTGACGGTACACTTTCAGAACTTCCTGGATCAGGTAGTTGTGAACAGCGGAAGCGCCGCGGATACGCAGAACATCGTGGGGAGAAAGTGCGCCATCCTGCAGCTGCTTGCCCTTTTCGATAACATCGCCGTCCGCCACCTGCAGACCGGTGTGGGGCACAGCGTAGGTACGGGTGTCGCCGTCATCAGCCGTGACGATGATGTTCAGCAGGCTGCCCTTGGCAGCATTCTCGAAGCGAACCTTGCCGCCGATCTCGGAAAGAGTAGCCATCTTCTTGGGCTTGCGGGCCTCGAACAGTTCCTCAACACGGGGAAGACCCTGGGTGATATCGCCGCCGGCAACGCCGCCGGTGTGGAACGTGCGCATGGTCAGCTGGGTACCGGGCTCACCGATGGACTGTGCGGCGATGATGCCGACAGCTTCGCCGGGGCCGACGGGCTTGGAGGTAGCCAGGTTCATGCCGTAGCACTTGGCGCAGATACCGCTGTGAGCCTTACAGGTCAGCACGGTGCGGATCTCGCAGGAATGAATGTCGAACTTCTCCATCAGCTTGGCATCGTCTTCGTCCATCATGTGATCCTTGGAGATCAGCACCTCATCGGTGCCGGGTTTCATAATATCACAGACGGGGAAGCGGCCGCGGATACGCTCGGAGAACTTCTCGATGACCTGGCCGCCCTCGGCGATCTCGGACACCACGATACCGTGATCCACGCCGCAATCGGCGCTGCGGACGATGACATCCTGGCAGACATCCACCATTCGACGGGTCAGGTAACCGGAGTCAGCGGTACGCAGAGCCGTATCGGCCAAGCCCTTACGGGCACCACGAGAAGAGGTGAAGTATTCCAGTACGGACAGACCTTCACGGAAGTTCGCCTTAACGGGGATCTCGATGGTCTTACCGGCGGTGTTGGCCATCAGACCACGCATACCGGTCAGCTGACGGATCTGCTTCATAGAACCACGGGCGCCGGAGTCAGCCATCATGAAGACGGGATTGTACTTATCCATATTGGCGGTCAGGGCGGCGGTGACATCATCGGTGGTCTTTTCCCACTCGCGGACGACCAGCTTGTAACGTTCTTCATCGGTGATGAAGCCCATGTTGAACTGTTCTTCGATATCCACAACACGATCTTCGGTCTCGCGGATCAGCTCGTACTTCTTCTCAGGCACGGTCATGTCGGCGATGGAGATGGTGATGGAAGCGATGGTGGAGAAGTGGTAGCCGGTGGCCTTGATATTGTCCAGCACCTCAGCAGCGGTGGTGAAGCCGTACTTCTTGATGGTCTTGTCGACGATCTTACCCAAAAGCTTCTTGCCGCAGGTGTCGGTGATCTCGTAATCGAAGTACTGCTCGGTAGGAGTACCGTCCTCGTTCACACGCTTGACGAAGCCCAGATCCTGAGGCAGATTGCGGTTGAAGATGATGCGGCCGGCAGTGCCGCGCACCACATGGGAAACCATCTCGCCGTTGAGCTGCTTGAACACGCGGACCCAGATAGGCTGATGGATGCCGATGACGTGCTCGTTGTAAGCCATCAGAGCCTCGTCTTCGTTGCGGTAGATGTTCAGGTGGACCCGTGCTTTCTCCTCGTCGGTCAGCTCATCATAGGTCTTGCCCACGAATTCGGCAGGCACACCATCAGGCCACTTTTCAGTGGTATCCAACTGGCAGACACCGTTTTCAAAGCGCTCCATGGTCAGATAGTAGGAGCCCAGCACCATATCCTGAGTGGGAACGGTGACGGGGCCGCCGTCCTGAGGACGCAGCAGGTTGTTGGCAGAGAGCATCAGGATGCGGGCCTCGGCCTGTGCCTCGGCGGACAAAGGCACGTGGATGGCCATCTGGTCGCCGTCGAAGTCAGCGTTAAAGGCGGTACAGTTCAGGGGGTGCAGTTTCAGGGCACGGCCCTCCACCAGCACCGGTTCAAAGGCCTGGATACCCAGACGGTGCAGGGTAGGAGCACGGTTGAGCATGACGGGATGATCCTTGATGATCTCATCGAGAGCATCGAACACCTCGGTGCAGCCCTTATCCACCATCTTCTTGGCGGACTTGATGTTGTTGGCAGAGCCGTCTTCCACCAGCTTCTTCATGATGAAGGGGCGGAACAGCTCCAGAGCCATCTCCTTGGGCACACCGCACTGATAGATCTTCAGTTCAGGACCCACGCAGATAACGCTACGACCGGAATAGTCAACACGCTTACCCAGCAGGTTCTGACGGAAACGACCCTGCTTTCCCTTGAGCATATCGCTGAGGGACTTCAGTGCACGGTTGTTGGCGCCGGTGACGGGACGGCCGCGGCGGCCGTTGTCGATCAGGGCGTCCACAGCCTCCTGCAGCATGCGCTTTTCATTGCGGACAATGATGTCGGGAGCGTTGAGCTCCATCAGGCGCTTCAGGCGGTTGTTGCGGTTGATGACGCGGCGGTACAGATCGTTCAGATCGGAGGTGGCAAAACGGCCGCCGTCCAGCTGTACCATGGGACGCAGTTCGGGAGGAATGACGGGCAGGATGTCGATGACCATCCACTCGGGCTTGTTGCCGGAGGCACGGAAGGCATCCACCACCTCCAGGCGCTTGACGATACGGGCCTTCTTCTGGCCGGAGGTGTTGCGCAGTTCTTCATGGAGCTGCTCGGAGAGGCTCTCCAGATCGATCTGCTGAAGAAGCTTCTTCACGGCCTCGGCGCCCATGCCGGCATCGAAATCGTTTTCATACTTCTCGCGCATATCGCGGTATTCCTTCTCGGAGAGGATCTGATTACGCATCAGAGGCGTCTCGCCGGGATCGGTGACGATGTAGGCGGCGAAATACAGTACCTTCTCCAGAATACGGGGGCTGATGTCAAGGAGCAGACCCATACGGGAGGGGATACCCTTGAAATACCAGATGTGGGAAACAGGGGTGGCCAGCTCAATGTGGCCCATGCGCTCACGGCGCACCTTGGCGCGGGTCACTTCCACGCCGCAGCGGTCGCAGACCTTGCCCTTATAGCGGATCTTCTTGTACTTGCCGCAGTGGCACTCCCAGTCCTTGGTGGGCCCGAAAATGCGCTCGCAGAACAGGCCGTCCCGCTCAGGCTTCAGGGTACGATAGTTGATGGTCTCGGGCTTTTTGACTTCGCCGTGGGACCATTCCAGAATCATCTCAGGAGAGGCAATACCGATTTTAATAGCATCAAAAGCAGCGTTCATAATTCAATACTCCTCCCTTTCCTTAAAGTTCATCATCGAAGTCATCGCCTTCAAAAGAAGCGTCCACTTCGGCTTCATCCACGTAGTCGAAACCGGCATCGGCCAGTTCCTCCTCGTCGGCATAGCGGCGCTGGCGATCATCGTCAGCATCCATGCGGGCCAGGTTGAAGGTATCCATGGCATCCTCATCTTCCTTCAGCTCAATCAGCTCGCCGTTTTCATCCAGCACCTGGATATCCAGGCACAGGGACTGCAGTTCCTTCACCAGGACCTTGAAAGACTCGGGCACACCGGGAGTAGGCACGTTGTGGCCCTTGACAATGGCTTCATAGGTGCGGACACGGCCGGTGACATCGTCGGACTTCACGGTGAGAATCTCCTGCAGGATATAGCTTGCACCGTAAGCTTCCAGGGCCCAGACTTCCATTTCGCCGAAGCGCTGGCCGCCGAACTGGGCCTTGCCGCCCAAGGGCTGCTGAGTCACCAGAGAGTAGGGGCCGGTGGAACGGGCGTGGATCTTATCGTCCACCAGATGGTGCAGCTTGAGGAAGTACACATAGCCCACGGTGACCTTGTTGTCGAAGCGCTCACCGGTACGGCCGTCGTACAGCCAGCTCTTGCCCTCGGGATCGAGGCCGGCCTCAGTCAATGCGGCGGTGATGTCCTTATCGGTGGCACCATCGAAGATGGGGGTGGCCACCTTCCAGCCCAGGGTCTTGGCGGCGTAGCCCAGATGGACTTCCAGCACCTGACCGATGTTCATACGGGAGGGAACGCCCAGGGGGTTCAGCACGATGTCCAGAGGAGTGCCATCGGGCAGGAAGGGCATATCTTCCTGGGGCAGCACGCGGGACACAACGCCCTTGTTACCGTGACGACCGGCCATCTTATCACCGGGCTGGATCTTGCGGCGCTGGGCGATATACACGCGAACCACCTGGTTCACGCCTGGCCCCAGCTCGTCGCCGTTTTCACGGGTAAAGACCTTGGTGTCGATGACGATACCGCTCTCGCCGTGAGGCACCTTCAGGGAGGTGTCGCGGACTTCCCGGGCCTTTTCACCGAAGATGGCGCGCAACAGGCGCTCTTCGGCGGTCAGATCGGTCTCGCCCTTGGGGGTGACCTTGCCCACCAGGATATCGCCGGCATGGACCTCAGCGCCCACGCGGACGATACCGCGCTCGTCCAGATCCTTCAGAGCATCCTCGCCCACATTGGAGATATCGCGGGTGATCTCTTCAGGCCCCAGCTTGGTGTCGCGGGCATCGATCTCATATTCTTCAATATGAATGGAGGTGTAAACATCCTCCTTGACCAGGCGCTCGTTCAGCAGAACGGCATCCTCGTAGTTATAGCCTTCCCAGGTCATGAAGCCCACGAGAATGTTGCGACCCAGGGCGATCTCACCTTCCTGGGTAGCAGGGCCATCGGCCAGCACCGTGGGATCTGCGCCGCCGTGGACACGCTCGCCAACGGCCACGATGGGACGCTGGTTGATGCAGGTGCCGTGGTTGGAGCGCAGGAACTTGATGAGCTTGTAGTCCTTGGTCTCGCCGCTGTCGTACTTGACAGTGATGTTGGTAGCATCCACCTTGGTGACCACACCGTCGCCCTCGGCCAGAACGGCCACCTCGGAGTCGATGCAGATCTTGTGCTCCATACCGGTACCCACGATGGGAGCCTCGGGCTTCAGCAGAGGCACAGCCTGGCGCTGCATGTTAGCGCCCATCAGCGCACGGTTAGCATCGTCGTTGGGCAGGAAGGGGATCATGGCGGTAGCGATGGACACCATCATACGGGGAGAGATGTCGATGAAGTCCACATTGGCAGGCTCCACCTGCACGATCTCATCACGGTGACGGCAGGTTACACGCTTGTTGGTCAAAAGTCCGGTCTCATCGGTGGGCTCAGCAGCCTGACCGACGGTGTATTCATCCTCCACATCGGCGGTCATATAGATGACCTCATCGGTAACGTGGCCATCCACCACCTTGCGGAAGGGGGCTTCGATGAAGCCGTACTCGTTGACACGGGCATAGGTGGACAGATAGGAAATCAGGCCGATGTTGGGACCTTCGGGAGTCTCAATGGGGCACATACGACCGTAGTGGGTGTAGTGCACGTCGCGGACTTCCATGTTGGCGCGCTCGCGGGAAAGACCGCCGGGGCCCAGAGCGGAAAGACGGCGCTTGTGGGTCAGCTCGGCCAGCGGGTTGGTCTGATCCATGAACTGGCTCAGGGGGCTGGAGCCGAAGAACTCCTTGATGGCGGCGGTGACAGGACGGATGTTGATGAGGCTCTGAGGAGTGACCACATCCAGATCCTGAATGGTCATGCGCTCGCGGATCACGCGCTCCATGCGGGAAAAGCCGATGCGGAACTGGTTCTGCAGCAGCTCGCCCACACAGCGCAGACGGCGGTTGCCCAGATGGTCGATGTCATCACGGGTGGCAAGGCCGTTGGCCAACGCGTTCATGTAGTTGATGGAGGCCAGAATATCGTCCACAATGATGTGCTTGGGCACCAGATCATCAGCGTGCAGTTTGCACTGTTCCTGAAGCTCTTCACCCTGGTACTGGCTCATCAGCTCCTGCAGCACATCGTAGCGTACACGCTCCTTGATGCCGCACTTCTCCAAGGGATCAAAGTCCACATAGTGCTTCATGTCGCACATCCGGTTGGTGAACACGCGGATGGAGGTGTTGTCGTCCAGAGCGATCTGCACCTCGGCAACGCCCACGGTATCCAGCAGGCGGCAGTCGTCACCAGACAGGACGTGACCTTCGTCGAAGAGGATCTCGCCGGTGGCGGGATCGGCCACGGGCATGGCCAGCTTCTGGCCGCGGCAGCGGGCCCAGATGGTCAGCTTCTTGTTGAACTTATAACGGCCCACAACACTCAGATCATAGCGGCGGGGATCGAAGAACAGGTTGTGCACCAGAGTCTCGGCGGAATCCACCGTGGGAGGCTCGCCGGGACGGAGCTTGCGATAGATCTCCAGCATGGCCTCTTCATAGGTCTTGCAGGTATCCTTCTCCAGAGTCACGCGGATGCGGGGATCGTCACCGAAGGTACCCAGGATCTCCTGATCGGTCTTGAGACCCAGAGCGCGGATGAGACACGTGATGGGCAGCTTGCGGTTCTTATCGATACGGACCCAGAACACTTCGGAGGCGTCGGTCTCATACTCCAGCCATGCGCCGCGGTAAGGGATCACCGTGGAGGTCAGCAGAGGGAGGTCGGTCTTGAGGTCGATCTCCTTGCCGTAATAGATGCCGGGAGAGCGGACGATCTGGCTGACCACCACACGCTCAGCACCGTTAATGACGAAGGTGCCGCCATGGGTCATCAGGGGGAAGTCGCCCATGAAGATCTCCTGCTCCTTGATCTCGCCGGTCTCCTTGTTGAGGAGGCGCACCCGCACCTTCATGGGGGCGGCATACGTAGCGTCACGAGCCTTGCACTCTTCCACATCGTACTTGGGCTTCTCGTCCATGGTGTAGTCGATGAAGCTCAGATCCAGATTGCCGGCATAGTCAGAGATAGAGGCCACATCGGCAAATACCTCACGCAGACCGGTCTCCAGAAACCACTTGTAGCTCTTCTTCTGGATCTCCAGCAGGTTGGGCATGGCCATAATCTCTTCGTGACGGGCAAAGTTCTTTCGCAGGGTCTTACCGTAGAGTTTATCCTTCGGCATGTCTTGCATCACTCCTGTCTTTCGGTTTGGGGCAGCGTAAGCCACCCTGTATGTTGAATTTCCTATTGAAAACAAAGGGATTATCCGCATTTGGCACGCCCGGCTTTGTTGTAAGTTTTACGCGCCTATGGCTTGCTTTTTGCGGTTTTTCAGGGTATACTAACCATAGTAAAAGGGCGGTTTGGCCCACTTTGTCAATATAACTGAACCAGTATAGCAGACTTTATTTAATATGTCAAGGCTCCGGTTGCATTTTTCAGGGCAACCTGGGGTTATTTTTTGTCTTAAAGAAAGGGCGGTGCCAATGGCACCACCCTTTCTTGTTTTTTTATTCGTTATTCCGCGTCCTCGTCCATGGCTTCCAACAGAAAGCTTACCGGCCGGAAACCGTCATTGCAGGAGATCATGGCGGATTTGGGATTCTTCATCCAGCCGTCGTAGAAATTCTCCCCGCCGTGTGCCAGGGTCATCACAAAGGCGCTCATGGAGTCCCAGGCGCTGGGGCACATCCCCTTGGGACGTTCCCAGCCGTTGGCGATGAACACCTGCCCCACTTTCATCTCGCAGGCGTGTTCGATGGGGTTTTCATATTGAGCAATCAGGTCATCATACCGCGCCATCTTCATGACGGTAATGCGCACTTTTTTCATTTCACACTCTCCCTTTTCAGGAGTACAACGCTCTCCACATTGGCGGTGCGCGGAAAAAGATCCACGGCACAGGCACGTATTACATGGTAGCCGTGAGCGGCAAAGAGTTTGACATCGCGACCCATAGTGGCAGGATCGCAGGACACATACACCACTTTCTCCGGCGCCATCTGCGCGATGGCATTGATGACGTCCGGGGCAAGTCCCTTGCGGGGCGGATCCACGGAGATCACATCAGGGCGCATCCCCTTTGCGGCAAATTCCGCGGCAATCCGGGAGGCATCGCCGCAGAAAAACTCCACGTTTTTGATGCCGTTGCGCTTGGCGGCGGCCTTGGCATTTTCGATGGCCTCGGGCACGATCTCGCCGCCGATGACCCTGCCTGCTTTCGATGCCATCACCTGAGTGATAGTACCCGCGCCGCAGTAGAGATCCAGAACCGTTTCCGTCCCATGTAGGTCGGCAAACTCTACCGCCTTTTGATAGAGTCGCTGCGCCTGATCATGATTCACCTGATAAAAACTGGGCACAGCCAGGTCAAAATCAAGGCCGCACAGCGTATCGTGCAGTTCTGCTTCGCCCCACAGGGTGCGGTAAGTATCGCCCAAAATGGCGCTGCCGGGACGGGTGTTTTCATTGAGCACAAGGCCCACCATATGGGGTAACTGTTCCCGGAACAGCGTTACCAGCCTTTCCTCGTTTGGCAAATTTTTCCCGTTCACCACCAGGCACACAAGGGATTCCCCCTTGCAGTTGGTACGCACATAGAGGTGGCGCAGCAGGCCCTTACCCGTTGCCTCGTCATAGCAGGGCACTTTACACTCCCGAATGTACTGGCGCAGGGCATCGGCGGCCGTATCCGCCTCTTTCTTTTGCAGACGGCAGGTGTCGATCTCCACCACCTGATGGCTCCGGGCCTTGTAAAAGCCCACGGTGCCGTCGGCGGCAATGGGATACTGGCTCTTGTTGCGGTAACGGTCAGTTTCGCCCGCGCCGAGAATTTCTTCCACCGCCACATCACTGCCGCCCAATCGGGTCAGGGCATCCTGCACCCGCTGACGCTTGGCATGGAGTTCCTCTTGATAGTCCATGTGCCGGAAATCACAGCCTCCGCACTTGCCGTAGTACGGACAATCCGGCTCCTGACGATGCTCCGATGGGGTGTGTACTTTCACCACTTTCCCGAAGGCGGCATTTTTCAGCACCTTGAGAATTAAAATGTCGCAGTCCTCACCCCGGACAGCCCGGTGGACAAACACCACCTGCCCATCCACCCGGGCGATGCCCAGACCCTCGGAGGAATAACCCTCGATGACAGCGCGGACGGTATCGTTCTTCTTCAGCATACATTAAAACTCAAACTTTTCTATGATCTTACGAATGGCGTCGGCAAAATCGGCAAGCGATTTATTATCCCGGCCCTTGCTGCGGCGGATAAGGGCCATGAGGCTGTCACCCATCTGCAGCAGACGCTGATAGGCCACAGAGGACTTGCCGCCCTCAAAGGCAGATTTCTTGCGCTCGGGCAGATAGCCGGTGGCGGTCTGGGCGCAGGTCAACAAGTCATACTCCTCAGTATACTGAGGGGCGTGGGCGTGGAAACCCATGGACTCCACCTCCTTGGCAAAAAGCGGTGCCACCTCCCGATCACCGTGGACGATGAACACATGCTGGGGCTTTTCCGCCTTATAGTTCTCGATCCACTTCACCAGATGATCGTGGTCGGCGTGGGAGGAAAGGCCCTGGAAATTGACGATTTTCGCTTTGACCGCAACGGGTTCACCGAACATTTTCACGGTCTCGGCCCCCTCCAGCAGTGTACGACCCAGCGTGCCGGGAGACTGAAAGCCAACAAATATCACAGCGCTGTTGGGCCGCCACAGGTTGTGCTTGAGGTGGTGGCGGATACGACCTGCATCACACATGCCGGAAGCGGAGATAATCACCTTGGGGGTGGAGTCCAGATTCAGAAGCTTGGATTCGTCGGTGGTCTCCGTCAGATGAAGGCCGGGGAAATTGAACATCTTCGTGCCGTCCTGCACAATGGCCATGGCTTCTTCATCCAGATAGCCCCGGAGGTCGCCGCAGAAAATGGTGGTGGCGGACTTGGCCAGAGGGCTGTCCACATACACCGGGAAGTTGGGAACAGACTTCACCATGTTCTTGTCCTTGATCTCGCGGATAAAGTACAGAAGCTCCTGGGTACGGCCCACGGCAAAACTGGGAATCACCACGTTGCCACCTTTGCCCAGGGTCTCGTCGATGATCTGGGCCAGTTCGTCGGTATAGCTCCACACCTCGGTGTGGTTGCGGTTGCCGTAGGTAGACTCCATCACCACATAATCCGCAGGCTCGGCAAAATACTGGGGATCCCGGATAATGGGCTGATCCACATTGCCGATATCGCCGGAGAAAACGATGGTGCGGGTTTCGCCGCCCTCGGTGAGGGTCAGGCGGATGCTGGCACTGCCCAACAGGTGGCCGGCATCGATAAAGACAGCCTTGACACCCTCGCAGATCTCCACCTCTTCGCCATACTCCACCTTCTGGAGGAACTCCTGCACCCGCATGGCATCCTCCATGGTGTAAAGGGGCTCTATCATCTCGCGGCCGGCACGCTCGTTCTTGCGATTCTGGTACTCGGCATCGGCCTCCTGAATGTGGGCAGAGTCCGCCAGCATGATAGAGAGAAGATCCGCCGTCAGACGGGTGGTGACGATCTTGCCGGAAAAGCCCTGATGGATCAGCAGAGGAATACGGCCGGAGTGGTCGATATGGGCATGGGTCACCAGAACTGCGTCGATGGTGTTGGGTGCAAAGGGAAGAGAAGCATTGTCGATCTCATCCTGTCCCTGCTGGAGGCCACAGTCGATGAGAATGTGCTTGCCGTTTACCGTCAGGCAGTGACAGCTGCCGGTCACACATTGATCTGCGCCGAAAAAGGATAATTTCATGGTATATGTCTCCTTTCAAGTTGCTGTTTCACCGCTGTTATTGTAGCATTGTTCCCTTTCGCAGGCAAGTATATCCTGTGAAAAGCGGCCTATTGTTTGCCGTTTGTTTACAAGTTTCCCTTTGCATCTACAATGGCTATGTGCTATACTATATTGGCATTATTATGTGTACATTTTATCCGCAGAAAGGATCAAAAATAAATGGGAATCTTTACGAAAATCTTCGGCACCTACTCCACCCGTGAACTGAAATCCATCTACCCCATCGTGGACAGGATCACCTCCATGGAGGAGGAGTATCGCGCCCTGAGCGATGCAGACCTTCAGCACAAAACAGTTGAATTTAAAGAGCGTCTTGCCGCCGGCGAGACCCTGGATGATATCCTGCCCGAAGCCTTTGCCACCGTCCGTGAGGCCTGTGACCGCGTGCTGGGCATGCGTCCTTATCCCGTGCAGCTGGTGGGCGGCATCGTGCTGCATCAGGGCCGTATCGCCGAGATGAAAACCGGTGAAGGCAAGACTCTGGTGGCCACCCTGCCCGCCTACCTCAATGCCCTTTCCGGCAAGGGCGTACACATCGTCACCGTCAATGACTATCTGGCCAAGCGCGACAGCGAGTGGATGGGCAAGGTGCACCGTTTCCTGGGGCTGAGTGTAGGTCTTATCATCCACGACCTTTCCAAGGAGGAGCGTCAGAGCGCCTATCAGTCCGACATTACTTACGGCACCAACAACGAGATGGGCTTTGACTACCTGCGTGACAATATGGCCATCTACGCCAATGAACAGGTGCAGCGCGGCCACAGCTTTGCCATCGTGGATGAGGTGGACTCCATTTTGATCGATGAAGCCCGTACACCTCTGATCATCAGCGGCATGGGTGATAAGTCCACCCAGCTCTATGACATGGCAGAGGCCTTTGCCGCACGTCTGAAGAAGTTCGTGGTGACCGAGACCGACGAAAAGGAAGAGGAAGATCCCACCCTCGACGCCGACTATGTGGTGGACGAAAAGGCAAAGTCCGTTACCCTCACCGCCCGGGGCATTCAGAAGGCCGAGGAATTCTTCTCCTTGGAGAACCTTTCCGATCCAGAAAACTCCACCGTCTCCCACCATATCAATCAGGCCATCCGCGCCCACGGCATCATGAAGCGCGATGTGGACTACGTGGTGAAGGACGGCGAGGTCATCATCGTGGATGAGTACACCGGCCGTCTCATGTTCGGCCGCCGCTACTCCGACGGTCTGCATCAGGCCATCGAGGCCAAGGAACATCTCACCGTACAGCGGGAGAGCAAGACCCTGGCCACCATCACCTTCCAGAATTACTTCCGTCTTTACGACAAGCTCTCCGGCATGACCGGTACGGCTCTCACCGAGGAAGAGGAATTCTCCACCATCTACTCTCTGGACATTGTGGAGATCCCCACCAACCGTCCCATCGCCCGTATCGATAACGAAGACGCGGTGTACAAAACCCTGAACGGCAAATATCGCGCCGTGATCCGTCAGATCAAAGAATGCCACGAAAAGGGACAGCCCGTTCTGGTGGGTACGGTCTCCATCGAAAAGAACGAACTTCTGGGTAAGATGCTCCAGCGTGAGGGCATACCCTTCAACCTGCTCAACGCCAAGAACCACGAAAAAGAAGCCGAGATCGTGGCCCAGGCGGGTAAGTTCGGCGCCGTCACCATCGCCACCAACATGGCAGGCCGTGGTACCGATATCATGCTGGGCGGTAACGCCGAGTACATGGCCAAAAACGATCTGCGCAAGGCCGGCATGACCGACGAGCTCATTGCCGAAGCCACCGGCTATGCTGACACCGACAACCAGGAAATTCTCGATGCACGCAAACTCTTTGCCGAGCGTCTCCAGTTCCATAAGGACGAGATCTCCGGCGAGGCCGAGAAGGTCCGTGAAGCCGGCGGTCTTTTCATCATCGGCACCGAGCGTCACGATTCCCGCCGTATCGATAATCAGCTCCGCGGCCGTGCTGGCCGTCAGGGCGACCCCGGCGAAACCCGCTTCTACATCTCCCTGGAAGATGACCTGATGCGTCTTTTCGGCGGCGAGCGTATCACCGGCATGATGGATCGTCTGAATGTGGACGAGGATACCCCCATTGAAAACGGCATGCTCACCAAATCCATTGCTCAGGCTCAGACCACTGTGGAGAGCCGTCATTTCCAGGCCCGTAAGTCCACCATTGAATACGATGACGTGATGAACAAGCAGCGCGAGATCATCTATGGCCAGCGCACCCAGGTGCTGGAGGGTATGGATGTCAAGAGCATCATCATGGGCATGGTGTCCTCTGCCATCGGCGATCTGGTGGGCAGCGCTTTCCTGGGTGAAGCCCACATTGACTTTGAGCAGAGCCGTGAGCTTCTGCGCAGCGTGGAGGGTCTCTACTTCCCCAAGTATGCCGTGAAGCTGGAGGAATCTCAGGTTTCTTCCATGACTGCCGAGGACTTTACCGATCTCTTCGTCCAGGCCGCTACCGACTACTATGAGCAGAAAGAAACTGAGTTCACCTCCCCCATCATGCGTGAGGTGGAGCGTGTGATTTTGCTGCGCGTGGTAGACGAATACTGGATGGATCACATCGACGCCATGGAGGAACTTAAGCAGGGCATTCGCCTGCGCGCCTATGCCCAGACCGACCCCGTCATCGCCTATAAGAAGGAATCTCTGGAGATGTTCGACGAGATGATCTCCGCCATCCGTACCGAGACTGTCCGCCGTCTTTACAGCGTGCGTTTGAAGACCAACGAGGAGATCAAGCGCCAGCGTGTGGCCAGCGGCATGACCGAGAATGTGGGCGGCGACGGCACCGTGAAAAAGCAGCCCAAAAAGGTGGTCAAGATCGGTGTCAACTCTCCCTGCCCGTGTGGCAGCGGTCTCAAATGGAAAAAGTGTACCTGCGCTCAGTACCATTCTAAGTAATCAATCATAAAAGGGAGGACAACCGTCCTCCCTTGTTTCCCCCATTGTTCAGGAGGTTTTATGTTTCATACCATCCAATCCAACAACCTGACCATTATCCGCTCTGACACTTTGGGCGATGGTATCCGCCATGGATTTTCCACCCGTCCGGGCGGCGTGTCTCCTGCGCCCTGGGACTCTTTGAACCTGGACGATCGTCGGGACGGCGAGGAACCCAATGTGCAGAAGAACTTTACTCTTCTGTGCGATGCGCTGGATATGGATGTCCAAAAGGTCGTCCACAGCAAGCAGGTACATTTGGATGATGTACGGCTCGTTACCGCCGAGGATTGGGGTAAGGGTCTGTGGCGTCCCAAGGACTATGAAAGCGCTGACGCCCTCATCACCAACGTACCCGGCACGGTGCTCACCGTGTTTTCCGCGGACTGCAATGTGATCCTGCTTCACGATCCGATATGTCACGCCATCGGCGCCGTTCACGCTGGCTGGCGCGGCACCGCCCTGGGGATCGTCCATAAAACGGTGTGGGAAATGCGCCGCGCTTTCGGCACGGATCCCGCCGATGTCCGCGCCGCCATCGGCCCCGCCATCGGACAGTGCTGCTTTGAAACCGACGACGATGTGCCTGCGGCACTCCATGATGCTCTCGGCAGAGAAGTCGATCTATTTATGGAAAAGCGCGGTGCCAAGTGGCATATCGACCTGAAGTCTGTCAATGCCCTGTGGCTGCAAAAAGCCGGCGTCACGGCAATCGATATCTGCCCGCTGTGCACCTACTGCCACCCGGAGCTTTTCTGGAGTCACCGCCGGACGGGAAAAGCGCGAGGCGAGCAGGGCGCATTGATCGCGCTCAAAGAGGAGGGCCGTCCATGAAAAAGCGGATTCTCTGCGGCATACTGTGCCTTTTTCTCCTGCTGAGTCTCACCGGCTGCAGCAGTTGGGACGATTCCAGCCAGTTTGACGCACTGTCTGAGTACTATCAAAATGAGAATAAAGCGCCGGAGCCGGAGCTTACGGACTTTGTCCTGCCCTACTGCGCCACCGAAACGCTGGACCCCATCACCTGCAGTGACGGTTTCCAGCTGACATTGACCAGCCTGCTCTATGAGGGTCTGTACGAACTGGATAAGACCTGGACAGCCCATCCACTGTTGGCAGGCAGTTATCACTATGACCCCGAAAGCTTTACCTACACCATCAAGCTTCGAGACGATGCCAGATTTTCCGATGGCTCCTCGGTGAGTGCCTATGATGTGGTTACCACGCTGGAGCGTGCCCGCACCTCCACACGCTACGGCGCTCGCTTCGCCCTTGTGGATGCCATGGATTATGAAGGCGACACGGTAACGGTTACGCTAAAGGAGAACAACCGTCTTTTCACCGCTCTGCTGGATATTCCCATTGTGAAAGCCGGCACGGAAGGCCGCTCTGTTCCCACGGGGACCGGGCCCTATGTAATCAGTCGGGACGATGGTGGCTCCTGCCTGATTCACAATGAAAACTGGTGGCAGAGCAAAACGCTTCCCTTTTCCCGGATCGCTCTTCTATCCTACAACAACCAGGAATCTGCTGCCTACGCATTTTCAGCCCGCGACGTGCAGTTGGCTTTCTGCGATCTGACGGCCACCAATACCACGGCCATAACCGGTAGCGGCAATGTCACGGATGTGGGCACCAGCATCCTGCACTATATCGGTTTCAATACCGCAAATACGCTGTTTGCAGATCCTCAGGTGCGCTGCGCCCTGAGCCTTGCCATTGAGCGGGACACGCTGGTGGATGCCTACCTGCTGGGTCATGCCGGGTCTGCCCAGTTCCCCCTTTCGCCTGACAGCGCCATCTATCCCGCCGATCTGGAGCAGATCACCTCTGCCGATACCTTTTCTCAGGCCATGACCGATCTGGGGCTCCACGATAAAACGGAAATGCACTACGTCACCATGATCGTCAACAGTGAAAATCCCTTCAAGGTCTCCATGGCCCACGCCATTGCCAAGGCCATGAGCACCTCCGATATTCAGGTGAATGTTTCCGTGCTGCCATGGGAGGAATTCCTCCAGGCACTTGAAAACAGAGAATTTGACCTATACTACGGCGAAGTAAAGATGACCGCCGACTGGGACTCTTCCAGTCTCATATGCCCGGGCGGCTCATTGAATTACGGCGGCTTCTCTGATCCGGAGCTGGATCTTTGCATGCTCAACTATCTCACCTCCGGCGAGGCCAAGCGAGAGGATACCATGCGCAGCCTGTGCCTGCGTTTCCAGAAAGATATGCCCATTATCCCCCTATGCTTTACCAATCGTTCCCTGCTTCTTTCCCCGGGAGCGGTGGACAATGTGTCCCCCACTGCCGGCAACCCCTTCTACGGACTGGAAAACTGGGAAGTCCACATCAAGGGAATCTCCTAAAAAGCGAAAGGAGCCGATGCAACGCATCGGCTCCTCTTAATATAGTAAACGATTCAGGAATAGGTGCGCACCACAGCTGCCACCTTGCCCAAAATGGACGCATTACGGCCGTCAATGGGACTGTAATCCGGATTTTCCGGCATCAGCCACACCTCGCCGCCCTTGCGATTGAGACGTTTCACGGTGGCCTCATCCTCCAGCAGGGCTACTACGATCTCCCCGTTATGGGCCTCTCTCTGCTGGTGTACCACCACCAGATCGCCCGGCAGGATACCCGCATTCAGCATGGATTCTCCGCGAACACGCAGGGCAAAGTACTCCCCGTCTCTTCCATTGGTGTCAAAGGTCAGATAGTCCTCAATGCATTCCTGGGCCAGAATGGGCGTTCCGGCAGCCACGTTGCCCACGATAGGCACCTTGCCGGCAGGGATCTCCTCTGCTGTTTCTACAGCTTCTGTGGTGCCCTGGACTTCATGATCATCGCCTGCCAGAGCGATGGCACGGCCTTTACCGGCATTCTTGCTGATAAAGCCTGCCTCGGCCATATTCTTCAGGTGGAAATGCACGGTAGAGGGGGATTTCAGTCCCACTGCTTCGCAGATCTCTCTTACCGAGGGGGGATATCCCTGTCGGGCAACGGCCTCGGAGATATAGTCGTAAATGCGCTGTTGCATCTTGCCCATTTTCGCCATAGGTGCAGCCTCCTGTCGTACAAATGTTTCCTTGATGGCAGTATACCACGGCTTTCTCAAATTTGCAACATTTGTTCTACACTTTTTTAAAATTTTTCTCTTGCAATTCCTTTTTTTATGTGCTATCATCTCATTTACTGTGAGAATTATTTTTTGGAGGTATTTCCATGTTGACTTTTGTTGTTGTTCTGCAGCTTATCGTTGCTTTGATTCTGGTAGCCGTGATTCTGTTCCAGTCCGGTAAGAGCAGAGGTCTCAGCGGCACCATCGGCGGCATTGCCGATTCCTATATGTCCAAGAGCAAGGCCAAGAGCATTGACGCCAAGCTGGCCAAGGCTACCAAGTGGATCGCCGCCGCTTTCGTGGTTCTGACTCTGGTTCTGAACTGCATGATCGCCGCCGGCAAGTAATCGCAATAGCTTGAAAGAGGAGAGCAGGTGCTCTCCTCTTTTTTTATACCTACGCATGGCGATAGATCCGTCCCAGCTCCGGACAGATACCGTGGCAGGCAAAGAGCTCCTCCAGCGTGCAGAATACCACGCCTTGCGCCTGCAGATCATCGATGATCTGCAGGGTCGCTTCCACTGTTGACGGGTATTGGTCATGCATGAGGATGATGCTCCCGTCGCAGATTGTATTCTCCACCGCTTTTACAACTTTTTTTGAATCGAGTATCTTCCAGTCCTCCGGATCTACCGACCAGGTCACAAGCGGTGCGGCGATGGATGCGCACTCTCCTTTTGAAATACTGCCATAGGGCGGACGCACCCAATAAATCCCCTCTCCCAGATAATTCTGCAGAAGGGTGTCACATTCCTGAATATCTCGGAGCGCCTCCCAACAGGACAGCTTATTCAACTGCGCATGGTCGTAGGAATGGTTTCCGATCTGGTGGCCTGCCGCGGCCATTTCCCGCAGCAAGTCCGGATATTGCTCCGCCAGATCGCCGATGACAAAGAAGGTCGCATGGACATCCCGCTGTGCCAGACCCGAAAGCAGCTCCGGCGTCAGCGTCTCGTGAGGGCCGTCGTCAAAGGTCAGCGCCACATGGATGGCGGCGCAGGTCTGCGCCACCTCCGCGGCATGAGCGCCGCAGCCGGAGAGAAAAAGCATCGCGCCGGTCAACAGTGCCGCAAGAATTCGTTTCAATCTCATCACCGGTGGAGTATATGCACCGGCGGGTCGTCCCTATGCGGAATCCTGCCGGGCGGAGCAGCGCCCCGCTCGGCATTTTATTCTCCTTACAGCGACACCAGATGCAGGATGGTGCTATCCCCACCGGGGTACTCATAGACACCGACAAAATAGCCATCCCTGTCCGCGCCGCAGCCGAAATCGGTAAAGTCCTCGATATCAAACTCATAGATCCATTGGTCTTCCCGGCTCTCGATCTCATCCGGGCCGATAGCGTACTCCGCACCATCGGGATCGTGCCAATAGAGATACACGTTCCACGGATCCTCCGCCAGACCGTCGCCGGACATGATCACCGTGATATCATCGCCGGACATGGCCATATCGGTGACTGCATACTGCCTGCCATTGGCCGAAAAGCCCTCGCCTATCTTATAGCGGCGCACTTCCTCGGCTTCGATAGAGATATCCGGCATCGGCTCCGGGCGGCGTTCAGCACGGTTTTCCATAAACTGTCCCAGCAGCGCCAGGATCGCCACGGCAATCCCGATGACCGCCGCGGCGCGCTTTTGGCCGGGTGTCTGGTTCTTCTTGGGCCTGTTTGTTTTCTCCGCAAAGCTTTTCAGCTTGTCCATGCCCTTGCGGAGCGCCAACTCCAGATCGTCAGTCTCCCAGGCGGTTTTGGGTTTCCCGCCGCGCACCCGTTGGGCGACCTCCTCATGGCACTGCTTTTCATCAAAGCAGACCTTTTCTTCATAGCATGCTTTCTCCCCGACAAAACGCACCGTGCCGTCAGCATCTACCACTCCACGGTGTGGCGGGCGGTTATAGGCGCCGCAACCGGGGCAGATCTCATCCTTGCTGTAGTCATATATCTTTCCGCAACCGCGGCATTTCACGCGCAACATAGTCTCGCCTCCTTACTTTTCACTGCCATTATAGTGGGTTTTACTTTCTTTGTCTATCACCTTTCGGTTGCATCCTCAATCTGGCAGGACAATTTGCGTTGCGCAGCCTTAAAGAAAACAAACCCCTGCCGATTGGCAGGGGTTTGCGGTGTATAGCAGTAAATTACTTCACCAGTTCGATGACAGCGGTCTCAGCAGCATCGCCACGGCGAACGCCGGTGCGGGTGATGCGGGTGTATCCACCATTGCGCTCAGCAAATTCAGGAGCCAGCTCCTTGAACAGCTTGTTAGCAACGTCCTCGCGGGTGATGAAGGCCAGAGCCTGGCGATAAGCAGCCAGATCGCCCTTCTTGCCCAGGCTGATCATCTTCTCAGCCATAGGAGCGATTTCCTTAGCGCGGGTGATGGTGGTTTCCATGCGACCCATATCCAGGAAATCGGTGACCTGCTGACGGAGCATCGCCATACGCTGATCGGTAGTCTTACCGAGCTTACGAGTTCCGGGCATTTTCAGTTTCCTCCTTGATAGGATGTTAGTTATTTTCCTCGCTGGCCAGGGCGAGGCCCATCATAGCCAGCTTGTTGATGACTTCCTCCAGAGACTTGCGTCCCAGGTTGCGAACCTTCATCATCTCGTCTTCGGTCTTGGAGATCAAGTCCTCGACCGTGTTGATGTTGGCACGCTTGAGGCAGTTGAAGCTACGAACGCTGAGATCCAGTTCCTCGATGGTCAGCTCCAGCATCTTATCCTTGCCGTCGGTGGCCTTTTCCACCACAACAGACTGACTGCCCATTGTGTCAGACAGGTCGGTGAACAGCTGGAAATGGTCGCATAAGATCTTGGCACCCAGGGACACGGCATCGCGGGCAGAGATGGTGGAGTCAGTCCACACCTCAAGGGTCAGCTTGTCGTAGTCGCTGCTGGTACCCACACGGGTGGATTCCACCGTGTAGTTGACCTTGTAGACCGGAGTATAGATGGAGTCGATGGGGATGACGCCCAGGACACCGGGGCGCAGAGCCTTGTTCTTGTCGGCGGAAACATAACCGCGGCCGTGGCTCAGGGTAATCTCCATGCTCAGGGTAGCACCCACGTCCAGGGTGGCGATGTGGAGCTCGGGATTGAGGATCTCCACTTCGCCGTCGGTCTTAATGTCGGCTGCCGTGACCTCGCAGGGACCCACTGCCTCGATAAAGACAGTTTTGCCGCTTTCGCTGTACAGCTTGGTCAGCAGACTCTTCATGTTCAGAACGATCTCAGTAACATCTTCCTTTACACCAGGAATGGTGGAAAATTCATGCTGCACGCCTGCGATCTTGATGCTGGTGGCGGCAGTACCGGGCAGACTGGAGAGCATGATGCGGCGAAGCGCATTGCCCAAAGTCGTACCGTAGCCGCGTTCCAGGGGCTCGATCACATATTTTCCATAGGAAGCATCGTCGGGTGTTTCGATACACTCAATCTGGGGCTTCTCAAATTCGATCATGCAGTACCCTCCTTATATGGTGTTTCGTACAGGCTTTCGCCCATACACGGATGGATCTTTGTGCGCGGTGAGGGTCAGATATCCCACGATTACTTGGAGTACAACTCGACGATGAGGTGCTCCTCGATGGGCATATCGATATCCTCGCGGGTGGGCATCTGAGAAACGGTACCCTTCAGGGCATTCTTCTCACGTGCCAGCCACTGGGGCACATTGATCACGGGAGCGTCTTCGGCAGTCAGGCGCTTGAAGCAAGCGGCGCTGCGGGAAGCTTCCTTGACCTCGATCACATCACCCACGCGAACCAGGTAGGAGGGGATGTTGACCTTCTGGCCATTCACGGTGAAATGGCCATGGTTTACCAGCTGACGAGCCTCACGGCGGGTCATGGCAAAGCCCAGACGATACACCACGTTATCCAGACGACGCTCAACCAGAGTCAGCAGGTTTTCACCGGTCTTGCCGGGCATGGTGGAAGCCTTCTCGTAGTATGCACGGAACTGCTTCTCCAGAATGCCGTATACGAACTTGACCTTCTGCTTCTCGTTCAGCTGGATGGCGTACTCGCTCTTCTTCTTTCTCATCTGGCCGCCAGGATTACGCTTGGTCTCCTTCTTGGAGTAGCCCATGACGGTAGGAGAAATACCCAGCGCCTTGCAACGCTTGGCGATAGGCTGCATATTCTTAGCCATAATCTAATATCCTCCTTCTTACTTACACACGGCGGCGCTTCGGTGCGCGGCAGCCATTGTGAGGGATGGGAGTGACGTCCTTGATCATGGTCACTTCCAGACCCACGGCCTGCAGAGCACGGATAGCAGCCTCACGACCCTGGCCAGGACCCTTCACGAAGACCTCAACGGTCTTCAGGCCATGTTCCATAGCGGCACGGGCGGCAGTCTCAGCAGCGCTCTGTGCAGCGAAGGGAGTGGACTTCTTGCTGCCACGGAAACCCAGACCGCCGGAGGAAGCCCAGGAAAGGGCATTACCCTGAGAGTCGGTCACGGTGACCATGGTGTTGTTGAAGGAAGAACGGATATGGACCTGGCCCTTTTCGATGTTCTTCTTTTCGCGACGGCGACGGATAACTTTCTTACCCTTAGTAGCGGTTGCCATAATCTATCTTCCCTCCTTACTTCTTCTTGTTGGCAATGGTCTTCTTGGGACCCTTGCGGGTGCGTGCGTTAGTCTTGCTGCGCTGACCGCGAACGGGCAGACCACGACGGTGGCGAGTGCCGCGATAGCAGCCGATTTCAGTCAGACGCTTGATGTCCAATGCGACCTGACGACGCAGATCACCCTCGACGGTGTAGGACTGGTCAATGGCTTCACGAAGCTTGGCTTCGTCATCCTCGGTCAGATCCTTCACGCGGGTGTCGGGGTTGATGCCTGTCTGTGCCAGGATGTCCTGAGCACTTTTTCTTCCAATACCATAGATGTAAGTCAAACCGATTTCGATTCGCTTCTCCTTGGGCAGGTCAATACCGGCAATACGTGCCATTAGTTGTGCACCTCCAATTAATACTTAGCCCTGACGCTGTTTGTGCTTGGGATTCTCGCAAATAACCATAACACGGCCTTTGCGACGAATGATCTTGCACTTCTCGCACATGGGCTTCACGGACGGTCTTACTTTCATGAGTTTGAAACCTCCTTACTTACTGCGCCAGGTAATACGACCACGGGTCAGATCGTAGGGCGACATTTCCACAGTCACCTTATCACCGGGCAGGATCCTGATGAAATTCATTCTGAGCTTACCGGAAATATGGGCTAAAATCATGTGGCCATTTCCAATGTCCACTTGGAATGTGGTGTTGGGCAGTGATTCTACGACCACGCCTTCCACTTCGATCATGTCGGATTTTGCCAAGTTAGATTCCCTCCTGGTCTTGATTACCGCCGCTATATGCGGCTATGGCTTTACGAAGCTCACTGTTCGTAATTTTTTCGTTGCTTCTGATTTTTTCTGTCACCGGACTGAATCCTTCTTCTACAAAGGACACATGCTTCATGCGTTTGCGCTTGGGCAGTTCCACCCGGCGACGCTTTCCGTCAGCTAAAAGCAGGAAATCTTCCTGCACGGCCAGGACGAAGAAGATGCCTCCTTCGTCCCGCCCGGCTGCGGATCTTACAAGATTGCCTTTTTCAATGTCCATGGTTTACACCAGCGATTTCTCCGGGTCCGTCAGAAGCTCCGGATCTCCGGCGGTAATGAGGATGGTGTTTTCATAGTGGGCGGCATTTTTCCCGTCGGCGGTTTTCACCGTCCAACCGTCCGGCATCTGAATGATGCCGGCACCGCCCGCGTTTACCATGGGCTCTACGGCGATGGTCATTCCTCGGAGAAGCCGGGGACCGTGACCGGGCAAACCGTAGTTGGGAACTTCCGGGGATTCGTGCATATTCCGGCCGATGCCGTGACCGACATACTCCCGGACGATGCTGTAACCGCGGGACTCCACATATTCCTGCACGGCATGGGAGATATCGCTGAGGCGATAGCCCTCCCGGGCATACTTAAGGCCCTCGAAGAAGGAGTCCTGAGTGACCCGGATCAGATCCATGGCTTCCCGGGAAACCTGACCGCAGGGGTAGGTACCGGCGCAGTCGCCATGGTAGCCGCCGATGTATGCGCCCACATCCACGCTGACGATATCGCCCTCTTTCAGCACTCTCTTGCCGGGAATGCCGTGGATGATCTCGTCGTTGACGCTGACACACACGCTGGCGGGATAGCCGTTATAGTTCAGGAATGAGGGAACGGCTCCCTGGGATTTGATAAACTGATAAACTGCTTTGTCGATCTGCGCTGTGGTAACGCCGGGCTTTACCATATCCCGTGCCAGGGCACGGGCTGCCGCGGTAATTTTGCCCGCTCGGCGCATCAGCTCGATCTCCTTGCCGGATTTCAGCGTGATCATGGATCAGCACCCCAGCACTTTCAAAACAGCGGCCGTAATGGCCTCCACGGAAGACTGATCTTCCACAGTCTTCAGAATGCCTCTGGCAGCGTAGAAGTCTTTCAGAGGCTCTGTGGTCTTATGATATTCCACCAAGCGGCTCTTCACCGTCTCGGGGTCATCATCTTTGCGCTGTACCAGCTTGCCGCCGCACACATCGCAGACGCCTTCCTTTTTGGGAGGAACGTTCACGATATGGTAGCTGGCGCCGCAAGCCTCGCAGACACGGCGGCCACCCATGCGTGCCACGATCTTTTCATCGGGCACTTCCAGGGCTACCACAGCATCAAACTTGATGCCGGCCTTTTCCAGGGCTTCGGCCTGGGCGATGGTGCGGGGCACACCGTCCAGAATGTAGCCGTTTGCACAGTCAGCCTCCTGCAGACGCTCGTTGATGACACCGATGATGACCTCATCGGGCACCAGCTTGCCGGCGTCCATGTACTCCTTGGCCTTGAGGCCGGTGGGAGTACCGTTCTTCACGGCAGCGCGCAGGATGTTACCGGTGGAGATGGTAGGAATGTTGAGTTTCTTCTTCAGGATATCTGCCTGGGTGCCTTTACCGGCCCCGGGAGCGCCCAAAAGAATGAGTTTCATGTTGCACCTCTTATTATTCCAGGAAACCCTTGTACTGACGCATCAGCATCTGGGATTCCAGAGCCTGAACGGTCTCCAGAGCAACACCGACAACGATGATGACGGAGGTACCGCCGATGGACAGGGAGTTGCTGCCGATGACGCGGCCCAGGATCAGGGGCAGAATTGCCACGATACCCAGATACACGGCACCGAACATCGTCACCTTACCGAGAACCTTCTTGATGAAGTCAGAGGTGGGCTTACCGGGGCGGAAGCCGGGGATGAAGCCGCCGTTCTTCTTCAGGTTGTTGGAGATCTCGATGGGGTTGAACTGAATGCTGGAATAGAAGTAGCTGAAGGCAATGATCATCAGGAAATAAATGATCATGTACACAACGGACTTGGTGTCGATGCCCATGAGCACGCTATACCAGAAAGTGCCTTCCTTGGGATTGGCAAAAGCACCGATGGTGGAGGGGATCATGGCGATAGACTGGGCAAAGATGATGGGCAGAACGCCGGACATATTCACCTTCATGGGAAGGCTGGTAGCCTGACCGCCGTACATCTTACGGCCCACCTGGCGCTTGGCATACTGCACAGGGATACGACGCTCAGCGTCGTTCACCCAGGTGATCAGTACGATCAGAGCCAGCACGCCGACAACGATCAGCGCAGCGCCCCACCACTGGAGTTTACCAGCCTGCAGGTTGGCAGCCATAGAGCTGACACCGGCGGGAACACGGCTGAGGATACCTGCGAACAGGATGATGGAGATACCGTTGCCGATACCGAACTCGGTGATCTGCTCGCCCATCCACATCACGAAGGTAGAACCTGCGATAAAGGACACGATGATCACCAGAGCGGGCCAGACGCCGGTCTCCGTCAGGATGGCAAAACCATTGCCATTGTAGCTCTTCATCAGTGCGTAGTAGCCCCAGCCCTGCAGCACGGCGATAGCCAGAGTGGCATAACGGGTGATGGACTGGATCTTACGCTTGCCGTCCTCGCCGCCGTCACGAGCCAGACGCTCGAGAGCAGGGATGGCGATGGTCAGCAGCTGGATGATGATGGAACTGTTGATGTAGGGCTGCACACCGAGAGCAAACACAGTTGCATTGGCGAATGCGCCGCCGGACATCACGTTGTACAGACCAAGCACAGTAGTAGACATGGAGTCAATGTACTGTGTCAGCAGGGCACTGTCCACATAGGGAACAGGAATGGCGTTACCGATGCGGAAGATCAAAAGGATCAAAGCGGTAAAAACGATCTTCTTGCGCAGCTCGGGAACAGCCCATGCTTTACGGATCGTAGAACCCACTTAGATCACCTCTGCCTTTCCACCAGCTGCTTCGATCGCTTCCTTAGCAGACTGGGAGAAAGCAGCGGCCTGCACGGTCACCTTCTTGGCAACTTTACCGTTGCCCAGGACCTTGACGCCGTACTCGCACTTGCTCAGGATACCCTTAGCCAGGAGGGCTTCAGCGGTGACGATCTCGCCGTCCTCAAACTTGTTGAGGGCGCTCAGGTTGATGATCTCCAGGGGCTTTGCAAAAATGTTGTTGAAACCGCGCTTGGGGATGCGGCGAGCCAGAGGCATCTGGCCGCCTTCGAAGCCGATGCGGGTGCCGCCACCGGAACGGGCCTTCTGACCCTTGTGGCCACGACCGCCGGTCTTGCCGTTGCCGGAACCGGCGCCACGGCCCTTGCGGTAGGCTTCCTTAACGGAGCCGGCTGCGGGAGACAGTTCGTTCAGTTTCATTCTCTCGCACCTCCTTATTTCACTTCGGTGACCTGCAGCAGATAGCCGATCTTGGCGATCTTGCCGCGAGTCTGATCGTTGTCGGGCTGCACGGTGGAATCACCGATCTTGCGCAGGCCCAGGGAATTGGCAGTGGCAATGTGCTTATCCAGTCTGCCGTTGAGGCTCTTGACGAGCTTCACATTCAGGTTAGAAGTCTTTTTAGTAGCCATTTTTCACTGCCTCCTTAACCCAGAATCTCGTCCACGCTCTTGCCGCGGATGCGGGCGACCTCTTCAGGGGTACGCAGAGCCTTCAGGCCCTCAAAGGTAGCGGCGACAACGTTAACAGCGGTGTTGGAACGCAGGCACTTGGCACGGATGTCCTTGATGCCGGCAGCTTCCATAATGATACGCACGGGGCCGCCGGCGATGATACCGGTACCGGGTGCAGCGGGCTTGAGCATAACGCGACCTGCGCCAGCCTCGCCGATGATCTCATGGGGGATGGTATTCCCGGCCAGGGAGATCTGGACCATGTTCTTCTTGGCATCTTCGATGCCCTTGCGGATTGCCTCGGGAACTTCGGCGGCCTTACCCAGACCAAAGCCGACCTTACCCTTGCCATCGCCGACCACCATCAAGGCGGAGAACTTCATGACACGGCCGCCCTTAACAGTCTTGGATACACGGTTGGTAGCGACTACTTTTTCAATGTACTCGCTGGGCTCTCTTTCAAATCTAGCCATTTCTATTTCGTCCTCCTTCCTTAGAATTCCAGGCCGCCCTCACGGGCACCCTCAGCCAGCTCGGCCACACGGCCGTGGTACACGTAACCACCGCGGTCAAACACGACGGTATCAATACCCTTGGCCTTGCAGCGCTCGGCAACCAGCTTACCGACAGCACGGGCAGCAGCCTTGTTGCCGCCGTTGCCTTCGATTTCCTTATCCAGGGAGGAAGCGGCGACCAGAGTGTTGCCGGCCACGTCATCGATCACCTGGGCATAGATGTTCTTTTCGCTGCGGAATACGTTCAGACGGGGACGCTCGGGAGTGCCGGACACCTTGGAACGGACACGCAGATGGCGCTTCATGCGCTGAGCCTTTGTATCAGGTCTTTTAATCATAACGGCACACCTCCTTACTTCTTAGCGCCGGTCTTACCCACCTTACGGCGGATGGTCTCGTCAACATACTTGATGCCCTTGCCCTTATAAGGCTCGGGAGGACGCTTCTCGCGGACTTCAGCGGCGAACTGGCCGACCTTCTGCTTGTCAGGACCGGAAATGACGACCTTGTTCTGAGCGGGCACTTCGATGGTGATGCCATCGATCTCGGGCATCTTCACCAGGTGAGAGTAACCGATGGTCAGAACCAGCTCGTTACCTTCCTTAGCGGCACGGTAACCAACACCGTTGATCTCCAGTTCCTTCTTGAAGCCATCGGTCACGCCGACGACCATGTTGTGCAGCAGAGCGCGAGTCAGACCGTGCAGAGCGTTGGTCTGCTTCTCATCATTGGGAGTCTCGATGGTGATGACACCGGCATCCTGCTTGATGATCATGATGGGGCACAGAGCCTGAGTCAGGGTACCCTTGGGGCCCTTGACGGTGACCACATTGTTCTCAGCGACGTCAACAGTGACACCGGCGGGAACAGTAATGGGCATTTTACCAATTCTACTCATTGTTCAAATACCCCCTTACCAAATGAATGCCAGGACTTCGCCGCCGACGTGAGCTGCGCGAGCAGCCTTGTCAGTCATGACGCCCTTGGAGGTGGACACGATGGCGATACCCAGGCCCTTCAGGACGCGGGGCAGCTCATCGGCGCCTACGTAAACACGCAGACCGGGCTTGGAGACGCGACGCAGACCGGAGATGACCTTCTCCTTGCCGGCGTTGTACTTCAGAGTGATGTGGATCATGCCCTGGGTACCGTCTTCCACGATGTTGAAGGCCTTGATGTAGCCTTCGTCCAGCAGGATCTGGGCGATGCTCTTCTTCATGTTGGAAGCAGGAACATCCACAGTCTCATGCTTGGCATTGTTTGCGTTGCGGATACGAGTCAGCATATCGGCAACAGGATCAGTGATGTGCATAGATATATCCTCCTAATTTAGAGTTACAGGCTTTCACCTGTTCAGGCAGCGAGGTATCACTGCTAATTTAGTCCGCCGGAACCATTGCCCCGATGTTTAATTAACAGTGACCTTTCGCCATCCTATATTGCCAGAGCATTGCTCTTGGTCATGTGTTCAGCGGAGCTTTTCTCCGCAAAGGGTGTTTTGGTTGCAGACGAGGCGGCAGGGCGCCTCCGTACTTTGTGTACGGCAAGCCATGCCAACGAAGTATGCGGCCAAAAGACTTACCAGGAAGCCTTGCGGACACCGGGGATCTCGCCCTTGTAAGCCAGAGTGCGGAAGCACACACGGCACACGCCGTAGTTGCGGAGATAGGCGTGGGGACGACCGCAGATCTTGCAGCGGTTGTACTTACGGGTGGAGAACTTAGCGGGAGCCTGCTGCTTCAGCTTCATAGACAGTTTTGCCATGATTTCTTATCCTCCTAATCAGCGTTCAAAGGGAGCGCCGACCAGAGTCAGCAGCTCGCGGGCTTCTTCATCGGTCTGGGCGGTGGTGCAGACCACAATGTCCATACCGCGGATCTTGTCGATCTTATCGTACTCGATCTCGGGGAAGATCAGCTGCTCCTTGATACCCAGGGCATAGTTACCACGGCCGTCGAAGCCGTTGGGGTTAATGCCGCGGAAGTCACGGACACGGGGCAGAGCCACGTTGAACAGACGATCCAGGAACTCCCACATCTTCTCGCCGCGCAGAGTGACCTTAGCACCCACGGGCATGCCTTCACGCAGTTTGAAGTTAGCGACGGACTTCTTGGCCAGGGTGATAACAGCCTTCTGGCCGGTAATGTCGCCCAGATCTTTCACAACAGCGTCCAGAACCTTGGGATTTTCCTTAGCCTCACCGCAGCCCACATTGATGACGACCTTGTCGATCTTGGGGATCTGCATGGTGGAGCTGTAACCGAACTTCTTGAAGAGAGCGGGAGCCACTTCTTCGTTGTATTTCACTTTCAGACGTGCCATTTTTCAACTCTCTCCTTTCTTAAAGCTCAGCGCCGCAGTGCTTGCACACGCGGACCTTCTTGCCGTCCTTGACCTGCATGGCGACGCGGGTACCCTTGCCGCACTTGGGGCAGACGACCTGAACCTTGCTGGCATAGATAGCGGACTCGCGGGAAACGATGCCGCCCTCTTCGCCCTGCTTGCGGGGCTTGATGTGGCAGGTCACCATGTTGATGCCTTCCACAACGACCTTGGCCTCGGAGGGAACGGTGCCCAGCACCTTGCCCTGCTTGCCCTTGTCCTTACCGGACAGAACGACTACCTTGTCGTTCTTCTTGATTTTCAAACTATTCATTCTTTCAGGCCCTCCATTAAATTACTTCGGGAGCCAGGGACAGGATCTTCATGTAATCCTTGTCGCGGAGCTCACGGGCGACGGGCCCAAAGATACGGGTACCTCTGGGGTTCTTGTCTTCTTTGATCAGAACGGCAGCATTGTCGTCAAAACGGACATAAGTACCATCGGCACGACGGATGCCCTTGGAGGAACGAACGATCACAGCACGAACGACCTCGCCCTTCTTCACCTGACCGCCGGGAGTGCTCTTACGCACGGAAGCCACGATCACATCGCCAATGTTGCCGTACTTCACGGTAGAACCGCCCAGAACGCGGATGCACTTGATTTCTCTGGCGCCGGTATTGTCGGCAACCTTCAGATAAGACTCTTGCTGAATCATATTTGGCTACCTCCTTACTTCGCCTTCTCGATGATCTCAACCACGCGCCAACGCTTGTCCTTGGACAGGGGGCGGGTTTCCATCACTTTAACGGTATCGCCGATGCCGCAAGCGTTCTGCTCGTCATGAGCCTTCAGCTTGTAGGTGCGGCCAACGATCTTCTTATACAGGGGATGAGCAACGCGGTCAGCGATAGCGACGACCACGGTCTTATCCATCTTGTCGGACACGACCTTACCCACACGGGTCTTGCGGGAGGAAATTCTCTTCTCTTCCATTTCAGTTCTCCTCCTTTTCACGGATAACGGTCTTTACACGGGCGATATCGCGCTTGGTTTCAGCGATCTTGAGAGGATTGTCCAGCTGATTGGTTGCGTGCTGCATACGCAGGAAGAACAGATCCTTCTTCAGGGAGTCGAGCTTTTTGTTCAGCTGCTCGACGGACATTGCACGTACTTCACTAGCCTTCATTCTCATTCACCTACTTCCTGGGACTCGAGGTCTTCACGCTTGGCGATCTTGGTCTTGATGGGCAGCTTGTGGCTGGCCAGACGCAGAGCTTCCTTAGCGACATCCTCGGGGACACCGGCGATCTCAAACATGACACGGCCGGGCTTAACTACTGCAACCCAATACTCGGGAGAACCTTTACCGGAACCCATACGGGTCTCAGCGGGCTTCTCGGTGATGGGCTTATCGGGGAAGATCTTGATCCAGACCTGACCGCCACGCTTGGTATAACGAGTCATGGCGATACGGGCGGCTTCGATCTGATTGCTGGTAATCCAGCTGGGCTCCAGAGCAACCAGGCCATATTCGCCGTAGTTGATCTTGTTGCCGCGCAGGGCCTTGCCGGTGAGGCGACCACGCTGCTGGCGACGATATTTTACTCTCTTAGGCAGAAGCATTACTGGTTGCCTCCTTCCTTATTGATTACGGGCTTGTTCTCGGGACGAGGAGCGCGGGGACCGCGATTGAAGCCGCCTTCGCGACGCTGGCCATCACGGTTGAAGCCACCCTCACGACGCTGACCGTCACGACGGCCATCGCGGCCACCGCGGCGCTCACGGCGCTCCTGGTAGGGCTTGGTGGTGTCCAGAGTGCGGGGAGTGGTGCGCAGGGTCTGGGTGAGGATCTCGCCTTTGTAGATCCAAACCTTGATACCGATGCGACCATAAGTGGTAGCAGCCTCAGCAAAACCGTAGTCGATGTCGGCACGGATGGTCTGCAGAGGAATGGTACCCTCGTGATAGTGCTCGGTGCCGGCGATTTCGCGACCGCCCAGACGACCGTTGCAGTTGCACTTGATGCCCTTGGCGCCGGCGCGCATGGCGCGGCCCATGACATTCTTCATAGCACGGCGGTGAGAAATACGCTTCTCGATCTGCTGTGCGATATTCTCGGCCACCAGCTGGGCATCCATATCGGGGTTGCGGACCTCGACGATGTTCAGCTTCACGGTCTTGCCGATGAGAGCCTCAACGCTCTTGCGATACTCTTCCACCTGCTCGCCGCCCTTGCCGATGACAACACCGGGACGTGCAACATGCAGATAGATGGTAACGATCTCGTTGCTGCGCTCGATCTCGATCTTGGCGACACCGGCAGCGTTCAGCAGCTTCTTCAGGTACACGCGGATCTTGTGGTCTTCCACCAGCAGATCGCCGACCTTCTCTTCACTGGCATACCAACGGGAATCCCAGTCTTTGATGACGCCCACGCGCATGCCATGGGGATTAACTTTCTGACCCATTTAAACTGTTCCTCCCTTTCTCAGTCTTTCTCGGTGACAGCCAGGGTCACGTGAGAAGTTCTCTTGTTGATGCGATAAGCACGGCCCTGTGCACGAGGCATCATACGCTTCAGGATGGGGCCGGGGGTGGCAAACACCTGAGAGACCACCAGCTTGTCGGGATCCATGCTGAAGTTGTTCTCAGCATTGGCGCAAGCGCTCTTCAGGAGCTTCATCAGAGGCTCAGAAGCAGCCTTGGGGGTCTGCATCAGAATGGCCATAGCGGTCTTGGTATCCTTGCCGCGGATCAGATCGCAGACGATCTGGACCTTGCGGGGAGCGATGCGGATATAACGCAGATAAGCTTTAGCTTCCATATTACTTTGCATCCTCCTTACGCTTTCTTGGCATGGCCACGGAAGGTGCGGGTGGGAGCGAACTCACCCAGCTTATGACCGACCATGTCTTCCTGCACGTAGACAGGCACATGACGGCGACCGTCGTGGACAGCGATAGTGTGGCCGACGAAGGCGGGGAAGATGGTGGAGCTGCGGCTCCAGGTCTTCAGCACGTTCTTCTCGCCCTTCTTGTTCATTTCTTCAACCCGCTTCAGCAGCTCAGGGGCAACATACGGGCCTTTTTTGATAGATCTGCTCATATTCTCTTTGCCTCCTTACTTCTGATTACGATGCTTTACGATGAACTTCTCGGTACGGTTCTTCTTGCTGCGGGTCTTGTAACCCAGAGCAGGCTTGCCCCAAGGAGTCACAGGGCCGGGACGGCCCACAGGGGACTTACCTTCACCACCACCGTGGGGGTGGTCACAGGGGTTCATAACGGAACCGCGGACGGTGGGACGCCAACCCATGTGGCGCTTACGACCGGCCTTACCGATTTGCACGTTCTCGTGCTCCAGATTGCCGACCTGACCGATGCAAGCCATGCAGTTGGTGCGGATGATACGCACTTCGCCGGAGGGCATACGGATCTGGGCGTTGTCGCCTTCCTTAGCCATCAGCTGAGCATAGGCACCGGCGGAGCGAACCAGCTGGGCACCCTTACCGGGATGCATCTCCACATTGTGGATGACAGTACCAACAGGAATGTTGGCGATGGGCAGGCAGTTACCGGGCTTGATATCGGCAGCGGCGGAGGAGACGACCTTGTCGCCGACGTTCAGACCCACAGGAGCGATGATGTAGCGCTTCTCGCCATCGGCGTATTCCACCAGGGCGATATAGGCGCTGCGGTTGGGATCGTACTCCAGGCGGATGACAGTGGCTTCCATTTCCATCTTGTCACGCTTGAAGTCGATGATACGATACTTACGACGCTCGCCGCCGCCGCGATGACGGACGGTGATGCGGCCATAGCTGTTGCGACCAGCATTCTTCTTCAGAACCTCAACCAGGCTGGCTTCGGGCTTGCAGTGCTTGTCAATGCCCTCGAAGCCGGACACGGTCATATGGCGGCGGGAAGGAGTGGTCGGTTTAAAAGTTTTAGTAGCCATTTCTTACTTCCTTCCTTTCCTTACACCATACCCTCGAAGAACTCGATGGTCTTGGAGTCAGCAGTCAGCTGGACATAAGCTTTCTTCCAGCTCTTGCGGGTGCCGGGACGGCCACCGCCCAGGCGCTTGGCCTTGCCATCATAGTTGATGGTGTTGACCTTGGCGACCTTCACACCGAAGATGGTCTCCACGGCGTTCTTGATTTCGATCTTACCGGCCTCGGGAGCAACCTCGAAGACGTACTTCTTGGCGGAGGTAGCTTCCATGGAGCGCTCGGTGATAATGGGGCGAATGATGATGTCGTATACGTTAGCCATTATGCGAACACCTCCTCGATTACTGCGAGGGCTTCCTTGTCAAGGATCAGGCTCTTGGCCTTGAGAATGTCATAGACATTGATCATGGCACCAAAGGTGGTCTCGACGCCGGGAATGTTGCGGGCGCTCTTGACGATCACATCGTCCTTGGCGGCGGTCACCACCAGAGACTTGTTCTCGGCCTTGACGGCAGTCAGGAAAGCGCGGAAGTCCTTGGTCTTGATAGCGTCCATCTTGATGGAGTCGATGACGATGATCTCGCCGGCGGCCATCTTGGCGGACAGAGCGGATTTCATAGCCAGTCTCTTGACCTTCTTATTCAGAACGTAAGAGTAGCTGCGGGGCTTGGGAGCGAACACCACGCCGCCGTGGGTCCACTGAGGAGCACGGGTGCTGCCCTGACGAGCATGACCGGTACCCTTCTGACGCCAAGGCTTCTTGCCACCGCCGGAAACCTCGCCGCGGGTCAGAGCGCTCTGAGTGCCCTGTCTGCAATTTGCCAGGTGGTTCTTCACCACTTCGTGAACGACTGCGCCGTTGGGCTCAATGCCGAAGATGCCGTCGCACAGTTCAACAGTACCGACCTCAGCGCCGGCCATGTTCAAAACTTTGATAGTAGA
>R21__coassemble_328_pt1 | contig 40157 bp, 42 predicted proteins | sample R21__metabat2_low_PE_038 | metagenome-assembled genome bin R21
AATATCCAACAGCCGTTTCACCAGCCACTTGGGATGGCTGTAACGCACTGTCAGATAATCCGCCGTGGTGCCCTGTGGCAAGGGCGGCAGATTCATCCAGTTGGCCACAAACTTGCGCAAAATGGCGTTCACCATGCCGGTGGCCTTGGGACGGCCACGGCGGCGTGTCATCTCCACCGCCTCATTCACTGCGGCGCTGTGGGGGATCTTGTCCATAAAGAGGATCTGGTAGGCACCGATCCGCAGGATGTTCAGAATCACAGGCTCCAGATGGTCTGCCCGCTGAGAGCACCACAGATCAATATAGTAGTCAAGATACGCCTTATTTTGCAGAACACCGTAGGCTATCCGGCTGCAAAGAGCGGCATCGCGGCTGTCCAGACCGTTTTTGGCGATGGTGCGCTTTAAGCTTCCGTCCGACCAGGCGTTGGCACTGTTGACCTGCATCAAAACTTCCAGAGCCGTGTCGCGGGCACCGGGTTTTACTCGTTCATTCATACGTCAGCTTCCATGGGATGACCGGCCAGATAAGCACCTGCTGCCATCCTCTTTCCACCCTCGGCCTGCACTTCCAGAAGGCGCAGGATCTTCCCGTCGCCGCAGGCCATGTCGATGCCATGCTTGTTGGCGGCAATTACACTGCCCGCCGAGGCCGCAGTCTCGCCCAAGACCTCGGTACGGTAGACTTTCAGGTGATTGTCCTTGATGTCCGCCACGGCACAAGGCCAGGGGATCAATCCACGCACCTGATTGTGCAGGCTCAGCGCAGACTTTGCAAAGTCCATGGGGCTTAAATCACGATCCAGCATATGGGCATAGGTGGATGCCTCATGATCCTGCGCGGTACGCGTTACCGTACCGTCGGCAATCGAATCCACAGCCTGCAAAAGAGCATCGGCGCCCAATTCCGCCAAACGGGTGGTCAGCTCCCGGGCATCTTCGTTGGGATCGATGGTAGTCTGGGCACAGCGGATGATATCTCCGGCATCCAGTTCCTTGGCCATGTACATGATGGTCACGCCCGTAACGGTGTCGCCGTTTAAAATGGCCCAGTTGATGGGCGCGGCGCCGCGGTATTTGGGCAGAATGGAGGAGTGGACATTGATGGAGCCGTGCTTGGGGGTATTGAGGATATCCTCGGGCAGGATCTTGCCGTAAGCCGCCACAACAATCAGCTCGGGAGAAAGGCTCTGCACGATGGAAAGAGCCTCTCCGTCGCGCATTTTCAGGGGCTGATAAACCTCCAGATTCCGGGACAGCGCATACTCCTTCACGGGAGAAAAGGCCAACTTGTGGCCGCGGTTTTTCGGCTTGTCCGGTTGGGTGAAAACACCGCAGATCTCATGACCTGCCTCCACCAGTGCCTTCAGGGATGCCACGGCAAAATCCGGGGTACCCATAAAAAGAATTCTCATTAGCCCTCTTCCTCTTCTTCCTGCTTGCGGATATACTCCTGCAGTTCTTCCTCGGTGAGCAGGTGATCGGTATGCTCCACAAAGAGATGACCGTCCAGATGCTCAATCTCATGGCAGAAGCAGCGGGCTGTCAGGCCCTCATCCTCCACCTCGAACCAGTTGCCGTCGCGATCCTGGGCGCGGACACAAACCACCATGGGGCGCTTCACTTCACCGTACTTACCGGGTACGCTTAAGCAGCCCTCCAGGCCGGTCTGCTCACCCTCGGTGCGAATGATCTCGGGGTTGATCAGCTCCAGGATCTCCTCATCCTCGTTCATCACCACAACAGCGCGGCGCAGAATCCCCACCTGGGGAGCGGCCAAACCCACACCGCCGGAATCCAACAGAGTATCGGTCATATCGTCCAACAGCGTGTGGAGTCTGTCATTAAAGTCCGTCACAGGGCGGCACTTTTTTGTCAGACACTCATCACCCTGCAGCACTATCGTTCGTAAAGCCATTGTATCTACCTCAATCCATCAAATTATAATCCGTAAAAATGTTCATGCCCTTGTGCTCCGGGCGTTTTAAGAATTCCTGCATGTAGGCTGCCAGCAACCGGCGGAGATTTTTATCACCGCGGCCGATCACCAGCACCCGATAGCGGTAGCGGTTGTTGACCTTCACCACCGGTGCACTGGCCGGGCCCAGCACGTCGCAATTTGCCTCACAGTAAGGCGGCTTTTCCATGGCCATTCGCAGACTGCCCGCGATCTCACCGGCGGCCTGCCGCACATTTCGCTCATCTGGGCCCGTCACCGTCACCATAAACTGGTCGGCAAAGGGAGGGTCACGCCGCAGCTTCCGCAGACGGATCTCTGCATCGTAAAAACGGTCATAGTCCTGCGCGGCAGCCGAGAGAATCACATCGTTTTGCGGTGTGTAGGTCTGGATCACAGCCCGGCCCGCCTTTTCACCGCGGCCGGCACGCCCCACCACCTGGGTCAGCAGGCTGAAGGTACGCTCCGAGGCGCGGTAATGTTCTACATAAAGACCCATGTCGGCGGCCAAAACGCCCACCAGGGTCACATTTTCAAAATCAAGTCCCTTGGCCACCATCTGGGTGCCAAGGAGAATGGGGATCTTTTTTTCTGCGAATTTCCGCAGGATGGACTCATGGCCCTCACCCACCGTGTCTGCATCCATTCGCAGGATTCGGGTATCGGGGAAGAGATTCTGTAATTCCTCAGCTACCTTCTGGGTGCCGATGCCAATCTGCTTGAGAGGTCCGCCGCAGTCGGGACAGACCTGCGGTGCCTTTTCCGAATAGCCACAGTAATGGCACATAAGCCGCCCGTTGGCACTGTGATAGGTCAGGTACACACTGCACCGGGGGCATTGTGGCACATAGCCGCATTGGGGACACAGCAGCTGCCGACTGGCACCCCGGCGATTGAGAAAGAGAATGCTTTGCTCACCACGACTTATATTTTCCTGCAGTTCACGGCGCAGATCCTCGCTGATACAGGAGGTATTGCCGTTTTGCAGTTCTTTTCGCATGTCGGTAATGGTCACCCGGGGAAGATTCTTTTCGTTATAGCGCCTGCGCAGAAGCTGCAGGTGATAATCACCCTGCCGGGCAAAATAGGCCGTTTCCACCGTAGGGGTGGCACTGCCCAGAAGAAGCTGTGCACCTTCCGTGGCACAGCGATATTTGGCGATATCCCTGGCATGGTAGCAGGGTGCCTTTTCCGATTCGTAAGAGCCCTCCTGCTCTTCGTCCAGAATGATGAGGCCCAGATCACAAAGCGGAGCAAACACGGCGCTTCGGGTGCCCAGCACCACATGGGCCTGTCCTCTGCGGATCCGCTTCCACTGGTCATAGCGCTCCGTCATGCGAAGGCCACTGTGCAAAAGCGCCACATCGCTGCCGAAATAGGCGGTAAAACGCGCCATCATCTGGGGTGTCAGCGCAATTTCCGGCACCAGGATCATCACGGTCTTGCCATCCTTCAGGAGTTCCTGCGTCAATCGGATATAGACCAGTGTCTTGCCGCTGCCGGTTACTCCCTGCAGCAGCGTTACGCCGGGCTTTTGTCCCCGACACCTGGCAAGCAGTTCCGAAAAGGCCGCTTCCTGCTCGTCATTGAGCACGATAGGCTCCGCTGTCACGGCGCAATCCCGAGGAGAAATGCGATACTCCTCCTGAGCACGGAGCAGGATAAGGCCCCTCTTTTGCAGACTGCTCACGCCCTGCCTCGAAACGCCGGTATAGTAGATCAGATCGTGGAGAGTGGTTTCCCCGCTTCCGGCCAGAAATTGCAACGCATCACGCATGCGTACGGCCTTGCTTTTTCCTAATGCGGACAATGCCTCTTCCGAATCCACCGCAAGGGATACGATCTGAACCGTTTTATCCTGCACCTTTCGGCGGCAGTCCGTCACCTGTTCCACAAGGCCTTTTCCATGCATGGCATAGAGACTCGCCAGCACGTTTTCTCCGAAGAGTTCTCGCAGTTGGTCGGAGGTTTTTTCCTCCTTAAGAGCGGAAAAAATCTCCATCTCTCGGGGCGTCAAGGCCTCTGTTTGCGCACCATCGACAGCTTTCCACTGCTCCCGGTAAGAATACCACACAGCGGCGGGGAGAATGGTTCGAATGGCGTCGTAGAAGGTGCAGAAATAGCGCTTTGTCATCCAAAGAGCAAGGCGGATCTCCTTTTCGCCCATCAGAGGCGTTTCATCCAGATTCAACCGAACGCTCTTCAGGGGCATGTCCGGCATCTTTTCCTGCAGGGCCAAAACGATACCCTCTGAGGTGCGATTGCCCCGGCCGAAGGGTACCAGCACCCGGCAGCCCACCTGAAGATTCAACTCCCGGGGTGCCAGATAGTCATAGGGCTTGTCAATGGCGTAGGTGGCCTTTTCCAGTGCGACCTTGGCGATCTGCGGCATTGACTTCCCTCCTTTTTGCTATACTCTCGGCAAATTATTCCTTGATATCCTCAGCCCGGAACTGACCGTCAGCCACTTCGTGGATGGCCAGGGTCACGGGCTTCTCGGCGAGATGCTCACCGGTGAGTTCTGCGGCGGCAGAGATCTGACGGGCACGGCGTGCCACCACGTTGACCATCATGTAACGGTTGGGAATATTCTCGGTAAGTTTGTTCATAGCGGGATACAGCATCATAACTTTGTTCTCCTTATATATCATCAAATATTTGTTGGTTACTTATTGAGTGCTTCCATGCGCTCCTCGGGCTTGCAGTGCTCAGCCAGCATGATGGAGCAAATTTCATGAACGGCGTTTTCCACGGTGTCATTGACCACGAAATAATCATAATCTGCGGCGTTCTTCAGTTCCACCTTGGCACGCAGAAGACGCTTTCCCACCTTATCGGCACTGTCGGTGCCGCGCTCGGTCAGGCGGCGCTCCAACTCGTCCCAGGAAGGCGGCGCAATGAAGATGCGGACGGTGTCGGGGCGCTTGGCGCAGACCTGATAGGCGCCCTGCACCTCGATATCCAGGATCACATCCTTGCCCTGAATGAGGGCGGCATCCACAAACTTTTTCGGTGTTCCGTAGAAGTTGCCCACATACTCGGCGTACTCCAAAAACTCGTCGGCTTCGATCCATTCGTGGAAATCCTCGGTGCTGATGAAGTGGTAATCTCTTCCGTCTTGCTCACCGGGACGGGGTTGACGGGTGGTGGCGGAAATGGAGAAATAAAGATCGTCCCTTCCTTCAAACAGCTTCTTGAGCACCGTACTCTTACCTACACCGGAAGGTCCGGAAATAATAAATGTTTTTCCCTTTTTCAACTTTCTTCCTCCTTAAAATCCTCCGCTGTCATGCCAAAGCGCAGTCCCAGCTTTTCCGGGGGCAGTGCGCTGAGCACCACATGGTCGCTGTCCATGATTAGGATGGATGCGGTCTTGCGGCCATAGGTGGCATCGATGAGCATACCGCGGTCGCGGCTCTCCTGTACCAGACGCTTGATGGGTGCACTGTCAGGACTGACAACAGAGATCAGACGACCTGCAGAGATCAGGTTGCCAAAGCCGATATTGATCAGTTCCATAGCCACCTCACTCGATGTTCTGCACCTGTTCGCGGATCTTCTCCACCTCAGCCTTCATGGCCAGCACATTTTCGGTGATGGCCAGATCCTTGCACTTGGAGCCGATGGTGTTGCACTCGCGGTTAAACTCCTGCACCAGGAAATCCAGATCACGGCCCACGGGCTTTTCACTCTGCAGCATGCTGCGGAGCTGGGCAATATGGCTGCGTAGACGCACGGTTTCTTCATCCACGGCCACCTTGTCGGCGTAGATGGCGGCCTCCTGCAGGATGCGGCCCTCGTCGATGGTGGTGGAGGAGAGCACCTCCTGCATCTTGGCGCTCAGCTTTTCGCGATACTCGGTCACGGTCTGGGGAGAGCGCTCCTCCACAATGCCCACGCACTTTTCAATGACGGCGGCACGGTGCAGCACATCCTCGGCCAGCTTCTTACCCTCCACGGCACGCATGCCGTTGAAGTTTTCAAGAGCCATATCCAGCACGCTGCACAGATCGCTGCCCATGGCTTCCTGGTCTTCCTCGGCCTTGGTGATGGTCAGAACCTCGGGGAACTTGGCCAGGTTCACAGCGGACACACTGCCCTCCAGAGAGAACATGGTGTTTATTTTCTGCAGGGCCTCATAATAGCCCCTGGCCAGGCTCTCATTCACCGAAACCACGGTGTCATCAGCACCGGTGTTGTCGATGGTGACAAATACATCCACCTTACCCCGGGAAATGGCCTTTTGCACATGGGTGCGGATGGCATCCTCGGCAAAAATATAGGCACGGGGCATCTTGGACGTGCAGTCCAGATACCGATTGTTCACAGAGCGAACCTCTACCGTAATATCCCGTCCGGACAGTGTCGCTCTGGCGCGTCCGTAACCGGTCATGCTTTTAACCACGCTTTATCCTCCTATATGAACACAAATTGATTGCTTTTTTCAGCAGCAGCAAGGCAGGAAGTAATATCCGCCGCCGCTTAATGCACTGCAGCAAGAGGCGATCAGACACCATCTCCAGCACTGGCTGCCGGTATTGCACTCGGCGCTGCTCATGGAACCGAAAGGATTATAGGCAGCACCGCTGCGACCCTCCACGGCATCCAACGCACGCTGATACTCTCCGTTATCGGGATCCATCTGCACGGCGATCCTGAAATAGCGCTTGGCCTCATCCATCCAACCGCGGCGATGGCACACCACGCCCTTGAGAAAGTTCCACTCGGCATTGTGATCTGTGGCCGCATTGAGAAGCTCGTCCGCCAGATTCAGGTTGCCCTGCTGGATGGCTACGCGCACTTTGGCATAGGCGGAGTTGGGATTGTATCCGCTGTAGGGATTGTAGCTGCCGTAGCGGCTGTAGGTGCTGCCGTAGCCGCCGGCATTGCCGCCTTTGCGGAGAGATTGGATCGCCTCATAGGCCTCGTTGATCTCCTTCATCTTCTCCTGGGCCACGTCCGCCAGAGGACTGTCGTGGTAGTTATCGGGATGGTATTTCTTCGCCAGTTCCCGATAGGCTTTTTTCAGTTCATCATCGGTACAATCGGGATTTACGCCCAGTACCTGATAGGGATCTGCCATACAGGTATTTCCTTTCGTGGGTTATTTCTTGGAAGCAGGTTTGTGATAGGTACCGTTCAGTACCGCGGCACTGACCTGATACAGACCGCGGTAAACCACATTCTGCACCAGACTCCGGTAAACGCCGAAATCGGCCAACTCAAAGGCGGCGGCCATGGTGCGAATAGAGGCATCCAGCGTGAAGGATAATTCCGTCTTGCTCTCATCGTCCAGTGTATCGCCGCTCAGGTTATAGCGAAGGGGCAAAGGATTGTAATTGCCCGATGCCACATCTTTTTTCAAATCGTCCGCGGCATCGATGAGATAGATCCAGCGGCCCAGATGATAGAGCATCTCGGAGAGGACTCTCTTGCGTACAGGCTCCGGCTCCACTTCACAGGCGCTTTGTAAAAGACGGGCGAAGGTATCCGCCGGCTGGTCCAGTGTGGCACAGTTTTCCCACTCTAAAACCGCCAGCTCTTCCAGATGCTTTTCCGTGGTGGCATCAAATGCAGGTTGGCACTTTCGGGCCTTGCGGTATGCCCTTTTTAAAAGCAGTGCCGCCACGCGGTATTTCAAGCCTTTCCAAAAGCCGTGGTCGGCGATACCGTCTCGCAATTGCCACCAGGTAAGGATGATGCTCAGGTCTGCCGCGGTGTCCATGGCGTCGCTTCTGCCGCAGCAGATACGCTTTTGAAAGGGATGTACCATGCAGCGCTTTTGGCATTGCTCACAGGTGCCCTTTTCCAACAGCATGGCCAGAAATGTCAGATCATAGTTGAGGATCATTCTCCCCGGCAGGCCGTATCTTCGCCCCAGGGTATGGCACATGCCGCAGTAGGCCGCCTGAAAGAGCTTCTGATCTGCATCACTCAGCATGTCAGCTGACGGGTGTACATAGCCAAACATCAGAACAGACGCAGGATCTCATAAGTCAGGGTTCCCTGACGTTTTGCATAACGGTCGTAGAAAATGCAGGGAATGAAAAACACCACAGCACCGGCAATGGCCGTTACATAGCGCCAGGACTCGCTGAACATATCCGTCAGGAAATAACCCAGAATAAAGCCCAGCACCGGCAGCAAATACACCAGAGCCACGACACCCAGCAGCTTTTTGGTGCTGCTTTGCACCACCACTTTGTCGCCGGGTCGGGCACCGGGGGTGTTTCGGGCCCTGGCATAGATGGATGCCCCCGTCATACCGCATCCGGCGCACTCTTCACAATCGTGGCCGCAGGCAGACTTGCGGGGTACAGCGATCTCTGCGTAGCCGTCGTCCAGTATTCTTTGAACAGTTGCGATCTGTGTCATGGAAACAATTCCTCTCTCGGTAATGGTTTACTGCTATGCTGTTGCGTTTTCATTGGCATCTCGAGGCTGTACAGCCACTGAGATCAGGTAGTCGCCCTTGGCGGTCACATCTTCAAAACCGTTGATAACGATCTTGGCAGGAACCTGGTAAACGCCGGGCTCTGTGACTTCACTGAGATCAGCACTGACCTGGATGTTCTTGCTCTCCATCGCCTCCACCTCTTCGCGGAGGCCCCATACAGTCACAGCAATGTTTTCGTCCTGGACGGTTGCTTTCAGGCCATCCGGTACATTGATGCAGGTAATGCCTTCCGCAGACAGAGTCCGCTCCAGAGCACCGTTCACACTCACCGTCACCAAAGCCGTTGTCTGGTCATTGGCAATGCTGGTTCCCACAGGCGCCTGGATCTCATAGGTAAATGTCTGATAGGGCTGAAGGTCCTCTACATAGATGCGATCCAGAACTATGTCGGTGATCTTCTCCAGTGTGGTTCTCTCGCCCACCAGTGTCACCGTTTCGGGACTGATCACGTAGCTCACCGTATCAGCCGCGGCACTGCTCACTCCCAGCAGTTCCATCCGCAAGGGTACTTCCTTGGTGGTGCGCACCGGTACTGTGACCTGGATCACCTTGGTGGCGCTGCGGATGTTTTCGTTTTCCACGGGAACGCCATTGTAATCATAGAGGGTGTAGTTCAGGGTCTGGGTAATGGTATCGATAGCCCCCGATGCACTGACCTGCACCTTGGCGTAGCTGACATTCAGCAGGTCTTCCCGCTGTGCGTGCAAAGACAGCGTATTGACGTCAATGCTCACATCGCCTTTGATGTAGCCGCTGGCCACATCACCGATCACATCGCAGTAAACAGGGACTTCCTTGGTGTAGAGCTCGCCCACCGACACGGTAATATTATAGGCGCTGGCGCTCTTCACGGAGACGCTGTTCCGGGACACGTTATCCGGATAGTACACCGAGTACCCCAGAGACTGGGTGCCGATAGCGGAGATATTGGAGGTGTCCACCACCACGCGAATCCCCTCTTCATTGAGGGAATAAAGGACGCTTCGAGGCCCTTCCAGCACCAGGTCCACCGTGGCATCATAGCCGGACAGCAGCATAAATCCGCGGTCGGCCAGAGTGGTATCCTCCCCGGCGAACTCCACCGGGATCTCTTTGACTTTCATGGTGGTATTGGTCACAAGTTCCGTGTCCACATAGATCCACACGACAATGGCGATCAGGATGGAGGCTGCGACCTGCAGTAATTTTCTTCCCTTAATCTTTTCCATGGTCGGCCTCCTTTCCACCGTGATGCAGCAGTGCATCCAGACGGGAGAACGGCTTGTCCTCCGTTTCCTCTTCCGGCGGCAGCAGTTCATTGCGCAGAAGCATGCCCAGAGTCTCCGGTTTCAGGTGACGCTTGAGCATACCGCCCTGTGCCACGGAAATGGCGCCGGTCTCCTCCGAGACGATCACCACCACGGCATCGGAGTTTTCACTAATGCCGATACCGGCACGGTGGCGCATGCCCAGTTCTCGGCTGAGATTCACATTCCTGGAAAGAGGAAGCATACAGCCGGCTCCCAGGATGCGACCGTTGCGGATGATGCAGGCGCCGTCATGCATGGGGGCATTGATAAAGAAGATATTCTTCAAAAGCTCACTGTTCACTGCGGCATCAAACGCAGTGCCGCTGCGCACGATGGCGTCCAAACGGATCTCACGCTCAAATACCATCAGAACACCCGTCTTGGTCTGGCTCATCTCCGTGCAGGCCAGAACCGTCTGCTCAATGGCTTTCTCCATTTCGGAGACCACCTTCTCGGAGCGGATCAGACGGAACAGCTTGATATTGGTGCCGCCCAGGCGCTCGAGAAGCTGACGGATCTCAGGCTGAAAGAGAATAATCAGCGCCAGAATACCAATATCCATCACATGGCTGAGGATATAGGCTACGGCGCGAAGCTGCAGCGCCGTAGACAGCCACAGTGCCACCAGAAATACCGCCACACCCTTAAGGATATTGGCAGCGCGGGTACTCTTTACCAGGCTCAGCAGCTTATACACCAAAAAGGCTATGATCGCCACATCGATGATATCTGTGATCTGGATCAAAGATAAGTATCTCCCAATATTTTCTATCACTGTCAGGAAAGTTTCCATAGGCGTTCCTTTCTGCAGGGGCTCTTGATCTGCGCCTGCAAATACGCATACTCATAGATATTACCTATTATATAAAAAATATTGGGAAAATGCAACAAAAATATCGCGCGGAAAATGTGAACTTTTAACGAAGGACCGTACGCAGATTTTCTGCAAAAAGCCGGATCTCTCCGGGGGTATTAAATACCGAAGGCGTCATACGAATCGTCCCCGTTTTCAGCGTTTTTGCGGTGCGGTGAGCCAGGGGTGCGCAATGGTAGCCCGCCCGCAGGGCAATGCCCCGCTGTGCCAGCTTCTCCGACAGCTCCTCGCAGTCCGTCCCGTCCGCAATAAAGCTCAATGCCCCCGTCTGATTCTGAAAACTGCTGTCATAAAAAGGCACGATCCCCGGGATCTTTTTCAGCTCCTCTATGGCCTGCTGCACCAGCTTCTGCTCATGGTGTCGGATGGCGTCCACGCCATGGCTTTTTACGAATTTCAAGCCCTCATAAAGGCCCGCGATACCGGGCATATTATGGGTCCCGGCCTCCAGACGGTCCGGCAATTCCTCCGGCATGGTCTGTAAAAGAGAGGCCGACCCGGTACCTCCGTAAAGCAGCGGACGGTGTCTTTCGCCGCAAAGCAGAAGTCCCGTTCCCTGTGGCCCGTAAAGGCCCTTGTGCCCTGGCATGGCGACAAATGCCGCGCCCAGGTCTTTTACGGAAAGCGGCAATATACCTGCCGACTGGCTGGCATCCACGATAAGGGGAACGCCCTTTTCTCTGCAGATTTTCGCCATCTCCTCCACGGGTGCGATATTCCCGAAAACATTGGACACATGGTTGATGATGACAGCATCTGTTTTCTGCGTCAGTGCCTCATGCAGCTGCTCCACCATCTTTTCCGGCTGAAACAGCGGCACATCCAGTATGACCATCTCCACATCCGCCATGCTGTGGAGGGGTCTTGTGACCGCATTGTGCTCATAACCGGAGATCACCACGCGGCTTCCCGGATGCACCAGGCTGAAAATGGCGATGTTCAGTCCGTGGGTGGCATTAAAGGTAAATACCACATGGGTCGGGTCATCTACATCAAACATTTCACTTGCCAGCTGGCGGCACTGATAGTCGACCCGCTCGGCGTTTCTGGTGGCCTGCGAGCTCCCTCTTCCCGGTGAAGACAATGTGCGAACAGCCTCTGCCACAGTGTTTGACACCGTTTGCGGCTTTTGTAAGGTGGTTGCGCCTGCATCTAAATAGATCATATTGATACCTCCCGATACATTCCGTTTTCCCGCAGATAGATATGCTTCGAGATCATGTTGCGGCTTCTCAGGCATCTGAGTGCTTCGTCGGCATCTTCCTTTGCAATCCGCAGAGCAAAACCGCAGCCCTGTCTTGTCAACAGAGCGGGCATTCGCTGTATTTGCCCGATCATACCGCAGCCCAGCAAGACCTGCGCCATGCGCTGCGCAATGGTTGCGTTTTGTGCCGAAAACAGATAATAATCCATGGCACACCTCCTCACAGCCATTCTATGAGAGGCCCCCGGACAAAGTGAAAAAGCACCGCAGATTTCTCTGCGGTGCTCCTCCTTGTCAAAGAAGCCCTCCGTGCTTCTTTGACAAAATGGGTTTGCGCTCCGCTTCGCGCCTTTGACGCGCGCTCCGCGAGAAGTATTTTCGTTCTCGTACACGCCGCTCCGAAAATGATTAAATGGATTTGTGCCTGCGGGCACAAAATCTGCGATGCTGTGAAAAAGCACCGCAGATTTCTCTGCGGTGCTCGGTGGTTTTATTTCACTTTTTCGATCAGTGCAACGGCGTGGGCGGCCATGCCGAGACCCTCTCCGGTGAATCCCAAATGCTCTTCCGTTGTCGCCTTTACGCTGACGCACTCCACTTCTGTTTTCATGGCCAATGCCAGTTTCTCTCTCATGGCCACGATATATGGTGAAACTTTAGGCGCCTGTGCCACCAGCGTGGCATCCACATTCACGATCAAATACCCATTCTCCGCCAAAATGTCACAGACTTTTTCCAGCAGAACAAGGCTGTCGGCTCCCAGATAGGTATCGTCATGATCCGGAAACAGCTTGCCGATATCCCCCAGAGCGGCGGCACCCAACAGCGCATCCATCACCGCATGGGTCAGGACATCTGCGTCGCTGTGTCCCTCCAAGCCTTTTGCATATGGGATCCCGACACCGCCGAGAATGAGATCTCTTCCCTCTTTCAAACGATGCACGTCATATCCGTGTCCAATCCGCAAACCGGTCATACTCTTCCCTCCCTGCGCCGCAGAATTGCCCGGGCAATGTCCATATCCAGCGGTGTCGTGATCTTGATATTCTCCCGGTCACCCGCTGTCAGATACACCTCTTTACCCAGCCGTTCCACCGCCGCACAATCATCGGTCACTTCCACGCCGCTGTCCAGCACAGCCTGCAAAGCCGCCTTCAGGATATCCGCCTGGAATACCTGCGGGGTCTGCACGGCGAAGAACTCCTTCCGGTTGGGTGTAGCGCGCACAAGTCCGTTTTCATCGGCGATCTTCACAGTATCCGTCACCGGTACGGCAGGCGCCACGGCATAGGTCTTTGCCCCGGCCTGCACCAGATCGTCGATCATTTCCGGGCGCACCAACGGACGAGCGCCGTCGTGAATGGCGATAAGCTCCGCACGGGGATCCGCCTCCACGGCCGCCGCCAGCACAGAGGCGGTACGGCTGTCGCCGCCTTTGACCACGCGCACGGGTTTTTGCAGTCCGCAGTGCGCACACAGATCTGCCACTTCCAGCAGAAGATCTTCTCGAGTTGCCACCACGATCTCATCGACCCATGCTGCCTGATCCACAGCCAGCAGGGTGCGCATCAATACGGGCATGCCGTCCAGCTGCAGCAGGAGCTTATTGTCGCCACCCATTCGCCGGCTGCTGCCGGCTGCCGGAATGATCATAGTGCAGAACAAGCGGCGCTTTTCCTTCACTTTTTCCAGTTTTCTGCGCAAACCCATAGCCAAACCTCTTCTCATTTACTTAGCCACATTATAGCGGAGAAAAAGCGCGTTTTCAAGTTGATTCTGGCGATAAAAAAGTCCTCTGCACAAAGCAGAGGACTTTTCAAGGCAGTTTGTTATCTCTTGTTGCTGGGCAGCCAGATTCCCTGACGCTCGGCGTCACGGATCAGCTCATCACGGAAGTCGGGGTGAGCGATGGAGATCAGCTTCTCGGCACGATCCCACACAGTGCAGCCCTTCAGGTTCACGCAACCGTACTCGGTGACCACATACATGGTGTTGGCGCGGGTATCGGTAACGATACTGCCGGCGCTGAGGGTGGGGCGGATACGGGACTGGGCCTCGCCGTCCTTGTCGGTATAGGTGGAGCTCAGGCAGATAAAGCTCTTACCACCCTTGGACAGATAGGCACCCAGCACGAAGTCCTGCTGACCGCCGGCACCGGAAATGTGGCGGATACCGGAACTCTCGGAGCTGACCTGACCGTACAGGTCCACGTCCACAGCATTGTTGATGGAAATGAAGTTATCGATGGCGGCGATGACACTGATATCGTTGGTGTAGTTGATGGGTGCGCAGCGGCACATACGGTTATCATCCAGGAAGTCATAGAGCTTCTGGGTGCCGGCGGCGATGGAATAGGTCTGGCGACCGTGGTCCTTATCCAGATAGCGGCAGTTGACCTTTCCGCACTCAGACAGTTCCACGAAAGCATCCACGTACATCTCGGTATGCACACCCAGATCCTTCAGGTCGGACTCGCACAATGCCATACCAACGGCATTGGGCATACCGCCGATACCCAGCTGCAGGCAGGCGCGGTTGGGGATCTGCTCCACGATCAGCTTGGCGACGGCCTTATCCACGTCCGTAGGAGCAGCCGAAGGCAACATACCCATGGGATCGTTGCGGCCTTCCACGATCATGTCAACGGCGTTGATATGAATGCTCTCACCGTAGCCGCCCAGGCAGCGAGGCATATTCTCGTTGACCTCGACAATGATCTTCTTGGCACGGTTGCACATAGCCTTGATATGGCTGGTGGTGATACCGAAGTTGAAATAGCCGTGCTTATCCATGGGAGCAACCTGGAACATGGCCACATCAGAGGGCTCATTGGTCTCATAGTAGATGGGCAGCTCGCTGTAACGCATGGGGATATGGAAGCAGGCTCCGGAATTGAGATAGCGGCGCTCAATACCGCTCATATGGTGGGAGTTCCAAATAATGTGCTCAGCAGGATTTTCAATATCGAAAATGGCGGGTTTCCACAGGCAGATACCGCCGCGAACCTTCACATTTTTCAGTTCCGGTGCACGCTTGGCCAGTGCTTCATCCAGTACACGGGGATGAATGGCACTCAGACCGTAGTCCACCCAGTCGCCGGACTTGATGACCTTCACCGCCTCATCGGCGCTGGTCAGCTTCTGTTTGTACATTGCTACGAAATCGGAATATACCATGCTGCTTTTCCTCCTTAATTCTCTTTTCTGTCCTCAAACTGCTCAAATTACCCGCAATTTGTTAATTTGATAACAATCCCTGTTGCTATTATAACATACATATTTTGCAAATGAAAAGAAGATTGTTAAAGAATGCACAAATTCATGGATTTGCACAAGTTTTCATTCCTCCTCTTGTGCAAAACGCACCTCCGCAGCTGCGGAGGTGCGTCCTTTGATGTGCATGCAGGTTATCTTCTGTTGTGGGGATACCAGATCTTCTGCTTTTCGGCCTCTTTGATCAGTTCCTCGCGGAATTGGGGATGGGCAACGGAAATCAGCTTTTCAGCACGTTCCCAAACACTCAGGCCCTTGAGACACACACAACCGTATTCCGTGACCACATACATGGTGTTCACGCGGGTATCGGTCACGACACTGCCGGTCTGGAGCGTGGGACGGATACGGGACTTGAGGTTGCCCTCCTTGTCCTTATGGGTGGAGCTGAGGCAGATGAAGCTCTTACCGCCACGGGACAGATAGGCACCCAGCACGAAGTCCTGCTGACCGCCGGCGCCGGAGATCTGCTTGATACCGGCCGTCTCGCCGTTGACCTGACCGTAGAGGTCTACATCTACGGCGTTGTTGATAGAGATAAAGTTATCAATGGCCGCAATGGTACGGATATCGTTGGTATAGCTGATAGGCGCTGCCATGCAGGCCGGGTTGTCATTGAGATAATCATACAGCTTCTGGGTACCGGCGGCAAAGGCATATACCTGACGGCCGCGGTCGATGGTCTTTTTAGCGCAGGTCACCTTCCCTGCCATGGCCAGATCCACATAGGCGTCCACATACATTTCGGTATGTACACCCAGATCCTTCAGATCGGATTCGCACAGCATAGCACCCACCGTATTGGGCATACCGCCGATACCCAGCTGCAGGCAGGCACCGTTGGGGATCTGCTCCACAATCAGCTTGGCAACAGCCTTATCCACATCCGTAGCGGGATTGCTGCCCTGAATACCCATGGGATCGTTGCGGCCTTCTACGATCATATCCACCTCGCTGATATGGATGCAGTTATCAAAACCGCCCAGACAGCGCGGCATATTCTTGTTAACCTCCACGATGACCACCTTGGACATCTCACATACGGCCTTGACATGGCTGGCGGAGATACCGAAATTGAAGTAGCCGTGCTCATCCATGGGAGAGACCTGGAACATGGCCACATCGGGCGCGGTAATATGGTCGGTATAATAGCGGGGCAGTTCGGAATAGCGCATGGGTTCATGGAAGCCGGCACCGGACTCAATGTGCTTGCGCTCCACGCTGCTCATGTGATGAGAGTTGAAAATAATATGATGTACGGGGTCTTCAATGTCAAAAATAGCGGGCTTCCACAGGCTGATACCGCCGCGGACCTTCACATCCTCCAATTCCGGAGCACGACGGGCCAGAGCCTCGTCCAATACGTGGGGATGAATGGCGCAGAAACCGTAATCCACCCAGTCACCGGACTTGATAATCTTGACGGCCTCGTCTGCCGTGGTCAGCTTCTGCTGATACAGTGCCTGAAAATCTGCGAATGCCATATACCTTCGTTTCCTTTCCCTCAAATCGTATTTCTATCCTCACAGGTTGCTTTGTTAATCGTATCACAATGTTTTCCCCTGTGCAAGTGGTTTGCGAAGAAAATAAAAAAACAACGGAAAAATAAGGGACGAGCCAATAGCTCGTCCCTTATTAAATCGGCAATTACTGCTCGTCGGCAGCCTCCTCAGCCTCATCGGCAGCGGGAGCCAGCAGAGCGCGGATGGACAGGGAGATCTTCTGCTTCTCTTCGTCCACAGCGGTAATCTTAGCATCCACCATCTGGCCCTCGGACAGAACGTCACCGGGCTTCTCGATGCGGCGATCGGCGATCTGGGAGATGTGGATCAGACCATCCACACCGGGAACGACCTCAGCGAATGCGCCGAAGGTCATCAGCTTCACGATACGCACGTTGGCAACATCACCCACATGATAGGTGGCCATGAACTTATCCCAGGGATTGGAGGAACGATCCTTCACACCCAGGGAGATCTTGTGCTTCTCAGCATCGAAGGAAATGACATACACATCCAGAGTGTCGCCCACAGCGCAAACCTCAGCGGGATTCTTGATGCGGCTCCAGCTCAGCTCGGAGATATGCACCATGCCATCCACACCGCCGATGTCCACGAATACGCCGTAGCTGGTCATGGACTTCACGGTACCAGTGTAATGCTTGCCGACCTCGATGTTGTTCCAGATCTCAGCCTGGGCAGCAGCGCGGGTCTCATAGCTTACGGCACGGATGGAACCCACCACACGGCGGCGGGCACGGTTGACCTCAGTGATGCGCAGGGAGACGGTCTTGCCCACCATCTCGCTCATCTCGGCGCCACGGGGCAGACCGGACTGGGAAGCGGGAACGAACACGCGGATGCCCTTGACGGAAACCACGATACCGCCCTTGTTCTCCTCGGTGACCTTACCCTCAACGGTGGTCTTGTCTTCCACATACTTAGCCAGATCGTCCCACACCTTCACGGCGTCCAGACGCTTCTTGGACAGCATAGCATAACCTTCCACGTCGTTGACGCGGATGATGTAAGTCTCGATCTCGTCACCGACCTTGACAATGTCCTCAGGCTTGACATTGGGGTCAGCGGACAGCTCTTCCACGGCGATATAGCCGGCCTGCTTGGTGCCCAGATCAACCTGGACCTCAGTGGGGCCGATGGCCGTGACAATACCGGTTACCTTCTCTCCTGTATTTAAAGTCTTGAAAGATTTTTCCAGCAGCTCTTCGAAGCTCTCTTCAGCTTCCATGGTCTTGATTTCGGCACTCATCGTTTTGTTTACCTCCTTAATGATGCTCGCAGGTGTAGAGGCACCGGCAGTAAGTCCCACCACATGACAAGCGGAAAAGTCCAATTCTGCAAGTTCCCCGGCACCTTCGATCTGGTATACACGGGAACAGCGCTCTCGACAAATCTCCGTCAAATGCTTGGTGTTGGCACTCTTAGGGTCGCCCACTACCACCATCACGTCCACTTTGCCGGCCAATGCGGCCGCCTCCGTCTGGCGCATATGCGTAGCATTACATATTGTATCAAAGATTTTTACGTTTGTACACTCTTTTTTCAAAAAAAATATCGCTTTTTCAAAGGTATCCCGTATGCAGGTGGTCTGTGCCACCACCGTCAGCGGCGTGGCAGCCGAAAAGAGTCCCTTGGTCAGACCCTCCTCCACCTCCTGCACGTTTTCAAACACAAGGCTCCTGTCCGACCAGCTGGCAACTCCTGCCACTTCCGGATGATGGACTTCCCCGATGATAACGGGAATCCTTCCCTCTGTGTCCGCCCGGGCTACCAGTTGCTGGATGCGCTTCACATTGGGACAGGTGGCATCCACGTAGGATGCACCGATCTGCCTGAGATGCTCATACACCTGTCGTCTCTCGCCGTGGGCACGGATCAGCACCGTATCGCCGGGCTTCACCGCATCCTCGCCGCCCACCTGGCGAACTCCCAAAGCTTCCAGCTCACGGATCACCGTATCGTTATGAACAATGCTTCCCAGCATGGTGCAGGCGCCTTTTTCTGCCGCAGTTTCCTTTGCGGTATTCACAGCACGCTCCACACCGTAGCAGAACCCTGCGCTCTTTGCCTGCAGCACCTTCATCTTACACCGCCCAGTTCATAAATGCGATCCATCACCGCGTCGATATTCTCCTGATATTCCTCCGCCGTACCTTTGCGTCCGCTGTATGTGGGTGTCATGGGTGCACCGATCACAATGGGCACTTTGTGGAATGCTTTTTTCTCCATGCCGATATAGACCGGCAGAAGATTCACCTCACTGCGGATGGCGATCACCGCTGCGCCGGCCTTGGGCTCCACTTCACCGCGATATTTAACGCGGGTTCCTTCGGGGAAAACCAGAAGGCTGAAGCCGTCACGCAGGCTCTGGATGGAGACCTTCACCGCGCCGATATCGGAGTGCCCGCGATCCACAGGAAATACACCCATCATCCGCAGGAAGCCACCCACAACGGGAATGGAAAACAGCTGCTTTTTCGCCATCACACGCAGGGGATACTCCCCTTTCATGGCACAGATCAGCAAAATAGGATCCCATGCGCTGGAATGATTGGCGCACAAAAGCACCGGTTCTTCCGGCAGGTTCTCCCTGCCCTCTACCGTAATAGGGTGCAGCAGCAGTACGAGCGGACGAAAGATGCGCCACACGGCACTGTAAAACGGGTTTTTCACAGCCCAACACTCCCTTGAATCATATCAATCAGCAAATTGCGCACGCTGAAAAAGCCCAGGTCACTGCTGTCCACCATGATGGAATCCTCCGCCGGGCGAAGAGGGCAGGTCTCACGATGGGTGTCCTGGTAATCCCTCTCCTCCATCTCACGAAGCACCTCTTCATAGGAACGGGGTGTGCCGCGCTCGGCCAATTCCTTCACACGGCGCTTGGCGCGCACCTCCACATCGGCATAGAGGAAGATCTTCACGTCGGCATCGGGCAGTACCACGGTCCCGATATCGCGGCCGTCCATGATCACACTGTGCTTTTTGGCCAGATCACGCTGCATGTCCATCAAAAACTCCCGGACAGCCGGAATGGCAGACACATCCGAGGCATACATGCTGATCTCCGGCAGGCGGATCTGGGTGGTCACATCCTCGCCGTTGAGCATCATATGCTGCAGGCCGTCCGAAGCGTAGGCCATCTCCACATGGATCCGGGGCAAAAGTGCCACCACCGCCACAGGATCCTTGGGATTCACATTCTGCCGCTTGGTGTAAAGACCGATGGTGCGATACAGAGCGCCGGTATCCACATACAGGATGCCCAGTTCTTTGGCTACCGCCTTGGAAATGGTGCTCTTACCGGCGCCGCTGGGGCCGTCTACTGCAACGGAAAAGATCTTTTCTGTACTCATTATTATCCTCATTTCTCTGCGGCGGAGATCCCGGCCAGTCGGCCGGTCGCCCAGGCAATTTGTAAATTAAAGCCACCGGTATAGGCATCCACATCCAGCACCTCACCGGCAAAATAGAGATTCTCCACTTTCTTGGATTCCATGGTGCCGGGCACCACTTCGCTGACCTTGACACCGCCGGCGGTCACAATGGCCTCCGCCACCGGACGCACGCCTTTAAGAACAACGGTAAAATGCTTCAGCAGCTGTACCAGCGCATGACGCTGTTCCCTGGTCACTGCGTTGGTTTTAAGGCCGTCCGGCAACTGCAGGCGCTGTCGAATCACAGCCACCATACTGTGGGGCACAAGGCCCGTCAGAATGTTTTCAAAGTCCCGGTTGGGATTTGCGCCCATGTCCCGCAGGATGCGGGCATCCAGCTTCTGTTCGTCCAGGGCCGGTTTTAAGTCGATGGATGCCGTGTACTCATTTTTCGTCCAGTCCCGCAGATGGGCACTGGCTGAGAGCACCAAGGGTCCGGAAAGGCCGAAATGGGTAAAGAGCATCTCCCCGAATTCGCGGAATACCGCCTTGTTCTTCTGGTTGAGAATGGTCAATTCCACATTTTTAAGGCTCAGACCCTGCATTTTCCCGCAGGCATCGTCCGGGCTCACCAGCGGCACCAGAGAACCGCGTGGCTCCACAATGGTGTGCCCTGCGGCCTCAGCCATACGATAGCCGTCGCCGGTGGAGCCGGTGCCGGGATAGCTGACACCGCCGGTGCAGACAATGGCGGCCTCGCAGGGATAGACTTCTTTTTCGCCCTGCACCGCCGTCACGGCACCATCCGTAACAACAAGTGATACCGCCCGGTCATGCACCCACTGCACGTGCAGCTGCTTTAAGCGCTTTTCCAGTGCATTTGTGATGGTGAAGGCGCTGTCTGTCACGGGAAACACGCGGTTACCTCGCTCTACCTTCAAATGGGCGCCCAGGCTCTCAAAAAAGGCCATGGTATCCCGGGGCATCCACTGGGAAAGGGCGCTGTACAGAAAGCGGCTGTTGCCGGGCACATTCTGCATGAAGGTGTCCAGAGCGCAATCGTTGGTCACGTTGCACCGACCCTTGCCGGTGATATTCACTTTTTTGCCCAACCTCTCGTTGGGCTCCAAAAGGCACACTTTGGTGCCTTTTTCCGCGGCGCTGATTGCCGCCATCAAGCCGGCGGCACCGCCGCCGATCACCACGATATTATTCATCTTCCGATTTACCGAAAATACTGTACTGGGTCCAAAGCTGTTCCATCTCGCCGAAAGTGGCGGAGATCTCCTCGGGTTTGCGGCGACCCACTTCCAGGATCAGGGCATTTAAAAGGCTCAGGGGTGCGGCCATGGAGTCCACAAAGGAGATGGCATCGCAGCGCACCAAAAGAGATGCCGCGGCCGCCTTATACAAAGGCGACATCTCGCTGTCGGTGATGGCGATCACATCTGCGCCCCGGTCACGGGCCATCTGCACGGCATGGATGACCATGGTGGAATAGCGGGGAAAACTGATGCCCAGAAGCACATCGCCGGGGCCGATATGGATCATCTGCTCATAGATCTCGCCGGCGGCAGAGTTCTGGACGTAGATGACGTTCTTAAACAACAGATGGAAATAGAAGTTCAGATAACCGGCCAGAAAAGAGCTGGAACGCACGCCCAGAATATAAATATGGTCGGCGGCCATCAGCTTGTCCACCACCGTGCGGAACTCATCACGGTCGATCTGCAGGATGGCGTTGTGGATGCTGGCGGCATCCCGCTCCATGACACTGGAGAGAATGTCCTTCTCACCCATCTGGTCGCGGGTCACCTGAATACGCTGCAAAGAGGTCAGTCGGCCGCGGATCATGGCCTGCAGAGCCTTCTGCATCTCGGGATAGCCCTTATAGCCCAATTCGGCGGCAAAGCGAACCACCGTGGACTCACTGACCTGCGCCGTCTGGCCCAGTTTGGCGGCTGTCATGAAGGCCGCCTTGTCGTAATTATCCAAAATAAAATTGGCAATTCGTTTCTGTCCCTTGGAAAAGCCGTCCATTCCTGCTCGAACGGTATGTAAAACGTTTTGTTTCATTTACTCGCTTCCTTTCAATGAACGTATCTCATCGTCTTCTAAATATCTCCACTGTCCAGCCGGCAGGTCGCCCAGTTTCAGGGCGTGTTCCTGCACGCGGCGCAGCCTTTTCACGGTCAGACCCACCTGAGCGCACATGCGGCGTACCTGCCGGTTCAGGCCTTGATGGATGGTCACCTGCAGGATGGCCTGTCCGCCCTTTTGCTGCAGCAGCTTCACCTGCGCCGGGACGATTCTTTCGCCATCCAAATCGCTCACCTGCGAAAGGCGCGATACGCAATCCTGCAGCTGCCCGGCCACGGTCACCTCATAGACCTTGTCCACCTGACAACTGGGATGGGTCATGGTCTGCATAAAATCCCCGTCGTTGGTAAAGAGAAGCAACCCCTCGCTGTCCATATCCAGCCGCCCTACCGGATAGACCCGCACGCCGCAGTCTTTTACCAACTGCGCCGCCGTAGGGCGGTTCTTTTCATCGCACAGCGTTGTCACGTAGCCTCTGGGCTTATGGAGCATCAGGTAGACCCTGTTCTCTGCAAACGCCAGCGGTTTCCCGTCAACCGTAATACAGTCATTTTCAGCATCCGCCCGGTCACCCAGTTTTGCCATGGCACCGTTTACCGACACACGGCCTGCCGAGATCCACTCTTCCGCCGTTCGTCGGGAGCAGAGGCCGATGCCGGCTATCAACTTTTGCAGGCGCTCGGTCATGGAATCTCCTTTCGGGCAAAGCCCATCTCGTATAAATTCCCGTGATCTGCCCAGTCATTTCCGTCACACAGCGTCACGGCCACAAGGCGTCTTCCGTCACGTTCCACACAGCTGACCAGCGTTCGGCCAGCCGCCTTGGTATAACCGGTTTTCAGGCCGATACAACCCTCCAACTGATGCAGGAGCTTATTATGGTTTTCCATGGTGCGATCCCCTACGGTAGCGGATTTTGTAGAACAGATCCGGCGCAGCGTGGGATCCTCCATGGCATGACAGGCCAGAAGCGCCATGTCGTAAGCCGTGGAGTAGTGTTTTTCACCGTCCAGACCGTTGGGGTTTTCAAAAGATGTGTCGACCATGCCCAGTTGGGCGGCCTTCTCGTTCATCTTCTCCACAAAAAGATCCAGCCCGCCGCAGGCATCGGCCAGAGCCAGAGCCGCATCGTTTCCGCTGCAGAGCAAAAGTCCGTACAGAAGCTCCTCCACCGTGACGGTCTCCCCCACCTTCAGGTACATGGAGGATCCCTCCACCATATGGGTGGGCAGCACCTTCACCGTATCGCGGAGAGATGCGCAATCCAACGCCACCAAGGCCGTCATGATCTTGGTGGTGCTGGCGATGAGCATTTTTGTGTGGGGTGCTTTTTCGTACAGAACTTCCCCGCTATCGGCATCCATCAAAACAGCCGATAGGGCGGACACCTCCACTGCGTTTGCAGGCAAAGCACATAGTGCTGCCGTCATAATCACTGCAAGAAATGCAGCAAGAAATCTGCGCATGGTATCACCTCTTCGGATACCATCTTATGCAATCAGAAGGGAATATCTTCCGACTTTTTCTTATCCATGAAGCCTTCTACCCGATCCAGCACCTGGGGCACCATCTCCAGCACACGGTCTGCGGTGCTCATGGCGGGCATTGCCACGGGCATCATGGTGGTCACGCCGTTTTTCACCACCAAAAAGGCCGCCGGCTCCAATTTCACACCCGCACTGGCACCGCCGGCAAATTTATTGGGATTGGGCTTGCCGTAATCCGTGCCGCCGCTGCCGAAGCCAAAGCTGACCTTGCTGACGGGGATCAGCGTCACGCCGTCGGGCGTGGTGATAGGCTGACCCACGATGGCATTGGAGTCCACCATCTCGCGGATCTTGCCCATAGAGGTTTCCATCAGATCATGCAGCGCACTTTTATTCTCATTCATGTCAAAATTCCTTTCTCGTAATCATTGGTTTCTTCCTGCTCCGCATTCGGCAGGGGCGTCGGCTTCTTCTTCCATTGAATGAACCACTTGGCCAGGGGCATTATCAGTGCCATACCAATGGCCATGCCATCACAGATCCGCAGATAAAAGCCCACTGCTCCATATACCCTTGTTTTCTCGGCATTGCAGTCCATATCCAGATGGATGCGTGGATCGGGAATGTGAAACACGCTCTCCAAAAGGGGCATTCCCGTAAAAACAGCGTTGTTCAAAACTCCATACAGCTTTGCCGCATCGGCAGGGTCACCTCCGGCGATGATCGACAGATCCAACGGGTCAATTCTCAGACGCTTGCGTGTCTTACGGGCCATATTCCGCAGTCCTTTTCTCACAGCAGGTAAAAGGATCCCGATGTCCTCAAAGGTCAGTTTTTGCTTTTCCGTTTGAGGCTTTGGTGCCGTCTCCTTTGCAGGAGCGGTCTTCTGCTTCGGTTTCAGTTCCTTTTCCGGTGGGGGGATCAATTGCATCTTCACAGGGCCGATTTTGGCAAAGACGGACAGCGCATCCCCGAAAGTGGCATATACCCTGACGCGCAGCTGCCCCATCAGGATGAAAAGGAGTACAATACCGCCGATGATATACAATGCAATCACAGGTATCTCCTCCCATTCGTAGAATCAAAACAATTACTGCACGGTATTCTCCTCTTCAGGGCGCGCAAAAAGCGTATCTTCCATACGCATCTGACCATCGGCCTCTATACCGGGCATTTCCGGCAGATCCTCCAGGGATTGCAAGTGGAAAGCGCGCAGGAACGCCTGGGTGGTACGGTAGAGCTTGGGACGCCCCGGCACCTGCAGCTGGCCGCACTCCTCAATGAGATGGCGATCCAGCAAAAGTCCCACCGTATAGGCGCTGTCCACGCCGCGGATCTGATCCACATAGGCGCGGGTGGTGGGCTGATAATAGGCGATGATGGTCAGCACTTCCAGGGCTGGCTGGCTGAGCCTGGCAGGCTTGCGGATCTCAAAGGCCTTGCGGATGATATCGGCATACTCCGTGGCACTGCAAAGCTGATAGCTATCTTCCATCTGCAAAAGACGGATGCCCCGGCGCTCAAAGGAGTAGTAATCCTGCAAACGCTGCAGCACCAGCTCCACCGTGGGCTTGTCCATCTCCATGGCAGTGCAGATGCGGTCAATATGCACCGGCTCACCGGAGGCAAACAGGATGCCCTCGATGGCAGATTCAATTTCTTTCATTTCCAGTTTATCCATTTTGTTCTTCTCCCAGACTCCATTCTTCCGGCGCATTCTCCTCGCAGCTGACCGTGCAGTCCTCCATACCGCCTGCCAGTCGGATCACACGGTTGCGGCACAGCTCCAGCACGGCCATAAAGGTGGCCACGATCTCACTGCGGCTGCGGCTGCCTTTAAACAGCAGCAAAAAGCGGGTGATGCCGAAATTCTTCAGGCGATTGACGATTTCCCTGGCCTTGTTCTCCACAGGGTAGGGCTCTCGCCTGACGATCTCATCAAAGGCTTTGAGATCAGGCTTTGCCTCCACCTGACCCCTGCGGTCGGAAACCTCCTGCATGGCTATGATCAGATCTCCGGGCTCCTGGTTATACTCAAAGATCTTTCCGCGCTGTATCGGCTCCGGCATGCGGGTGATAATATCCCGACCGAACTCGCTCATAGCGCCCATACGGTCAGTAAGGCCCTTGATCTTCTGGTAGATATCGCCACGCTTGCGCTCCTCCAGGGATTGAATCAGCGCCGCCATCTCGTCCTGCACCTCTTCATCCTCCAGGGACAGCAGCATGCGGGTCTTGATGTACATCAGATGGGCGGCCATGGCCACAAATTCGCTGGCCACCTCCAGATCCATCTTCTGGCGCAGTTCCAGATACTCCAGATACTGGTCGAGAATCAGGGCAATGGGAATATCTTCGATCTCTATTTTGTTTTTGCTCAGCAGGAAGAGGATCAGATCCAGAGGGCCTTCAAAGTCCTCCAGAGCTTCGTTGCCCCGGGACTGCACCACCGCTTCCAGCTTGAAAATCGGATTGTCCAAACGCATTACCTCACAACTCAGGATAGACCGACAATACGGCAAAACAACGTAAACACAGCTTCTACAGCTGTAGAAAGGCCATCGCTCAGGGCGCCCAGCAGCACCAGGCCCATGATGATGAGCATGCCGAAGCGCTCATAGCGCATCAAAAAACCATAGGCGCGATCCGGCAAAAGGGCCGCCAGTACCTTGGCGCCGTCCAGAGGCGGAATGGGGATCAGGTTGAATAGTCCCAGGCCGATAGACAGCATTGCCGTGCTGGCCATGAATTGCAGAAGCGTTGTGCTTCCGCTCCCCGTGGTCAGCAGGTGCTCATAGTTCACTTTGGCACCCCACAGAAGCCAGAGGGCAAGGATCATGTTGGATAGAGGGCCCGCCAGAGCCGTGATGGCCATACCCAGCTTGGGTCGCTTGAAATACCGGGGATTTACCGGCACGGGTTTTGCCCACCCCACACCTGTCACCACCATAGCCGCAAGACCCAGCCAATCAATGTGATGCAGGGGATTCAGGCTCAGGCGATGGGCTCTCTTGGCCGTGGGATCACCCAGAAAAAAAGCCGCCACGCCATGACACACTTCATGAAAGATCAGGCACAAAAGGACGGATGCCACACGCAAAAGAGTACTCTTGATGGACGTAAAATCCAGTGCCTGCCAAAGGTCAGATAAATAGTGCAAAAAGGGACGCCTCCTGATAAAAACGTATAATACAACCAATAATCCAGTATAGCTGACAGTATACCAAATTCTGCAGGAAAACGCAAGAAATATTGCAAGAAAAGAAGACCTGCTGATTACAAATCAGCAGGTCTTCAAAAGTATTTTTAACTTTGCAGAATTACTTGCCCATGTTCATCTGAGCAGCGACCTCGGCAGCGAAGTCCTCCTGCTTCTTCTCGATGCCCTCGCCGGTGGCAAAACGGACAGCGTCCACGAACTTCACAGCGCCCTTGGAAGCTTCTTTGATGTAGTTCTCAACGGAGCCGGTGAAGATGTCGCCGCGAACGAACTCCATCTGCAGCAGGCAGTTCTCTTCATAGAACTTGTTCATCTTGCCCATGACGATCTTTTCCTTGACAGCGTCGGGCTTGGAAGCCATCTTGGGATCCTGATCCATCAGAGCCAGAGCGACCTTCTTCTCCTCGGCCATGACTTCCTCGGTGACCTGAGACTTGTCCCAGAAGCGGGGATTCAGGGCAGCGATCTGCATGGCGACGTTCTTACCGATCTCGGAAACCATGGCGGCATCGCCTTCCATGTTGACCAGAACGCCGATCTTACCGCCGGCATGGACATAACCCACGGAAGCGTTGGAATCGAAGATCACGAAACGACGGATCTGCAGATTCTCACCGATGGACATGACCTTCTCGGGCATGGTCTCGGAAACGGTCAGAGCAGTGCCGGTATACTTGCAGTTCAAAAGAGCATCCACATCAGCGGGCTTGTTCTCCACGATGGTCTTGGCGATATCCTTCACGAAAGCCACGAACAGGTCGGACTTGGCGCAGAAGTCGGTCTCGCAGTTGACTTCGACCACGACACCCACACCGTTTTCGCACAGAGCGTAGGACATACCCTCGGCGGCAATGCGGCCGGCCTTCTTGGCAGCCTTGGCCAGGCCCTTTTCGCGCAGCCACTCAACAGCCTTGTCCATATCGCCATCGCACTCAACGAGAGCCTTCTTGCAATCCATCATACCCACGCTGGTCATCTCGCGCAGGGTCTTCACATCAGCAGCAGTAAAAGCCATTATTTTATCCTCCAGTATAGTTTTGAATTAAAACGGGGCAGGGACATCGCCCTGCCCCGTGAGTTTACGCGGAATGTGCAATTAAACAGGCGCAGATTACTCGGCGTCCTTGGCCTCGGGAGCAGCCATTTCCTCACCCTGCTTGCCCTCGATCATGGCGTTGGCCATAACGGAAGCGATCAGCTTGATGGCGCGGATAGCGTCGTCGTTGCCGGGGATGGGATAATCGATCTCATCGGGATCGCAGTTGGTATCGGCGATAGCCACTACGGGGATGCCCAGACGGTGAGCCTCGGCGATGGCATTGCGCTCCTTGCGGGTGTCAACGATGAACAGAGCTGCGGGCAGCTTCTTCATCTCAACCACACCACCCAGATACTTCTCCAGCTTCTCGATCTCGCCCATGTGCTTGATAACTTCCTTCTTGGGCAGCATATCAAAGGTGCCGTCGGCCTGCATGGTCTTGAGCTGGTTCAGACGATCCACGCGGGTACGCATGGTCTTGAAGTTGGTCATCATACCGCCCAGCCAACGAGCGTTCACGAAGTACTGACCGCAGCGGGCAGCCTCGTCACGGATGGCATCCTGAGCCTGCTTCTTGGTGCCCACAAACAGCAGGGTACCGCCGTTCTCGGACAGCTGACGCACGAAGTTATAAGCCTCTTCCAGCTTCTTCACGGTCTTCTGCAGATCGATGATATAGATGCCGTTGCGCTCGGTGTAGATGTAGGGAGCCATCTTGGGGTTCCAGCGACGGGTCTGATGACCGAAGTGGACGCCGGCTTCCAGCAGGGCCTTCATGGATACGATGTTCTGTGCCATTTTTGAATTTCTCCTTAAAAAGTTTAGTTTTTTGACCTCCAGTTTCCTCATCCCTGCGGCCAACCGGTTGCCCGGCACCGACCGAAAGTCCGAAACTGTGCGGATTCACCGAAATATAATAGCATGGTGATTTTTAAATTGCAAGAAGAATTTTGAGTTTTTTTACGAAAAATCCAAGGCTTTTTCGTGCATTTTACCATTTGCGTCGCTTTCGCTCATTGGGTTGCGATGCTCGCCTTTGGAACGGCTTATCCACCAGTATCACATCTTCGCCGAATCGCTGCACACACTCCATAGGAATATAGTAATCCTCTCCCCTGCCGAACAGACCGAAAAAGCGACACGGCCCGAACACGATCAGGGCCTTTATCGTGCCCTCCGGCAGTGTCATTTCCAGATCTCCCACACAGCCCAACCGACAGCCATCGCAGAGATTGATGACCTCCTTACGATGGAGTTGACAAAATCGCACCAGCATAGCATTCCACCTCACTGGCAGGATATGCCCGTATCGGCCTGTCCTATTCTGTCGTATTATCTCTTCTTTTGCCGTCGGGAATAAGCCGGCATCTGCAGGGAAATACTTCCCGATATAAGCATACGGGAGGCATTTCATGCGAGGAAAAGTAGAGATCTGCGGCATCAATACAGCGAAGCTGCCCACCCTGAAAAATGATGAGATGATGGCCCTGTTGCAGCGCAGTCAGAAGGGCGACAATGCCGCCCGGGAACAGCTGATCTACGGCAATCTGCGACTGGTTTTATCCGTGATCCAACACTTCGTAGGGCGCGGCGAATGTGCCGACGATCTCTTTCAGGTGGGCTGTATCGGCCTAATGAAAGCCATCGATCATTTCGATGTGACCCAAGGGGTTCGCTTTTCCACCTACGGCGTGCCGATGATCGCCGGTGAGGTGCGGCGCTTTCTGAGGGACAACAGTGTTCTGCGCGTCAGCCGCAGTACCCGCGACACGGCTTATCGGGTGCTCCAGGCCAGAGAACATCTGATGGCCGACTCCCAGGAGGAACCCACCATCGGTCAGATCGCGGAGTTCCTGCAAATACCACGGGAAGAGGTGGTTTTTGCTCTGGATGCCATGGCAGATCCTGTGAGTCTTTACGAACCGGTCTATTCCGACACCGGCGATACCGCCTGCGTGATGGATCAGGTGCGCGACCGTGTCAACACGGACGAGCAGTGGCTGAATCATCTGGCGCTGAAAGATGCCGTAGGCCGATTGAACGATCGGGAACGGCGCATTCTCTCTCTGCGCTATCTCCAGGGGAAAACTCAGATGGAGGTCTCGGAGCAGATTGGCATTTCCCAGGCACAGGTCAGCCGACTGGAGAAAAATGCCATCCGCGCCATACAAAAAGAGCTGTAACCGCCGTGGGTTACAGCTCTTTTATAGCGTTTTTTACTTGTTGAAGCTATCCTTCAAAGACACGCTGCGGTTGAACACCAGATGCTCGGCGGAGCAGTCACGGTTATCCATGCAGAAGTAGCCGATGCGCATGAACTGGAAGGTAGGCGCATTGATGCCGGTGCGGTTCTCCTTTTTGTCGAACTCGGCGGCCACCTTCACCATCTCCCGCTCCACCTTGCAGCCGGTGAGAACGGTGAGACTCTCGGGATTCAGGCAATCCAGGAAGTTCTTGTCGGGGCCGTCGGGCTGAGCGTCGATAAAGAGATTATCGTACTGGCGCACCTCTGCCTCCACGCAGGTGGCGGCATCCACCCAGTGGAGCGTAGCACCCTTGACCTTGCGGCCGTCGGCAGGATCGCCGCCGCGGGAGTCGGGATCATATTCGCAGAGGACTTCCACCACTTTGCCGGTTTCATCCTTGACGCAACCGGTGCAGGTGATGAGGTAGGCGCCCTTGAGGCGGCACTCGGCACCGCCGGGGGTCAGGCGCTTATACTTGGGAACGGGAACCTCCATGAAATCGTCCTCTTCGATCCAAAGATTACGGGAAAAGGTGATCTCGTGGGTGCCCTGAGTGGGATCGGTGGGGTTATTCTCCACGGTCATGACCTCGGACTTGCCCTCGGGATAGTTGGTGACGGTGAGCTTCACGGGATGGAGAACGGCCATGGTGCGCTCGGCGGTGGCATTCAGGTCATCCCGCAGGCAGTGCTCCAGCGTGGCATACTCGATGACACTGGGGGTCTTGCCCACGCCGATGGTCTCGCAGAAATTGCGGATGGAGTGGGCAGTGTAGCCGCGGCGACGCAGGCCGCACAGGGTGGGCATACGGGGATCGTCCCAACCGGAGACGCGGCCTTCCTCCACCAGCTGACGAAGCTTGCGCTTGGACATCACCGTATGGTCAATGCCCAGACGTGCAAACTCGATCTGACGGGGCTTATGATAAGGAATGGACACATTGTTGACCACCCAGTCGTACAGGGGACGGTGCTCCTCGTACTCCAGAGAGCACAGGCTGTGGGTAATGCCCTCCAACGCATCCTGGATGGGATGGGCGAAGTCATACATGGGGAAGATGCACCACTTGGTACCCTGACGGTGGTGATTGATAAAGCGGATGCGGTAGATGACGGGGTCGCGCATATTGAAGTTGCCGCTGGCAAGATCAATCTTGGCACGGAGGGTCATCTTGCCCTCTTCCACCTCGCCGCGCTTCATCTTCTCGAACAGAGCCAGGTTCTCCTCGATGGGACGGTCACGGTAGGGGCTGGTGGCGGGGATGCCGATATCGCCGCGGCTTAAACGGAACTCCTCGGGGGTCAGCTCGCAGACGTAAGCCAGGCCTTTCTTGATGAGCTCAACGGCGTACTCATAGTCCTTTTCAAAATAGTCGGAGCCGTAGAAGAAGCGGTCACCCCAGTCGAAGCCCAGCCAGTGGATATCCTGCTGGATGGCGTCCACGTACTCGGTGTCCTCCTTGGCAGGGTTGGTGTCGTCCATACGCAGGTTGCACAATCCGCCGTACTTCTCTGCGGTACCGAAGTCGATGCACAGAGCCTTGCAGTGGCCGATGTGCAGATAGCCGTTGGGCTCCGGCGGAAAACGGGTGTGGACCTTCATGCCCTGGAACTGACCACCCTCTGCGATGTCCTCGTCGATAAAATTGTGGATAAAGTTTTTGCTCTCGGCCTCCTGAGTCTCAGGGGTCTTCATTTCCTCGGCCATTGTTCACACTCCCTTATATGGCAATAATCGGTTAAAAACCAGTTTGATATTATAGTCGTATTCACTTGGAATTGCAAGGATTTTGTTCTCTCTCCCACTGTTCCCTTGTCATCAGCAGGTTGATGGCCTCCAGCATGGCGTTGGATGTCATACGTTCGGGGAGATCGTGGGCTTTCAAAAAGGCAAGGCGCTTTTCTGTGGAATCAGGGCCGATGAGTCCTCTGTCCAACAGGTCGGCTTTGGTAATACCTGCACAGTGAGGCGTCTGTTCTTCCCCGACAAAGGTGGCACCACAGCGGCGAAGAGCATCCAAAATCACTCCCGGTGTCATGCCCTCTACGCCAAGCTTTCCCTCTTTGCCGCCCACTTTTTTGCGGCGTTCCTTGCCGTAGACATCCGGCACATAGGCCTGCTTGATATGTTCTTTGGGCAGAGCACCCTTGAGGTAGTTGCGGATCACAAAACCCGCACCGTCGGGATCGGTAAAGAGGATCAGTCCACGCTTTTGTGCCAGTTGACGAAAAAAGGCAAGCTTTTCCTTATCGTTGAATATGCCGAAACCGTCCGTTTCCACGATGGTGGCATCCACGATCTGGGACAAGGTATTTTTATCGTAGCGACCCTCCACCACGATCACTTCACGAATGGCGGGCTTCATTGCTTCTCACCTGCCAAGACCATCAGAAAGAGTTTCAGTTCCTGCTCGGGATCGATACCCCGCTCGGACTTCATGCGGCGATCCAGCTTTCGGGCCTTTTTCACGGCGTCACTGCACCAGTCATGGTCCACCCGCTTGGCGGCCTGCATCAAAAGCTTGGCAGGATAGTCCGAGCTCATGTCCCACAGGCTTTTCAGCCAGAATCGATCCTTGCCGTTATCAATGGCAAGCCGCGCCGTGTAGAGCCTGCGCAGCTCCTTGCCGATGATGGAAAGGATCACGATGGGCTCCTCCTGCATCCGCAGAAGATCCGCCAGCACCGAGGCCGCCTTGTCGTAGTCCCCGGAGGTGATGCAGTTGGTCATGTCAAACACCCTGGCATCCAAAATGGGATCTGCCACGGCATTGATATCCTCCGCCGTCACCTTTTCCGCCTTGGCATAGGCGGCGATCTTCTGAATCTCAGGGGCGAGGTTGGTCATCATACTGCCACAGGTGAACAAAAGATGCTCCACCGTGGCAGGATCGATGGTATGGCCTGCGGCGGCGAAATGCTTCTGTACCCATTTTGTCAGCTCCCGGCTGTCCTGCCGGGCAAATTCCACCTCCAGCACATGGCTGTCGATGGCGGCGCAGAGCTTTTTCATCTTGCCGTCACGCTTATACTCCAGAGTATTATAGGAGAAGATCACCGTGGCATACTCCGGGATATCTTCCAAAAGGGCAATGAGCTGCGTCCGTCCCGCCTCATCCAGACGGAAAATGTCCAGATCCTCCACCACCGTAAGAGTGGCCTGGGCCATCATGGGCATGGCTTCCACCATCTCCTGCAGGTCATTGACGGAAAGTCCCTTGCCGGACACCTTATGGTAATTGAACTCCTCAAAGCCTGCAGGAATCAGTGTTTTGCACACCTGCTGCAGCATACTGCTGCGCAGATAGGCCTCCGGGCCGTAGAAGATATAGGCACGGCGCAGTTGCCCTGCCTTCAGTTCGCTTCGCAGCGTCAGATAGTCTTTTGCAGTTGCCATTTATTCCTCACCTCCATCGGACTGTACGGTAATGTGTCCCGACATGTCCGTTCGATAGATCTCCGCACCTACGTCATCCAGGCGCCACAGGGTCTCCTGGGCCGGGTGGCCATAGTGATTTTCGCCCACGCTGATGATGGCCACGTCCGGTGTCACCGCCTGCAAAAACTCCTCGCAAGAGCTGTGCTTGGAGCCGTGGTGACCCACCACCAGTACCTCTATATCCGGCAAGGCATATTGCCGGATCAGTTGTTCTTCCATGTTTGAGGGCATATCGCCTGTGATCAGCACATCGAAATCCCCCGCCGTACCCAGCGCCGTAATGCACTGCTCGTTGAGATCGTCACCATCCATAGGGGGAAACATCGTCAGCGTTGCATCGCCCAGAGCAACCTCCGTCCGCTGATGCACCCAGACCACATCACTACCGTACTCCATGGCCATATCGTAGAGCTTCTCCCGGACTCCGTACTCGTCTTCCGTATCCGGCAGATACACCGTGTCCACCGGGATGCGGGTCAGAAACTCTCCCAGGCCGTTGGTATGATCGGCATGGTAATGGGTCACCACGAGAGCATCCAGGTGCGTATAACCCATGGCAGACAGCTCATCTGCCGCCGCGTCGCCTGCATGGATATAGCCCGTGGAACTGCCGCAGTCCACCATGGCCGCACGGTTGCCTGCATACAGCAGCACGCTCTGCCCCTGTCCCACATCCAGCGCCGTCACGCCCAGTTTACCCCGACGATAGACCGCGGAATTGCAAAGGATCGTCAGCACCAATGCCGCTACGGTCAGCAGTGTGGCAACGGCGTACTTCCGGGGCTTTTCTTTCCGGAACGCAAAGCATGTACCGAACACGGCATAGGCATATATAAGCCAATATTTCAGGTAATCATTGCTGAAGTAAACGGCATGATAGGGCTGACGGGCAAAGAAACGGGCAATGCCCAGAATATACTGCACCAACACCGCCGCCACGATACCCGGTACCTTGCCCAGGGGCAGCCAGACAAAGCTCAGCAAGGTGGCAACAAAGCCGCCCATGAAGCTCCAGCCGGCGGCCCAGATGGTCAGCATGCCGGTCAGTGGGGAAACCACAGATAAAATATTGAAATAATACGCAGTCAGCGGTATGGTAAACACCATCGCGCCCACAGAGGATGCAAGATTCGCGCCCACAAAGCCCACCGCTTTTTGCAGGATTCTGTCACTGCCGCGATAGAGGCCTTTGAGCCACTTGAAAATGCGCGGTGAGAGCACGGCCAGACCGAAGGTGGCGGCAAAGCTCAACTGCAGGCTCACGCTGGCCGCGGCGTAGGGGTTGGCCAGCAAAATAACCAGAAGCGCCGCGCCCAGGGCAGTCAGGCCGTCACTTCGGCGCAGGAAAAGCGGCGCTGTCAAAAGAAAGATCTGCATGATGCAGGCGCGTACCACCGAGGGTGTCAGACCCGTCATACACATGTAAAACAGCAAAACGCCGATGGTCACCATGCACCCCAGCCGCCGACGGTGGTTGGGAACGCAAAGCTGTACAAGAGAGGCCAGAAAGGCGCAGTGCAGACCGCTGACAGCAAACAGATGGGCAAGGCCCGTCTCCTGGAGGGCCGTATAATCCTCCTGCACCATGCCGTCCTTATCACCGATCAGCTCTGCCGCCATAAAGGCGCGCATATTTTCCTTTCCCCACACCCGGGAAATATGTTCCCGGAAAGCCCGGGCCACCTTCTGAGGCCACCAATGGATCCCGTTGGGATTCCCCGCTTCCACGGTCAGATCGTCGCGGTCATACAGCAGAACGTGAACCCCCTTGGCGGTAAATGTATCGTAATCCACAGTATTCCAATAGGCCGTGCCGGAGAGTTCATTGCCCGGAACAAGAGAAAGGAGCGACTCGTCTCCGTAATATACCGCCCTGGCATGATGGCAATCCTTCAGGCGCACGGCAACCCTGGCACCGTATTCGGACTCCTCCGGCAGATCACACACCACGGCAGAAAAAGAACGCTCCTGACCGCACTGCTCCTCTATGGGCGCAACAAATACCGCCCGATATCCCACAAAGAAAAGAAAACCCGCACACAGGGAAAAAGCGACCAGAAGTCCTCTTGTTCTGCACTTCCAATGCCACAGAAAAAGCAGTATTACGCCGCACAGGGCAAAGACAGCTGCCGCCCAGAGCTGCCAAGGGCAAGCCGGCAGGAGCACAGAGGCAAACACAGCCGCGGAAAAGGAAAAAGCAACGGTCGCTAAGGTACGCATGCACTTTTCCCTCCCCCTCGTTTGGTATACACATGTATACGCCCGTATTTTTCGTATTACGGACGATACCAACTACAACTACAACTACAAATTCATCTTCAACAGCAAAGACAGCAGCAAATACAACTGAGACATCAGCGGCACGCCGCTATTTTTCCGACTTAATATTATAGCAAACATCCCTATCCTGCACAAGAGAAAAACCTCACAGGAAGAAAAACTTCTGCCGACCTTTACGCCTTTTATCCGGCATATCGGTACCTGTCTTCTTTACAATGCAGGCTTGTGAGCCGGGCACGATGGATGAATGATCACATTTAAGTGGCTGAAAAGTCTGAGAGGATTTCCTCTCAGACTTTCTGTTTTCTCCGGCAGACAATCACTGTCATGTCACCGTGAACATATTATAAAGCTTCATGGTCCTGATATCCGTCTTTGAGATCCGCAGACGTTCCAGCAGTTGCGCATCCTCCTTCACCCGATTGCGGGACAGCAGAATCTTTGTGGCCACCGGCATCATTCCCACCCTGTATCAGCTGGCGGAGATCCTGGTGGCCAAGGACGAGAAAATCATCGCCTGCATGTCTGCCAGCAAGACCTTCAACATGGCAGGTCTTAGGAGCGCGATTGATACAGCTTTAGAAAGTATACAAGTCTGCCGCCAATGCGTCTATTCTCGCAAAATGTGCGACCTTTACCTCGAATTATCCCATTCCCCAACAGGGTACCACCTGGTACCTGTGCGAAAACGACGTATGCCGCAGACCCGTTTCAAGTTTCAGAGAGCTTGATATATGATGTATGACAAACCCGGAAGCCATTGCATTGCAATGACTTCCGGGTGGATATCTTTATTCCGCTCTGCGGTGATTGTATAAAAAAGCATATTACATCTTTTTTCCGAGATTGCTCTTCACATACTCGGCAAAGCGCATGGCTGCAGCGGTCCGAGGCACGCTCTTGAGCACGCACATATCCACGCTGCGAGGCGGGATCTCAAAGGTGGTCTCCAGTTTGCGAAGTCGACCGCTGTTGAGTTCTTTCTTAACGAACTCGGCCGTTACGCCGGCTACACCAAACCCGATAGCGGCCAGATCCACCAGCAGGCTTCTGGCACCCAATTCAATCTCGGGTTTCAGCTTCAGGCCGTTCTGCAGGAAGTATTTTTCCAGATACACACGGGAAGATGCCTTTTTCTCCAGCAGGATCAGCGGGAACGCGGCGATCTCTTCCAGTGTATAGGTCTTATCAAAGTCGCAGGAGTAGTCTGCACCGGCTACAAAGATATTGTGGGTGCTGAAGCAGGGAACCGCTTCCAGTGAGGGGTCGTCCGGGGTACTGGCAAAGGCAATATCCACCTTGCCGCTGCGTAAAAGATCCAGTACCTTGCCACTACGGCCGGAAATAATCTGGATGTGCACACCGGGATAATCCCGATGGAAACCGTCCAGAAAAGGCAGCAGGAACTGGCTTGTCACCGTGTCACTGGCGCCGATGACCAGCTCACCCATCTGCAGTTCTCTGGTCTGGGACAATTTGATCTCACCGGTCTCCAGAAGATCCATGGCCGTGCGCACATACTCATAGAGCATGCGCCCCTCAGCCGTCAGAGAAACGCCGCGGCTGTTGCGGGCAAAAAGTCTCGTCTGCAGGTCACCCTCCAGCTGCTTGATGGATTGGCTCACCGCCGACTGGCTGATAAAAAGTGCCTGTGCCGCCGCTGTAATGTTCCCGGCTTCTGCCACTTCCTTGAATACCTTGTACAGTTCCAGTTTTGCAGACATTGCGCGACCTCCCATTAGGTGACATTATAGAAATTATTTTTGATATCTAAAATGATTATAGCAAGATATTGGAAGATTGCAAGAGTGAATTTGACATTTTTAAGATGTGTGGTAGAATATCTTCCGATCATTTTATTATTATGAGGTGGAGTTATGCAACTCATCCGCGATATTTGGAGCAAGCTGGATATCATCAACCGCGTCATTCTCTTCTCCGGCGTTGCCATTGCCATTGCCTTTATGACCATGAAGCAAGGCTTGAATGCCGTCATCGTCATTGCATTGATGGGGATTTTTATGCTCAACCGCATTAATCAGCGTCGCAAGATATCCCATCGCCTATACGGCATCATGTATTTCCACATGCCCGACGGCGAGATCGTTCCTCAAATGTTCGAGGCTGTGAAAACCGACTATCAGCACGGCGGTGTGAGCCGCTATAACGGCCGCGAAGTCACCCTGCGTTTCTGCTATTGGCGACGCGATGCAGAGGGGGCTTTGGACACCGGCTTCGGCCTGATGGTGGAAACCGACGGCTGCGAAGAGGCAAGGGAAATCCTTCCCTCTTTGAAAAACGGACAGTTCGTCTCCGTGACCGGTCACATTGTAGCCAAGAGCAACCAATACTTTACCATCGGTGAGCTCAGTGACATCCACCGCATCCAAAAAGACGAGGTTCTGGCGCTGCTTCCCTCGGAAGATCGTCCTCAATGATTCTTGATTTGCAAAAAATACAACATAAAGGAGAAAAACACTATGAGCTTCATGATTGAAACTTCCGCCCGCCACATCCACCTGACCCAGGAAACCGTAGAGGTCCTGTTCGGCAAGGGTTATCAGCTCACCAAGAAGAAGGATCTGAGCTATCCCGGTCAGTACGCCTGCAACGAGCGCGTCACCGTGGTTGGCCCCAAAAAAGAGATGTCCGGCATTTCCATCCTGGGTCCCACCCGCAAGGCCGATCAGGTAGAGATCTCCGGCACCGACGCCCGCGCTCTGGGCATCAACGCACCCGTTCGTGAGAGCGGTGATGTCAAGGGCTCCGGTGCCTGCAAGCTGGTGGGGCCTGCCGGCGAGGTGGAGCTGTCCGAGGGCGTCATCATTGCCAAGCGTCACCTGCACATTCTGGAGGAAGAGGCCAAGGAACTGGGTGTCAAGGATAAGGACATCATCAAGGTGGTCTGCGGCGGTGAAGGCCGTAAGCTGATCTTTGACGATGTGGTTGTCCGTGTCAACGTGGGCGGTGCCACCACGATGCACATCGATACCGATGAGGCACAGGCTGCCGGCGGTCCCACCTCCGGTGAGATCTATCGCTGCTGCTGAGTGATATCACAAAACGCACCCTCTGCCACCCAAAAGATGGCAGAGGGTGATTTCATGTCATCACAAAAAAGCCATTGACCAAGCGGCAAGTGCGGGAAATGGCATTTTCTGTGATACAAAAGGGTTTCACCGAATTTTGCCGACCGCAGTCGGCAAAACGCAATGGATTATGGGTTGTACCGACATGTGCGGGACAACCCATACTTTGCAGATGATTATGCGGTGAGCAGAATCATCTGTTATCCTGATAATAAAGGAAGCCACACTTTCGTGTGGCTTCCTTTATTAAGCTTAATTAGAAGCAACCGCACTCCATCATAGCCTCGGCGACCTTCTTGAAGCCAGCGATGTTAGCACCGGCAACCAGATCGTAACCCAGACCGTACTCGGCAGCAGCCTCAGCGGACACCTTGTGGATGTTCTCCATCATCTTATGCAGCTGAGCATCGACTTCCTCAGCAGTCCAGACCAGACGCTCGGAGTTCTGAGCCATTTCCAGAGCGGAAACGCCCACGCCGCCGGCGTTAACAGCCTTGGAGGGAGCCACGATGATGCCCTTCTGAGCGCGCAGGAAGTTCAGAGCATCGTTGGTGGTGGGCATATTGGCGACTTCGATGTAGTACTTCACGCCGGAAGCAGCGATCTTCTCAGCCTCGGGCATACGAACGTCGTTCTGCATAGCAGCGGGCATGTAAACGTCAACATCCTTGGCGCCCCAGCACTTCTCGCCAGCCACGAACTCGCAACCGAACTTGTCGGCATAAGGCTTGCAGTGCATAGGATCCTTAGCACGCATCTCGAGGATGAAGTTCAGCTTCTCGTCGGTGATAACGCCGTCGGGATCGTGAACGTAACCGTCGGGACCTGCGAAGTAGGTGACCTTGGCGCCCAGCTGAGCGGCCTTCTTCATGATGCCCCAGCCCACGTTGCCGTAACCGGAGATAGCGATGCGCTTACCCTCGATCTTGTCGCCTTCGTGCTTCAGCACTTCCTGCAGATAGTACATAGCACCGTAACCGGTAGCCTCGGGACGGATCAGGGAGCCGCCGTAGGACATGCCCTTACCGGTGAGAACGCCGTTCTCCCAAACGCCCTTCAGGCGACGATACTGGCCATACAGGTAGCCGATCTCGCGGCCGCCAACACCCATGTCACCGGCGGGAACGTCGATGTCGGGCCCGATGTAACGATACAGAGCGGTCATGAAGCTCTGGCAGAAACGCATAACCTCGGCGTCGGACTTGCCGGCGGGATCGAAGTCGGAACCGCCCTTGGCGCCGCCGATGGGCAGACCGGTCAGGCTGTTCTTGAAGGTCTGCTCGAAGCCCAGGAACTTGATGATGCCTT
>R21__coassemble_355_pt1 | contig 38400 bp, 31 predicted proteins | sample R21__metabat2_low_PE_038 | metagenome-assembled genome bin R21
ATCTCTGCGCCTCGAACAATCTCTGCTATACCTATATGATGGGTCATTATCCCGCGCCCTGGGGCAATGAGATCATCGCCGGTGTGCTCGAGCCGCTGATGGCGCTGGTATTCTCCGGCGCCATGCTGCTGTCCGTGCTCGGCGGCAGCCATCATGTGGCGCTGGACGTGCGGGAGAACTCCCGCTCTCTCTACTGGGTGATGGTGGATCTGACGCTGGTGTCATTGCTGGCGCTTTGCTATACCAACGATATTTTTACCGGCTATGTGTTCATCGAGATCTGCACCATCGCCTCCTGCGCATTGATCCCCTGCCGGGAAAACGGCCGGGCGCTGATTGCCTCCATCCGCTACATGGTGTTCGCGCTGGTGGGCTCGGGTCTTTTCCTCATCGGCGTGATCTTTACCTACTCCATCACGGGACATCTCCTGTTTCCCCAGCTGCACAGCACCGTTGCCGCGCTGTGGCAGACCGGGGACTACCGCTTCTCCCTGACCATCGCCATCGCACTGATGACCGTGGGGCTGGGCATCAAGAGCGGCCTTTTCCCCTTTCACACCTGGCTGCCGGAGGCACACTCTCAGGCCACCACCACCTCCTCGTGCATCCTCTCCGGCGTCATCGTCAAGGGCTACGCCTTTTTGCTCATTAAGATCGTCTACCGTGCCATCGGCATGGAGGTGTTTCGTGCCACCGGTGTGCAGAACGCGCTTTTGCTTTTAGGGCTTCTGGGCATGGTGATCTGCAGCATCTATGCCATTCGCACCCGGCATCTGAAGGTGATGATCGCCTATTCCTCCGCCGCCCAGATCGGCTATATCTTTGCGGGCATCGGCATGGGCACCACTGCGGGTATGCTGGCCGCCGTTTTGCAGATCATCAACCACGCGCTGACCAAGCCCATGCTGTTCCTTGCTGCCAGTCAGCTGTCCGATGTCTCCGGACGGCGGATGGACTTTCCCCATCTCCGGGGCGCCGGACACCGCAGCCCCGCAGCCGGTGTATTCTTCACGGCGGGTGCGCTGTCCATGGTGGGCATCCCCATTTTCTCCGGCTTCGTGCCCAAGCTCTCTCTGGCGCAGGAGGCGCTTACTCTTTCCTGGCAAAAGTGGCCGGTGCTGGCGGCGCTCGGCGCCTCCACGGTGCTCAACGTACTCTACTTCCTCTATACGGCGGTGCTGCTGTGGCTGCCCCAGGAGGATGACTGCCCCTATCCGCAGCAGAAGGCACACCGGAGCGATATCGTTCCCACGGGGATCTTTTTAGCGGGCAATCTCTTTATGGGGCTTTGTCCCGGAGTTCTGATTTCTCTGGTGCGTCAGGGTCTGACGCTGATCGCTTGAGGGGAGGAGGACATCGTCATGTTATTGCTGATCATTCTTCTCCCGGTGGCACTGGCGGCCTTCTGCGCCATGCAAAAGGACGATTTCCGCCGCTGGCAGATCGCGGTGATGCTGCTGATGCAGGCCGCCGCCACTGCGCTTTGCGCCGCGGTGTTCTGCACCGGGCGCACCTATGCCACCGCACCCCTCACCTTTGCCCGGGGGATCTTCTTCTCCCTGCAAAGTGATGCCTTTGGCAGCTTCTTCGCGCTTTTGACGGCCATCTGCTGGCTGTTCACCATTCTCTACGCCTCGGTCTACATGAAGCATGAGCACCGGGAGCACCGGGATCCCCGGTTCTACTGCTTTTTGTTCCTGACGGAGGCCTCCGTGCTGGGCGCGGCCTTTGCCGGAGATATGATGACCCTCTATCTCTTCTATGAGCTGACCACCGTTTGCTCCACGCCTTTGGTACTCCACTCTCTCACCGGTAAGGCATTGATGGGTGCTACCAAATATCTCTATTACTCCATAGCCGGTGCCTTCATCGCCCTGTTCGGCATCGCCGTGCTCTATCAGCAGGGCGTGTCCATGTTCTTCGTTCGCGGCGGCACCGCCGCCGGGGTCTCTGCCATGACGCTTGTGGCCGCGTTCTGCGTGATCCTGGGCTTCTGCGCCAAGGCGGGACTGTTCCCCATGCACAACTGGCTGCCCTACGCCCATCCCGTGGCGCCGGCGCCGGCCTCGGCGCTTTTGTCCGGCATCATCACCAAGGTGGGCGTGGTGGGCTCTGTGCGGCTGATCTACTTCATGCTCGGCGCAGACCGGCTCCGGGGCACCTGGGTACAGACCGCGCTCATCGCGCTCGCGCTGCTGACCGTGTTCATGGGCTCCTTTATGGGCGTCACCGAGGACGGGCTCAAAAAGCGTCTGGCCTATTCCAGTATCTCCAACCTCAGCTATGTGCTGCTGGGCGTGTTCATGATGACGCCGCTGGGTCTGGTGGGCGCTCTTTTGCAGATCTTCTTCCACGCGCTGGCCAAGATCGGCATTTTCCAATGCGCCGGCGCCATCATTTTCCTCACCGAGACCGATACCATCAGCGGTTTCCCCGGTCTGGGCAAAAGGATCCCTCTGACCATGCTGTGCTTCACGGGCCTTTCCCTCTCGCTGGTGGGCATCCCGCCCTTCGGCGGATTTTACAGCAAGTGGTATCTGGCACTGGCCGGTCTGGACGGCATGACGGGTCTTTTACGCTACACTATCCCGGCGGTGCTTTTGATCTCCGCACTGCTGACCGGTATCTACCTGTTCTGGCCCATCACCCGCACCTTCTTCCCCGGCCGGGATCACCCCGCCGCGAAGCGGGTGCATGAGCCCTGGCGGATGATGCTGTCGCTGGTGAGCTTTACCGCGCTGTGCCTGATTTTGGGTGCCCTCCATCCGGCGGTGGTGACCGTGATGGAGCGCATTACGGGCACGATTCTATAAAGGGGGTGGACTGCATGAGTAACTGGTTTTTGCTTCTGCCCATTCTGCTGCCCATCATTGCGGGCTTCGGGGTCTATGCTTTGCGCTTCACCGCCATCCGCTCCCGCTGCATCTACTGCGGCATCATCATCACTCTTAACACGCTTTTGACATGGGCCTGCATCCTCTTGTGCGGCGATGATCCCATCACGCTCCTGTCCTTCACGGAAGAGGCATCTCTCGTGCTGCGGCTGGACGGCGCGGGGCGGCTCTTCGCGGGGCTTTCCTCTTCCCTTTGGCCCTTTGCCATGGTCTACGGCTTTGACTATATGAAGCACGGCAAGTATCTCGATATGTTCTGGAGCTTCTTCACCGTCTGCTTCGGCGTCACCATGGGCATTGCCTTCGCGGGCAATATGCTGACCATGTATCTGTTCTATGAGCTTTTGACCCTGTCCACCATCCCGCTGATCATGGACGCCATGACCAAGCGCGCCATCCGCGCCTCCATCCGCTATGCGGTGTACTCCATGTTCGGCGCGGCGATGGGCTTCGTGGGACTGGTGTATCTCATCAGCCACGGTGCGCAGGACTTTATACTGGGCGGTCACAGTCTGCCCATGACGGGCGGCGCTCTTACGGTTTTCCTGATTGCCTTTCTGGGCTTTGCCGTCAAGGCCGCCATCTGGCCGCTCCACGGCTGGCTGCCCAATGCGGCGGTGGCGCCCACGCCCGTGACGGCACTTCTTCACGCCGTGGCAGTGGTCAAGGCAGGTGCCTTTGCCTGCATCCGTCTGACCTACTACACCTTCGGCGCGGAAATGGTGCGCGGCACGTGGGCGCAGCAGTTGGTGATGGCACTGGCCATCGTTACGCTGATATACGGCTCTGCCCGTGCTCTGCGTGAACCCCATTTCAAGCGCCGGATGGCCTATTCCACGGTTTCCAACCTCAGTTACATTCTCTTTGCTGTGTCTCTGATGACACCGCTGGGACTTGTGGCTGCATTTCTGCACTTCTTTTTCCATTCCATTATCAAGATCAACGCCTTCTTTGCCACCGGCGCTCTGCGCCATTATACCGACCGCAAGTGGGTAGATCAGACCGAGGGCATGGGACGGTATCTGCCCTGGACCTTTGCCTGCTTTACCTCCGCCGCCTTTGCTCTGACGGGCATTCCGCCTTTTAACGGCTTTGTCAGCAAGTGGTATCTGGGCCTTGCGGCACTGGAGGTACAGACACCTCTGGCCACCATCGGGTTTGTGGGCATCCTGATATCGGCACTTTTCACCGCCGTGTATATGTTCCAGGTGGTCATCAAGGCATGGTTTCCTCGCAAGGATATTGCCCCAATTGAGGTAGACGTCAACAAGAAGACCGCCCCTTTAATGTGGGTGCCCATGGTGATCCTGTCGGTAGCATCCCTCTTACTGGGACTTTTCCCCGGCTGGCTTATTGACATCATCGGAAAGGCGGTGGGGCTGACATGAGCGGATTGTTTCTGGTATTGACCCTTTTCCCCGTCCTTGCCGCTGTGATTCTCACGGTTCCCAGACGCAATGAAGCTTTTCTGCACAAAGGCACTGCTTTTATCTGCGGTGTGATCTTGTGTTGCATGGTGGGCGGTGTGCTTTTCTCGGATGGCTCCGTTGCGTCCATTCCTCTTCTGGAACTCCGCTTCACACTGGGCGGCTTCCAGTCCGTCTACGGTCTCGTGGTGTGCTTTATGTGGTTTATGGCGGCGCTTCTGTCGCCCCAATACTTCATGGGACATCACAATCTGCGGCGCTATTATTTCTTCTTTTTGAGCTGTCTGGGCTTCACTCTTGGCGTGTTCCTGGGCGCTGACCTGCTGACCGCTTTCACCTTCTTCGAGTTGATGAGTCTGGGATCCTATGTGTGGGTGGTACAGGAGGAAACCGAAGGCGCTCTTCGTGCCGGCGGCACGTATCTGGCCATCGCCGTTTTGGGCGGTCTGGTGACGCTGATGGGCATTTTCATGCTCCAGAACCTCACCGGCACGTTGATGCTGTCCCAACTGCGCGATGCCTGCGCCGCTGTAGAAAACCGCAAAGCGCTGTGGACAAGTGCAGGTCTGATCCTCTTTGGATTTGCCGCCAAAGCCGGTATGTTTCCCCTACACATCTGGCTTCCCAAGGCGCATCCCGTGGCACCTGCTCCTGCCTCTGCCCTTCTGTCCGGCGTACTGACCAAGGCAGGTATCTTCGGTGTACTGGTGATTACCGCCAACATTCTGGCAGGCGACCATGCATGGGGCGTTCTGATTCTGGTGATCGGTACCATTACCATGGTACTGGGCGCTGTGATGGCGGTGTTCGGCACCGATATCAAGTACATCTTGGCCTGTTCTTCTCTGAGTCAGATCGGTTTTATCTCGGTGGGTGTGGCCATGCTGTGTCTGCTGGGTGAACACAACGCCCTGGCAGCCAACGGCACCGTGCTGTACATGATGAACCACTCGCTGGTAAAGCTGACTCTGTTCCTCTTCGCCGGCGTGGTGTACTACAACACCCATGCGCTGAACCTCAACGATATCCGCGGTTTCGGACGGGGCAAACCCCTGCTCCACGCCGTGTATCTGTGCGGTGCCTGCTCTCTGGCCGGTGTGCCCGGTTTTCTGGGATATCTGTCCAAGACGCTGGTGCATGAAGCCATTGTGGAATATGCCGCCATCACCGGCTCCGGAGCTGTCACAGCCGTAGAGTGGCTGTTTCTCCTCTCCGGCGGCCTGACCACGGCGTATCTTCTGAAAATGTACATCGCCATTTTCTGGTCGAAACCCGCCGCAGGACTGCATCAAAATGGCAGTTGGGGTACGGTAGCCTCCCGGATCGCCGTGTGCGTCTCTGCGATCACTCTGCCTTTGATGGGTCTTCTCCCCCACGGGCTCTCAGAGCGTGTCTCCGCCGTAACGTTGGAATTTACCGGCGGCCATCCCTTCGGACACGCTATTCACTATCTTAGCCTCACCAATCTCAAGGGCGTGATCATCTCTCTTGCCATCGGTGCCGTTGTGTATCTGCTTTTCATCCGTCGGATACTCCTGCAAAACGGCACCTATGTGGACGTATGGCCGCTGTGGCTGTCTCTGGAGAAGAGCGTGTACGTTCCCGTTATTCGCGGATTGTATACCGTGCTCTTTGCCGTATTCCGTGTGATCTGCGATCTGCCTGATGCTCTTATCCTGCTGCTGCGGCTTACGCTTCTCAAGCCTGCGCCTACTAAGCTGATGCCCAAACAGGGTTTGACCGGTATCGAAGCCATTTTGGCCAAACGATTCCAGCTTTCCGATACCGAGGCCTATGACCGTGTGGATTCTGTTCGCGAATCGGCTGACCGTCTCCGCGGCAGTCTGAGTTTCGGTCTTCTTCTGTGTCTGCTGGGACTGTGTACGGTAATGATCTATGTGATCGCTCATGTATTCTGAATAATCAAAAAGCTCTGTGGGATTTTCCCACAGAGCTTTTGGTTTTATGATTCAACTGTTTTTCCAGGTATGGCGACTGAGAAGTACCAGAAGCGGCATCAACTCCAGTCGACCCATCAGCATGATCAGGCTCAAGACATATTTGCTCATGTCCGACAGAATGCTGAAATTGGCCGTCGGGCCCAAGGCACCCAAGCCGGGGCCCACATTGCTGATGCAGGTCACAGCCGCCGTGATGGATTCCAACAGGCCCACATTGTCCCAGGACACCACAACAGTGCCCGCAATAGCGATCAGCGCATAGGCTACCAGGAAGGCTCCCGCGCCGCTGACGACCCGTTCATCCACCGGCATACCGTCCACCGTAATGGTACTGATATGATTGGGATGGAGGATCTTGCGCAGCTCTCTACGAAAGCTGCGGTACAGGATCTGTACGCGGCCTAATTTAATACCGCCGGCGGTGGAACCGGCGCAGGCACCCATCAGCATCAATCCCAGCAGGATGGCACAGGCAAAGCTGGGCCATTGGGCAAAGTCCGCGGTGGAATAGCCGGTGGTGGTCACTATTGTCACCACCTGGAACACGGCATCCGTAATTGCCTGTCCTACGGTGGTCTTGGTTTCCAGCAGCAAATTGCCTGTGATGAGGACAACAGAAACCGCCACTACCGATGCGTACAGCCGCAGTTCCTCGTTATGCAGTACATCACGCCATCTCCCCTTGAGAACGGCATACAAAACAGCAAAGTTCACACCGGCTAGGAATGTAAAGGCCGTAATGACCCAGATGACCGCCGTGCCGTAGCTCCCCACGCCGCTGTTACGGATGGAGAAGCCGCCGGTGGCCATGGTGGTAAAGGCATGGTTCACCGCATCGAAAAGAGGCATACCCGCGATACGCAGGGCAATGGTCTCCAGCACTGTCAGGCCGATGTAGATGGCGTAGAGGATCTTGGCAGTCTGAGACACCTTGGGCACCAGTTTTGATTTGATGGGACCCGGGCTCTCCGCCCGCATGAGATATACCGCTCCATCGCCCAGCTTTTGCATCAAAGCCAGAAACAGCACCAATACGCCCATGCCGCCCATCCATTGGGTCAGGCTGCGCCAGAACTGAATACTGGGACACAGGCTCTCCACATCTGTCATAATCGAGGCACCGGTGGTCGTCATACCGGATGCTGTTTCAAACACGGCATCGGCCAAGCTGTGGAGACTGCCGCTGAGAAGATAGGGAACACTCCCTACCAAAGCCAATACCACCCAACTGAGAGCCACAGCCACATAACCGTCGCGCCCCTGCATTTGCTTTTTGCGTACAGGGACCATTCGCAGCAGAGTACCCACAACTGCACAGAACACGATCACCATGGCAAAAAACTGCCAGGCGCCGTCGTGATAAATAAGCGACACCAGCAGGGGCAGCAGCAAAAAGCCGCCCAGCACGCAAAGGATCGAACCGAGGATATTTCCAATCAAGCGCACATTCATATTTTCATCTCCAAAGAATCCATCGGTATGAATACGAATAGCACTATTATAGGATAATTTGGAATTCTGTCAAGAACGACGGTGTGCTCTCGCTTTGGCGTAGTATGACCATTTTTCCATGTAACTTGGCGCACAAACGGGAAAAAGGGCAGTATACCACAATATATGGTGGTATATTTCTTTGGAAAGATATTGCTTTTGGAAAAAACTATGCTATACTTAATTTGTATTACTTTGGAAAGATTATTGCTGTTCCATCGCTGTATGTTTTCTGTTGTGATGGGCATTATAATTCCGTAGTTCACTCATTTCTAAAAAAGAGGGTGCCACTTTGAATCAATACATTATCAACGGCGGCCGTCCCCTGTTCGGCGAGGTTACCATCAGCGGTGCCAAAAATGCTGCTGTGGCCATTATCCCTGCTGCACTGTTGGTCGATGGCGTTTGTCGTATTGAAAATATTCCGCAGATCAGCGATGTCACTTTGTTCTTCTCTATTCTGGAAGAACTCGGTGCACGCGTTCGCATTCTGAACAGCCACGCCGTGGAGCTTGACTGTCATGCCATCGCCACCACCCAGGCAAACTATGACCTGGCCCGTCGTATCCGTGCCAGCTATTATCTTCTGGGCGCTTTGTTGGGTCGATTCGGTGAAGCTACCGTAGGCCTGCCCGGTGGTTGTAACTTCGGCGGCACCCGTCCTATCGACCAGCACATCAAGGGCTTCACCGCTCTGGGTGCTGAGGTCAATACCGTCGGCGGCAGCGTACAGGCCCAGGCAAAGGATGGCCGATTGAAGGGCGCCAATATCTATCTGGACGTTGTTTCCGTGGGTGCCACCATGAATATCATGATGGCCGCCGTTCTGGCAGAGGGTGCTACCACCATTGAGAATGCAGCCAGAGAGCCCCATATCGTGGATCTTGCCAACTTCCTGAACTCCATGGGTGCCGATATACGTGGTGCCGGTACGGATTCCATTCGCATCCGCGGTGTGGATCACCTCAGCGGTGGCTCTTACACCATTATCCCCGATCAGATCGAAGCGGGCACTTATATGACTGCTGTGGCTGCTACCGGTGGACAGGTTCTCATCAAGAACATCATCCCCAAGCATATGGACTGCATCAGTGCCAAGCTGTTGGAGATGGGCGTTGAAATTGAAGAAAACGATGATACCTTGCTGGTGCGCCGCAGCACCCCCCTGTTGCGTGCCAATGTGAAAACCATGCCCTATCCCGGCTTCCCCACGGATATGCAGCCCCAGATCGCCACAGTATTGGCTTTGGCCCGCGGTACCAGTGTGGTAACAGAGAGTGTTTGGGCCAGCCGCTTCAAATATGTTGACGAACTCAAGCGCATGGGCGCCAACATTCAGGTGGACGGCAAAGTAGCTATCATTGAAGGTGTTGAGCACTTTGACGGAGCACCCATTCAGGCTCCTGACCTCCGCGCCGGTGCCGCCCTTGTGATCGCAGGTCTGGCTGCTCACGGCACCACCGAGATCACGCAGGTTCAGTATATCGAGCGCGGTTATGAAAACATTGTGGACAAGCTGCGCCGGCTGGGTGCCGATATCCGCATGGTCGACGTCTCCGATAATGAAGCAGAGGAGCAGCATATCGGCTGATAGTAAAATAGCAGGCGCTCGTCCGGTCAACCCGACGGGCGCTGCTTTTTCATGGTGAGGTTTAACTTGATTACATTACATACTTTTGCCAGCGGTTCCGAAGGGAACTGCCTCCTTTTAAGTTCCGGGAGCACTCACATTTTACTTGATGCAGGCATCTCCTGCCGCCGAATTCGCGGCTATCTGCAGGAACTCGGGCTTACACTTACTGATTTACAGGGCGTTTTTATTACCCACAGTCACAGCGATCATGTATGCGGCCTGCAAACCCTCTGCAAAAGCTGTGAAATCCCGGTTTACACCGGCACCTTGACCGGCATGGCACTTGGCAATTCCTATATCACGCCCCATATCCGTTTTATCGCCGCCGGCGACGTACTTTGGACTGGCGACATCAAGGTCACCGCATTCCCCACCAGCCATGATGCCCCCGGCAGTCTGGACTTTCGTTTTGACTGCGGTGGCAGTGTAGGTGTGCTGACCGATACCGGCTACGTTACCGATGAGGCCGCTGAGGTGTTGCGGGGTGTTGATGTACTGGTATTGGAAAGCAACCACGACGTCGCTCGCCTGAAATCCGGACCCTATCCCTACATGCTGCAGCAGCGGATCCTGGGTGACCGCGGTCACCTGAGCAACGAAACTGCCGCTCTTTTTGCCCGGGAAATGGCTTCTTTCGGCACAAAGCACTTTATCCTGGCTCATCTGAGCCGTGAGAACAATACGCCCGAACTGGCATTGTCCGCCATGGAGGCGGCTCTGGAGGGCTTTACAACCAAAATCGACTTTGCACCACGCTGCGGTGTCAGTTGTGCATATGTGGCAGAGGAATTATTATGCAGAAAGTAAACATCATCTGTGTAGGTAAACTCAAAGAATCATTTTATATGCAAGCTGTAGCCGAATACGCCAAGCGTCTGCAACGGCACTGCAAGTTGGAGATCACGGAGCTGCCGGAGACCCGACTTTCCGACTTGCCTTCTCCGGCGGACATTCAGAAGGCTCTGGCCGGCGAAGCCGCCCTGATTCGCGAAAAACTGCCCCGCGGCGGTGCTTTGGTGGCCATGTGCATTGAGGGAAGGACCTGTTCCAGCGAGGAATTGTCCCGGCGCATTACCGATTTTGGTGTAGCCGGGAAAACCGCTGTCACCTTTCTTATCGGCGGCAGTTTCGGCTTGGATGCCGATCTGAAGCGAGAGGCCGATTGGCGGCTGTCCATGTCTCCCATGACATTTCCCCATCATATGGCACGCGTCATGCTTCTGGAGCAGATCTATCGCGCCTATCAAATTGCAGATGGCACAAAATATCATAAATAACACCTTTTCAGGAGGTTTTTACAATGGGCTTATTCGGTTTCAGCTTCGGTAAAAAAGAATTGCAGTGGCCTGTGGACGAAAATGGCGAAAAGGAAAAGGCTGTGCTCTTAAAATCCACCTTTGACTCCCCTGTCGATGTAGAAATGGTGATCTCCTATCTGTCTGCCTATGACATCCCCTGCTTTCCCCACTATCCCCACGAGGGCGGTGCCGGAAAGGTAATCAGCGGTTTCTCCGGCTATGGTGCCGATCTCTACGTTCCAGAAAGCCGCCTGGAGGAAGCTCGCGATTTGCTGGAAGCGCAGCCTGTAGAAGAATGAAAACTCTCTATCTGGCCGGTGGTTGCTTCTGGGGTTTGGAAGCTTTTCTGCAGAGGCTGCCCGGTGTTCAGGAAACGCTGTGCGGTTATGCCAACGGTATCGGGGATGCCCCCACCCGCTACCAGGAGGTCTGCAGCGGCGCACGGCAGTTTGCCGAAGCGGTGAAAGTGACGTATGATGACACGGTATTGTCCACTGAGGAACTGCTTCTCCACTTTTTCCGTGTGATCGATCCCACCTCCTATCACAGGCAGGGCAACGATTGTGGCGTGCAGTATCGAAGCGGTATCTATTATGCGGAGGAACAGTCCTGCCAGGCCGCGAAAGATTCTGTAGGCCGTCTGCAAGAGCAATATCGGCAGCCGATCTGTACCGAGGTCTTACCTCTTACAAACTTTTTTCCGGCGGAAGAGTATCACCAACAATACCTGGAAAAAAATCCGGGTGGCTACTGTCATATCAATCTGCGTTCGGCGCTGGAACCGATACGGTTCTGTCATTGCGTAGACGATCCGATCCCCCGGGAGAACATCCCCGGTCTTTATGTGGATTCCAAAAGCGGAACACCTCTTTTTTCCTCGCGTGACTTTGAACGCACCACAGAAGATCAACTTGTTTTCTGCGCGCCTATTGGATCAAGCAGCATTACAATTGCGCACGGCGATCCTATGCCGTGTCTCATCTGCACGAACAGCGGTGCGGAGATCGGGACCTATGGATCTGACTGCATGTATTATGTAAACAAATCGTCGCTTGCCTTTATTCCTCTCGATTCTATGGCAAAACGGGGTTACGGCGATTATCGTATTTAAAAATCTGGAAGGAGAACTACTATGGATTATCGCAATGAGTATGAGAAATGGCTACACAGCGGTATTTTAACCGCTGATGAGATGCAGGAATTGCAGGCCATCGCTAACGATGACAAAGAAATCAAATCCCGTTTCTTCGCTCCCCTGGAGTTCGGCACTGCCGGTCTGCGAGGTACCATGAAGATGGGTCTGCATCAGATGAATGTGTATGTGATTCGCTGGGCCACCCAGGGCTTTGCCAACGTGATTGCCGCCGAGGGTGAAGATGCCAAGAAGCGCGGCGTGGCCATCTGTATGGACTGCCGCAACCATTCCATGGAGTTTGCCTGTGCCGCCGCTGAGGTCTGCGCAGGTAACGGCATTCATGTCCGCATCTTTGAAAGCCTGCGTCCTACTCCCGAACTTTCCTTCGCCGTTCGCGAATATCACTGCCAGGCCGGTATCAATGTTACAGCCAGCCACAATCCCAAGGAGTACAATGGCTACAAAGTCTACTGGGCTGACGGCGCCCAGCTGCCTCCCCAGCATGCCGCCGCCATTGCCAAGGAACTGGAAGCTATTGATATCTTCACCGATATCCGCCGCATGGACTTTGATGCCGCTGTCAAAGCGGGTCTTGTGACTACAATTGGCGAGGAAACTGACCGCGCATTCATGAAGAACGTCATGGCTATGGTCAATGACCGTGAGAGTGTGGCCAAGGTTGCCGACACCTTCAAAGTGGTCTATACACCTTTCCACGGCTGCGGCTACAAGCTGGTGCCCGAAGCCCTGCGCAATCTGGGCATCAAACACCTCTATCCTGTACAAGAGCAGATGGTCATCGACGGCAACTTCCCCACCGTAGAGTCCCCCAACCCCGAAAACCCTGAGGGCTTCTATCTGGCCGAAGCTCTGGCCGATCAGGTTGGCTCTGACTTCTTGCTGGGTACTGATCCCGACAGCGATCGCGTAGGTATCATGGTACGCGGAAGTGATGGCAAATTCATTCCCGTCTCCGGCAACCAGACCGGCGTGCTGATGGCCGATTATCTGATCGGCGCTCTCAGGCGCAGCGGTAAAATGCCCGAGAATCCCGTATTTCTCAAGAGCCTCGTCACCACCGAGATGGCCCGCCGCGTCTGCGAAGCCAATGGTGTCACCTGCTACGATACCTTTACCGGCTTCAAGTTCATGGCAGAAAAGAAAAACGCTCTGGAGGCAGCCCACGAAGGCGAGGTCATCATGTCCTATGAGGAGAGCTATGGCTACATGCTGGGCAACTATGTTCGCGACAAGGATGCCGTTACCGCCTCTTTGATACTGACCGAGATGGCCGCATGGTATGCCACACAGGGTATGACCCTTTTCGATGCCCTGCATGCTCTGTACGAAAAGTACGGATGGTACGGCGAGAAGACCCACAACCTGGTGATGCCCGGTCTGGATGGATTGGAAAAGATGGCTATGTTGATGAAGGCTCTGCGCACCACACCTCCCACCGAGATCTCCGGTGTTCGCGTTACCGTTCAAAAGGATTATTCCGATGGTAGCGCCCTGGATACCACCACCGGCAAGGTGGATAAGATGGAGCTTTGCGGCAGCAATGTGCTGCGCTATGAGCTGGCCGACGGCACCTCCATCATCGTTCGCCCCAGCGGTACCGAGCCCAAGATCAAGGTCTACATCCTCACCAAGGGCACCGACGCCGCAGATCGCGACGCCAATATTGCCAAATACAGCCAGTGGGTCAAAACCCTGACATGATTCCCCCAAAATACATAAAAGCGCATCGCGATTATTTCGCGATGCGCTTTTTCATTATACTATGTTTTCTCAGCGCCAGCTCTCTCCCGGGAAGAACAGCGCCAGAGCACCCGGCCCCACATGGGAACCGGTCACCGGTTCATAGCACACATTCAAAATCTCTGCGGTGCAGCCGGCCTCCCGCAAAAGCGCCTGCAGATGGATGGCGTCCCGGGGGCAATCCGCATGGGCAATGCCCACCGGTTCGGAATCGCCGGTTCGTAGGCTTTTCCACTGGGCAGCAAGATGCTCTATGGCTTTCTTTTTGCCCCGCACCCTCTGCTGTAGAATAATTTTACCCTCGGCACTGCCCTGCAAAATCGGACGGATCTGCAGTATACTGCCAACGGCCGCTGTTCCGCGGCTTAAACGCCCACCACGGTAGAGATAAACGGGATCATCCACCATAAAAAGCTGCCTCATCCGACTGCGGAGCCCAGCAGCTTCCGTCAGAAGTGTATCCATATGGGCATCCTTTTGTGCCATGGCGGCGATCCGCAGAACAATCAGTCCCTCTCCGAGGGAAGCGCCGCGGGTATCAAAGGTACATATTCTGCGAGTGGGATACTGCTGCTTGAGTTCCTCCAGTGCCGTCGCGATACCGAAGCATGTACCACTGATTCCACTGGAAATGCCAAGATACAGTGCATCCTCCCCTTTTCGGAGGGACGCCTCCACCTGCTGCAGCGCATCCTGTGGATTTGCCATTGAGGTCATCACTGTGGCACCTTGCCGCATATTCTCATAGAAAACATGTCCCTGAAACGTTTCTTCCGGCAAGACACCGTGTTCCAGTGAATACTGCATGGGAAATACGCCAATGCCGTATCGTTGCAGCTGCTCTTCCGGAAGGTTGGCTGCGCTGTCTGTAAAAATGCGTACCATGCTTTTTCTCCTATTCTCGGTTCACCGGCCAATTCACCAGTGTGTCAAACATTTTGTGATACCCCGCCATGGTCATATGGATGCCATCAGCGGCCAGCAGTTCCCGAAAATTATGCTCGCAAAGAAGCTTCTCCCGCACAGGAATCAGAGGAACACCTTCTGCCAAAGCCAACCGGGTTACCGTGTCCGAATATAGCTCCTGATGACGATAGATCATCTGCTCTTCCACCAGCCACTGCATAATTGCGTCCCGCGAAAGTCCTTTCCGGCAGATGTGATCCAGATAGCGGCTGCCATCAATAGGGGGAAGTGTCATCATAACGGGCACTGCGCCTTTTTGGCGCAGCATCGCGATCATTTCACGGATAAGCTGTCCAAACTCCGGCAACGGCGTCCGCGGCTTATGTTCGCCCTCCGGGTTTTCCGCAATGGCACGCCAATCATAGTCACTGTCGTTTCCACCATAGGCCACCAGAGCAATACTGCCTTCCATATTCTGCTGCATATCACGCTCTAACAGTTTTTTACCTTTTAATACCGTCGCTCCCATCATCGCGCGGTTTACCACGCTTTGGCCGATTTCAGGATACCACTGTAGCACATCGGGAAAACGGAAGTAGTAGCGCCCGTCTTCACCCAATACAGTTGCCTTTAAGAGAGAATCTCCGTAGATATAAACCCGTTTCATCTTGCTCCCCCCTTTCTTTTTCTAATATAGCATATTATATATAGTAGGTCAACGTTTTCTTTTTCTATTTTCATATTGTTCTTTTTGGAGCGGTCTGCTATAATTGAGAAAAACAAATTCAGAGGTGCCATATGCAATTTGATCAGGAGCTTGTTTCCCACAAGCTGAAACGATGGGATACGTATATTCACAATTATCATCTGCCCGAATGGGAGTCTATTCCGGATTTCGGTCTCTACATGGATCAGGTCATTGCACTGACCGAGCAGTATCTGGACTTTATCCCCACCGATAAGGAGCGATTTGTCACCCCCTCCACCGTTAACAATTATGTTCGCTTAAAGGTGATGCCGGCACCCTGTGGCCGCAAGTACTACCGCATCCATATTGCCTATCTTCTGATGATCCTCACGCTGAAGCAGAGTCTCTCCATCAGTGATATCCAGCGGGTAATTCCCAACAATCTTTCTGCCCAGTATCTGAAAACCATTTACGCCTGCTATTCCAAGGTGTTTCACAACCTGTCCCTGTTTTTCATTCAGCAGGTGCGATCCGGGGATCATTCCATTCCGAACATCTCCGAGAGTCTCCCTGCAACAGAGCTTCTTGTAGTAGAAAGTGCCCTGATTGCAGGATTTTCCCGAATACTGGCGGAAAAGCTGATTCGTCTGGATTCCGCTGATAGTGCCGCGGTGCTGGCCGCCGAGAAAAAGGTGGACTGAGTTATGGCCGAGAAAAAATGTAAGCTTCTCTATCTTCTGGATTATCTCACAAGAGAGACGGATGAAGACCATGTCGCCACTATGGGCGATCTTCTGAGCTATCTGGATCGCTGCGGCATCTCTGCCGAGCGAAAGAGCGTGTATGATGATCTACACCTTTTGCAGAACTATGGCCTGGATATTCAGACGACCCGTGGGAAGAGCTTCGGTTATTTTCTGGGTGCGCGTGATTTCCAGCTACCGGAATTAAAAATCCTCATGGACACGGTGCAGGCGTCTCCTTTTCTATCACAGAAAAAGAGTGTGGAGTTATTGGAGAAGCTGGAGCAACTCACCAGCCGTCCCACGGCGCAAAAACTGCGGAGGCAGGTATATGTCATGAATCGCCTGCGTACTCCTAATGAGACTCTGTACTATACCATCGACGGCATCAATTCCGCCATCAACGAAAATCGAAAGGTCTCCTTTCGGTACTTTGATTGGACGGTAAACGGTGAAAAAGCCTATCGCAAAAACGGCACTCTCTATACCGCCGATCCCGTAGCGCTGTGCGTGGATAAGTATTATTATCTGATTGCCTACGATGCAGAAAAAAAAGACTACCGTCATTATCGCGTAGACCGCATGGATAATCTCACGGTCACGGAGAGTATGCGCTCTCCTCTGCCCGAGCATTTCGATTTGGGTGAATATGTGAAGACTGTTTTCAGCATGTTTAACGGCAAACCCATGCTGGTGACCATGGAGTTTGAAAACACCCTGCTCAACGCCGTGATCGACCGATTCGGAACCGATGCCCACATGCGTGATCTGGGCAATGGGCATTTTGAACTTTCCGCCATGGTGGAAGTGGGCCCCACCTTCTACGGCTGGCTTTTCCAGTTTGGGAACAAGGCAAAGCTGGTAGCGCCACAGGAGGTTTGCAAGGATTATAAGCACCACCTGCGGGAAACCATGGAACAATACTAAAAATAAAGGAACGGCCCTTCGGGCCGTTCCTTTATTGCTTTTTTCTATCTCAAATCCTCAAATGCGATTATGCAAACAGGTAGCCGTACTTGTCGCGCAGAGTCACGATCAGCACTTCCAGATCCTCGGGCAGACCGTTGTCGGGATCGCTCAGATCATAATCCTTGGGATCGCCGAAGGTACGCACCTTGATCTTATCGCCGCCCAGGAACAGGACGCCGGCGTTGGTGGAATCCATCATGTCCTCCTCGGTCTGGAACAGGGTGAACTTATCGTGGCAGGGCTCGGAGGCATAGGGGCAGAACTGGGTGCAGTTGCCGCACTCGTTGCACATCTTGTCCACATGGACGATCTGATGGCTGCCGTCTTCCAGCTCGATGGCCACATTGGCGCGGTTGGGGCAGGAGTCCACGCAGTTTTCGCAAACGGTGGAGCACTGCAGGCAACGGTCGCCCTCGTGGCAGGCGCAGCACTCGCTCATCTTGAGGGTGCCCTTCTTGGCCACGGCATCGGGAATGGTGACATAGGCTTCCAGAGGAATCTCATAGACATAGTCCTCACCGATGACTTCCTCGGCAAAGGCCATGGCATCGGCAATACCTTCCACCACGGTGGCGGGGCCACGGGTGGCATCACCGGCGGCATACACACCCTCGATGTTGGTCTTGAATGCGGGACGGCCCTTCTTGTCCACCTCAATGCCGTTGGCGGCCATAAGAGCATCGTCCACCTGCTCGCCGATAGCGGAGATCACCAGATCGCAGGGGATCTCGAAGAACTCGCCGCTGCCCACGGGGCTGCGACGGCCGGAGGCATCGGGAGCGCCCAGAACCATCTTCTCGCACTTCAAAACACCGTCAGCCTGCTTCACGGGAGCAGCCAGTTCTGCGAACTCCACGCCATCAGCCAGAGCCAGAGCCAGCTCATGCTCGTCAGCGGGCATGAACTTCTTGGTACGGCGATAGACGATGGTGGAATGGGTAGCGCCGCTGCGCTTGGCAAGGCGGGCAGCATCCATAGCGGTATTACCGGCACCGACAACCACCACATTGCCCTTGACGGCAATGTTACCGGCCTTGACGCCCTTCATCCACTGGATGGCGCCGGCCACATCACCCTCGATACCCAGCTGACCGGCCTTCCAGGCGCCGACAGCAAACAGGATGTGGGTGTAGCCCATCTTCTTCAGCTCATCCACAGAGGGAGCGGGAGCGCCGCACTTGACCTCGACGCCGAACTTCAGCATCATGTCAATATCCTTCTGGATGGTTTCATTGGCAATACGGAAAGAGGGGATCACGTGACGGGGCACGCCGCCTAAACATGCTTCACGCTCAAAAATGGTGACAGCGATACCGGAGCGAGCCAGGAAAGAGGCCGCGGCAATACCGGTGGGGCCACCGCCGATGATAGCGGCCTTCTTGCCGCCTACCTTCTCGGTGGGACGGATGGAAGCCATCAGGGCATTGTAGCCGTTCTTGGCAGCCACCAGCTTGGCGTCACGGATGCGGACGGACTCGTCATAGAAGTTGCGGGAGCACTTGTTCTGGCAGCGATGTGCGCAGATGGTGCCGGTGAGGAAAGGCAGGGGGTTGCGCTCGCAGATCAGCTTCAGAGCGGGACCGTACAGGCCCTTGCGCACCAGCTCCATGTACTCGGGGATATCCTGCTCAATGGGGCAGCCACCCTGGCAGGGAGCGGTGAAGCAGTCGATCCAGGGAACGTTCTTCTCGCTCTTGCGGGAAGGCAGGGGCTTGATGGGCTTGACATGGTGATAGTCGGTATGAGAAGCGGAGGACATCTCGCAGATGGCCTCGGTATTGGTGCCGCTAAATGCCTTATAGGTCATGGGCTCCACCTTCTCCACCATCTGCAGCAGACGGTTGTATCCGCCGGGCTTCAGAATCGTGGTGGCCACGGTGATGGGCCAGATACCGGCATTAAACAGCTTATCGCAGTTGAAGAACTCTGCGCCGCCGGCGAAGGAAATGCGCATCTTGCCCTGGAACTGGCGGGAAATACGATGGCACATCTCGATGGTCAGGGGGAACAAGGATCGGCCGGACATATACATCTCGTTGTTGGGCAGCTCGCCGCGGGTGGTATCCACAGGGAAGGTGTTAGACAGCTTCAGACCGAACTCCAGGCCGTTCTTGTCTGCCAGAGCTTGCAGACGCTCGAACATGGGAACAGCATCGACCCACTGCAGATCCTCGTTGAAGTGATGCTCATCGAACACGATGTAGTCATAACCCATGGAATCCAGCGTCTTGCGGGCAGTCTCATAACCCAGGATGGTGGGGTTGCACTTGACGAAGGTGTGCAGGTGCTTCTCAGAGATCAGGTAGGACGCGATACGCTCGATCTCATCGGGAGGGCAGCCGTGCAACGTGGAAACGGTGACGGAGCCGGACACGCGGGAGGAGATGTTGTCGATAAACTCTGCCTCGGTGGGGAACAGTTCCTTCAGAACGGCCTTGCACTCGCCGAAGATCTCGGTCTTGTTGGCGTCCATCATGCCCTCGAGATAGGTGTTGACCTTCTCGCCCTTGATGCCTTCCAGATCATAACCCACGGACATGTTGAACACGAAGCCGTTGGGATCGCCCAGGCCGTAGACCTTGGAGATGACCTTCAGTGCACACCAGGCCTTGATGTACTCGTTCATGGCCTGAGGAACGGTCAGCTCAGTGGACCACTCCTGGTTGTAGCCTTCATCGGCGGCCAGAATGCAGGGACGGGGCACGCAGTTGGCCAGTTCCTGACCGTCCATCTTCTGCACGGTCTTCACTTCAAAGAAGCGAGCGCCGGCGAAGTAAGCGGCGATGATGTTCTGAGCCAGCTGGCTGTTGGGACCGGCAGCGGGACCGAAGGGGGTCTCGATACGCTCGCCGAAGATGGGCAGGCTCTTGCCGGAAGCCTTGTAAGCCTTGTGAACGCCGAAGATCTCACCGGACATGGCGTACTCGGTGGTGATCCAGTTCATCAGAGACTTAAAGGGAATGGGATACATTTTTTCAGACATAGTGTTTCTCCTTTCGGATGTGTTGGTTATGAATAGTATTCGTCTTCCGCCCATTTGGCGGGGTTTTCGTCGATGTATTGCCGGATGCGGAGATAGTCCTCCTGATTGCGGATAATGTGGTCATAATAGGAGCGCTGCCAGAGGGAAAAGCCTGCCTTCTTATTTGTAAAGCGTTTCCATGTAGAGATAAACGCCGGCAGGCGCGCATTTGTAGGGGGCGGCGTCCTCGACGCCCCGCTTTCTCCGTGAACGGACAATATGAAATGCACATGATTCGGCATAATGACATATTGTTCAATCGAGATATTTTCATAAAATGCGGCCAGCTCCAACAGGGTTTGCTGAGCAAGCATTCCGTATTCGGATAATCGAATACACGGGGCGTCGAGGACGCCGCCCCCTACGATGCTTCCCAACACATTTCTTCTCCCTGCTGTGCATACGGTTACGAAATATGCACCGTTTGCGCTGTAATCGTACTGCGGCAGGCGGTTTTCCTTCCGCTTTGGCAATTCGTCCACTTACATCAATACACTCTGTTGTTCAGGCTGCCCCACAGCTTCTTGGCGGCTTCCAGAATGTGTGCATTTTCGGCTTCCTCATCGATGCCCACCAGCACGCGATCCTGCATCAGGACCTTACCGGCAGCGATGGTGGTCTGGCACTGACGACCGGTCATGCCGAAGATCATGTGGCCGTCGATGTTCTCGTCGGAGAAGGGAGTAAACGGCTTATAATCCATGACGATAATATCGGCGGCGGCGCCGGCCTTCAGGACACCCAGCTGATCGGGGAAGTACTTGGCACCGATCTTGGCATTGTTCTTGAACAGCATATCGGTAACCTCGCACCAACCCACGTTGGGCAGGCAGTTCTGGCTGCGCTGAGAGCAAAGAGCCACCTTGATGGACTCCAGCATATCGTTGGTATAGGCATCGGTGCCCATGCCCAGCAGGATGCCACGCTTATAAAGCTGCAGCACGGGGCAGATGCCGATGGCGTTGCCCATGTTGGACTCGGGGTTATTCACCACCATGGTGCCGGTTTCCTTGATGATCTCCATCTCGGCGGTGTTCACATGGATGCAGTGACCCAGAATGGTCTTTTCGCCCAGGATACCGTGATCCTGCAGACGCTGCACAGGACGGCGGCCGTAGTTCTGGAGAGAGTCGTATACATCGTTCATGCCCTCGGACACGTGGATGTGGTAACCGGTGCGGCCGTTGTTGGCCTCTACCATGCGGTCAAAGGTCTTGTCGGAAATGGTGAAGAGGGCATGTCCGCCGAACATGGCAGCCAGCATGGGGTCGTTGCGCTTTTCGCACTCGGTGATGAAGTCGGCGTTCTCGCGGATAGCCTGCAGGCACTTCTCCTCGCCGTCACGGTCAGAGACCTCATAGCACAGGCAGGAGCGCAGGCCCAGACGCTTGGACTCCTCGGCGATGGTGTGCAGAGTGCCGGGGATCTCGCCATAGGAAGCGTGATGGTCAAACACGGTGGTGACACCCTGCTTGATGGAGTCGATGTACAGAGCGGTGGCAGAGGCCTTTGTGCCGTCCATCATCAGCTTGCGGTCGATGGCCCACCAGGTACCGTCCAGCACCTCAAAGAAGTTGGTGGGATTGTTGCCCACGATGGATAGTCCGCGTGCCAGAGCGGAATAAATGTGGGTGTGTGCGTTGATGAGAGCGGGCATGATCACGCCGCCCTTGGCGTCGATGATCTCAGCGTTTACATACTTTGAACGCAGAGCGGCCTCTTCGCCAACTTCAACGATCTTCGTGCCCTCAAAGGCCACAGCACCGTGCTCATAATAGCCCTTACCCTCGCTGTCGCGGGTAATCAGGCGACCATTGGTGACAAGTTTCATGGTATGTCCTCCTGTAAAAAAGTTTTTTCCAATACACTACCTCTCGGTAAAAGAAAAATGTACCGAACAAAACGTTCGATACACTCAAGCCATAGCCGAGTGATAGTTGCAGCCCGTGCGCGAAGCACTTCCTTACAGCTACCAATCTTGGATTTTCACCTACATTATAATGTTCCCACAACAGAATTGCAACAAAAAGCTGCAGGCAAGACTTTGGTTATTTTGCAGAAAATTGGTCGCGTGATTTGTTAAATATTACAATGGGAAAGGGCGGACAATCCGTCCGCCCTTTCTATATTATCTACATTTCTTGGCCTTGCTGCGGAAGACGTACTTGCCGTCCATGCCGCCTAAGACCTTGCCATTGTCCACGGCCAGATTGCCACGGAGCCAGACCTGTGCAATACCGCCTGAGATCTTCATGCCCTCGTAGGGGTTATAGTCGCACTCACCCACCATCTCTGCGGCGTGGATGGTATGATCAGCCGCCCCGGAGGGATCATATACCACGATATCCGCATCGGCACCCTTGGCGATCACACCCTTACGGGGATACATGCCATAGAGCTTGGCGGGGTTTTCGGAAAGAACACGCACCATGTCGGAAACGGTGATCTTTTTCGCGGCTACGCCGTAGGTATATACCAGCTCACCGCGGGTCTCCACACCGGGAATGCCACCGGGGATGGTATTAAAGGCCTCTTTGCCCGCCAGCTTCTGCTCGGTGGTGAAGCTGCAATGGTCGGTGGACACGGTCTGCACGGTTTTGTCATGGATGCCCTTCCAAAGTGCCTTTTGATCGGCCTTCTTGCGGATAGGAGGAGAGCACACATACTTGGCTGCTTCCAGCCACTGATCTTGATAATACACGCTGTCATCCAGCACCAGATACTGAGGACAGGTCTCCACATAGACAGTCTGGCCGCGTTTGCGGGCAGCCTTGACTTCCTCCAGCGCGGCGATGTTGGTGGTATGTACGGTCACCACCGGGATGTCCACTGCCTGGGCAATACGCAGAAGACGTGCAACGGCTTCTGCCTCCAAAAAGTCAGGACGGGTCTCGGGATGGCAGGAAACTTTCTTCTGCTCCCCCGCTTCCTTCTTCTGCGCGATCAGCGCATCAATGACGCCGGCGTTCTCACAGTGTACGCCGCAGATGCCGCCTTTTTCCTTCAGCTTACGCAGAGCACGATACATGGCCTCATCGCCGATCATCATGGCGGGATAGGTCATGTACATTTTGAAGGAGCTGATGCCCTGGTCATACATGGCATCAATCTCTTTCTCGATATTCTCATTCCAGTCGTCAATGGTCATGTGGAAGCCGTAGTCGCAATAGGTCTTGCCATCGGCCTTCTTGTGCCACAGATCCAGACCGTACTGCAGGGTCTCGCCCTTGTTGGGACAGGCAAAGTCAATGACACAGGTGGTACCGCCCCGGATAGCCGCACGGCTGCCGGAGGTGAAATCGTCCACCGTGGTGGTGTTGCACACATCCAGATCAAAGTGGGTATGGGCATCGATAAAACCGGGCATCAGAAGCTTGCCCGTACAGTCAACCACTTGTGCATCCTCGGCTTTGATATAATGAGCGACTTTCAGAATCTTTTCGCCGGACACCAGTACGTCAGCCTTTTTCCTGCCGCTGCCGGATATAACCGTTCCGTTTTGAAATAAAACTTTCATTGTGATTCCCCCTATATCTGTTCAACGCTTTCTTTGCCGGTAATCTCCACCGGCAGTATTTTAACAATTTTCATTCTTTGCATGCAGCCTGTACGGGCCATGCGCTGCTCCAGGCCATCTAAAGAAACCGGATCCAAGGCAGCAGTTAAAAGACGAATGGCGTGGAGAATCTCGCCTTCATCCTCCACCAATGCCGCGGTACCTTTGACCACCGCGCTGCGGAAGTCCGTGGTAAGATGATGTGGCACCAATGCTGCATAGCCCACAGCCACAAGGCAGACATCAGGATGAGCGGTAATGGCATCCAGCTTCTCTCCTGCTGAGGCGCAATGGAAATAGATGACGCCATTTTTTTCATCTGCCACATGATTTACAGGCACAGCGTAAGGCTTTCCGTCTTCTTTGACCATTGAAATCACGGAATGGGTCGCTTCCTTCAGCGCCTGCCACGCAAATGCAGTGTCCCGCTGCTTCTCTTTTCTACGCATAGTCATCCCCCTTTTGACTCTATTGTAGCGCTCTTTGCCCTGTTTGGCAATAAAAAACGGTGACCTTTTCGGTCACCGTTTTTTGATTTTTTTATTTCAGTCTTCGTAGGCAACAGCCTTGTCGAAGAGAGCTTCCACATCGGCATCGGGCTTCTTGGAGCACTTGGACACCACGATGCAGGTGATCAGGCTGGCGATGAAGCCGGGGATGATCTCGTAGATGCCGGTAGCACTGAGGAAACCAAGCCACAGACCATCCACCACAGCGCCTACAACAATGCCGCTTACCGCACCGGAGAAGGTAAAGCGCTTCCAGAACAAAGAGCACAGAATAGCAGGGCCAAAAGCGGCACCGAACATGCCCCAGGCATTGGACACCAGATTCATGATGGAACCGGCGTTGGGGTTGGAGGCAATCAGCAGAGCAACGATAGAGATGACCAGAACCACAATACGGCCGATCCACAGCATCTCCTTGTTGGAAGCCTTGTTCTTGCGGATGATGGGCTTATATACATCGCTGGCAAAGGCAGAAGCGGAAGCCAGCAGCTGAGAGTCGGCAGTGGACATGGAAGCGGCCAGGATGGCACTCAGCAGAATACCGGAGATCACGGCCGGGAACATCATGCGAACCATCTGGATAAACACGGTGGAGCTATCGGAGATCTCACCCAGCAGCACATGGCCGATGCAGCCGGCAGCCACGGAGAAAATCACGATCAGCACGTTCCAGGTGATACCGATCTTGGCGGACTTGCGCAGGGACTTCTGGGACTCCAGGGACATATAACGGACGATGATATGGGGCATGCCGAAGTAACCGAGGCCCCAGCCAAGGCCGGAAACGATATCCTTCCAGTTGGAAAAGAGATTCCAGTATCCCTCGGGCATTTCACCGAAGCTCATAGCAGCACCGCCGCCGTTGATGATAGCCAGTGCGAAGATGGGGGCGATCAGCAGAGCTGCCAGCATCAGCATGCCCTGGAAGAAGTCCGTCCAGCAAACGGCGTTGAAGCCGCCCAGGAAGGTGTAGCAGACAATGATACCGGCGGCCAGATACATGGCCGTGGTGGCATCCATACCCAGCACGGTATTGAACAGGGTACCGCAGGCCTTCATAGAGGAAGCGGCATAGATGGTGTAGGCCACCAGGAAGATCACTGCGCAGATGACCTGCAGAGCCTTGGACTTACTGAGGAAGCGGTTGGTCAGATACTGGGGCACGGTGATGGAGTCATTGGCCACGATGGTGAAGCGGCGCAGACGGGGAGCTTCCACCAGCCAGCTGATGGCGTAACCGATCGCCAGACCGATGGCGATCCAGGCCTGGCCCACACCGGCTGCATAGATGCTGGCGGGCAGACCCATCAGCACCCAGGCGCTCATGTCAGAAGCACCTGCACTCAGTGCAGACACCCAGGGACCCATCTTACGGCCGCCCAGGAAATAATCCTTGTCGCCGCCATTGCGGGAGCGCAGGAAAAAGTAAAAGCCGATACCCAGCATAAACAGCAGGTAAATGACAAATACGATGTTTTCAGCATTAAACATGACTCAGTTCTCCTATTTCTCAGGCAAACAGCCTTTTTCAACTGTGGGCGATTATAGCACACGAATCACAAGACCGCAACACAGAACGGTGTATGGAATATATTCCGTACACCGTTCTTGTATAATTCCACCATTTATTGATATAACAGCATTTTTATACTGTACTGATTTATGAAATCAACTCTGCTCAAAAAATAAAATTTAATCTTTTTTGCGGAAACCGTCCAAAAACAGGGGCAAAAGCCGTCCGCCATGCTGTGCCAGAGCGTATTCACCGCCGGAGAGACACCAATCGTACATCAGTGCCCGCTCGAACATGGCGTAGGCATTGACAATCTCGTTTACGGTCATATCCTGGCGCAGTTCCCCCCTTTCCAACCCCTGGCGGACGATCTGCTGGAGAAGCTTGAAATAGGTGCGGCTTCTGTCCAGAAGATGTTTTTCACCGCGGGTGATCAGCTGAGTGGAGAACAGCCGCGCCAGCAGCTCAATCGAGACGCTGTTATCAATCATGGCAAACAGCTCATGGTTGATAAAAATCAGCAGATCCACTGCATTTTGCGAGAAATCCAATGTAGGGCGAAGCTGCTCATACTTCTCGTCAAATATCATGGCAAGGGAACCCAGCAAGGCATCCTTTCCCTCAAAGTAATGATAGAAAGAGCCCTTGGAGGTGCCGGATTCGAAGATGATATCCTCCACGGTGGTATTGTCATAGCCCTGCTCATAGAACAGCTTCCATGCCGCAGAAACAATGCGGCCCTTGGTATTTCGTCCTGCTTTACGCGGCACGTTTGCCACCTCCTTTTCCATTCAGCTTTCCCAAAATGCGCCGGATCGGGTTTGCAATCAGTTCCCGCTCACTGCGGTTCATTCCGAAAAGCCACATACTGAGGCCATATACTGCCACAATGGCACACCCCGGCAGAACCAAATCGAAATAGCCGGCGGGGCGTACACAGACAGCCAACAGCACAGCCACTGCCGTGGGAATGATCGATGCCGGAAACAGATGCCCGATATGGCGCCAGAATCCCCGGATATTCAGGCCGATATGCTTGCCGTAGTACCAGTTCATCAAAAGGCCGTTGCCCACAAAGGTGGCCAGCGCCGTACCCACAGCCGCGCCAAGTCCCTGCCAATGAATGCACAGTGGAATGGACACCACGGCGTTGGCAAGCGCCACGCCCAAATAAACAAGTGAGCGGAATTTGTGCATATTCTTGGCGCGCTGGATCTCGATACCCACCGTTTGAATGTTTGTCCACAGGGTGGCAAAAAATAAAAGCAGCGCCGTCCAGTAGTCTACGGAGAATTCCTCACCGCCGCCCCACAGCACCACAAAGGTCTTTCCCACTGCCACAAAGCCCAGAAAGATGCCATACAGTAGGATATACTGCAAGCGCCCCACCTTGGTGAAAAGAGCATTCAATTCTTTGCGAGGTGCATTCGATGCCACCAATCGGTGGACACGAGGCGTCATCACATTGGAAATGGCATTGCCGAAGGCCAGATAAAAGGTGTTGAGCTGCGCGGCGATCACATAGATGGTCACTGCATGGGAGCCGTGGAACCATGTCAAAAGTACGCGGTCGATGGACCAGTTGAAGTTCTCCACCACGATGCCCAGGAATACATACAGCGTAAATCCGAACATTTCCTTCAGCAACGCAAAATCATAGTGCCGGAAGCTGAAGCGCATCTTAAGCTTTGCCAGGCAATAGTAAATATTGATCACACCGCTGACTACGGTAAAAATCAGTGAAACCACCGTCAACGCCACACTGCGATAGCCGATGATCAGCAGAGGAATCATGATGAGCGGATTGAGCACCTGCTTGCCCATGGCCACGATGCGCTGGAAAAGGAACTTTTCATTGACCGTTACATGGCTCTCAAAGACGCTGATGGGCAGAGTCAATGCGGCGCTCACCGTTAGGATTCGCAAAAGGCGCTCTGCCAAAACGATTTCATCGGCGGTCAGTTTGGTGCCGAAAATCACATCGCAGTAGGAAAGGCCGAAGCCAACGGCCAGCAAAGCCGCGCCCAACAGCAGATAGGTGATCAGGAACATGCCGTTAAGCTTGGCCATGCCCTCTTTATTGTCCTCCACCTTGTACCGGGAGTAGTACCGCACATAGGCACTGCCCAGACCGAAGCTCATCAGGTTCAGGTAAGAAATGATGGGCAGAACCGCCTGATAGACACCGTATTCACTGGTGCCCAGACGCTGCAGCATGATGGGCGTATAGACCAGTGAGATCAGGGTGGAAAGACCCATAGACACATAAGAGAGCATGGCCCCGGCACGGATCTGATTGGTTTTCACAGGCACTACCCCCTTTCGGCATAATATCCGATGATATCATAATGATGTATTATACCCCCAAATGGAGGCAAAGTAAAGAAAAAGCAGACTGCGTTCTGGAATTCATTCAGAACGCAGTCTTGATATTACAATTCGATTATGGTCGGCTCATGGCCGGTGGCAGGCAAAAACTTATGCAGTACATCTGCGGTTTTCAAACGCAGAGTTGAGGTATTGCGGCATGGATGACAGCCAAAGTACTCTGCTTCGGCCACACTCCGATCCAGCACCAGTGTCACACGGTTCTCCTTGTCGTTCATAAGACCGAGAACAGACGCACTGCCCGGCGCAACGCCCAAAAGCTCCATCAGGTCTTCTTCTCCGGCAAAGCTCAGGCGGGAAGATCCGATGATCTTGCTGAAATCCTTGGTGGAAAAGGGCTTGTCCGGCTCCGTGCAATAGAGATAAAAGGTGCTTTTATTCCGGGGAGTCAGCAGCAGGTTCTTACAAACCGATACCCCCAGTTTTTCAGAGATGGCCGCGCACTGCTCCATGGTGAAAGCGGCATCGTGATCTACACGGTCAAAAGAAATGTCCAACTGCTGCAGACATTCATATACTTTCTGCTCAACGGGCTCACGCTGCTTGTCAGGTGCGCCGCGGTACACTTGGGAAATCATGTTGACGCCTCTTCTTCCAGCAATTTTTCACCGGCCCTGAAAATATCGCCGGCACCCACGGTGAGGATCAAATCACCGGGCTGAGCCAGTTTCTCCAGTTGGTCTTTCACCTCGCCCAAAGTGGCGCAGTAGATACTGCCGGGGATCTTTTCGCACAAATCCCGGGAGGAAATACCAAGGTCATTCTTTTCACGGGCGGCATAGATCTCCGCCACAATGGAGATGTCCGGCTTTTTCAGTTGCTCTACGAACTGATCAAACAGGGCATGGGTGCGGGTATAAGTGTGAGGCTGGAAGGCGCAGAGAATGCGCTTATGAGGCACAGCCGAGGCCATGGTCAAAAGAGCGTTTAACTCATCGGGATGATGGGCATAGTCATCATATACCTCTGCACCGCGGAACGTGCCCTTATGCTCAAAGCGACGACCTGCTCCGTGGAAAGACGCAAGACCCTCCTCGACGGCACGGCCGGGAATTCCCAGGAGATACGCACCGGCAGAAGCCGCCAGAGCATTGGAGATATTGTGCTTGCCGGGAACAGGCAATGCTACATGGGCATACTTCTCGCCGCGGATCACCACATCAAATTCCGGCAAACCGTCAAAGAAAGCCACATTATCGGCATGGCAGTCACAACCGCTGTCCTTTACGCTGAACCACATAACAGGGCGGCAATACCCCTGCATAGCATCACGGCAACCGGCATCATCGGCATTTGCTACCACAAAGCCCCGATCCGGCACCAGTTCTGCAAATTGGCGGAAGCTGCGCTCAATATCATTGAGATCCTTGAAAAAATCCAAATGGTCGGCGCAGACATTCAAAAGTACCGCTACGGTGGGGAAAAAATTCAGGAAGGAGTTGCAATACTCGCAGCTCTCTAAAATGATGGTATCGCCCTTACCCACACGATAGCCCTTGCCAAGAAGCGGCAGTGTGCCGCCGATCATAACGGTAGGATCCGTTTGCGCAGCCATAAAGACATGGGTCGCCATGGAGGTGGTTGTGGTTTTCCCGTGAGTGCCGGAGATGCACAGGGCATTGCGATAGGCCTGCATAATAGCGCCCAATGCCTGAGCCCGCTCATAGACAGGGATTCCCCGTGCAATAGCACCGGCGATCTCGGGGTTACCGTCATGGATGGCGGCAGTGCGGATCACCAGATCACATTTACCCAGATTCTCCGCGCTGTGGCCCACGGTCACCGGGATGCCCACGCTGCGCAGATGCGCTACAGCATCGCTTTCGGACATATCACTGCCCTGTACATGGAGACCCATGCCCTGAAGCATTTCCGCCAATGCGCACATGGAAACACCGCCGATGCCGGCCAGGTGAGCCGTCACACCGGGGTGAAAATAGGTTTTAATATCTTCTGCGGGATGCATCATCATCAAAATCCTCCTGCATACACCGATTGCATTTTACGATTTAAAGATTATAATACAGATAGCACAAAAGTGCAATGGACGATTTTGCCGAAAGGAGGTGCATCCCATGGTAATTCCCGGAAATATTTACGCGTTCCTGCAGAGGATGGAAGCCGCCGGATACGAAGCCTATCTTGTTGGCGGCTGTGTGCGGGATATGCTGATGGGCAAAATGCCTCACGACTGGGACATCACCACCTCCGCCCATCCCGAACAGGTGCTTCGGCTTTTCGACGGTTACGCTGTTCCCACCGGACTGCAGCACGGAACGGTCACCGTTCTGTGGCAGGATTTCTCTTTGGAGGTTACAACATTCCGCACAGAGACCACCTATCAGGACCACCGCCACCCGGATGCTGTGGCCTTTGCTGATACGTTGGAAGAGGATCTCTCCCGCCGCGACTTTACCGTCAACGCCATGGCCATGGACTGCTGCGGTCATCTGATCGATCTTTACGGGGGACAATCCGACCTGTGCGCCGGTCTTCTCCGTTGCGTGGGGGATCCCGACAAGCGCTTTTCAGAGGATGCCCTGCGGATCATGCGCTGCCTTCGCTTCGCTGCCACACTTGGTTTTTCTGTTGCCCCTGCTACCGAAAGCGCCATGCATACCCGCAAAGAGGACTTATCCTTTGTCTCCGCCGAGCGTCTGCGCGATGAGTTATGTAAACTTATATGTGGAAAGCATGTGGGCAGAATTCTTCTGGACAACTGGGATATACTGGGTGTCATGATTCCGGAGATCCTGCCCTGTGTCGGCTTTGATCAGCAAAACCATCACCACATCTATGACGTCTGGGAACATATTGCACGAAGTGTAGATGCCGTCCCTCCCACGCCCGTTTTGCGGTTTTGTATGCTGTTTCACGATATCGGCAAACCCGCCTGTTTTACTGCAGATGAGCAGGGTGTGGGGCACTTTTACGGCCATGCCGCCAAAAGCGCCGAAATGGCCGAAAACATCTGCCGGCGACTCTGCTTTGACAATGAAACCGCCCACAAAATTGTTACCTTGGTGCGCTGGCATGATCGAGAGGTGTTATGCACTCCCAGCGCCGTGAAAAGAGCACTCAATCGGTTGGGAGCGGAGAATTTCAGGAATCTGGCTGAGATCAAGCGATCGGACAATCTGGCGCAGAATCCCGCCTATCGCGGACGGCTGCAGGAAATCGATGCGGTCATGGCACTTACTGAGCAGATTCTCTCCGAAAGGGCCTGCTTCTCGCTGAAGCAGCTGGCCGTCAACGGCAACGACCTGATGGCGCTGGGTCTGCAAGGCAGAGATGTCGGAAAGATGCTCAACGCTCTGCTGGAAAAAGTTCTGGACGAGGAACTCCCCAACGAAGAAAAAGCCCTTTTGCATTGGGTACAGACCCAAAACGGATAAAACAGTACCGCAGGAATGCCTACGGTACTGTTTTTATGTTAACTATTACGTCCAAAGACTGCACAGGAGGTCGGTATAACCGCTGGGATCGTTGATGGGCATACCCGCAATCATCATGGCCTGATTAAAGAACACCTCGGCGTACTTCTTAGCCTTTTCGGGATCCATGATGCGAGCGGATTCAAAGGTCCGGAATGCCGGATGATCCACGTTGATCTCCAGCACGCGCTTGGCTTTCATCCCCAGATCCGGCTGTACGGCATTGAAATACTTTTCCATCTCGAAGGTCAGGCCCTCACCGCTGGAAAGGCACACCGGATGGGTCTTTAACTTGGTGGATGCCTTCACGGTATCCACTCTGTCGCCCAGCGCCTCTTTGATGAAGTCGAAAGATTCCTTATGAGCGTCCGTCTCGTCCTTCTTCTGGTCGTCGCCCAGTTCCAGATCACCGTCCACAGCACTGCGGAACTTCTTACCGCCGTACTCCCGGAACATATCCGGCAAAAACTCGTCGGCACTGTCGGTGAAATAGAGAATCTCGAAGTTGTGTTCCTTCAACAGCTCCGTCTGGGGCAGATTGTCGATGGCATCCACATTTTCACCGGCAGCAAAGTAGATGTACTTCTGATCCTGGGGCATGCGGTCCACATATTCTTTCAGCGTGACCAGCTTCTTTTCACGGCTGGAGTAGAACAAAAGCAGATCCTGCAGCTGCTCCTTGTTGGCACCGTAGTTATCCAGTGCGCTGACCTTCATACGGCGGCCGAACTGCTTGTAGAAGGTCTCGTACTTCTCCCGATCATCGGTGAGCAGTCTCGTCAGCTCCGCCTTGATCTTCTTCTCCAGATTGGAACGGATCACCTTCAGCTGGCGATCATGCTGCAGCAGTTCGCGGCTGATGTTCAGGCTCAGGTCGGGAGAGTCCACCACGCCGCGGACGAAATTGAAGTAATCAGGCAGAAGATCGGCGCACTTATCCATAATCATCACACCGGCGCTGTATAACTGCAGACCCGGTTCAAAGTCCTCGGTATAGTAGAGTCCGTTGGCTTGAGAGGGGATAAACAGCAGTGCCTTATAGGTTACGGCACCCTCTACGGAGGCGGTCACCACGCTCAGCGGTGCGGCAGGATCGGCAAAGCGCTGCTGATAAAACTCATTGTACTCCTGCTCCGTGACATCGGCCTTCTTCCGCTGCCACAGGGGTACCATGGAGTTGATGGTCTCCCACTCGTAGACCTGCTCATATTCCGGCTTGTCTTCAGGCGTGCCCTCTTTCTTCTTGGAGTGGGGCATCTGCATGCGGATGGGGAAGCGGATATAGTCGGAGTATTTCTTCACCAGATCGTACAGGGTATATTCCTGCAGATACCGGCTGAACTCACCCTTTTCCTCGCCGTCTTCTTTGATGTGCATGATAATATCGGTGCCAACGGACTCCTTTTCACAAGGCTCCACCGTATAGCCATCCACACCATCGGACTCCCAGCGATAGGCCTGATCGCAGCCGTACTTTTTTGTAATCACGGTGATGTGATCGGCTACCATAAAAGCGCTGTAGAAACCAACGCCGAATTGGCCGATCAGATCTGTATCCTCGGATTTGCCATCTTCCATCTCCTGACGGAACTTCAGGCTGCCGGAGCTGGCGATAATGCCCAGATTATTCTCCAGATCTGCCTCATCCATGCCAATACCGTTATCGCTGACGGTAAGCGTGCCATTTTCCCGATCCAGCGTCAGGGTGATCCGGAATTCATCCCTCTTCAGGCCGACTTTATCATCTGTCAAGCCCACATAGCACAGCTTGTCAATGGCATCGGACGCATTGGAAACGATCTCTCGGAGAAAGATTTCCTTGTGGGTGTAGATGGAGTTGATCATCAGATCAAGAAGACGTTTGGATTCTGCTTTGAATTGTTTTTTACGCATATGTATTGCCTCCTTATCCCTCGTGGGGAAAGGGAGATGCGTAGCACATCTCCCTTTGCGTATGAAATAATGCGCAGGGTCTCAGGGTTCTTTTTTCTTCCCTACAAAGTACCACACCGCAGAGATCACGGCGATGACAGCCGATACGCACATGACGATGCGCATGGCCGGACGAATTTTCTGGGCCGGCCTGCTCTGTAGCCCCTGTGCCGCCAGTTCAGCGCCCTTGGCTGCCAGCTGTGCACCTTTGGCTGCAATTTTTGCGCCACACTGTGCGCCGGTTTTCATCAGTAAAAGTGCAATCTCGCCGGACTTTGTCAGAATAAGTTTACTGGCTTGCAAAACTGTTTCTTTCATTATTACACCTCTTCCTGTCGATTCTACACCTTTCGTTCGGGGGTTCAAAACCTGTCACGCAATAAAACAGGCTCTTTTCACAGTCTTCCCACACAATCTCTTTTGCATGCTGAAAAGTTCTATTTCTTACCATCTACTTTATATTTTTTGTGCGGTTCTGTCAACCGAATTTGGGGAAAACAGGCTCGCAAGCTCACACATTTCTCAGAATGTTCATATTTACATAACACAGCGGGAGCTTTCTGTCAGAAAAACGATGGACCTCATATTTCCTCATCTGAGCGCATAAACTTGTCCGAGGTGAAGGTGTAATGGCATGGTACAAAAGAGGCCTTTCGGTTCTACTGGCGATCATAACGCTGCTGGGCAGTATTTATCTGATGAGAGATAACAGCTTCTCCACCCTATCCGACGCAATTGGTTCTACACTGATTCGACATGAATTACAAAATCTCATCAGCCCAAAAGGTATTACCCTTTCCGCGGCACTGGTGATCCGTCAATTCCCCGCCTTATTGCAGGCCATAGAGAATCCTTCTATTGAAAACGACAACAGCACCGGTGAAAAAGCGACTCCCGCTCCTTCCTCCAACGATCCGCTTTCGGAAGAAAAAACATATCAGGACAACGGCATTCCCTCTCAAACCGTAATTCCCTCCAATCCCGCCGGCTATACCGTGATCAATGGGGTATACATCAAAAATGCGTCTACAAAAGTTTTAGACGATAAAGAATTATCTGCTGAACATTTTGATGCCACACTGCAAAAAAAATCTCCACAGGTCCTCATTGTCCACACCCACGGCAGCGAGGCATATGCCATGCCGAAAGGGCAGAATTACGTTTCCACCGGCACATATCGCACTGCAGATACCTCCTACAATGTGGTTCGCGTCGGAGATGAAATCGCGTCCACGCTATCTGCCTACGGCATCAGCGTTGTCCATGATCGGACACTGTATGACGATCCTTTATATGACGGTTCCTATGAACGCAGTGCCGAGGGAATTGAGGAGTATCTGGAGAAATACCCCTCCATCACATATGTGCTGGACATCCACCGTGACGCCGTGCAGGACTCCTCCGGTCAGCAGTATAAACTCATTACAAAAGAAGACCCCCATTGCGCTCAAATCAGCTTTATCATGGGTTCCAATAATGACCACTGGCAGGAAAATCTGAAACTGGCCATTGCCACCTCAGCCGCCGTCGCAGAGCAATCCCCTACCGCCATGCGCCCCATTACCCTGCGCAACTCCAACTATAATCAACAGTTCACTTCCGGCTCTATGCTGGTGGAGATCGGAGCGGCCGGCAACTCTCTGGACGAAGCTCTTACCGCAGGACAGCTCTTTGCCCGGGGTTTTGCCGCAGCAGTCACAAAAAACGGCGAATGACCGCTGCTTACCGCAGCGGTCATTTTGTCAATCCCTGTTCTTTTTTGCCAGCTCCATCAGCTCGGGAAACTTGCTCATGATATAGCTGTAGCTCTCTTTTCGATGGGGCACCAGACAATCGGAGCAATCCTTTACCCCGTTTTCCAGATATTTAAAACTACCTCCGCAATGGCTTCCCAGAGTATACAGTGGGCAGTAGCAGAACAGGCAGTTGAAATCCTCCGGATTCTTTACCTTGTGACAGGGGAAGAATTCGCAGGCTTTATGCTGTGTAAAGGAGTAACAGCAGTCCTCCGGACGTTTATTCATCATACTCATAAGGCCTTCTCAGCTTCCTTCCTGGTGCATCGGGCAAGCGTGAATCTGCTTTTCATTGCCCCGCTGCAGCGCACGTTCCAGAATCATTTCCCCGGCAATGGAAACCGCGATCTCCGCCGGGGTCACAGCTAAAATCGCCGTGCCGATTGGTGCATGAACCCTATCGATCTGTTCCGGCGATATGCCGTCATTGCTCAGTTTTTCTCTGACAAATGCAGTTTTCTTCTTGGAACCGATCACACCGACATAGGCCGGATTTTTCGGCAGCACCTGCCGCTGCACTTCATAGTCGCCGTTGTGACCATTGGTCATTACCACAACGTAATCCTCTTCCGTAATGCTAATACTCTTGTCGATGGCCTGATAATCTCCCAGTAATACCACCTCGGCATCGGGAAAACGTTCTTTTCTTGCGAACTGAGGCCGGTCATCTATCACGGTGATCCGAAAACCCACCGTTTTGAGAAGCGGTACCAAAGCCATGGCAACATGGCCACCGCCGAATACCACGCATCGCTCCCCAATGGGAAGCGGCAGGCAGGTCATCTCATGGCCTTCTTCTCCGGCAACCAATTGCCGCTCCTGATCCAGCAATGCACAGCCTCCCGCTGCCCACAGCAGATATCCGCCCTGGCGTTCCTGTATCCGCCGAAGTGTATCGGCTGCAACCTCATGCCACTGCATATCGTCTGCCGCGATAAAGCAAAAATCCACCTCCACATCGCCGCCGCAAACCATTCCGATGTCGCCAGCGCCGTTGGGATGCATGGCAAAGTGTTCACGGCAGTTTTTACGCTCATCCAGCAAATCCTTAGAACGCTGCAAAGACAGCAGTTCTGCCGAACCACCGCCGATCGTACCGCACAGCAGGCCGTCGCCTCCCACCAGCATTTGCGCACCCGTTCCGCGTGGAGTGGAACCGCTACTGGCAATAATGGTACACAGCACGGTGTCTTTCCCTTTTTTCTGTTGATCAAGGAGCATTTCTAATATCTTTTGCATAAAGCCCCTCCTTTCCCCAAAAGCTGTTATCGCACAAATACTTACAGGTTATTATAGCATAAGCACCTCTGTCATTGCAACGGCAGAGGCGCTTTATTATCTCAATTCTTTTCCCAACTCTGAATAGTAAAAAGCCCTCTCGGTAACGAACCGAGAGGGCTTTTCTTATACAATCAAGTTGTCTTACTTGGCTTCCTTGGCAGCCTTGAAGGACTCGATCAGCTCGGGAACGACCTTGAACAGATCGCCAACGATACCATAGTCAGCCACCTCAAAGATGGGAGCGGTCTCGTTCTTGTTCACGGCGATGATGCACTCGGACTCCTGCATACCGGCCTTGTGCTGGATGGCGCCGGAGATACCCAGAGCGACATATACCTTGGGGTGAACGGTCTTACCGGTCTGGCCGACCTGGTGGTCAGCAGAGATCCAGCCGGAGTCAACGCAGGCGCGGGAAGAACCCACGACGCCGCCCAGAACCTCAGCCAGTTCCTCAGCCAGCTTGATGCCGCCCTCGACGTCCTTGGAAATACCACGGCCGACGGAGACGATGAAGTCAGCACCGATCAGGTCAACCAGCTTCTTGGCGGCCTTGACGGTCTCCACAACGTTGGTCTTGATGTCGGAAGCATTAAGAGCGAACTCAGGATGGATGACCTCAGCGGCCTTCTGGCACTCGCGCTTCTTCATAACGCCGGGACGAACGGTAGCCATTGCGGGACGGAAACGGGGGCAGATGATGGAAGCCATCAGGTGACCGCCGAAAGCAGGACGGGTCATCTTCAGGTCGCGGGAAACATCGTGATCCTCACCGTTGATCTTCACGGTGCCGACCTTCTCGATGCGCTCCTCGGGCAGAGTGGAGGCTTCCTTCAGGAACTGCTTGTAGTTGGGCAAGTCAATGTCCAGGTGAGTGCAGTCTGCGCACAGACCGGTGTGCAGGCGGGCTGCGCAACGGGGAGCCAGGTCACGGCCGATGTTGGATGCACCAAACAGCAGCACTTCAGGCTTCACGTTCTCGACGACGTCCACGATCACCTTGGTGTAGGCATCGGTGGTGTTGTCCTTCAGCAGGGGGCTGTTGCAAACGTACACCTTGTCGGCGCCGTACTTGCCCAGCTCGGGGGCCAGACCGTCAACGTTGTCGCCCAGCAGAATGCCGCACAGTTCAACGCCCAGCTCATTGGCCAGCTTGCGACCCTCGGAGATCAGTTCGAAAGTAGTGGGCATCATCACGCCCTGGCGCTGCTCACAGAAAACCCATACGTTCTTGAAGGCAGCGGTATCAGCACTATTAAAAGCCATTATTCTTATCTCCTTCCTTAGATGATGTGCTTGGCGGCCAGGATGCCAGCCAGCTTGTCGGTGGTAGCCTTGTCAGCACCTTCCAGCATCATGCCGGCGCCCTTCTGGGGAGGCGTGAAGGAGGTGAGAATGTTGGTGGGAGAGCCCTTCAGACCGATGGTAGTTGCATCGATCAGCTCGTGATCCTTCAGGGTGTCATAGGTCATGGTGACCAGGGGCTTGGAATAAGCCTCGAAAGCACCGCCAACGGACAGATAACGGGGCTGGTTCAGCTCCTTGATGCAGGTGATCATGCAGGGAGTGTTGACCTTAACAGTCATGTAGCCGTCTTCCAGCATACGCTTGACAGTCAGGGTCTTGCCGCTCTTGGTGATCTCACCGGCATAGGTGACCTGGGGCAGATGCAGCTTCTCAGCGATCTGGGGGCCGACCTGAGCGGTATCACCATCGATAGCCTGACGGCCGGCGAGGATCAGATCGTCCTCTTCGATGCCGTAGGTGTCGATAGCAGCAGCAATGATCTGGGAAGTAGCATAAGTATCGGAACCACCGAACTCACGGGCGGTGACCAGAACGCCTTCATCGACGCCCATGGCCATCAGCTCACGCAGCATGCCTTCTGCGGGAGGAGGACCCATGGTGAAAGCCACGACCTTGCAGCCCAGCTCATCCTTCAGAGCCAGAGCGGCCTCGACGGCGTTCATATCATCGGGGTTGATGATGGTCTGCATGGAAGCACGATCCAGAGTACCATCGGGATTCACGGCCACCTTACCGGAGGTATCGGGGACCTGCTTAAC
>R21__coassemble_358_pt1 | contig 38271 bp, 32 predicted proteins | sample R21__metabat2_low_PE_038 | metagenome-assembled genome bin R21
CTTTTCCGCAGGATACGCACCTTGACCATCGCGTGTGCGCTGACGGTCGCCGCCATGGCCGCGGCAAAATATTACGGCCTGCTGCCCGGGCAGGAGACGCAGAAAGTCGCAGAAGTCCTCCGGCAGCACATCCTGCCTCAGCCCGAAGATGAATACTACACACCCTCCACGGTGGACTATGACGGTGACGGTCTGGAGGATTATGCCGACATGGTATCGGGCATCCGCTCCTATTTTGACACGGCGCCCTACTATGACGGCAAGTACTATGACGGCGGCTATCCCGATGACGGTCACGGCGTCTGCACCGACGTGCTCTGGCAGGGCTTTCAGGCCGCCGGGTACGATCTCAAGGCGCTGGTGGATGCGGACATCGCAGCAAACCGGGACGCCTATCCCTGCGTGGAAACGATAGACCCCAACATCGACTTTCGCCACGTGGACGTGCTTCACTGCTTCTTTTCCCGCCATGCCACAGAGCTTTCCTGTGATCTGGAGGATCCCTCTGTGTGGCAGGCCGGAGACATCGTCATCTTTGCCGACGATCAGCACATCGCCGTGTGCAGCGACCGGCGCAACGAAAGCGGCATCCCCATCCTCCTGCATCACGGCGGCAAATATTCGCCCTATCCCCGTGAGGAGGACGACATTTACAACGCTCCCGTGACAGCCCATTTCCGCTGGCCGGGGTGACAGACATATTGCAATATATAATTTTGTAGGGGCGGCCCTGCTGTGGCCGCCCCTCATTGTTTTTATTCCGCCGGAAAGATGATATCCGCACGGAACAGATCGCCGTCGATGGTGATGGCAAACTGACCGCCTTGCAGCTGCACCAGACTTCGGGCAATGGAAAGGCCAAGGCCGCTGCCTTCGCTGGTGCGGGAATTATCACCGCGGACAAATCGCTCCTGCAGTTCCTCCGCCGTGATGTTCAGCTCTTCGCGGGACACGTTTTTCACGCTGATGGTCACCTTTCCGCCACCGCTGACCAGTGATACATACACACGCGTACCGGGCATGGCATACTTGCAGACGTTGGTCATCAGATTGTCCGCCACCCGGCTTAAAAGCACGGGATCGGCCAGGATTCTCGTTTCGCCGCCGGTGGGCATCACCACAAGAGTCAGCCCCGCCTTTTCCAGTCGTTCCTGATATTCACCCTCCACCTGAGAGATCAGCACATTCACATCCACGCTCTGTCGATTCACCGTCATGGTGCCGCTGGAGGCTTTGGACAGCTCCACCAGATCCTCGGTGAGCTTCTTCAGGCGCTTGCTCTGGCGATCCAGAACCGCCAGATATTCCTGCACCTTTTCGCCGGGCAGATTTTCCTTTTCCAATAGATCTACATAATTGACAATGGAGGTCAAGGGTGTTTTGATATCGTGGCTCACGTTGGTGATGAGCTCTGTTTTCATGCGCTCGGATTTCATCTGCTGGGCAACGGCCTTTTCCAGACCGTTCTGCACTTCATTCAACTGCTCGGCACTGCGGCGGATTCCGCTATGGAGCCCCTTGAGTGCAATCGGCTGCGCATAATCACCCTCTGCCAGTCTCTCGGCGCCTTTCTCCAGTTTCCGTAACCCCCAGGCAATGTGGACCGCCATACAGCAGGCCAAAATATTCACGCCGAAGAGCAACACCAAGAATTCCGTGTCATAATGGTTGACCAGACAAATCAGATCAAGCAGCAGGAGCGCTGCGGCACAGATGGCGGTTTTCCACACCACCCCCGCCATGGTCAGCGTGCCGAAAAGCCACCGGAGGAACTTCCAGAAGATCTTGCAAACCCATCCGATGAGACAGCTCTTAAACACCGTTCCCGCCTTGCAGCGGGTCACAAAGGTGCAAAGCCACAGAAACAGCACCGGGGACAGCACCATCACGATGAGAGCCGGCGCCACCCAGTTCCCCACCTGATAGCGCCAATCGTCCACCGCCGCAAACGCGACCAGCGGCAAAAGTGCCAACACATCCCAGGGAATCCTGTCAAACCAGGTGAGGTGGATGCCCTCTTCCCTGGGCCAGTGGCCCAGAGAGGCCATCAGAAAGCCAAAGCAGAAAAGGCATCCCAGACCGCACAGCACCGTCACCACGATGATCCCTACACGGAAGTCTAAAAGCTTATTCAGCAGAAGCGTCTGATAGCTGTCACTTTGGAAATCTTTGGGCAGCATGACGGTAACCGTCAGCGGATAGGCATCGGCTACATAGAAATTGCCGTTTTCCTGCTCCACCAGATAGCTGTCATTTTCCGAAACGGCTGTTTCGGCCGTGGTATAAAAGGCATAGGTAGCTGTGTGAAGCAGCTCGTTTTCCGGCAAGGAAAAGTTACAGTACTCGATTCCTGTGGTAGCATCCGTCACCAGCAGTTGGCAGTTGACCTTCTCCCTGGGGAACTCTTTGGCGAAGGCGGCTTGTATCTTTTCCGCGGTCTCGTTGTTATCGCCCGAAGGATTGCCGCCCCATTGAGAGAACTGCGTGTTCAGAAAATAATAGGCCTGGGTTGCCTCATTGTGGCAAATGCTGTCCCAGAGACTCTTCCGCATGGATGCGCCGCCGTCCAGGTAGGCACGGTTCTCCGCCAGATACCAGATGCCGAGAATACCGCCGCAAAGGCCCAGACCCAACACCAGTGTCAGGAAAAAAGCGATGATCTTCGGCCAGATTTTGTGTAATAGCTTGCTCAACGGGTCTCACCTTCCATTTTATAGCCCTTGCCCCAGACCACCTTGATATAGCGGGGTTCGGCAGGATTGATCTCGATTTTCTCGCGCAGGTGGCGGATATGTACCGCGATGGCGCCGCCGGCATTGATGGGCATATCGTCCCACACACGGCGATAAATCTCCGCCGGGGTAAATACCGTGCCCCGGTTCTCCATGAGGAAGCGGAGAATATCATACTCTTTCGGTGTCAGGGACACCTCCTCGCCGTCCACGGTCACGATTTTGGCACTGTCATCCAGTTCGATGCCGCCCACGGTGATCGACGCAGGTTTCACGATTCCGCCACCCAGCTGCAGATACCGCCGTAAGGCGCTGCGCACTCGCGCCAGCACCTCCACAGGATTAAAGGGCTTAGTGATATAATCATCTGCCCCCACATTCAATCCCAGAACCTTGTCAGTGTCCTCAGACTTGGCCGTCAGGAGGATCACGGGGACATTGGAGGTCTCCCGCAATTTGGCCAGAGTGGTCAGTCCATCCATTTTCGGCATCATCACGTCCAATAAAAGCAGGTGAATATCTTTATGGGCAATGAGATCCAACGCTTCCTGCCCGTTATAGGCTTTTTCTACCTGATAGCCCTCTGCGGACAGATAGATCTCCAGCGCCGCAACGATATCGCGATCGTCGTCGCATACTGCGATGGTGTACATGGACATACCTCCCCTCATGTTTCTATCATACGCAAAAAGCATGTGGTTCACAAGAGGGCATGGCTTAAGTTTTGCTTAAATTCCGGACTTTTGCACCGGAAACGCTGTGGGTGATGGGCTTCCACTCCACCGGCACAAAAATCGCCGCCAGGGAAATAGGCAGATAAGTGAACATAAACAGCGGAAATGTCACCACCGAAAGGAGTTTTCGCCAGATGGGAGCATGGATCTTCTTCCATTCCGTAACGGCGGTGATGAGTCCCAACGCCAGCAGTGTCAGCAGCATACTGCCCAGACACTCCAGCAGCGATACCGCCGCAAACCAGATTCCGTGGCCGCTGAGCATGCCCAGAATGGCGAGGCCTGAGTTCAGGAGGAGACCGACAGTGGACAGCAAAAAGGCAGGCATGATGCTCATGGCCATGTCAAAGCAGCTCCAACTGCCGTGAAAGATGCCGCGGATCAGATCTGTGCCGTACTTTTCAAATACCTGCAGGTAGCCCTTGGCCCAACGCATACGCTGACGGCAGGACTGGCGGAAAGACGTGGGCTGTTCATCATAGAGCACCGCTTTTTCGCAGAACGCCACCTTACGGCCCCGGAGAATATGGTAGATGGAAAACTGGATATCTTCCGTCAGCAGGTAGAATTGCCAGCCGTTTGATTCATCCAGCACATTCTGAGAGAAAAGAAACCCCGTGCCGGAAACGGCGCAGCTACTGCCGATGGCATGGCGGGCACCATTCAGGTAGCGGCTTTCCCGCAGAAACCACAGGGCATAACCGGAGGACACCCAGTTGTCGCCGTAGTTCTTGCTGTTGCGGTAGCTGGTGATGATCTCATGACCCTGAGAGAAGCTCTCGTTCATCCGCTCGATGTAATCCTCTGCCAGAATGTTGTCCGCGTCCAGCACAAAGTACCCGTCAAAGCCACAGGGATAATCGCCGCGGATATGTTGTAAAAGCTCGTCCAGGGCATAGCCCTTTCCCACAAAGGTGCGGTTAAAGCGCTCATAGACTACCGCGCCGTGATGTCTTGCAATGGCGGCGGTGGCATCGGTGCAGTTGTCCGCAATGACAAACACCGTGATCAGGGAGCGGTTATAGGTCTGGTGATTCAGACTGTCCAGCAGATCACCGATCACGGCGGCTTCGTTGCGGGCCGCGATCAACACGGCATAGCGATGGGGTTTGATGGGCAGGCCGCTGTTTTCCACCCTGCGTCTCCATGCCAGCGGGATATAGGCAAACTGGTAGAAATAGCAGGCAAAAAACAACGCCGAGATGACGGCATTGCCGATTCGCAGTATCTGTTCCATGGTATCACGACCTCTTTCGTAGTCTTACTTGCAATATACAGCATAGACATTGTCGTATTAAGGAACAAGACGCAAACCCCTTAAGAATCCCTTAAGCATAAAGCCGCCTGCGGAAATTCCACAGGCGGCTTTCATGTCATATTCTCACTTTTTATTGTAGGCCTCAATGCCCAGCTTGAGCAATTCCATGGCGCGGCGGAGCTTATCCTCCTTCAGCACGTAGGCAATACGGATCTCGTTTTTGCCGCAGCCGGGAGTGCCGTAGAAGCCCTCACCGGGGGCGAACATCACGGTGTCTCCCTTGTCGTCAAACTCGTTGAGCAGGAAGTACTGGAACTTCTCGGCATCGTCCACAGGCAGGGCCGCCATCACGTAGAAAGCACCCTTGGGACACTTGCAGATGACACCGGGGATCTTTTGAAGGCCTTCCATAACGGTATCGCGGCGGCGCTTGTACTCCTCGCGAACGGCTGTAAAGTATTCGCTTCCCACATCATAAAGGGCCGCAGAGGCGATCTGGTCGATGGTGGGTACGCACAGGCGGCACTGGCAATACTTCATCAGCTGCGCCATTAGCTCCTTGTTGCGGGAAATCACGCAGCCGATGCGGGCGCCACAGGCGCTGAAACGCTTGGACACGGTGTCAATGACGATGACATTCTCCGCGGCATCTTCAAACTGACCCATGGACTGCAGGGGCTCGCCGGCATAGACGAACTCACGGTAGGCCTCGTCGCCGATGACAAAAAGGTCATGCTCCTTAGCGATATCTACGATCAGACGCATTTCCTCTGGTGTCAGCACAACGCCGGTGGGGTTGCCGGGATTGGTAACCATAATGGCACGGGTGTGCTCATTGATTTCCCTTTCAATCTTGGCGCGGTCGGCGTAATGGTAGCCTTCCTCAGGGGTGGTGTGGATGGGGTGAATCTTGCCGCCGGTGAGGTTCACCATGGTATTGTAGTTGGGATAGAACGGCTCGGGGATCAGGATCTCATCGCCATCGTCGAGAATGGCGGCCATCACCATCGTGAGGGCTTCACTGCCGCCGTTGGTGATGTAGATCTCGTCGGTATCGAAGTGCATATCCAGCTTGTCGTAATATTTCCGGATGGCCTCGATCAGCTCGGGAATACCGGCGGATGGGGCATACTCCAGCACCGGTGCATTGAAATTGCGCACAGAGTCAAAATAGGCCGGGGGCGTGGCAATATCGGGCTGGCCGATATTCAGGTGATACAGAGTCTTACCTTTCTCCTGGGCAGCAACAGCCGCGGGGTGGAATTTGCGCATGGGAGAAAGCCCACAGCGCGCCATTTTTGCAGAAAGCTTCATGGTAATCTTTCCTCTTTCCTTCTAAAAATCACCTTTGGTTTTCCCTTTCATCCTCGCCATCATAGTACCCTATATAAAGCTTCATAGCAATTGTGAATAGTTATAAAATTTGGCGGTGGAAGATCCCTTCCACCGCCAAAGTATTTGTGCAATTTTATCAGTTCATCTGCTTGTTGCGGCTGATGTTCACAGTGCCGTCAGTCATGCTGGACAAAGAGTCCAGGCTCTTACCGGTGCCCAGTGCCACGCAGGAGATGGCGTTCTCCGCCACCATGGTATGGATGCCGGTGCGGGCAGTGATGAGCTTCTCAAAGCCGTCCACCAGGCTGCCGCCGCCGGTCATGACGATGCCGTTATTGGAGATATCGGCCACCAGTTCAGGAGGAGTGCGCTCCAGAACACCGTGGACGGCTTCCAGAATACGCTCCATAGGCTCTTCAAAGGCCTCCAGCATCTCCGTAGAGGAGATCTGCAGGGTCTTTGGCAGACCGGTCACCAGGCAACGGCCCTTGACGTCGATGACACTCTCCTGCTCCTTGGGGAACACGCAACCGATCTGAATCTTCATCTGCTCGGCAGTGCGCTCACCCACCAGCACGCTGTGCTTGCGGCGCATGTACTTGACAATGGACTCATCAAACTGATCGCCGGCCACCTTGATAGAAGCCGATTCCACCACGCCGGACAGAGAGATCACGGCGATATCGGTAGTACCGCCGCCGATATCCACCACCATGTGGCCATCGGGCTTGGCGATATCAATACCGGCGCCGATAGCGGCCGCCACAGGCTCCTCGATCAGGTATACGCGGCGGGCACCTGCCTGGATACCGGCGTCAACCACAGCACGCTCTTCCACCTCGGTGATACCGGAGGGAACGCAGATGATGACACGGGGCTTGAACAGAGAGAAGCCGCCGTTGACCTTATGGATAAATTCCTTAAGCATACGCTCGGTCATATCGTAGTCAGAGATCACACCCTCGCGCAGAGGACGGATGGCCACAATGTTGCCGGGAGTACGGCCCAGCATGGCCTGGGCTTCAGCACCCACCTTCAGCAGGCGGCCGCTGTTTTTATCGATAGCTACCACGGAGGGCTCATTGAGAACCACACCCTTGCCCTTGATGAATACCAGAACCGAAGCGGTACCCAGGTCAATACCGATATCTTTTGCTAATGCACACATATTACGCACCTCATTGCTCGCATATTGAACGGCCATAGCGCCGTTATTTCCAAGTCATTATTATACTGGCAACAATTTCATTTTGCAATAGGGATATTTCCTATGCCCGGCAGGAATACACTTTCTATTCTGCACACTTTTGTGGTAAATCATTCCTTGGCGTCTGCCAGAGTAATGCAGATCACATCCGCTGCGCCGGCCTCTTTCAACACGCGGACACACTCACCGAGAGTAGCGCCGGTGGTGATGATATCATCTACCAGCAAAAACCGCTTCCCTGCAATATTCTCCGGATGTACGGCCCGGTAAACGCCAAGCACATTGGCTCTTCTCTCCGCCGGATCGCTGATACCCGACTGAGGTGGATTGTCCGCGATCTTTTCCAGAGTTTCCATAGGATCTACATGCCAGTCCACACAAAGACTGGCCGCCAGATAGCGGGTCTGGTCAAAACCGCGCTTACGCAGGCGCTTTTTGCTCACCGGCACCCAGGTGATGGCATCAAATTCCCCGGCAAACTGCTGTGCCGCCGTCTCGGCCATCAGGCTGCCGAAGCAGGGCAGATAATCCAGATAGGACTTAAACTTATACCGCAGGATCGCCTCCCGCGCCGATCCTTCATAGCGAAATACGGCGCCGCATCTGCCGAAGGATGCGCCCTCTCGGACCCCTTCATGCCAGGGCAGGGACTCCCTGCATTTGCCGCATAGCAAATCCTTTCCGGCGGGAGCGCCGCAAAACGGACACTTTCTGGGGAAAAGAAAGTCCAAAATTCCCCTTTGCGCTTTATTTAAGGACTCGTTGAAATCACGGATTGCCTTCGCCATGGAATCCCTCCTTCAATCGGCGCCGCAAACCACTGTATCGGCGCTGCTGTTTATCATTTTCGGCCATCTTGCCGGGCACCACATCATCGCCCACCAGCACCAGCAGTTCCTTGGCGCGGGTAATGGCGGTATAGAGCACGCCCCGCACCATCAAAGTCGGTGCCACAGGGGCCGACACCAGCACCACACAGCGGTACTCACTGCCCTGTGCCTTATGTACGGTCACGGCGTAGGCCAGTTCCACCTGATTCAGCGCATCCGCAGTATAGACGCAGACCCGGTCATCAAAGCGAATGGTAAAAAGCTCTCCCGCGCCGTCAATGTCTTCGATGATGCCCACATCGCCGTTAAAAATTCCGGTGCCTGCAGTACCATCATCTTTTTCCCACACCACATCGTAGTTGTTGCGGTTCTGCATCACCCGGTCACCCGCACGAAACACCGTATCACCCCAGAATTTCTGGGGCTTGTCCGGTGCAGGGGGATTGACGGCCGCCTGCAGAGCACGGTTGAGATTCACCGTGCCGTACTCCCCCTTACGTGTGGGGGAAAGCACCTGGATATCCGCGGCGGGAATATTCATGTTCTGAGGGAGCCTCTGCCCCACCAGTTCCACCACCGTCTGCACCAGTCTGTCGGGACTTCGGCGACAGAGGAAAAAGAAATCGTTCTCTCTGTTGGCAAGGTCGGGAGCCTGGCCCACATTCACCGCGTGGGCATTGCGAATAATGGCGCTTTGCTGCGCCTGTCGGAAGATCTCGGTAAGCCGCACCGAGGGGATCACCTCGCTGCGCAGAAGATCGCTCAGCACGTTACCCGCGCCCACGGAGGGCAGCTGGTCGGGGTCGCCCACCATCACCAATCGGCATCCCGGACGCATGGCACGCAGAAGGCTCTCCATCAGCTCCAGGTCCACCATGGACATCTCGTCCACGATGACGGCGTCCGCCTCCAGAGGTTCTTTTTCATTCTTCTTGAAGCTGATCTCCGCGGTCAGCTCGTTATAGGTCATGCCAAGACACCGATGCACGGTCTGGGCCTCCAGACCGCAGAGCTCACTCATGCGCTGGGCGGCACGTCCGGTGGGTGCCAGAAGCAATGTATTCAGTCCCATGCGCCCGAACATGGTCACCATGCCGCGCACCGCAGTGGTCTTGCCGGTACCGGGGCCGCCGGTGAGCAGAAGCACGCCCGTCTGTGCGGCCAGAGTCACCGCCTGACGCTGTTGGGATGCATAGGTCACGCCCTGTGCCTTCTCGATATCTTCGATGGTCTTGTCCACATTGCGGCCGGACTCCCAGCTTTCCTCACACATGGCCAAAAGGCGCCTTGCCACATAGCTCTCCGCCTGGTGCATACGACGCAGATAGCAGGCATCCACGCCCGCGATATGCTCCTGCAGGATGACAAAACGTTCTATCAGCCGATCCAGTGCAATTTCCACGGCATCTTCCGCTACGCCGATCAACGCTGCGGCAGCCATCACCAGTTTATTCCGGGGCAAAAACACATGGCCGTTGCCCAGATTGTGCTGCAGCTCATAGGTGATAGCGGCCTCCAGTCGGCAGGGATCGTCACCGCCGAAGCCCATGGAGATGGCGATCTCATCGCAGAGGGAAAACTCCACACCATAGGTCTCTCCCGTCAGCACATAGGGATCGTCCTTGAGCTTCTGTATCGCTCCGTCTCCGTAGGCGCGCATCAGCATCACGCCCAGATGCACCGGCAGGTCATACCGTGCCAGAAAATCCATGCACCGACGCATACCCGTCAGACTGCGAAACGCCGCCGAAATCTCCATGGCACGCTTATCCGTAATGCCTTTGATAGTGGAGAGCTTTTCCGGTTCTTCCTCAATAACCCGCAGGGTATCCTCGCCGAACTTATCCACCAGGCGCATGGCGGTGGCAGAGCCTATTCCCTTGATGATGCCGCTGGCAAGATACGTGACAATATCGTCCTCACTCCGGGGCATGTGCCGCTCCACCGTCTCAGCGGTCAGCTGCTGACCGTAGGAGGGGTGGTTTATCCACACACCGGTAACGGTCATGCGCTCACCGGCCGCGGCGTAGGGGATGCATCCCACCACGGTGATGACCTCCCCCTCCTGGGTGGTCAGGCACAACACCGTGTAGCCGTTATCTTCATTTTGAAAGATGATGGTTTCTACGGTGCCTTCCACCGTGCAGCGCTCGCCCATAGTTTTCGTCCTTTTCTTTGTTTTCTCTCGTCGTAAAAATGACATCTGCCACGATCCACAGGACTGTCACCAATCCCACAGCCGCCAAAAATGCCACAATACCGTCATAAATGATCTGCCACATACCATCACCCCCGGCATTCTATGCCGCCGGCAACGGAAAAGGTGCTTACAGCATCCGCTTGAGGTACCGACCCGTATAGGAGGTCTCCACCTGTGCCACCTGCTCGGGAGTGCCGGTGGCCACAATGGCACCGCCGCCGCTGCCACCCTCGGGACCCAGGTCAATAAGATAGTCTGCGGATTTGATCACATCCAGATTATGCTCGATGACAAGTACGGTGTTACCCGCATCTACCAGACGCTGCAGCACCTCCAGCAGCTTTTTCACATCATCGCTGTGGAGGCCTGTGGTGGGCTCATCCAGAATATAGATGGTGCGGCCCGTGGAGCGTTTGGAGAGCTCCGTGGCCAGCTTCACACGCTGTGCCTCACCGCCGGAGAGGGTGGTGGAGGATTGTCCCAGACGCACATAGCCCAAACCCACGTCCATCAGTGTCCGCAGGCGCTGGTGGATCTTCGGCACGGCAGAGAAGAACCCCAAGGCTTCTTCCACTGTCATATCCAGCACGTCGGAGATGGATTTGCCCTTATACTTCACTTCCAGCGTCTCGCGGTTGTAGCGCTTGCCGTGACAAACCTCGCAGGGCACATAGACATCCGCCAGAAAGTGCATCTCGATTTTCAACAGGCCGTCACCGCCGCAGGCTTCACAGCGACCGCCGCGGGTATTGAAGGAGAATCGCCCCGCATTATAGCCCCGTGCCTTGGCATCGGGAGTGGAGGCGAACAGGTCGCGGATATCGTTAAACAGGTTGGTATAGGTAGCGGGATTGGACCGGGGTGTTCTGCCGATGGGGCTCTGGTCGATGCAGATGACCTTGTCCAGATACTCCAAACCCTCCATAGTGTCAAACCTACCGGGATGGACCTTCATGCGGTTGAGCTCCAGACCCAGCTTCTTGAAGATGATCTCGTTGACCAAAGAGGATTTGCCGCTGCCGGAGACACCCGTGACGCAGGTAAAGGTGCCCAACGGTACGGATACATCAATACCCTTCAGGTTGTTCTCCTTTGCACCGCGGACAGTTAATACCTTGCCATTGCCCTTGCGGCGTACGGACGGCACCTCGATGCGGCGCTTACCGGAGAGATACTGACCTGTTAAACTGTCGGGATTGGCCATGACCTCTTGAGGCGTACCCGCCGCCACTACAGTTCCGCCATGGCTGCCTGCACCGGGGCCGATGTCGATGAGGTAGTCCGCACTGCGCATGGTGTCCTCATCATGCTCCACCACGATGAGGGTATTTCCCAGATCCCGGAGCTGGCGCAGAGTGCCCAAGAGCTTGTCGTTGTCCCGCTGATGCAGGCCGATAGACGGCTCGTCCAGAATGTAGAGAACGCCCATTAGACTGGAGCCGATCTGGGTGGCCAGACGGATGCGCTGGCTCTCACCGCCGGAGAGTGTGGCGCTGGAACGAGCCAATGTCAGATATCCCAGACCCACCGACTGCAGAAAATGCAGACGGGAGCGGATCTCTTTTAAGATCTGGGCGGCAATCAGCTTCTGATTGCCGGTGAGTTCCATGCCCTCGAAAAAGCGCAGAGATTCCTCTACCGGCAGAGCGGTGGCATCAAAAATAGTTTTATTCTCTACCGTCACCGCCAGAGCTTCCGGGCGAAGCCGCCGTCCTTTGCAGGTGGGGCAGGGACAGTCGGTAAGGTATTCCTCGATCTCCCGCTTGCTGGCATCGGACTGGGTCTCATGATAGCGGCGCTCCAAATTGGTGGCGATGCCCTCAAAGGCCTGATACAAAACACCCTTGCCACGGGGCTGATCATATTCCAGGTGGAGTTTTTCGCCGCCGGTACCGTAGAACACAATGTTCTTTACCTCATCGGACAACTCTTTCCAGGGCGTCCGCAGGGAGAAGTTATACTTTTTAGACAGGGCATCAAAATACATGCGGCTCACGCCGTCGGAGCGGATAGACTGCCAGCCGGGCGCCGTAATGGCGCCATCCAGAATAGACACGTTCTCATCGGGCACCACCAGGGTAGTGTCCACCTTCTGCTGCACGCCCAGCCCCGTACAGGTGGGACAGGCGCCGAAGGGATTGTTAAAGGAGAAAAGCCGGGGCGTCAGCTCCTCGATTGAAATACCGCAGTCCTCGCAGGCGTAGTTCTGGGAAAAGGTAATGTCCTGCTCCTCTCGCAGGAGATTCACCGTCACAAGACCGCCGGAGAGCTTGGCCGCCGTCTCCACACTGTCGGTGAGACGCTTGGCAATATCCTCCCGGACGATGAGGCGGTCTACCACCACCTCAATGTTGTGCTTGAGGTTTTTCTCCGGCTTGATATCTTCGTCCAGTTCGTAAAGGTTGCCGTCCACACGCACCCGGACATAGCCGCTGCGGCGGGCATCGTCAAACACCTTGGCATACTCGCCCTTGCGGCCGCGCACCACGGGAGAGAGCACCTGAATGCGTGTTCCATCGGGTAGTGCCATGATCTGGTCGATGATCTGGTCGATGGTCTGCTGACGGATCTCCTTGCCGCACTTGGGACAGTGGGGCACACCCACTCTCGCCCACAGAAGACGCAGATAGTCATAGATCTCCGTCACCGTACCCACGGTGGAACGGGGATTCTTGGAGGTGGTCTTCTGATCGATGGAGATGGCGGGAGAAAGGCCCTCGATATAATCTACATCGGGCTTGTCCATCTGACCTAAAAACATGCGGGCATAGCTGGAGAGGCTCTCTACATACCGGCGCTGTCCCTCGGCATATATGGTGTCAAATGCCAGGCTGGACTTACCGCTTCCTGACAAGCCCGTTACCACCACCAGTTTGTCACGGGGGATGGTCACATCAATGTTCTTGAGGTTATTCTCCCTTGCGCCTTTGATGAAAATTTCATTTGCCATGGGAATTTGCTCCTAAATTATACTGTAATGTCCGCACTTTGCGCGCCGATGTAGTCCATCAACGCCGAAGGGTTTACCTCCACCTGAGCGCCGATCTTCCCAGCGCTGACACAAATGGTATCGAATAATATCACCGTCTCATGGAACACGGTGGGAAACTGCTTTTTCATGCCCACGGGGGAACACCCACCGTGGATATACCCTGTCAGGGGCAGAAGTTCCTTCTGGGCAATCATGGCGATGGACTTCTCCCCCACCGCACGGGCGGCTTTCTTGAGGTCGAGGTTCTCTGCCACGGGAATGTCGAACACATAATAGCCGCCGGAAGCCCCTCGGGTCACCAACGTCTTGAACACCTGCTCAATGTCCTGCCCCAGGGTCTGCGCTACCGACACACCGTCGATAGGGTCCTCAGGATCATAGAAGTGGGGAGTATAGGCGATCTGTGCGGCATCGAGAAGCCGCATCACGTTGGTTTTTTCCTCCTTTTTGGCCATCACGTCGCCTCCTGTACTTTCTTCTTTTCTCCCACAGCCAGCATAACAGCCGCTGTCAGCACCAACACGATGCCCACCATCGTCCATACAGTGAGGGTCTCATGGAACAGCACCACACCCAGCACCGCCGCCGTCACAGGCTCTACATTGGCAATGACAGAGGCAAGTCCGCTCTCAATGGCGGTCAGGCCGATGGTATAGGTCAAAAAGGGCAACACGGTACCGATCACCACCAGTCCCAGGGCACCGAGAATACCCTTGGGCTGGGAAAAGACCGTGGCCATTTCCTGAGCGTTGAAGCCCGCCAGAGATACCAGTCCCGCCATGGCGATCGACCAGAAAAATGAGGTGTAGGCGTCATAGCGTGCCAGATTGTAATGTGAAAAGATGGTGTAGCCGCCGTAACAAAGGCCACTGCCGATACCCAACAGAAGGCCGGGTAGCGAGGCGGTGAGACTGCCGCCCACCACACCACTGACAAAGGCACAGCCGATGAGGGCCAGCACTACCGCCGCCACCCGTCGGGGTGTCAACGGCGCCTTCCACAGCACAGCGCTGGCCAGTACCACAAAGGTGGGTGCCAGATACAGCAAAATGCCCGCCACAGCCAGAGAGCACATCATCTGGCAGGACATATAGGTCACCGTGGCACCCACGATGCCCAGCACGCCGCTGCAGAAAAACATGGGCAGATGCCGGGGATTGATGCGGAATACCGACCGCTTGAAAATGGAGAACAGCACAAGGCACAACACCAGACTGCCGGTATTGCGGATGCACATACGGGTCCACACATTGATGCCGGTGGAGGCCAGCATGCGGTTAAATACGCCGATAAAGCCCCAACTGACAGAGGCAAATATCACCAGAAAATAACCAAGAGATTTTTTCATATCCTTACTCTTCTTTTCGTAACTCAATGATTTGGTCGCGGAGAATGGCGGCATACTCGAACTCCAGCATTTTGCTGGCCGCTTTCATCTCCTTTTCCAACCGTGCGATGGTGGCGGCACGTTCCGCAGAGGATAGCTTTTTCTTTGTCATCTGAGAAGCTTCCTCGGCGCTGTGGCTGATCTCCACCATCTCGCGGACACTCTTGCGAATGGTTTTGGGCACGATGCCGTGCTCTATATTGAAGTCGTTCTGCAGTTTGCGGCGGCGCTCCGTTTCATCCATGGCCGCACGCATACTGGGTGTAACGGTGTCGGCGTAGAGAATGACAAGGCCTTCCGCATTACGGGCGGCACGGCCGATGGTCTGGATGAGGCTTGTCTCACTGCGGAGAAAGCCCTCCTTGTCCGCATCGAGAATGGCCACAAGGCTCACCTCGGGAAGGTCCAGACCTTCACGGAGGAGGTTGATGCCCACCAGCACGTCAAACTCGCCCAGGCGCAAATCTCGGATGATCTCCATGCGCTCCAGGGCTGCTACATCCGAGTGCATATAGCGCACCCGGATACCCGCGGTGCGAAAATGGGCGGTTAAGTCCTCCGCCATTCGCTTGGTGAGAGTTGTAACGAGAACGCGCTCGTTTTTCTCGGCGCGAGCTTTGATTTCTGCCACCAGATCGTCGATCTGCCCTTCTACCGGGCGCACTTCTACCTTGGGATCCAGAAGTCCCGTGGGGCGGATCACCTGCTCCACGATCTGCCCTGCCCGCTCACGCTCATAGTCTCCCGGAGTGGCAGACACATATACCGCCTGGTTGATGCGTTTTTCAAATTCCTCAAATTTCAAAGGGCGATTATCGTAGGCGCAGGGCAGGCGGAAGCCGTACTCCACCAGTGACTTTTTTCGGGCATGATCGCCGTTATACATGGCATGCACCTGGGGCAGTGTCACGTGACTTTCGTCCACGAACAGTACAAAGTCCTTGGGGAAAAAGTCCAGAAGGGTCATGGGCGCACTGCCCACAGGACGCTGGGAGATGATGCGGGAATAGTTCTCAATACCGGAGCAGTAGCCCAGTTCCTGCATCATCTCCATATCGTACTCCGTGCGCTGACGGAGGCGCTGTTCCTCGATGAGCCTGTCGGTGGCGCGAAACTCGTCCAGTCGCAGGGCCAGTTCCTTTTTGATCTGCACAATGGCGGCATCCATTTTATCCTTGGGTGTCACGTAGTGACTGGCGGGATAGATGCACACATGCTGCAGGGTCTTGATGGCCGCACCTGTCACGGGATGAAATTCCGTGATGCGGTCGACCTCATCGCCGAAGAACTCCACGCGCACGGCGCGATCCTTATAGTAGGCCGGGTACAGCTCCACCGTATCGCCACGAACGCGGAACATGTTGCGGCCAAAGGCCACATCATTTCGATCGTAGCGGTCCTCCACCAATCGGCGCAAAAGTTCATCTCTGTCCATAGTCTGTCCCGCACGGACGGAGATCATCATGCGCTGGAAGTCCTCCGGTTCACCCAGGCCGTAAATACAGCTCACGGAAGCCACCACGATCACATCCCGCCGCTCTAAAAGGGCGCAGGTGGCGGAGAGGCGCAGTCGGTCGATCTCCTCGTTTGTGGAGGCGTCCTTCTCGATGTAGGTATCGGTATGTGGAATGTAGGCCTCCGGCTGATAATAGTCGTAATAGCTGACGAAATACTCCACGGCGTTGTCGGGGAAGAATTCCCGAAACTCCTCACACAGCTGGGCCGCCAGAGTTTTGTTGTGGGCCAGCACCAGCGTGGGGCGCTGTACCTTCTCGATGACCTTGGCCATGGTGTAGGTCTTGCCGGAACCGGTCACACCCAGAAGCACCTGCTCATTAAGGCCCAGTTCAATGCCCTGAGCCAGTTTTTCGATGGCCTGGGGCTGATCGCCGGCGGGCTGATATTCACTTTGTACACGAAATGCCGGCATATCTTTCTCCTTACATCAGAAATCCGCTTTGCTCCATGGACACATAATCGCCATCGGCCACCACAATGTGATCAATGAGACGGATATCCATCATTTTCAGAGCATCGCGCACCAGAAGGGTGACAGCTCTGTCATCATCTGATGGAAGCGCCACACCGCTGGGGTGGTTGTGGGCCAGCACCACGGCGCTTGCTTCACACATCAGGGCATTGTTCACCACCTGCCGCACAGAGAGGGCCGCGCTGTCAATATTGCCGTCGGCCAGCTTTTTGCAGCTGAGGAGCTTTCCCTTGCCGTCCAGGCAGACCTGATACAGCACCTCGTGGCGCTCGTTGCCCAGCAGCTGCAGGAAATAGGTGCCGCACTTCTCCACGCTGTTGAGAACCACGCTCTTTCCCGTTGTGCGGGGCGCCCGCTTATGGATCTCGGAAACAAGGTGCAAAAACGTGGCGGCATTCTGCCCGACACCGTTTACCTTCTCCAGTTCCTCCACAGGTGCTGTCAGCACGCTTTGGAGAGAGCCGAACTGCTGCAAAAGGCGGTGGGCCGTCTCGTTGGTATCCTGTCGGGGGACGGCGTAATATAAGAGCAATTCCAGCGCCTCATGGTCGGCAAAGCTGTCAAGGCCTCGGGTACGAAACTGCTCTTTTTTGCGCTGCCTGTGCCCGTCATGAAGGCCCATTTTTTCACCCTCTCTCCGCATTTTACTCGGAATGATATATTATAGCATGTCCTGCGGAAACTCTCAAGCACATTTACAGCGTAATTTTTCCCTTTTGGGCAAAAAACCGTCCCCGTTAAAGTGGGGACGGTTTGCAGTATTACAGCACTTTTGCCACCACCAGCAAAATCGCCAGCAGGCCGAAATTGATCATCAAAAACAGCTTCATAAACTTGCCGGCATCGGCATCCTCGGCATGGGAGTAGAGCTTCATGGCAATAAGGCTTGCCAGGCTTGCAATGGGAGTGCCCAAGCCTCCGATATCCACGCCCAAGAGAAGTGCCTTGCCGTTTTCCGTAAAACCAGAGAGCAAAATAGCCGCCGGCACATTGCTGATCACCTGGGAAAGTCCCGCGCCCATTAGCAGTTCGCGGCCGCTTAAGATCTCCCGCAGGAAGCTATCCACCGCCTCCACGCGCCCCAGATTGCCGGAAAACACGAAGAAGCACACGAATGTCAAAAGCAGGTAGAAGTCTGCAGAAAGGAGCATTCTGCGGCGATAAATCAGCAGTGTTAACACCAGAACGGCCAGCATGATATACCACTCCAGCAGGCGCAGTACCGTCAGGAGGCATACGCAGAAGAGGGCCAGATAGACCCACATTTCGCTTTTATAGAGCAGGGGCTTTTCGCCTAAAAACACCTCCAGGGGCTCCTTGGGCAGCATCAGGCACAGAAGACCGATCAAAACGGCAGACAGAACCCAGATGGGACCCGTCGCCAGCAGGAAATCGCCTATGGTCATGTCGTAATGAGAGTAGAGAAAAAGGTTCTGGGGATTGCCCACCGGGGTCAGCATACTGCCCAGGTTGGCTGCCACGGCCTGCAACACCACCACGCGGGTGAGATAGCGTTTCTTGCCAGCCATGCCCAGCACTGCCACAGCAAAGGGGACAAAGGTCAGAAGTGCCACATCGTTTGTCACCAGCATGGCACCGAAAAAGCTCAGCGCCACCAGCACCACGGCCATGGCCCGCACCGTCACCGCCTTGCCGCAGAGGATATGAGACAAGCGGTTGAACACACCCGCTCTTCGCAGGCCGGCCACCACCACCATCAGGCAGTAGAGAAGCGCCAGCGTCCGCAGATCCAGATACGCCAGATACTCCTTGTCGGGTGTCACAAAAAAGCAGCTGATCACCGCCGCGGCAAAAGCGACACACAGCGTGATCTCCTGCCGCACGAAACTTTTGATTTTTGCCATATTATCGCCTCGTTTTCCGTGAAAAAGGTGGCTTATCGCCACCTTGTATTGCTATCAGTTCAGGGCTTTCCAGAGCAGGCGGTTTTCCTCCACTGCTCCGTCGATTTTGCCCGTATCTTTCAGCCAGGCCAGATAGGAGCGCACGGTGCTGCCCACCAACACATACTGGCCGTAGTTCAGCTCCAGACCGTAGTGGTCAAACACGCCTTTAAGAATCTCTTCAAACGCTCGTCCATCGCAAAGGCCCAATACCACGTCTGCGATCTCCAGCACCTTGTGGCGGTTCACGGCGCATAGCGGAGAAAGGTCTTTTGCCGGCGCTGCGTGGGAGGGTACCAACATCCCGGCCTCCATAGCCGCCACCTTGTCCAGCGTGTCCAGATAGGCCTGTACATCGTAAAGGAAAGACACCTGATACTTCTGCAGGGTCTCCTCCGAGCTGAGACAATCCGCCACGAATACCGTGCCGTCCGGCAGACGAAAGCCCACCATGTCGAAAAAGTGGCCCGGCAGGGGGATGATCCCCACCTCCTGCGGAAAAGCAGCATCCGTAAAGGGCGTTACTTCACAGGGCGGCGCCATCAGAAACTTGTTGCGCAGTTCCCTGAAGGGATATCCGCCATAGAGAAAAGCCGGCTCCAGCACGGGCCAGGCGGTGATCGCGCTGTCGATACCTCCGGAGAACACGGGGCACTCGTACTGCTTCTGCAGATACTGACAGCCGCCGGTGTGGTCGGCGTTGGCGTGGGTCACCAGAATGCCGCGGCAGGTCCACCCCTGCTCGTCCAGCACCTTACGGGCGCGGCGGCCGGCATCCTTGTCGGAACCGCTGTCGATGAGGTACACCTCTTTTTCGCTCTGCCGGTAAATGCCGATTTTTGCAGGGCTCTCGATAAAATAACTCTTCTCGCCTACTTGCACCAGTTCGTACATATCCGCGCCTCCTTTGTGGATTTTTCAATAAAATACCATATGTGCCCCTGTTCGTCAACGAAAAAGGACGGCTATCGCCGTCCTTTTCATTGGTTTTAGTCCAGTGCGTCGCGGCTCTCAAATGCATCGTGGATACTGCCGTAAGGGTCATGAGCCGGAGGTGCGGCAACCTCACCGTTACGCTGCATCAGCATCTCCTGCCACTGGGCGCGGTTGATGAGCAGTTGGCGGGGCTTGGAGCCCTCAAAGGGGCCTACGATCCCTTTTTCCTCCATCTGATCCACCAGACGGGCCGCGCGGGAATATCCCAGCTTCAGGCGGCGCTGCAGCATGGATACAGAGGCTTGTCCGGTCTCCAGAATAACCTCCACAGCGGCGCAGAGCATCTCATCATATTCCTCATCGCCGCTGTCTTCAGCAGGTGTATTCCCGCTGTTTCCTTTGCCCTTATCGCTTTTTTCCAAAGCCTCGTCAATTTTGTCGATAACGCTCTGGTCGTAGTTGGCTTCGCCGGTCTCCTTGACAAAGGCCACCACCTTTTCGATCTCCTCCGGGGAGATGAAGCAGCCCTGCACACGGGTGGGCTTGCTGTCGCCCAAGGGGAAGTAGAGCATATCGCCGCGGCCGATGAGCTTCTCGGCACCGACAGTGTCAAGAATGATGCGGCTTTCCATACTGGAGGCAACCGCAAAGGCGATGCGGCTGGGGATATTGGCTTTCATCAGGCCGGTAATGACGTCGGCAGAGGGACGCTGGGTGGCGATTACCAGATGCATACCGGCGGCGCGGCCCATCTGTGCTACGCGGCAGATGGATTCTTCCACCTCTTTGGCGGCTACCAACATCAGATCGGCCAACTCGTCGATGACCACCACCACAGAGGGCAATTTCTTCATGTCCTCGGAAGCCTCGGCCAGTGCGTTATAACCCGCCAGATCCTTTACACCGTTCTCCGAAAAGATCTTATAGCGCTTCATCATCTCAAAAACGGCCCACTGCAGCGCACCGGCAGCCTTCTTGGGATCGGTGACCACGGGGATCAGCAGATGGGGAATGCCGTTATAGGGTGCAAGCTCCACCATCTTGGGATCCACCATGATAAAGCGTACATCCTCGGGAGAGGATTTATAGAGCAAGCTCACGATCAGTGAGTTGGTACATACGGATTTACCGCTGCCGGTGGTGCCGGCAATCAGCACATGGGGCAGTTTCCCGATGTTGCCCACGATGCAGTTGCCGCCGATATCCTTACCCACGGCAAAGGCGACCGTGCTGGGATGATTGGCAAATGTGCCGCTGCCGATCACGTCGCGAATGCAAACAGAGCTGACAATACGGTTTGGCACCTCGATACCCACAGAAGCGATCTTACCGGGTACCGGGGCAATGCGAACGCCGCTGGCACCCAAAGCCAGAGCGATATCGTCCTGCAGGTTGGTGATCTTGGAGAGCTTTACACCCTGATCCAGGGTGAACTCATAGCGGGTCACGCTGGGCCCGTGGATCACCTCGCCGGGTTTGGCCTCCACACCGAAAGAGCGCAGGGTGCTGCTGAGACGATTGGCATTGCTGCGCAGTTCCGTACCCACTTCCTGGTTGTCCACGCCCCGGTTGGGATCTAAAAGGTCGATGGGCGGGAAGCGATAGGCAGGCTCTGTCTCGTTGAGTTCCTTTTCAATTTCCTCGCCGACTTCCTGGGCGGCGGCCTCTACCTCCTGGGCGGACTGCTGCTTTGTCCGGACGACAGGCTTTTCCTCCACGGGGGCAATCTCCGCTTCCGGGGCCGCCGGGACAATCTTGGCTTCGGGATCCCACACCTCCGCAGGTGTCTTCAACTGCTCATCCTTTTTGGCAAAAAGCTTTTTCCCGGAGGGTTTGAGCACCTTGGCCTGCTCGGGCAATTCCACACTGCGATCCTCTCCGTCCAGCGGGATGTCAAACACGGCCGGAGTCACCACACGTTTTGTGGTCTGCCGCACCTCTTTTTCCTTTTTCGGAAGCTCCGCGGACCGTACTTCGGGCTTATCCTCTACGTCCTCTTCTTCGCGGAGTCGGCGGTCACGCAAAGCCCGGGCGGGATTCCACCAAAGAGCCGTAAACACCGACAGAATAAGAAGAATGCCGAAAATCAAAGTCGCCACAATCTTGCTGAGAAGCTTTACTGCCGCCTCCGCCACAATGCCGGAGAGTACACCGCCGCACCGGATCAGCTGTCCGTCTTCCCACAGAGGACGGATTGCATCCAGTTCAATACCGTAAGAGGTGCTCACCAAAAGGATGTGCACCACAACACCTGCAAAAAACGGTGCCAGCAGTGCAGCTACCACCCGCAGCGTCACCGGATCCTGCCGGTGCACAATGGCGGTAAGACCCACGCAGAGCAATGCCGCGCCGAACAACCAATAGCCATAGCCCAACAGGCCGCAGAGGATCTTCCGCAGCCAGATCAGCACGATGCCCTCTACGCCGAAATAGGACACCACCACGCACAGCGCCAGCAAAAGACAGATGATCCCCCATACCAGATGAGTGGCCGGTGTACTGTGGGTTCTGCCCGCAGCCGTCCGCTTGGATTTCGGAGCCGTCTTGTTTTTCTTCTGTGTAGAAGCAGCCATAATTTTCCTCACTTAATCGTGTTCAAAAACAGCGTCAGCAGACCCGCGGCCCAGCAATAGTACGCAAAGGCACCAAAGCGGCCTTTATCTGCAATGTAGCGCAAAAGACGCAGGCACAGATAGCCGGATACCGCGGCAGTCAATACACCCACCAGATAAACCGGCAATTCCGCCCAATTCACACCTGCCTGCAGCGCATCCACCAGCGTCAGCAAATTGGCACCCAACACGGCAGGAATGGACAGCAGGAAGCTGAAGCGCACCGCAAAGCGGCGGTCAAATCCCATATAGCAGCCGGTGGCAATGGTCATACCACTGCGGGAAATGCCGGGCATGGTGGCGACAGCCTGACCCAAACCCACCAACACCACATCCAGCACACCTGCACTGCGCTCCGTTTTCGTGCCGCGGCGAACGATATCGCTGAGCATAAGCACAATACCGGTAAAGATCAGCGCCGCACCCACAAATATCATATTATCGCTCAGAGCGGCGATCTTCTTATGGATGGGCAAAACGCAAAGCAACGGCAGAGTGCCGATGATCACCAGCAGCAACAGGCGACGAGCCGGCGGCACATTCTTGGGAGTAGAATGGTGCACGATATCACTGATGCCCCGGAAAAGCTCCACCACCATGCCGCAGATATCCCGCCAGTATGCCACAAACACCGCCAGCAAGGTGCCCAGGTGCAGCAGTACATCAAAGAAATCGGGAACTGTAGTATCTAAACCCAACAGATTCTGGGCGATGGCCAGATGCCCGGAGCTGGAGATGGGCAGAAACTCCGCCACACCCTGCACCAGGCCCAACAATATTGCAGACAGAAAACTCATATTTCTCTACCACCTCTCAATACATTTTTTAGAACTATGTCTATCCTATACGATTTCTATCGTGTTTTTTTCATTCTGTAATGCTTTATTATAGCATACACTTCAATAAAATACCACATGAAATTTCCGCCGAAACAGGAAACCGCCACAGCGGTAAAACTGTGGCGGTTTCCATTTGGTTTCAGAGAGTCTGCAATTCCTTCATGCACTTTTTGCACACGGGCTTGCTGTGAAATTCCGCAACATCCTTGCTGCCATCACAGAAAACACAGGTAGTACGGTACTTTTTCAGGACCACAGAAGAGCCCTCTACATAAATCTCCAACATGTCTTTTTCTGCAATATCCAAGGTGCGGCGCAGTTCGATAGGCAGGACAATGCGTCCCAGCTCATCCACTCTTCTTACCATTCCGGTAGACTTCACTGATGTGTTCCTCCTTCCTGCCAAAGCGATTGTCCAAGTGACAATCGTCCCCTTATTGATTATTTTGTCACGATTTGTCAGTAGTGTCAACACAAAATGGCAATTATTTCTTATTTTTACAGTTCCCATATACATATTGGTATTCGAGGTGATTGCATGGTATTGACCTGGATCTGGATTGCAATGATGGGTCTGGCGCTTCTGTTCGGGACAATAAATGGTTCTATGGCGGCCGTATCTGCCGCCGCACTGGAAGGTGCGCAAAGTGCGGTGTCGCTGTGCATTTCCATTGCAGGGCCCTTTCTCCTGTGGTGCGGTGTGATGGAGGTATTGCAGCAAGGTGGACTCAGTGATCGACTCTCACATCTGTTCACTCCGCTTTTGCGTCGGATCATGCCCCGGGCGTGTCAGGACCCCGACACCCTGTCCTCTCTGTGCGGCAACGTGTGCGCCAATCTGCTGGGTTTGGGGAATGCCGCCACGCCGCTGGGCATCCGCGCCGCCATCTCCATGGCCAAGGGCTGTAACGGCACGGCCAGCAATGAGCTTTGCTATCTGGTGGTGCTCAACACCGCCTCTATTCAACTGCTGCCTACCACGATAGCCGCTGTACGAAGTGCCTGCGGCTGTATGACGCCATTTGACATCCTGCCTGCGGTTTGGATCAGTTCACTTGCATCAGTGAGCGCAGGGCTGCTGGCCGCCTGGTTCTTGAGAAAGGTTTGGAAATAGATGGACATTTCTTCTTTTATCGTTCCCGGCATCCTTTTTCTGGTTTCTCTGGTAGCACTTCGCAAACGTGTCGATGTATACAGCGCCATGGTGCAGGGTATTACCCGGGGGATGCCTGTCTTACTGCGTATTGTGCCCTCCCTGATCGTACTGCTGTGTGCATGCCGCATGCTGCAGGCGTCCGGTGCTTTGGATTCCCTCACAACTTTACTGCGGCCGCTGATGTGTCGCCTGGGTATTCCGGAGCAGGCCACGCCGCTTCTGCTCATCCGTCCCCTCAGCGGCTCCGGTGCACTGGCCTTTGGCAGCGAACTGATGCGTACCTACGGGCCGGACAGCACCATCGGGCGTACCGCGGCCGTGATGCTGGGATGTACGGAGACCACATTTTATACCATCGCCGTCTATTTCGGAGCCGCCGGGATCCGCCGCACCCGCTATACTCTCTGGGCCGCTCTGACCGCCGATCTGGTGGGCTTTGTGGCCGCAGCGCTCAGCGTAAAGCTGCTGTTCGGCGCGTAAGTTTTCCTTGTGTCTGCAGAGAGAATATGCTATAATACGGCAGTACGCGGGTATGATGGAATTGGTAGACATGCGAGATTTAGGTCGTGTCACCTCAGTGAAGGTTTATCTCTGTTAGTGTTGCTTGTTGCAATCCAATATTCAAAACGTTTTCCTCTTGTTTTTTCTTATGACTTCGCATAAAATAAATAACATTGAAAGTTCTCGGCTGTTTATATGCGGGCGTGGTGGAACTGGTAGACTCGAAGGATTTAGGTTCCTTTGTCGAAAGGCGTGCAGGTTCGAGTCCTGTCGCCCGCACCAACCAAGCAGGCTCTTAGTGGGCCTGCTTTTTATTTGGAGATGATTTGTATGCCATTTGAAGAAGAAATTAGAGATAATATTTTAGCGTATTGCACGCGCGATTTGCCAAACGACAGATGGTATGAGAATGCGTTTGATTTTGTGAAAGATAGCTCACTCAATGCAAGATTGATTTCAGAATTTAAAAATGCACGATTTATATACAAAATGTTTGAAGGACTTGCTGCTGAAGACGAGTTGCTACTTGCCGAAGTTAAAATGCAGGTGCTAATGTATGCATCTATTTACGAGGCAACGATTCATTATGTCCTTTTTGATCAGTACTACAAAAACACTCCCATTGTTCAAAACCTGCTTATTCAGAAAGTCAATAAGCCATTTTCCATCCCTACCAAGCAATTGTCTTCCATTAGTAAACAGCTTTCCCATGACGGAAAAACAATTATACCTTATTTTGAAACTCTGCAAAAACGAGATATTACTAAAGTTCGGTTTGATGAAAAATGTATTGCAGCGTTCCGACTTGGCATCTTAACGGAGATTCCTGAACAAAATGTCTCGACTGCGGATATTTTGCCAAATATCAAACGGATTGCCGGTATGCCCACTTTCTGTTCTGAACTAATTAGGATTTATGAAGTTCGAAACGCAATTCATTTGCACGCAGAATTAAAAAAGGAAATAGATTATCATTTGGCTCTTTCAAAAATAGCATATCGAAGGATGCAACCTTTCCTAAATCAAATCAAAGCTAAACTGAATGCAGATGGTTTGCTCTGAGAATTGCACTTTCGCAAAAGCGGAATTAAGGGCATTATATTTCGGAGAATCGCTTTGATTAGCGCTTTATCAGTATCAGGCATGAAAAGATGGAACATATTTAATGGGGTATATATTAGCGAATTGGAGCGAATAAGCATGGCAACAACAACTAAAAAGCAACATTATGTTTGGAGAAAATATCTTGTGCCGTGGACGAATAATGGTTCACCTGATACGGGGAAAGTTTTTGTATATCGAAAAAAGGCAAAAGGCACACAGCAGGTAATTGAACAGCGCGAGTTGATGAAAATAGGGTTTGAAAACTATTTTTACGATATCAGCGGCTTCACGAAGAAAGATATCAGCGTATACAAGCAGTTTCTTGCATATATCCAGAAAGATCAGTTGATACAATTTGGCGTAAATATGGAGGCTTTGGAGCTTGCAGATATCCAAAAAGATTTTATCGAAAAGGAAATCATGTGTAGTCTGCGTTGGCTCTCCTTGAGCGCAGTACGGACATGGTTCTTTGTTAATCATATTTCCGCATTTTGGGCATCGCCATTGATGAGATGCTGAATTCAAGTCAAAATCCGCAGCACTATTGCCAGAACCTTCGCTGTTGTACTCTTTCCAAAGTGCAGTCTCTTTCAGAGGAACCCAGTTTTTGATTTCTTCATTTACGGCGAGTGTATCTCCGGATATTTCGTTGTTTTCAATTTTATACTTTAGCACCTCTTCGGGGATTTCCTTTGCTTCCCCTGATTTCTCTATGTACCAAATCATACCGCATTCCTCCTGCTCATATAGAAATAAATCGCCATTTCCGAGCATTATCTTTACTATCTACTGTTTTGCCAAGTCCTTTTCTTTCTGTTGAATAATAATCGCGCTGGGTTCCGTCATTTTCCAAGCGTCGACAGTATATCATGACTTTCGATGATATACAACAGATTATGCTATAATTGGTAACTACATAGGCACTCTATTGCTTCATATCACTCTTCGGCCTTACATTCCAAATTATCTGTTTGAATGTAGATTTCTTCTGCATCTAATAGTGCCTTTTTTAGCATATTCGCGTAGGGCAAGGCAAGCGGAATCTCCTCCAGCCCATCTATTACATCGTCGATACTGCCGCAGAGCAGCGCATACATCTTTTGATAATCTGCCATAACGCAACTCCTCCTTTCCCTAAAACCATAACACACATTTTACTTAAAGTAAATGTTCTTTTTCTTTCAATAAATTATATTTTACGTCAATAATTGGTAGCATATTATTGAGGTGAGGTTATGCATACCAATTATCCTGACAAATACATCACAATGGGACTGAAAATTGCTTACTATCGTAAGAAGGCCGGTTATACGCAGGAAGCCTTTGCCGAGGAAATTGGCAAAAGCGTAAATTTCCTTGCTCAGATTGAGGGAACCGGCACCGTCCGAGGCATCTCCCTCGAAACATTATTCAAAATAGCGGAATGTCTAAACATCTCTCCGGCAAAGCTGTTAGAGGAAGACTAATAAGATGCTCAACCTTACTCTAAGGAGCTAGGACTTCTTTTTAAAGTCGCGGTTGAAGTTGACGCTTACAAAAACACTCCAGACAGCGTCCAATGTGTGGATCTGTCCGGAGCGTTTGACGATTCTATAGTAAACGGTAAATAGGTTCTTTCCGACTTCGGTTGAAATGTAAACGGTAAATACCGTTTACGCAATAGATGCCGAACTAATAATTTGAGCAATTTATGCCTATATTACTCCATTATCCAACTAACACCTTTTTCTTCCAGGAAAGCTGCAACGATTTCACGAGAACAGTAGGGAACTTTCTCTGTCATAATATCAGAAAAAACCACCCGCCACATCAGTTCGCCCGATTCATCATTATACCAGGGTTGAAAAACACTGATTATATGTTGATGAGGATCAACATGGGATTCGTCCTCACCCCAAATCATTTTTGTTCGAATCAAGTACACTGAATAATTGCTTGTGAAAAAATCATGGTCATCCATTGTGCTCCACTCCAAATTAAAAAGAGGTTCAGAACCATAAAGATTGCTAAGGCACGCAGTAGAATCATGAAAGACGGAGCCAGCATAAATATTGGTCCTATGTTCATCCAAATCATACAATCCTGCTGATGGATAAGTTCCCAATAGCATATTCCCCTGATTTTCATAGGAATATGTAAATATAGCAACTTCGTAATATCCAGAAGTTCCAGGTGGAACCGGCATAAACTTCACAACGATTTCTTTTGAGAGATCTCCAGTTAAATCAATAATGTCGATGATTTCAAGATAGTATCCCATCGAAAACTTAGTATCGAGTCTTGGGTCATCAAGTGAAAACGAATATACCATCTTATAGTTACTTCCATATCCAAACAAATAATTTATTTTCTGAAGGATGCTATTATTGACTGTATCAAAGATCAGCAACTGATTGTTAGTCTTATCGCCAACATCGTCTGATGCTAGTACTATCATACTTTCATTGCCAAAACCGTGTATATCTTCCATATGAATGCTATTGATTCCTAAATTCTCTGGCATCTGCTCTCGAATATTTTTCATAATAAGGGCATCATCGCTTAACGCTCCGCCGCCTATTTTTCCGAAGGCATATAATAAAACCGCACTAAAAACGGCAAGAGTTGATATGATAGAAATAATAGAATATACAAGTTTTCCTATGGACTTGATTTGAACAAGGGCTTTTTGCTGATATCTACGATTCATAAAGTATACTCCATTTAAATGTCGTTTTTATTTATTATATCACAGAATCGGCGCTATGTCTTGGTATTTCTACGTTTTTTGTTGTTCAGTTGGCATTATTTACAAATGCCTGTCGAAAAAACCTTCACTGAGGTGACATTACCTTTAGGTTCTCGTGGTGAGAGCCGTTGGGGTTCGAGTCCCCATACCCGCACCAATAGAAAAAAGGGGGCAATGCCCCCTTTTTTCTATTGGGTAATAAGAGGGACTCGAAACGAACTCCGATGTTGCGGAAATGTAATGCCCGCAACTCGGGAAGAACATGCCGGTGGCATGCTCTGTCAGTGAGAGGAGAGTCCCCATACCCGCACCAGAGAAGTGTTTCCAGAAATGGCAGCACTTCTTTTCCTTTCAGTGATAGGGACAGTCCCCCTGTTCATAAGTTATCCTCGGGGGTGTTTCCTATGCTATCTGCTACGCTGTTTCTCCTTTGTAACAGTCTGTTTCTCACATTACATCTGGCCAATGCCAACGGTTCTTTCCCGAAACCGCTCTCTGCTGCTGAGGAGCAGGATTGTCTGGAGCGTTGCGCCCAGGGCGACCTGGATGCCAGAAATCGTCTGGTAGAGCACAATCTTCGTCTTGTGGCCCACATTGTAAAAAAGTATTATGCCAAAAGTGATGCGCAGGAGGATCTGCTGTCTATCGGAACAATCGGCCTGATCAAGGCCATCAACACCTTTCGCGCAGATCGCGGAATCCGTCTGGCTACCTATGCCAGCCGCTGCATTGAAAACGAGATCCTGATGTATTTTCGTGCGCAGAAGAAATGGCAGGGCGACGTTTCTCTCAATGATACCATAGAGGGAGAGGGCGACGGTGACGAGCTGTTCCTGGGGGATGTAGTGGGGCAGGAAGACACCATGCTCAGCGATCTGCAATCCAAAGAGGATGCTATCCGCATACGGCATCTGGTGGACACATGCCTCACAGAACGGGAGGCCGATGTGATTCGTCAGCGCTACGGATTAAACGGTTTTCTGCCGCATACCCAGAAACAGGTAGCCAGCCAATACGGAATCAGCCGCAGCTACATCTCCCGTATTGAGAAGAAGGCTCTGGAAAAATTAGAGGCTGCTTTCCGGGCAGGATCACAGGATATCTGAAAAAAGAGAAAGGCCGAATCGGATCGGCCTTTCTCTTTTACTCTGTGATGATTTGCGCATTCTGGTCAACAGCACCACCCTCTTCGTCCCCGGTGGGTTCCTCCGTGTCGACAACGGGGATACTATGGATCACCTCGTGGCCGTCTGCCACTGTGTCACCCAATACCACGCCGTAGAAGTCATACTGAATCAGTGTCCTTGCATAGTTATACTGCAGTTCCACCAGGAGGTTCACACTGCTGACATAATTATTGGAAACCACTACGCCGGGGTTCGGCGTAAATTCATCTGTATAGGCATTGTAGGAACCGGCTGCTGTGACCCAGTTCTTTGTGGCGCCGTCCGGACCGGGCAAAATCACCAGTGGCATGTTGCTGGATACACGGTTTTCATTGTAATTGGTGGCAAAGATATCGTGGCCGGACAAGAGTCTGGAATCAAATTCCAGGCCAAACAGATTGCTGAGTGTGGGCACAATATCAACGGAACTGCAAGGGGTATTCACCACCACGGTATCCATGGCGCTGTTCCAGAGCACCAGCGCATTTTCATAGCGGGTGATGTCTTTTTCCGTGTCCTCAAAACCGCGCAGCTCGTTGTAGTAATCGGCGGTATCGGTGACCATGGCATAGGGATAGTGATCTGCCATCATGCAAATCACGGTATCCTCCAGAATGCCTGCCTCGTCCAGAGTGTTCACCAGATAGGTCATAGCCTCCTCCAGTTCCAGATTCGCGGCAATATAGCCCTGTACGGTCTGGGAGGCATCCGGATAGGCGGCCACAGCCGCTTCGCGGTGCTTACCGGCCATGGCGTTGCCCCATCCCCAGTTGGCATGACCGCTGACGGTCATGTAGTAAGTGTGGAAGGGTGTGCCCGTGCTCTTGGAGTTTTCAATGATATCCGGCAGGGTCTGCTGGAACATCTCTACATCGGAATAGGGCCAGGAGGAGGGATCCGACACGGTGATGCCGGTACCCACGCCGTGATAATCATAGCCCAGATTCGGGTGTGTCAGGTCGCGGTTATAGTAATTATAGGAATTGTTGTGATATGCCTGGGTGGTATAACCGAGTTTGGAGAACTGATTGCCCAGGGCAAAGGGCATATAGTCCCGAGAACTGGCATAGAAGCTCAGGTTGTTATTCACCCACGTGGGAATCAGGCCCGTCATCACGGCAAATTCGCCGCCGGTGGTGGACTGGCCCCAACCGGGCTGATAGGACTTTGTGAACACAAAGCCGCTGTGGGTCAGTTTGTAAAGGGTAGGTGTCAGATCCTCATCGATGATGGCCGAGGAAAAGGACTCAGCCGTGATCAGAATCAGGTTCTTCCCCTCGAATATCCCCGTGTACTCATTTTTCTGAGAGGGCACACGGTTGGAGAAATACTGATACATGGACTTGAGCGTTGTGCTTCCCGTTTCTGCATAAAGCCCGGCAAAGTCAATGTCCATGGTGTTATATTCGTAGGTTTCACGTTCCGGGTGGTCTGTTGCCATCTCATCGATCAGGCTCAGATCCGAGAGGTTCATCTGGGGCATTCCGAAAAGGGCATACTCCCCTTCCAGCCGGACGGTGGTCAGCAGCCCAAACCGGGGAACTGCCGAATCGGTGGTATAATTGGCCCGATAGATCAGCTTATCCGTGCCGAAATTGCCCCATACAGAACCCACACCCTGGCACAGCACCATGATAGCGGCAAGAATCACCAAACCCTTACGGGTCCTGTCCGTATCTTTGACAAAACGTTCGCCCCAGATCACCAGGCACACAAAGGGAATCAGATCCAGCAGAATAAAGGGAATCCTGGCCAGGATCACTTCCACCATCGTACCGCCGAAATCCCCCACCACCTGTCCGGTCATGTGAAAGATATAGCCGATGCCGAAATAGATTTTAAAATAGCTCTTCAGGCAGTATTCCGTACCCACCAGGATCGTCCATAATCCGCAGAGAATGCCGCTGACTGCCCGCCGCGTTGTACTCTTGCGGAAAGCACACAGGAAAAGGCGCAGAGCAAGACCTCCGGCCAGCGAAAACAATATGATGGGCAAAAGGGCGACTGTAAAGAAGTCATTGGAGCTATCAAAAGCGTGGAGCAGCAGCTCATGGTACAAAAGTGCCGCCGGGAAAAATGCCCAACCGAAAATCTTCGCCCACTTTGCCTGCTTTGGGGAGCGCTCGCTCGTTTCCTGCTGCACAGCAGCCGTCTGGGGCTGTTGCGCAGGCTGCTCATTCGCTTGTTGGATCTCAGGTACCATCGGCTGTTCGATGGATTGTTCGCCACCCACAGGAGTTTCGTTCATCTGATATAACCTCGATTATTTCTGCTTTTTCTTCTTCAGGTTTACAATACCCAATAATATGGCGTAATAAACCGCCAACACTCCCAGCACCACGAAAGTCATGGTGGTAGACTTCGGTGCCAACGACACCAGGATCAAAAGGGGAATGCCCAGCAGGATCGCAAAGCTGGAGCCCACCACCAGGTTGTTGGCCGCCGGAGTCTTCAGGTCCGGATCGATCTCACGGAGCAGAAGTATGCCGGAGGAAATGGTTCCGGTCATCATGCCGTACATGGACAGAAGGCCTTCGTAGTAATAGTCCCCGTACACCTTGCCGCAGACATACTTCAGATGCAGCAGCGTTACCACTGCGCCCAACACTGTCATCAGGGCAAAGGGCAGCCACAATCCGGCCAGATCTTCCACCTCGATGGACGCGATTCCCGCAATGATCATCACGTCAAAAGCAAGACCCGAAATTCGGCTGAGCAGATAGTTGTTCTGGTACTGATGGCTCATAAACTTCAGCCGCTTCATATGCTTGAGGATCACACGGGTCAGCATGGCAAGAGCAGAGCCGATAATGAAGTTAAAGCCCCACAAAAGGCTGTTGAGCATGTTGCCGATGCCGGGCGCATACCTGTTAAGTGCCGAAGTGATGCCCCAGGTGATGAGGTAGGTCACCAGGTAAACCACCAGCACCAATGCCGCCTGAATACTGAAGCGGTCAATAGACTCAGACACCGCAATCTCATCTTTATCCCGGAAGGTCTCTACCGTGACAGAGCCGTTCACTTCTCCATGCTCTGCTTTTTTGAACTTTCCCCTGCGATTGAGATAGTTCATGTAAGCCACGCCTACGATGCAGGCACAGAGATAGCCCGCCGCCGCAATGGCAAGGCCGAAGCTGCGTCCGCCGACAAAGCCCAGGGCTTCGTAGGAAGAGCCGATATTATTGGCCTGGCCGGGACCCTGGCCATAACCCATGGGCAGAAGCACGCCACAGGCCCGAAACAGATCCGGCTTCACCGTATAGGAAAGCAGCAGCGAGATCACAAGACCGATGACACCCTGGATCATATAAGATCCCACGATCACGGCGCCGGACTTTAAACCCACGAGATTGCCTTTGTCCTCTGCAGTCTTTTCCGGCACGCGCAGAGACAGGGCGATGAAGCCGATGGCGATACCGTGGTAGGTGAGAGTCTCCATGGCGGTAAGGCTCAGGTCAATCCAGCCCAAAAGTTTCAAAGCCAACAGCAGGAAGCCGCCCAGCACGGCTGTGGGCAGCATGGTATGGCGAATAAAGGGTATTTTGCGGCGCAGGATATTGGCGATGATCACCATGACGGCAATCATGCCGATCTGTACGATAGGACTCCAAAGAGTGGTATTTGCTGCAGAATAATCCATGAAACAGAACCTCGCTTTATTGTTTGATTTCCGCCCAATGGCGGTATTTCAGGGCATTAAAAGGCATCTGCCCTCGAACTTCATACTGTTTGTCGGTCAAAAGCGTCAGGACATTCCGGGAAAATACGGCCGCTCCTGCCAACTTTTCTCGGAAAATCATTTCATCACCCAACTGCAAGTGGCCGGGATAGGCGCTCAAAAGCGTCTCATGGGGTTCCGACGCCGTGTGATCCTCCCGAATTTCACGCACGGTGATGGAATCTTCAAACAGCTTCTCTGTGCCGCCGATAGCAACCTGCTCCCGAAGTGCCTGCTGCTGCTGCTCGTCCCATCGGGTGATGGTGGTCAGCTTGCCGTCCTCTGCCCTGAGATGGCCGGTTGCTGTATATTCCGCACGATAACCGCAGTCGCAGCGCAGACCGTTGTCATCGGAATGCAACGTATTGAACCCGTGGCAGTAGGGACACCAGTAAAGAGCACTCTCCAACCCCAGTGCCATATGCTTACCCTTGTAGAAAGAGGGAGTCTTCTCCTGGGAGGCGTAGGCATCCTCACGGAGGTCATTGGCAATCATCGCCTCCACCTGGTCATCGGTCATCTCTTTCATCTGCTGCGGAGTATAGACATTGACCAGATGACCCACCAATCGACCGCGGCGCAGCGTAGTACCCCAACGGGGCTGTGTGAAGTAGCCGCCCTCGATGCGATAGGTCACCAAAGAGGCACCGCATCGGCGGGCCAAACGGCCCAACTGGCCCAACATAGGCCCTGTCACGCCGTTAAAGGAGCGGTTTCCCTCGGGGAACATAGCCACGCAGTCTCCCGACTTTAAAGCCCGCAGAATCTTCAAACTGGTTCCCTGGCCGCTTTTTCCTTTCACATGGAGAATGGGGCGGAAATAGCGCATCAAAAACCAGGTGCCGAAGCCCTTGCGCGCAATATGCTCGCTGGCCACAAAGCGAACCGCTTTGCCGCCCGCGACTCCCAGCATCACGGGATCCAGCTCCATGTTGTGATTGCACAGCAGAAGATACGGCCCCTCGATACCCCGGAGGCTGTCACAGCGATAGCCAAAACGGACGCGCAGCATCAGTTTCATGATGGGTGTGAAAAAATCAAACGCTCTCTGCATCCTCTTTTGCTCTTTCATATCTTCCGCCTCCTTTCCTTCCAGTTTACAGTATAGCAAAACAGAATCATAATTCAATGGTTTTCCGACATTATCTATAAAGAAAAAATGTGCCGCGGTGCGGCACATTTTTTCTTTTAGATAATATCACGTTTTACCGATCCATAGAGGCGCCGCATTCAGGGCAGAAGCGGCTGTTGCTTGCCGTACCGCAAACGGGGCAGGTCTTCAACTCAACGGTATCCTTGTCACCGTCTTTGTCATTTTTTTCAGCCTCCAGCTGGGCGATACGGGCCTTACTCTGCTCAATAGCGCTCACCACATCACGGATGGCATCGGGAACTTCCTTGTTTTCGGCTACGAACCACTCGCCGATGGCGCGATAGTTCTTATCCAGTTCTCTTTGCTCGGACATGATGGCTACATTGATCTTGGCGGTATCCTTCAGATCCTTGGCCTTATCAGCCGCGGCAAAAGCCACATCCTTGGCCTTGTCGGCAGCGATGTCAGCGTAAACCTTTGCCTTTTCTGCAAATCCCTCAAAAAATGCCATGTGTATGTCCTCCTTATAATACGTGTTCGTAATATCAGTATACTCCACCGCTTGTCGTTTCGCAAGCGTACTGCCCCGATATTTAATAAAATGTTAATGAACCTTCCCCTTTTCTGGCATCGCAGAGTTTACGCAAATTGAGTAGCCGGGGATTATGAAGGGGGTAAACCCCCCTTCTTATGAAATCTATTTGCATTAACCATTCACAGAATGGTTAATGCTCTATCCAATCGGCCGCTCTTGTCACGGCACGTTTCCACTGGCGGTAATCCTCGTCGCAATCCGCCTGCACTCTCTGGGGCAAAAACACATGCTGGGATTTGCGCAGTGCCGACAATTCGTCAATACTGCCCCACATGCCGCAGCTGAGACCGGCCAGAGCCGCAGCACCAAAGGCCGTGGTCTCCACCATGGCAGGCCGATCCACCGGGATGCGCAGGTCATCGGCCTGCAGCTGCATCAGGATATCGCTAACGCTGGCGCCGCCGTCTGCCCGCAGGCAGGTGATGTCGCAGCCCGCATCCTGGCGCATGGCCATCATCAGATCCGTTACCTGGAATGCAATGGCCTCCAACACGGCTCTGGCAATATGGGCCCGGCCGGTGCCCCGGGTGATGCCCAGAATGGTGCCGCGGGCATACATATCCCAGTAGGGTGCGCCCAGACCCGTGAATGCCGGCACTACAATGACGCCGCCGCTATTGGGAACCGATGCGGCCAATTCGTTGATCTGGGGTGCACTGTCGATGATCTTCAGTTCGTCCCGGAGCCACTGGATGGTACTACCACCGTTGAAAACGCTGCCTTCCAGAGCATAAACCGTCTTTCCATCGATGCTCCAGGCCACACTGGACACAAGTCCTGCACGGGAGCGCACCGGGTGATCGCCGATATTCATCAAAGTGAAGCAGCCGGTTCCGTATGTGTTTTTGGCCTGTCCCACTGCAAAGCACCCCTGGCCGAACAACGCCGCCTGCTGATCGCCGGCTGCGCCGCAGACCGGAACGCCGGAGAGTTTCTCAAGGCCGGGAATATTCTCTTTCACGGTGCCGTATATCTCGCTGTTGCCCACAGGCTTCGGCAAAAGGCTCATGGGGATTCCCAGCATGCCACAGAGCTCTGCATCCCAACGCAGTGTGTGGATATTGAAGAGCATGGTGCGACTGGCATTGGAATAGTCTGTCACATGCTGACCTGTCAGTTTCCAGATCAGCCAGGATTCCACCGTCCCGAAAAGGAGCTCTCCCTTTTCTGCACGCTGCCGCACACCCGGCACATTGTCCAGGATCCAGCGGATCTTGGTGCCGGAAAAGTAGGCATCGATCAAAAGGCCCGTGGTGGACTGGACGCGCTCGGCAAGGCCCCTGCGCTTGAGTTCTTCACACAGTTCGGCCGTTCGGCGGCACTGCCAGACAATGGCATTGTACACCGGTTCGCCCGTCTTTTTATCCCACAGGATCGTCGTCTCTCGCTGGTTGGTGATGCCGATGCCGGCGATCTCCCCTGCCGGGATCTTACGAATGGCTTCTTCGGCAGATGCCCGCTCACTCTCCCAGATATCCAAGGGATCATGCTCTACCCACCCCTCCCGGGGATAGTGCTGGGGGAAAGGCCTTTGTCCCAGAGAAACGATCTGCCCGTTTGCGTCAAAAACGATTGCACGGGAACTGGTTGTTCCCTGGTCCAAAGCCAAAACATACTTTGCCATGGCGATTCCTCTTTTCATCGGGAATGTTTTGTGATATAGTAATTGCATGATAACACAGAAAGGGCGGAATTACCATGACAAATATGAAGGATTTTACCTTTCTCTCCAGCGACGGCAAAACCACGCTCCACGGCATTTCCTGGCTTCCGGAGGGAAAACCTGTCGCCGTTTTGCAGATCGCTCACGGTGTGGCGGAATACATCGGCCGCTATGATCGCTTCGCCCGCTTTTTAAATGAGCAGGGTGTTGCCGTTGTGGGACACGATCACCTTGGTCATGGCTTGAGCCTGGGCAAGGGAGAGTCTCCCGTCTACTTCGGAAAAGGAAATACCTGGCAGACCGTGGTGGACGACATCTACACGCTCCACAACCGCCTGAAACAGCAGTTCCCCGATGTGCCCATGGTACTGATGGGGCACTCCATGGGCTCTTTCCTGGCTCGTACTTATCTGATCCGCTATCCCGGCACTGTCAAAGCCGCCATCATCATGGGCACCGGCTGGCAAAACAGCCTGACGGTAGATGCAGGCCTTGTCATTGCCAGAATCATTGCCGCCTCCAAAGGAGATAACGACACCAGCCGATTTGTCACCAATCTGGCTTTCGGCAGCTACAACAAGCCTTTCAAACCCATCCGCTCCGAATTCGACTGGCTCTCTGCCGATGTAGACAACGTGGACGCCTATATTTCCGATCCCCTGTGCGGCCAACCCACCAGCGTGGGACTTTTCCGTGAGATGCTCAAGGGCATCCGCTTCAATCAGAAATTCTCCAACTTGGACAAGATGGATCACCACACCCCCATCCTGCTTATTTCAGGTGAAAAGGACCCCGTGGGTGCTTTGAGTGCCGGCGTCAAGCAGACCTATAACGAATTTAAGCGCAGCGGCATCGCCGATTGCACCATGAAACTCTATCCCGGCCTGCGCCATGAAATCCTCAATGAAAAGGCGCAGCAGCAGACCGTTTTTGACGATATCTGGAACTGGATGAAGGAGAAAATCGTATGAACGAATGGGATACTCTGAAAAAAGAGTGCCTCGCCTGCCGTGCCTGCGGTCTGTGCGAAACCCGCACGCAGGTGGTTTTCGGCGTGGGCAATCCCAATGCCGAGGTTTTAATCATCGGCGAAGCACCCGGCGCCAACGAGGACAAGCAGGGCGAACCTTTTGTGGGCCGCGCCGGCAAGCTGTTGGACGACATGCTGGCCATGATCGGGCTCAAGCGTGAGAACATCTACATCACCAACTCCGTGAAGTGCCGTCCTCCTGAGAACCGCGATCCTCTCAACACGGAAAAAGCCGCCTGTCAGGGATTCCTCCAGCGACAGCTGGCTTTGATGAAGCCGAAGATCATCGTGTGCCTGGGCCGTATCAGCGCCATGGAGCTCATTAAAGAGGACTTTAAGATCACCAAGGAACACGGTCAGTTCTTTGAGAAAAACGGTGTGCAGATGATGGCTCTGTACCACCCCGCCGCATTGCTGCGGGATCCTCACAAGAAGCCGGAGACCTTTGTGGATCTGAAGGCCCTGCAGGAAAAGATCCGCGAGATCTGTGACCACACTCCCATCGAATTTGAATAACAAAAAGAGAGGCTTATCGCCTCTCTTTTTCAGTAATCAATCGTA
>R21__coassemble_426_pt1 | contig 34822 bp, 32 predicted proteins | sample R21__metabat2_low_PE_038 | metagenome-assembled genome bin R21
GGCTACGGCCAGGTGAGCCTGCCGGTGGGCTTGGTGCTGTGGCAGGAGGCCGAACGGAAAAACCACATGGACACGGAGGTCTATCTCAACGCCGCCGAGAGCACCGACACCTGCCTGCAGTTGGTGGTATATTTCGGCAGCTTCCAACCCTATCAGAGCGGTGCGCCGGTCTACGTGTCCCTCAATGAGATCGGGGCAAAGACCCCTTGGCAGGTGATGGAGCTTCAGCCCCTGTCCTATGCGCCGGCGGTAAGGCTTTCGGCGGACGGAAATCCTGTGACGGTGTCGGCGCTGGGCATCACGGTGGAAAACCCCGTGGCGGATGAACTGATTGTCAGGGAACTGGTGCTGCACTTTGCCGACGGCAGCGACTATGTGGTGGAGAGCGAAAAGCTCCATCAGATGAACCATCTGGTGAGCTACTGGCAGGGGGACGGCTCCGGCCTCCCGGCGGTGTGTTATGTGTTCAACCGGCTGGTGGACATCGACAGCATCACCTCCGTGACCATGGAGGGAAGCTGGCTCACGGCGGACAATGCGGAGATGCAGGTCGCACTGGAATATCTGAAATAACGCAAAAACAGGCACCTGGGAGGGTGCCTGTTTTTGCGGAATGATGCTTCACTTCACATCGGGCAATACACCGAACAGTACCAGAGGCTCTGTTCCGGTGTTAATGATGCTGTGGGAATGTCCCTCGGGGCAGTAGCTCACAGAGCCTGCACTGATAGGCATTTCTACGCCGTCATCGATGCACTTACCGCTGCCGGAGAGCACATAGACGATTTCGCAGTTTCCCTGATGGGTATGTTCCCCGATGCTGCAATCGGGCATCAGGGTGATATACACGATATTGCCCATGTCAGGATCGCTGTATTTATGAATCAGGGCTTCTCCCGTGCCACCCTTAAAGTTGGGTACCGCGGTTTCGGGAATGGCCTTAAAATCGATCATCATAGGGTTTACCTCAGTTCAAAAAGTCCTTCAGCTTCTTGCTGCGGGAGGGATGGCGGAGCTTGCGCAGAGCCTTGGCTTCGATCTGACGGATACGTTCACGGGTAACATTGAATTCCTTGCCCACTTCTTCCAAAGTGCGGGTGCGGCCATCTTCGATGCCGAAACGAAGCTTCAATACTTTCTCCTCACGGGGAGTCAGAGTGGAGAGGACATCCACCAGCTGTTCCTTCAAAAGCGTGAAGCTGGCGGCCTCAGAAGGCTCGGAAGCACCTTCATCGGGAATGAAGTCGCCCAGATGACTGTCTTCTTCTTCGCCGATGGGTGTTTCCAGAGAAACGGGCTCCTGGGCAATCTTCAGGATCTCTCGGACCTTATCCACGGGCATACCCATTTCCTCGGAAATCTCCTCGGGAGTGGGATCGTGGCCCAGCTCCTGCAGCAGCTGACGGCTGACGCGAATCACCTTATTGATAGTCTCTACCATATGTACGGGAATACGAATGGTGCGGGCTTGGTCGGCAATGGCGCGGGTAATGGCCTGACGGATCCACCAGGTGGCATAGGTGGAGAACTTATAGCCCTTGGTATAGTCGAACTTTTCTACGGCCTTGATAAGGCCCAGATTGCCCTCCTGGATCAGATCCAGGAACAGCATACCGCGGCCTACATAGCGCTTGGCAATGGAGACCACCAGACGGAGGTTGGCTTCTGCCAGGGCTTTTTTGGCGGATTCGCCGCTCTTGATATCGGCACGCAGCTTTGCCATTTCTTCGTCGGGAATGATCTCATCGGCATTCTTAGCAGACTCGATACGATCCTTTGCCTGCTGACCGGCAGTCATGGCAGTGGCCAGATTCACTTCCTCATCAGCTGTAAGGAGGGAAACTTTGCCGATTTCCTTCAGATACATGCGGACGGGGTCATCGATATTGAAGCTATCCACCAGGGAATTGGGGTCCACCAGTTCTTCTTCTTCAATTTCGGCGATTTCTTCTATGGGAGGTTCAATATCATCGGGGAGCTCGGCAAGGAAATCCTGACTGCCGACTTCAATACCAAGAGCCTCCAGAGAATCATAGACCAGATCCATCTGGTCACCGTCCAGATCCATTTCATCCAACACATCGCTGAGGTCAGAGGAGTCGAGATGGTTCTTCTTTTTCCCTTTGATCAGCAATTCTTTCAGCTTTTCATTGGCGTTGATCAAAGCTGCGGCGGGAAGTGCGGCAATGGCCTTTTCATCCAGCTTGCCCTTAAATGTCTTTTTTTCAGTGGTATCTTTTTCTTTTTTACTGTCTTCTGCCAGAATGGCATCGGCCATCTGATCAAGCTGTTCAGCAGTCAGTTTCTCTTCACTCATGTGTGTTTTCCTCCGTATGTTTTTTTCTTTTGCATCGTATTCATTGCCTGCTGCAGGGGATCTGCACTATGTCGTTTTCGGCACTCCTGCCGGATGATGGCGAAATAGTCCTGTAAAGCCTGTGGGCCATTTGCGGTGGATTCCGGCTTTTGTAAAATGGTGGTCAGGTGACTCATTTCTTCGCCGCTGAGTACGGCGGATAAACCGGAGAGATTGTGAGTGCGGGTCCTGTTTTCCCATAATTGCGAGTAGATGCGCCACAATAGCGGACTGGAAAAATCTGCTTCGGAAAGGGGGGACTCATCCGGAAAAAGGCTCTCGTCCTGATAAAGAAGCCGGATCACGCCCTCTTCCGCCATAGCACTCTTCAGATTTTCATAGCGAATGCCACGTTCAGACGGTTGGTTGGTCAAAGAGGGACTCAGTTCTCTGCGTTCCCGTGTCTTTTTGTCTTTGCTCATGCGCCGTTTAAAGGCGCGGTTTACTTCGCTGCGCATGGCATCGGCAGGAAGTCCTACCGCCTCTGCGGCCCGGACGGTATATACGTCGCGCTCCACGGCATTTTCCAGTGTGCAGAGAACATCGCTGATCTCCGTTGCATAGGCGATTTTTTGCCTGTCGTCGCCGAGGTCATATTTTCCCTGCACCTGTGCCATTCGGAATTCAATGCCGTTTTCACTGCCGGAGAGTAGATTTTCAAAGGCATCTGCGCCGTAAGCCTTGATGAAATCATCAGCGTCCTGTTTTTGCGACTGACCGTCTACCATTTTGTTGGGTAGCTTCAGTACTTTTACCGTGAATTCGCTGTTGCGAAGCATTTCCAGAACACGCTGGGTGGCCATCTGGCCGGCATTATCGTTATCGTAACACAGCACAAGTTCCTTGGTGTAGCGGGATAAAAGCCGGGTCTGTTCCACCGTCAGTGCGGTACCCATGGAGGCCACAGCGTTGTCAAAACCAGCCTGGTGTAAGGTCACTACGTCCAGGTTGCCTTCGCACAAAATGATATTGGGGCGCTTGGTTTTCTTGGCCAGATTGAGCCCGTAGAGCACCTTTCGCTTGGCGTATACGGGGGTTTCGTTGGTATTTTTATACTTGGGGGAATCCTCAGCAATGATGACACGGCTGCCAAAGCCGACAACGTCGCCGTGAATATCGATTACCGGCAATATCAAACGGTTGCGGAAGAAATCATAGAGACCGCCGTGTTTATTCTGAACGGCAAGTCCCACCTTTAAAAGCTCTGCCTTGGTGTATCCCTTGGCTGTCATGGCCCGAATGAGCCCGTCCCATTCCGGCGTAGATGCACCCATACCGAAACGCACCGCAATGTTTTTGCGGATCATACGCTTATCAAGATAAGCCTGCACAGCGGCACCTGCAGGAGACTGCAGAACTTCGTAATAATAACGGGCCGCATCACGGTTTAAATCCAAAAGGCGGCTCCGCTGCCGTGTAGCAGCATCATTGCCGTCCTCTACCGGTACTTCCATATTGACCCGTTTGGCCAGAAACTGTACAGCATCGGGGAAGGAGAGATTCTCCATCTCCATCACGAAGTTGATCACGCCGCCACCTTTTTTACAGCCGAAGCAGTGATAGATCTGTTTGCCGGGCGAAACGGAAAAAGAGGGCGTTTTTTCATTATGAAATGGGCAGCAGGCCCAAAGATTTCCGCCTTTTGGCATTAAGTTTACATAACTTCCAACCACATCGGCAATGTCATTTCTGGCAGTGAGTTCATCCAAAAAAGACTGTGAAAACATGAAAAAACCTCCCCTCTAAAAAGCTCACAAATAGATATACCAAAAAAGTTTCGCTTTCCCTTTTTTTAAACAAAAATATTTTGAAAAAAGTATTCCGCAGAAAAGTTTTCTGCGGAATACCTGGTATTATTATGGTTTCGTCATTACATACCGTCGATATAGCGGCAGGCGGCCAGAGCGGCCACGGCGCCGTCACCCACGGCGGTAGTCAGCTGACGGGTGGTCTTGCTGCGGCAGTCACCGGCCACGAACACGCCCGGCGTGTCGGTGCAGCAATACTCATCGGTATCAAAGTAGCCGAACTTGTTGAGCTTTGTCAGTTCGGCAAAGTTTTCATTCTCCGGAATGAGGCCGATAGCGATGAAAAGACCGTCACACACCACATGGCCGGTTTCTCCGGTGGCTGTGTTCAAGGTGTCGATGCCTTTCAGCTCACCGTTTTCTACGGTGTATCCGGTGAGTTTCATGTTGGTGTACTTCTCCACGTTATCCTTGGCAAAGAGAATGTCCTGCAGCTTCTGCTCGCCGGTAAAGACCGGCATATCCTGCAGCATGATGACTTTCTTGCACTTGCCGGAGAGGAGAATGGCCTCCTGTAGAGCACTGTTGCCGCCGCCGGCTACGGCCACGGTCTGGCCGGTATAGAAATCGCCATCGCACACGGCACAGAAACTGATGCCCTCACCCACCAGCTCATTTTCACCGGGCAGCCCCAGCATGCGGTGCTTCACACCGGTGGCCAATACAACGGTCTTACCTTCGAAGGTGCCGCCCTCTTCAGTGGTGACGATGCGCTTATCGCCCTCTACCGTGACCTTGATGGCCTTTTCCAGTTCCACATCGGCGCCCTGTGCCATGATCTGCTCAAAAAACTTGTCCGCAAATTCATTGCCGGACATCTGCATGGTGCCGGGATAGTTCTCCACCTTGGGAGAATAGGTGATCTGGCCGCCGAAGCCGTGCTTTTCCAGTACCAGAACGCTCTTGCCGTTACGAAGACCGTACAGGGCCGCGGTCATGCCGGCGGGGCCACCGCCCACTACAATGATATCATACATAATTCTTTCTCCTATGATAACGTTTCGGGGGTGCTTGCGCACCCCCGATTGATTTTTGTGAATCAGTTCTTCAAGGTCATCAGGTAGGCCTTGATATCGGACAGACCTTTGAACTTCAGGAAGTTCTCTCCATCGGGAAGCACCAGTGTTGGAGCCTGCTTCACACCGTACTTGTTGGTCAGGTCGATGTTCTCCGTGGCAATCAGCTTGGTGTAGGAGATCCCCTGCTTGTCCAGCAAAGCCATGGCCAGCTTGCAGTTGGGGCAGGTGGGGCTCACGAACAGCATGGCACCGGAGGTCTCTGCGGTAGGAGCGGCAACGGGTGCCTCGCACACAGGCTCGGCAGCCATCTCGACTTTGGCACTGTGGTTCAGGTGGGAGTTGCCGATGTCATATACGCGACGATCACGGAACTCCTGCGCCTTACCATCGTTCCAGTTCTGCACGGGGCGGTAGTAGCCGGTGATGCGGCTGTAGACCTCGGTCTTGGCACCGCAGTGGGGGCAGGTATACTGCTCACCGGCCAGATAGCCGTGATCCTTGCAGACACTGTAAGTGGGGCTCATGGTGTAGTAGGGCAGCTTGTAGTTCTCTGCGATCTTACGAACCAGAGCGGCAGCGGCTTTCCAGTCGGGCAGCTTCTCGCCCAGGAAGGCGTGGAACACGGTACCGGAGGTATAGAGAGTCTGCAGCTCATCCTGCACGTCCAGAGCGGAGAAGATATCCTCGGTATAGCCCACGGGCAGATGGCTGGAGTTGGTGTAGTAAGGAGTGCCGTTTTCGTTGGCGGTGATGATATCGGGATACTGCTCCTTGTCGTGCTTGGCAAAGCGATAGGTGGTGGACTCGGCGGGCGTAGCCTCCAGGTTGTACAGATCGCCGTACTGCTCCTGATAGTCGCTGAGACGCTCGCGCATGTGATTCAGCACGTCCTTGGCAAAGGCTTGTGTTTCAGCATGGGTCAGATCCTTGCCCAGCCACTTGGCGTTGAGACCCACCTCGTTCATGCCGATGAGGCCGATGGTGGAGAAGTGGTTGTCAAAGGTGCCCAGGTAACGCTTGGTGTAGGGATAAAGGCCTGCATCCAGGAGCTTGGTGATAACGGTACGCTTGATCTTCAGGGAGCGGGCGGAGATGTCCATCAGCTTGTCCAGCTTGACATAGAAGTCCGCTTCGCTGGTGGCCTCATAAGCGATACGGGGCAGATTGATGGTGACAACGCCCACGGAGCCGGTGGATTCACCGGAGCCGAAGAAGCCACCGGACTTTTTGCGCAGCTCGCGCAGATCCAGACGCAGACGGCAGCACATACTGCGCACATCGGAGGGTTCCATATCGGAGTTGATGTAGTTGGAGAAATAGGGGGTGCCGTACTTGGCGGTCATCTCGAAGAGGAGCTTGTTGTTCTCGGTCTCGCTCCAATCGAAGCTGTTGGTGATGGAGTAGGTGGGGATAGGATACTGGAAACCGCGGCCGTTGGCATCGCCCTCGATCATGATCTCGATGAAGGCCTTGTTGACCATATCCATTTCTTTCTGGCAATCACCGTAGGTGAAGTCCATTTCCTTGCCGCCCACGATAGCGGGCAGGTTCTTCAGGTCATTGGGAACGGTCCAGTCCAGCGTGATGTTGCTGAAAGGAGCCTGAGTACCCCAACGGGAGGGGGTATTCACACCGTATACGAAGGACTGCACGCACTGCTTGACCTCTTTCTGGGTCAGGTTGTCTACCTTGACGAAGGGAGCCAGATAGGTATCAAAGGAGGAGAAAGCCTGTGCGCCGGCCCATTCATTCTGCATGATACCCAGGAAGTTCACCATCTGGTTGCACAGAGTGCTCAGATGGCTGGCAGGAGAAGAGGTGATCTTACCCACCACGCCGCCGAGACCTTCCTTGATGAGCTGCTTGAGACTCCAACCGGCGCAGTAACCGGTGAGCATGGAAAGATCATGGATGTGGATAGCGGCGCTGCGGTGTGCCTCGGCGATCTCCTTATCATAGACCTCGCTGAGCCAGTAGTTGGCGGTGATGGCACCGGAGTTGGAGAGGATCAGACCGCCCACAGAGTAGGTGACGGTGGAGTTTTCCTTCACGCGCCAGTCATTGATCTTCAGATAGTTGTCCACCAGGTCCTTGTAGTTGAGCATGGTGGAGCCGATGTTACGGACCTTTTCGCGCTGCTTACGATAGAGGATGTAAGCCTTGGCCACATCGGCATAACCGGCCTCGGAGAGCACCTTTTCCACGCTGTCCTGAATATCTTCCACGGCCACCACGCCGTCCTTGATCTTGGCTTCAAAATCGGCGGTAGTACGCAGGGCCAGCATATCCATCACGCTGGGGTGATACTGCTTGTCCAGTGCCTCAAAGGCTTTTGTGATGGCGGCGCTGATCTTATTGATGTTAAATTCGGCTACAGAGCCGTCTCGTTTGGTGACCTGGTACATAGGTTTTCCTCCTGTTTTTATTTCTCTCTCTTCTTTCTTTTCTACGTAAGAACGCGCCTGTTGCTGTACAAAAGGACGCAACTATCACAGTACTTGCCCATAGTATCATTCCATGCTATGGGTGTCAATATATTGCGGAGAAACTTTGAAAAATTGTGATATGCCACAAGATATAGTGACATAAATGGGCAAAGTGTCAAACACCGCGGAGCTCGACCTGCGCAACATAGGGTCGAACGAGATCTGCCCAGCGATCCATATCCTCCTTGGCAGGAGCGCGAAGCCCCTGTGTGAGAACGCTATCCCGGTCAGTGAAGCATTGCAGGAAGTATTTCTTCGTGCCGGCGATCCAGGGACCGATATCCCGGAAGGACGCATCGTCGTGATACTCGGCCACCACGGTGGTGCGCAGCTCGTAGTCGATGCCGGACTCACGAAGCAGTTCCATGGACTTCTCAATGTTGGAAACATCAAAATGAGGCAGACCGATGGTTTGGGCGTATTTTTCAGGGCTGTTTTTGATGTCCATGGCCACGTAGTCCACCAGACCCTCATCCAGCATGGCTTTCAAGGTCTCGGGATGGTTGCCGTTGGTGTCCAGCTTGGTGGGATAACCCAGAGCGCGGATCTGCCGCATCAACTGAGGCAGTTCTTTGCGCAGGGTGGGCTCACCACCGGTGAAAGCCACGCCCTCTAACACGCCTTGCCGCTTTTTGAGAAAGTCCAGAAGCTCCCTGTCATCCATCAGGGCAGGTGCGGCACCGATGAGCTCGGAGTTGTGGCAAAAGGGGCAGCGGAAGTCGCACCCGGCCAAAAACACCGTGCAGGCCACATGGCCGGGAAAATCCAAAAGGGTCAGTTTTTGCAGTCCTTGAATGTCCATCTTGTTCTCCTTATACAGCGGCCAGAATATGCAGGTTGCGGATGCCGCCGTCTTCGATACTGTCGTTGACAGAGTAAGCGTGCTTTTCCAGATCGCCGCAGGTGGCTTTGGTCATCTCCCGCGCCATCAGCTCGTCGATGACAAGCCCCGCGATGGACTCCATGGCAAAATACTTCTGCTCTGCCATTTCGCATTGGTTGTCCGTGGTGAGCAGCATCTCCAGGGTGTCGGCGATCTCACCGAGAACGGGTAGCGCTTTCATAGCGCGGAAGCTCCACTTATAGTAGGGCGTGTAGGTATCGTTCAGCAGGAAAACCGCCGCCATGGTAGCGCGGCAGAACTCAATCACCGCCAGCTGAGCAGCACCTGTTTCATCGTGGTGGAGGCATCTGTTATAGTTATATTGGCCACTTTGTGCCATCAGCAGAAGCTGACCGGCCAGACGCTTGCGGCGAATATCCTCGGGAAAGCGGGCAAGCCTTGCACGAATAGCGGTGAACTGCCCCAAGTCATCGCGGTATACGGCGCCGTTGGTGGCCTCTAAAAGGGAATAGGTGGGAATGGTGAGCCACTGGTGTACAGTGAGCACACCGTCGGGAGAACCTACCTTTTCGGCAAAGAACTCGCTGATGCGCAGCACGCCGTGGCGATTGCCACCGACCGGAGACATGACGCTTCGTGAAAAGCCCTCAAATTCTCTGGGCAGCTTGGCATAGAGGCGCTCCAGCTGAAAAGCCGCCTTGCGATCTACCGTGTCCTCATCGGGCAGAAACAGGCAAAAGCCCGGCTCAAAATCATGGTCACGGGAGGTTTCATCGTCATAGCCGCAGCACTCCGAGCCACTGCCGCACAGACCTACCGCCACAAGGCCTTCCAGTTCAGGGAACTGTTCGTGGATTCCGGGAGCGCCGAAGGTCTCATAGTATTTTCGTGACAGTTCAAGACCGTTCATAAATCTCCCTCGCTCTATGGTTCAATTCTGCGGCAAAGGCGAACCAGCCGTAGTAATCAAAGGTGGGTGCACACTTTTCACACACAAAGGCATAGTAGCCGTTGCGGGGAATTTCGGGGGTGTTCAGCAAGCTCTCTGCTTTTTCCAGATACTGCTCGATCTTGGCCTCGGCCTTTTCCAAACCGTGTTCGACCTCCACGGCGTTGGCCATATTTAAATAAGTAATGGCCTGCTCCAACTGGCCATACTGTTGCCTGCCCATGACCTCCAAAGCCTTTTGGTAGCAACGGTAGGCCTCGCCGAACCGCTTCAGAGCCACCAGTGTCAGCGCCATGTTGTTGTAAAGACCACCCAAACGGTCATCCTCGGGGCAAAGATTCTTCTCGTAGTTCAGCCTCGCCTGCTCGAAGAGATCATAAGAGGTCTGATAGCGGCCGAAAGCGCTGTATACGGTGCCGGCATTGACGCAGGCGGTACCGGCAGAAACTGTATCTGCACCGATGGCATCTAACAGACAGAGGGCGGCGGAGGCGTTTTCCATGGCCTTTTCGCCGTTGCCTACCTTGCGGTAATGCCCCATCAGTTCATTGTGCAAAGAGAACTGACCGCGCTCATCATGGCCTGCTTCTGCCTCCTGCAGCCAATAGAGAAGGTGACGCTCTACGGCATCATAGTCCCGGCGGGACATATACTCCTCCAGCTTTTCCACGACGCGCCCCATGGGAACAGGGCGAATATCTCCGGCATCCTTGGGGGCGCAGAGGGGACAGGCCGGCTCTACATAGTCCTCCGGCATCAAAGGGTGGTGCAGATCCATGCACAGACCTCCTTAGTATAGTGAACACAATATATTGTGTTCACTATACTCCCGATACACAACATTTGCAAGCGATATTTGCGATAATTGTAAAAAAAGAACCGCCCTCAGGCGGCTCTTTCATAGAAGTATTTTACAGTGCGGAGCGGATGGCTTTCAGGAACTCATCGTACTCCTCGAAGGCCTGAATGTGGGGATAGTCGGCCTTGATCTTGTCGGTGGTGCGGAAGAGGAAGCCGGCCTTGGAGGCCTGGATCATCTCCAGATCATTATAGCTGTCGCCGGCGGCGATGGTGTCAAAGCCGCAGGACTGCAGGGCTTTCACGGTGGTGAGCTTGGAGTGGTCACAGCGCATCTTCATGCCGCTGATAAAACCGTCCTCATCAATGATCAGTGTGTTGCAGTAGAGGGAGGGATAGCCCAGCTTCTTCATCAGAGGCATGGCAAACTGGTCAAAAGTGTCGCTCAAGATCACCACCTGGGTGTCGGTGCGAAGATCGTCCAGAAACTCTTTGGCACCGGGCAGGGGATCGATTTTGGCAATGACGTCCTGAATTTCCTTGAGACCGAGGCCGTGCTGGCGGAGGATGTCCATGCGCCAGTACATCAGCTTTTCGTAATCCGGCTCGTCCCGGGTGGTGCGGCGCAGCTCGGGGATGCCGCTGACCTCGGAAAAGGCGATCCAGATCTCGGGTACCAGAACGCCCTCCATATCCAAACAGACAATATTCATACCCATAATTTCATTCTCCTTATTTCAAGTTGGAGAGGACATAGTCCTCGATGGCGGTTTTTTCGATGACGTCGCTGTGACGCACGGCGGCAGATTTCAGGCCTGCCAGGTTGGGCGGTACGGGCACGCCACTGACCTCGTGCAGCTGCTCCATGACTTCAAACTCGTCCTCCGCAGGAGTCTTGCCCAGAGAGGACAGCACCGCGGCGGGGAACTTGTAGGGGGAGGCGGTGGAGAGCACCACCACGGGAGCAGAAGTCTTGCTCTCGGCAATATACTGCTCACTCACGGCCCAGCCCACACCGGTGTGGGGATCGCACAGGTAGCCATATTTATTGAATACTTCCCCGATGGTTTCGGAGACCTTGGCATCATCGGCACAGCCGCAGGGGAACTGTTCTCGCAGCTCACTCACCATGGCGTCGGTCACCTGATAGTGACCATCGTTTTTCAGCTTGGCCATCAGATCGGCCACATACTTGTCATCCCGGCTCAGCAGGTACAGCAGGCGCTCCAGGTTACTGGATACCAGAATGTCCATGCTGGGAGAGGTGGTTTTATAGAAGGGACGGCGCTTATCGTAGGTGCCGGTCTGCAGGAAGTCGGTGAGCACATTGTTGGCATTGCTGGCGCATACCAGCTTGCCCACGGGCAGACCCATCAGCTTGGCAAAGTAGCCCGCCAGAATGTCGCCGAAGTTGCCGGTGGGCACCACATAGTCCACCGGATCGCCCTCTTTGATACGCCCCATCTTCATCAGATCGGCGTAAGCCTTGAAGTAATACATCACCTGGGGAGCCAGACGCCCGATATTGATGGAGTTGGCGGAGGAAAGCTGCACGCCGCCCAAATCCTTGCCCTCACAGGCGGCAAAGGTCTCTTTGACACCGGTCTGGGCATCGTCAAAGTTGCCGTGCACAGCGCAGACCTTCACGTTGCTGCCCACCTGGGTGGTCATCTGCAGCTGCTGTACCGTGGATACACCGCCGTGGGGATAAAAGACAATGATGCGGGTGCCGGGTACATCGTGGAAGCCCTCCAGTGCGGCCTTGCCGGTATCGCCGGAGGTGGCGGTGAGGATCACCACATCGCCGCTTTGCTCCTCCACCTTCTTGGCGGCGGTGATAAGATGGGGCAGAACGGACAGGGCTACATCTTTAAAAGCAGAGGTGGGGCCGCGGAACAGCTCCAGCACATATCGGTCACCCACAGGGACCAGGGGCACCAGGTCCTCGGTTTCAAACTTGTTATGATAGCTGCGGCTCACAAGTCCATCCATGTCGGGGAAGTCGGGCAAAAGAGCGTGGAGGATCCTGGCGGACATCTCCAAGGTGCTTGTGCAGTGCAGCACGCTGCGCCAATCAAAGTCCAGCGAGGCTACATCGCAGATATAAAGACCGCCGTCCGGGGCAATGCCCTCCAGTACCGCACGGGCGGATGAGGCGGTAAATTCATGATTTCGGGTGCTTTGATATTTCATACAACTCGCTCCTAACTTTTTCTTGCATTTTGCATAGTGATATGATACACTGTCCCCAATCAAAAAGCAAGTGTTTTTATGAGGAGGACAAAAATAATTTTTTTGTCGCTAAAAGAAACAGAGCTTTGGAACCATTCCCAAGAGAAAGTTGAGAAAATATTATGTTAAAAGTATTGAAATTCGGTGGCTCATCCATGGCAGATGCCGGGCAGCTGGCCAAAGTACGGTCCATTGTGGAGGCCGATCCCAGCCGCCGTGTGGTGGTGGTATCCGCTGCCGGAAAGCGTTTTAAGGACGACCACAAGATCACAGACCTTTTATATCTGTGTCACGCCCATGTGCAGTACGGCGTCAGCTGTGATGGCATCTGGCAGATGATCGTGGATCGCTATATCGGTATTCGGGATGAATTGGGCCTGAAGACCGATCTGGAGCCGGAGTTTGCGGAGCTGCGCCGCCGTTTGGACGCAAAGCAGCTTTCTCAGGACGAGCTGGTGAGCCGGGGTGAGTATTTTTCCGCCCGGTTGATGGCGGATTATCTGGGCTTTGACTTTGTGGATGCCAGCATGTGGCTGCACTTCAATCTGGACGGCACGGTGGATCAGGAAAAGAGCTATGAGGCGCTTGCCCGTGCTGCCGGCGGCCGCAGGGTGGTGATCCCCGGCTTCTACGGCGTGATGCCCGATGGCGCCATCAAGACCTTTTCCCGGGGTGGCAGTGATATCACCGGCGCATTGGCGGCGGCGGCTCTGGATGCCGACGTGTATGAAAACTGGACGGATGTCTCCGGTTTTTTGATGGCTGATCCTAAAATCGTAAAAGATCCCCAGCCCATTGAGCAGATCACCTACGCTGAGCTGCGGGAACTCAGTTACATCGGCGCACAGGTGCTCCATGAGGGCACCATTTTCCCGGTGCGGGAGAAAAACATCCCCGTGAATATCCGTAACACCAACCAGCCCGACCACCCCGGTACCATGATCCGGGAGTCCTTCGAGGAAAAGGAACTGGTGGACGATCGCTTTATCACCGGTATCGCCGGCCGCAAGAATTACTCCGTTATCACCATCGGCAAAACGGGTATGTCCAATGAGGTGGGCACGGTGCGCCGTATGCTGGAGCTTTTGGAGAAGTACAACCTCAGCGTGGAGTATATCCCCTCCGGCATTGATTGCGTGTCTCTGGTGGTGGCCTCCGATAAGGTGAGCCCCTGTCTTTACCAACTGATGGGTGATTTGCAGAAAGAGATACGTCCCGACAGCATCCATGTAACGGAAAATGTGGCCATTGTGGCCGCCGTGGGCCGTAAGATGGCCTTTAAGCCCGGTATTTCCGGTAAGATCTTTGCCACTCTGGGCGAAAATCACATCAATATCCGCATGATCACCCAGGGGCCCGAGGAATTGAACATCATCGTGGGTGTAGACGGCAAGGACTTCGAAAATGCCATCCGTGTGCTGTACAACAGCTTTGTAAAATAAGGAGGTTATGATATGAAACAGTTTAAAGTAGCCATTCTCGGTGCTACGGGTGCCGTGGGACAGGAAATGATGAAGATTCTGGCGGAGCGTAATTTCCCCGTCAGTGAGTTGCACCTGCTGGCCAGTGCCAACAGCGTGGGCAAGGAGATGGAGTATTGCGGGAAGAAGATCGCCGTGGAGCTGGCCTGCGAGGAAGCGTTCAAAGGCATGGACATCGTGCTGGGCGCTGCCGAAAACGACATCGCCAAGAAATTCGCGCCCGCCATTGTCAAGGCCGGTGCCGTATTTGTGGATAACTCCAGTGCTTTCCGTCTGAATCCCGATGTGCCCCTGGTGATCCCCGAGATCAATCCCGAGGATGTAAAAAAGCACAAGGGCATCATTGCCAACCCCAACTGCACCACCATCGTATCCTTGGTGGCCATCAACGCCCTCAATGAGGACAGTCCCATTGAGTCCATCATTGCCTCCAGCTATCAGGCCACCTCCGGTGCCGGTGCCGGAGGCCCCAAGGAACTGATGGCCGAGGTGGAAGCTCTGCGTGCAGGCGAAAAGTATGAGCCCAAGGTATTTCAGTATCAGATCGCCTATAACGTGATCCCCCAGATCGGCGGCGAAGCCTTTGACGGCTATACCTCCGAGGAGATGAAGATGCAGAACGAGGGCCGCAAGATCATGCACCTGCCCGAGCTGAAAGTCAGCTGCACCTGCGTGCGTGTGCCTGTTGTCCGCAGCCACAGCGTGTCCATCGTGGTGCGCACCAAGGAGAAGATTTCCGTGGAGCGTGCCCGGGAGCTGATCGCCAAGGCCCCCGGCTGTCGGCTGGTGGACGATCTGAAGAGCAAGCAGTATCCCATGCCCCTGGACACCTCCGATCAGGACATTGTGTTCGTGGGCCGCATCCGCGATGACCTGACTTCCGATAACGGCCTGAACATCTGGTGCTGCGGCGACCAGGTGCGCAAGGGTGCCGCCACCAATGCGGTACAGATCGCAGAGTTGGTCATCAAAGAAATGTAAGTGCAGACAAATCAATCCCCGGTAACCGTGTCAAATGGTTGCCGGGGATTTTCTTATGTTTTTGTTCGACCACGACAGGTACCGGAGCACCCCTCACAGTTGCCGCAGCAACCCTTGCCGTTTTTGCGGTCACGATAGATTTTCCGCACGGCCAATACGCAGCTGACGGCAATGACCGAAAGAAGCAGAATGTCAAGCCAGCTCATAGCAGACCACCAACGGTATATACCACCAGGGCGATCACCCAGGCCACGGCGCACTGCAGCAGCACCACGCCGACAGTGGCAAGGCGGGAGCCCAGTTCGCGGCGAATGGTGGCAATGGCGGCCACGCAGGGGGTATAGAGCAGGGTAAAGGCCAGATAGCTGGCGGCGCTGCGCAGAGTAAACAGGGAAGAGATGGCGGCACCGGCAGAGAGCACTTCCAATGTGGACACTACGGATTCCTTGGCGATAAAGCCTGTGATCAGAGCCGTGCAGGAGCGCCAATCGGCGAAGCCCAGAGGCCGGAACAGTACAGAGATCCACTGACCGATCAGCGCCAAAATGCTATCCGAGCTGTTTTGCACCACGTTGAGCTTCAAATCAAAGCTCTGCAAAAACCAGATGATGATGGTGGCCAGGAAGATCACGGAAAATGCCTTCTGTAGGAAGTCCTTTGCCTTTTCCCACAGCAGAAGTCCCACGCTTCTGGCAGAGGGAACGCGATAGTTGGGCAGCTCCATCACAAAGGGAACGGGTTTGCCGCGGAAGACGGTGGACTTCATGACAAGGGCCGCAAGGATACCCACCACCATGCCAAGCACGTAGAGGGAGAACATCACCAACGCCTTATATTGCGGGAAAAAGGCGGCTGTAAAGAATGCGTAAATAGGGATCTTGGCAGAACAGCTCATATAGGGCGTCAGCAGGATGGTCATCTTCCGATCACGGTCGGAAGAGACGGTGCGTGCGGCCATCACGGCGGGGACAGTGCAGCCGAAGCCGATGAGCAGGGGCACGATGCTGCGCCCGGAAAGGCCAATTTTACGCAGGAGCTTATCCATCACAAAGGCAACACGGGCCATATAGCCTGTATCCTCCAGAATAGACAGGAAGAAAAACAGCGTTACGATAATGGGCAAAAAGGCCAGCACGCCGCCCACACCGGCGAAGATGCCGTCTACGATAAGACTCTGCACCACGGGATTGATACCGTAGGCGGTGAGTGCTGCATCCACAGCGCCTGTCAGCCAGTCGATGCCCATACCGAGCCGGTCACTGAGCCGCTGGCCGATCACATCAAAGGTCATCCAGAAGATGAAAAGCATCACCGCCAGAAAAACGGGGATCGCGGTATATTTACCCGTCAGCACCTTGTCCATCCGCACACTGCGAGCGTGCTCCTGACTCTCATGACACTTTACCACAGAGGATCTGACAACAGCCTCAATAAAGGTGTAGCGCATTTCGGCGAGGCAGGCGTTGCGATCCAGATCACTTTCGGTTTCCATCTGGACGATACAGTGCTCCAGCAGTTCCTGCTCGTTCTGATCCAGACCCAGAATTTCGGGCACATGGGGATCATCGCCCTCGATGAGCTTTGTGGCGCAGAAACGGGCAGACACGCCCACATGCTCGGCATGGTCGGCGATCAGGTGAACCACAGCGTGGATGCAGCGGTGAACGGCGGAATCATCGGAGCAGAAGTCGTAAACGGCGGGCAACATTCTGTTGCGGGCAACGGACAGCGCCTGCTGTACCAATTCACTGACACCTTCGCCCTTGACGGCGGAGATGGGCACCACGGGAATGCCAAGGGCCTTCGCCATTTCCTTTACGTCGATGGTGCCGCCGTTGGCACGCACCTCGTCCATCATATTCAGGGCAAGGACCATGGGAACGCGCAGTTCCAGCAGCTGCAGGGTCAGGTAGAGGTTGCGCTCGATATTGGTGGCATCGACGATATTGATAATGCCGTCGGGCTTATTATTGATGATGAAATCCCGTGTGACGATCTCTTCCTGGGTATAGGGTCGCAGGGAGTAGATGCCGGGCAGATCCACCACAGAGCAGTTTTTCTGCTCCAGCATCTCGCCGATCTTCTGGTCTACTGTGACGCCGGGAAAATTGCCCACGTGCTGGTTGGAGCCGGTGAGCGCGTTAAAGAGGGTGGTTTTTCCGCAGTTCTGATTGCCTACTAATGCAAAAATCATGCCAAAACCTCCCCAATTTCGATTTTCTGTGCGTCCTCCCGACGCAGAGTCAGTTCATATCCACGCACCTGGATCTGCATGGGATCGCCCATGGGCGCCACCTTCTGCAACATGATCCTGGTGTGGGGAATCAGTCCCATATCCAGTAAACGGCAGCGCAGAGAACCCTCTCCACCCACGGCAGAGATGGTGGCGCTTTGGCCGATTTTCAGATCATTGAGTGTCATGCGTACCTCCGAGTTAGATATATCTAACCAAATATTAACACATGGCCCGGAAAAATGCAAGAACTTTGCATAGGAAACTGTGAAAAGCGGGAAAAGCCGTGAAAATTGACCATGGTGCGGCGGTTGAAAAGAGCGCAGCTCTGTGCTATAATACCACAATCTCGAAAGGGAGGTGAGGACATGGCCTGCGTAATTTTCGGCGCCGGTGATTTTAACGGTTTGCAGCATGAACTGCGCCATGACGATTTCGTGATCGCCGCCGATGCCGGCTGGTATCACTGCCGTGAGGCCGGTCTTACGCCCGATCTTTTGCTGGGTGACTTTGACTCGATGCCCCATGTGCCGGAGTTTGAACATATCTGCCGTGTACCCGTCCGCAAGGACGATACCGACATGATGCTGGCCATCAAAGAGGGCCTTGCCCGGGGTCAAACGCAATTTCATATCTACGGCGGCATGGGCGGTGAGCGTACCGATCATACCCTGGCCAATCTGCAGGGCCTTTTGTATCTGGCTCACCACGGTGCCACCGGCTGGCTCTATGGGAAAAAGGAGCGCTATACGGCCCTGTGCAAGGGCGAGATCACCCTGCCGGGGCAGAAGGGGATCTTTTCTCTGCTTTGCATGGGTCAAACCGTTCGAGGCATTTCCATCCGGGGCGGCGACTATCCCCTGACAGATGCAGAGCTGACCCCGGAGTTCCCTCTGGGGGTCAGCAACCACTTCGTGGGCAATGATGTGAAGATTTCGCTGGCTGAGGGTGATCTTGTCATCGGAATTCACGATATATAATCAAGGAGGATTTGAAATGAAAAAAATGATGGCAATAGTGCTGGCACTGCTGATGGTTCTGTCTTTGGCGGCCTGCGGTGCAAAGGACAATGTGCCCAATGAGGGTTATACCCCCAGCTTGATTCAGCTCAAGGACGGCGACACCGTGGGTGACGGCAAAACCGCCATCACCGTGATGATCACCGGCACGGACGGAGAGACCATCACCGTCACCGTCAACACCGATGAAAAGACGGTGGGCGACGCTCTGCAGAGCATTGGCCTGATCGACGGAGAAGAGGGCGAGTACGGTCTTTACATCAAGACCGTCAACCAGGAGACTGTGGACTACGAAACCGACGGCGCTTATTGGGCGTTCTATATCGGCGGTGAGTACGCCGCCACCGGCGTGGATCAGACCGCAGCCGAAGCCGGCATTGACTATGCCTTTGTGGCCGAGAAAGCTGAATAACAGCAAAACAATATAAAAAAGACGGCTCGTAGGAGCCGCCTTTTTTGTGTCGGTTACTTTTCATCCATATTCTGAACGGCACGCTGTAATACCTGGGAAATGATGTACCCGGCGGTTCCCTGGCCGCTGCCGCCGTTTTCCACCATGGCCACAAAGGCCAGAGGGTGGTCAGCGTCATCCAGATAGCCTGCAAACCAGGAGTGGGGCTGTACGTAACTGCCCACCTCAGCGGTTCCGGATTTGGCGCAGACGGGCAGGCCTCCGAACATATCGCCGTAAACGGTAGCGGTATTGTTCGCCAGCATCTCCTGCAAGGTCCTGCAGGTATCTTTGTCGAAAGTGGTTTCTCCGCGGGTCTTGCCCTCACTGATGAGGGGCAGACCGGCCTTGGTGGTTTCCCGATGGATAAAGCGGGGTATTACGGCGCGTCCGTCATTGGCAATGGCACCCATCAGTACCATCATATTGCCGGGGCAGATCAGGTCGTTATACTGTCCTACACCCGACCAGCCCACCTCCCAGCTTTTGTCGCTCTTTTCGTAGCTGCCGGCGGCTGTTGCCACGCCACTGAAAGTGAGGCTCTCTAAAAGCCCGGCCTTTTGGGCGTACTCCTCAATGGTGTCAGCGCCCAGCTCCACGGCCAACTCCGCAAAAGCGCAGTTGCAGGAATGGGCAAAGGCACCGTAGAAATCCATCTCCCCGTGTACTTCCGGGCAGGTGATGGTGTCATCACCGATCTGTACGCTGCCGGTGCAGGTGAAAGTGCGATCTTTCACGTTGGGGATATTCTCCAAAGCGGCCGCCGCGGTGACTACCTTGAAGACGCTGCCGGGTGTGAAAGTGGCACTCAGAGCGCGGTTGAGGTAGGCACCCTCCATACTCCTGTCGCCGTCTGCCACTTCCGTGACATACATGGGGTCAAAAGCGGGCGTGGAGACCATGCACAATACTTCGCCGGTTTGATAGTTGTAGATGGCAACCGTGCCCTTATATCCGGCCAGATAGCCGTAGGCCAGTTCGTTGAGATCACTGTCGATGGTGAGATAGATCTGGTTGCCGCCGGTGGTGGTGCCGGTAAGGGGGTGGAAGCCCACCAACTCATCCTGCCGTGTGGCCTTGGCGGAGGTGGAGATATTGTTATGCTGGTCGCCCACCAGATGGAGAGTGGACACACGGGTGAGCCAATTCTCGGAATAAGCGTTCAGGTCTGCATCATAAAGGACCTCCCCGTAGCGATCCAGGATCCTGCCGGTGGACAGACGGCCATCGGTATAGTTGTGCTCATTGGCGGAAAAGGCGGCCCAGGAGCGACCCTGGGCTACGTATTCCACGCAGAAGAATACCATGCCTGCTCCCAGAGCCAGTACCAGAAGAAGCACCAGCAAAGTGCGGCGATTGACTTGTTTCATTCGCGTTCACCCACCTTTCCGAAGATGTCATCCACATCAATGTCGGGTCGGTCGGCAAAAAAGCCCTGGGCATGGGAAGCGGTCTTTTGCCCGGGAACGGGCTCCTCCTGCAGGGCAATGGCGGGCAGGGGGAGCGTTTCATCGAAAAGAGAATCCTCTTTTGCCTCTGCTTCCGGTTCTTCTTCATCTTCTGCCATATGGCCGCGCCAGCCCTTGGGAAGACGCAGAATGAAGCTGGCAGCAGGTCGGGTATCAGCGGCCTTGAGGAAGGCCAGAAGTCCCCAGCAGGCCACCATACTGCTTCCACCTACCGAGACAAAGGGGAAGGTCACGCCGGTAAGGGGAAGGATATCCACAGCGCCCAGTACGTTGAGCATTACCTGGGTGACCATCACGGCCACAGCGGCGCAGGAAGCGATGGTGTAGAAGCTGGAGCGGGCAACCGATGCCTGCCGCAGAGTAAAAAGCACAAGTACCACGATAGCCGCCACACAGCAAAGAGCCACCAAAAGACCGAACTCCTCAGCCACCACACCGAACACCAGGTCAGTGTTGGCGGCACCTAAGTATTTGAGCCATGCCGATTCCGTGCCGGTGCCGAAACAGCCGCCGGCGGCGATGGCCGACATGGTGCGGCTCTGCTGATAGCCGGTGGTCTGGGTATACTCCCACACATGGCGCCAGGCCTCAAAACGCTCGGCAATATAGGGCTTGAAGTGGAGCATCAATCCACCGGCGATACCGGCCGCGGCGGTGATCATGACGATGGAGGGCAGATCGCCGCTGCGCAGAAAAGCGATACACAAAAAGGCTACGAAGAAAATGAGCGCCGTGCCGAAGTCGTTCATCAACGCAAGACAGCCCACGCAGAATCCGGAGAAAAGAACCGTGAAAATCAGGTTCCGCTTGGCAAAGAGCCGATCCAGCGTGGCGGCACCGGCAAGAATAAAGGCGATTTTCACAAATTCCGAGGGCTGGAAGGAGATAGGCCCGATGGACACCCAGTTTTTGGCACCGAAGATCCGTTGACCGAATACCAGGTTAAAGGCCATCATTGCCGCGGCACCGGCGGCAAGGATCCAGCGAAGCTGTATGGCAAGGGGTAGATTGCGCAGAACGACGCTCATCACCAGAAAGACCACCATGCCCATCAGCACCGCGGCCAACTGCTTGAAAAGGGACGCAGGATCGTAGGCGGCGGTAATGGCAAAGTCAGCCGTAATAAGGAAAAAGGCAAGAGTCTCGGCCTCAAAAGCCGTGCGGCGGAAGATGCGGTAAACGATATAAAGTCCCCACATCAGGCAGAAAAGCATACCGAAGCTGACAAAAATGGAGAAGGCATTCTCCGCCGTGATCACGGGGATCAGCTCGAGAAGAGCCAACACCTGAAAGGCGCTGACAAGCCACAGCGTTCCGGCACGGGACACAATACTGCCCGGTGTGGTGCGCTGTTGATCCAACTCCACCTGCGCGGCATCATCACAGGCGGTAAAGGAAAGCTCCACGCCGCCCACGGCGATGGTGTCGCCGCTTTGTACCGCTGTGGCTTCGGTGTGGCGCTCGCCGTTGATGAGAACGCCGCTTTTGGTGTTCAGCGGATATATTTGCCACAGACCCTTGTCGTTGCGGCTCAATACGGCGTGGTTACGGCTGACAGAGGGAAAGTTGACACAAACATCACAGTTTTTGGCGCGTCCGATGACGTTTTCCCAGTGGTGCAGATCGTAGCTGACACCACCGATCATGGACAGGTGACCCCACAGCTCTTCCTCCGGCTTGCGGAACAGTGAGCGACCACAGCGTATGATGATCAATACGGCGCAAAGCACCATAAATACACGCCCACTGTAGAGCAGTATGCCGGGCAGGGCACCGTGCTGGGCAAACAGCGTCTGCCAGAATTCAATTGTAATCAGGCTCTTCAAAAAAGCCCAGACGGTTTCCAAAATGGCTTGCATGATATAACCTCGCAGGTATTAAAACTTCCCATACAGTATAGCATTGCTGTCAAGGCTTTTTCACCGAAATTCTTTCCGGACACCTCTTGACAAATCGGTTTATTTGCGATAAACTTGATATAGGTTGATTCAGAATAAACCGAAGGAGGAACAGAATGATGGATGTAGAACTGGGCGAGGTGCAGGCGCTGTTTGCCGATCTGATCTGGGCGCATGAGCCCGTGGGCTCCGGAGAGCTGGTAAAGCTGTGTCAGGCGGCCTTCGGGTGGAAAAAGCCCACCACCTACACCGTGCTGCGGAAGCTGTGCGAAAAGGGACTTTTCCGCAACGAGGGCGGCATGGTAAGCGCGGTGCTCTCCCGCGAGCAGTTCCACGCGAAAAAGAGCGAAAAGTTTGTGGAGGATACCTTTAACGGCTCGCTTCCTGCTTTTATCGCCGCCTTTACCGCAGGAAAGAAGCTCTCGGCAGAGGATGCCGCAGAGATCCGAAAGATGATCGATGCCTGTCGGAAGGAGGACTGACCATGCTTGAAAAATGCGGATGGTTCGTAGACTTTCTCAACCGCAGCTTTGCCGCCGGAGTTATCGTACTGGCGATCGTAATACTGCGCTTTTTGCTGAAAAAGGCACCGAGACGGCTCTTTCCTCCTCTGTGGGGACTGGCGGCACTGCGGCTGGTGCTGCCGTGGGGCATCTCCAGCCGGTTTTCCGTGTTCAATCTGTTCACGGGACTGACGGGAAAAAATCAGGTGGGCTATTTCCGGTATCACGGCGAGGGTGTGAAGCCGGTGGTGATGTTTCTCCGTCCGGCTGTGGCCGGGAGCATCGCCGGCGGGTCACTGCGCACAGAGAATGCCATTGTGTATCTCCCGCCGGTGGTGCAGCTCTGGGGCATCATCGCGGCGCTCATCCTGCTTTATGCCCTCGTCAGCTATCTCCTTGTCCGCAAAAGCGTGGCGGCGGCGGTGGAGGTCGGGGAGAAGCTCTATCTCTGTGACGATATTCGGGAGCCTTTTATTTTGGGGATCTTTCGACCCCGCATCTATCTGCCCTCCGGCATGGAGGAGGGAACGAAAGCCTGCGTCATCGCCCACGAAAGGGCGCATCTCCGGCGGGGGGATCACATCTGGAAGCCCCTGGCCTTTGTCCTTGCGGCGGTGAACTGGTTTCACCCCTTGCTGTGGCTGGGCTACATTCTCTTCTGCCGGGATATCGAAAGCGCCTGTGACGAAGCGGTGGTGGCAGCCATGGATGAGAGAGGGCGGGCACAGTATTCCGAAGCGCTCCTGTCCTGCGCTGCGGGCCGCAGAACGGTGACGGTCTCACCGCTGGCCTTTGGGGAGATCGGTGTCAGGGAGCGGGTGAAGAATGTGCTGCACTATAAAAGACCCGCGTTTTGGGTCATTGCCGCAGCGGTGATCCTCTGCATTGCAGTGGCGGTATGCTTTCTGACCGACCCGGCAAAGAAGCCGTCGATAGAGTCGGCAAACGAAAGCAGCTACACAGAATTGCTGGAGCGGGCATCGGTCAGCGACGGCGCCGCATCGGAGGCCGTGGCAGACGAGCTGGCGCGTGCCTACGAGGAAGACCCATCCGGTCTGCTGCTGGCCATGGAGCACTGCGCCCCGGAATGGCAGACGACTGCCGCACAGCTTCTGGTGTACGGAAAAAGCTACGGCGATTTAGATGCCTTTGCGCAGGACGTGCAGGGCTATACCCAACACTCCGGCGGGGCAGTGGCGGCCATCTTACAGGCCATCGGCGACTATAACCGGGCCAACGGCGCAGCAGAGAGTGCGAATGGCGCTGTTTTTTCCGAGGATTACTATGAGCAATGGATCGCCGCCGGGTGCCTTCCCAACTATATGCAGAACGGCACTGTTCTTGTGATCGACGGCGGGGGCGGCTGCACCATCGTACAGGGCGGCGCACTGACCGCTGACGATGTGGAGGGACGGGAGGATCTGCGGAGCATGATGTCGGAAATTATGTACCCTACCGCCCGCAGCCGCTGGGCAATGGAGCCCAACACCAGGGTGGAATATGATCTCCACGGGATGCTGAACAATATCTATTACGAGGTGCCGGACGCCCCGGGAACCTATCAGCTCAGTAAGCCGGGATATTGACCCCGACTTCAGACAGTAAAAAAGAAACGGCCGTCGGCCGTTTCTTTTTTACTTCTATCAGCCTTTCCACTCGACATACAGTTCGCGGACAGCGTTGGGATCAGCGCTCTTGGCGGGTGCAGCAGGTGCGGCGGGTGCGGCCTCTGTCTTGGCACCGTCGCGGTAGGCCAGGAACTTGGGAGCTACCTGGGGGAACAGAGCCAGGCTCAGAACATCCTCATCGCTCTTGGCGATATCGGCGAACTCCTTGCGATACTTCTCCAGCTCGGGCTCTAAAAGATCGGCGGGACGGCAGGTGATCACATCCTCGGGAGCGATGCCGGCCTTGGCGCGAACCTCATTGTTGACCTCACCGGGCAGCTTGCCGTATTCGCCCTTGAGCATGGCCTTGGACTCCTTGGGGAAGACCTTATAGCGCTCGCCCATGATGACGTTCATCACGGCCTGGGTGCCCACGATCTGAGAAGAGGGGGTCACCAACGGGGGATAACCGAAGTCCTTGCGGACACGGGGGATCTCCGCCAGCACATCGTAGTACTTGTCTTCCTTGCCGGCTTCCTTCAGCTGGGAGATCAGGTTGGAAAGCATGCCGCCGGGCACCTGATAGCGCAGGGTGTTGGTATCCACGCGCAGAACCTTGGGATTCAGGTTGCCGGCATCCTGCAGGCGCTGTGCCACCTTGCGGAAATGCACGGCGGCGTCGGACATCTTGTCCAGATCCAGGCCGGTGTCGCGGGCGGTACCCTTGAGGGTGGCCACCAGAGACTCAGTAGCGGGCTGGGAGGTGCCGTTGGCCAGGGGAGACAAGGCGGTATCCACGATGTCCACGCCGGCATAGGCAGCCATCAGAAGCACCATGTCGCCGGTACCGGTGGTGTTGTGGGTGTGCAGGTGAATGGGAACATTCACGGTCTCCTTGAGGGCCTTCACCAGAGAGTAGGCATCCATGGGGAGCAGCAGGTTTGCCATGTCCTTGATGCAGATGGCGTCAGCGCCCATCTGCTCCAGCTCACGGGCCAGCTTCACGAAGTGTTCTTCGTTGTGGATAGGGGAGATGGTGTAGCTGAGGGTGGCTTCTACCTGGCCGCCATACTTCTTGGTGGAGCGGATGGCCTGCTCCAGGTTGCGGACGTCGTTGAGGGCGTCAAAAATGCGGATGATGTCGATGCCGTTTTCAATGCTCTTGGCACAGAAAGCGTCCACCACGTCGTCGGCATAGTGCTTGTAGCCCAGAATGTTCTGGCCGCGGAACAGCATCTGCAGCTTGGTGTTTTTCACATGCTTGCGGATGGTGCGCAGACGCTCCCAGGGATCCTCGTTGAGGAAACGCATGCAGGAGTCGAAGGTGGCACCGCCCCAGCACTCCAGGGAATAGTAGCCGATGGAGTCCAGGGTCTCCAGTGCGGGCAGCATGTCCTCAATGGTCATGCGGGTGGCTGCCTGAGACTGGTGAGCGTCACGGAGAATGGTATCCGTGATCAACAGGGGTTTATTTGTCAAAAATTCCATATTGTACCTCCTATTAGCCGAACAGGGAGATCAGCACGCCGGCCGCGATAGCGGAGCCGATAACGCCGGCCACGTTGGGACCCATAGCGTGCATGAGCAGGAAGTTGCTGGGATTGTACTGCTGACCCACCTTCTGGCTGACACGGGCAGCCATGGGCACAGCGGACACACCGGCGGAGCCGATGAGGGGATTGATCTTTTCCTTCAGGAACAGGTTCATGAACTTGGCCAGCAGCACGCCGCCTGCGGTACCAAAACCGAAAGCCACGATGCCCATGCCCATGATCATCAGAGTCTTGACGGACAGGAAGGTGGCACCGGTGGCGGTAGCACCCACGGACACACCCAGGAAGATGGTGACGATGTTCATCAGCTCGTTCTGCATGGTCTTGCTCAGACGCTCGGTGACACCGCACTCCTTGGCCAGGTTACCGAACATCAGGCAGGCAATCAGAGGAGCGGCAGAGGGCACCAGCAGAGCCACAAAGATGGTGACCACGATGGGGAAGATGATCTTTTCCTTCTTGGAGACCTCGCGCAGAGGCTTCATCACGATCTGGCGCTCTTTCTCGGTGGTCAGGGCCTTCATGATGGGAGGCTGGATCACGGGAACAAGAGCCATGTAGGAGTAGGCGGATACGGCGATGGGGCCCAGAAGCGCCGGGGCCAGCATGGCGGTGACGAAGATGGCGGTGGGGCCGTCAGCGCCGCCGATGATACCGATGGAGGCAGCTTCATTGCCGGAGAAGAGGCCGCTCAGTCGGCAACCCACATAGGTCATGAAGATACCCAGCTGTGCAGCAGCGCCCAGCAGCAGGCTCTTGGGATTGGCGATCAGGGGACCGAAGTCGGTCATGGCGCCCACACCCATGAAGATCAGGCAGGGATAGATACCCAGCTTGATGCCCAGATACAGCACGTCGATGAGGCCGGCAGACACGGTGACATCGCTGACGGTGATGCCGTAAGAGGCGGCATACTGCTCGGCGGTGACCAGAGTGTCCAGCTGATTGGCCAGAGAGTTGACGGCGTTGCTGCCGTTGGCGGCAACCTGCGCCATCAGATCAGCCATGGCATCGGCACCGAAGAGATTCTGTGCCGAGGTCATCAATGCATCCACATAGGGCTGTAAGACGGAGGCGGACACGCCGTTTTCCAACATCTCGGCCAAAAACTGTGCCGTGATGGGATGGCCGCCGAACAGATCCCAGTGGATATGGCCGCCGGCAAAGAGGATCTCGTGGTACATGGCAGCACCGGGCAGGTTAGTTACCAGCATACCGATGGCGATAGGCACCAGCAGCAGGGGCTCGAACTTCTTCACGATGCCCAGATACAGCAGTACGCAGGAGATGAGGATCATGATGGCGCATTTCCAGTTAGCTCCCTGGAAGAACTGGAAAAAGCCGGTCTGTGCGCAGAAATTTAAAATAGCTTGCATGTACGCGCCCTCCGATCAGGCGAAGGTGCAAAGAACGCTGCCGGATTCCACGGTGGCACCCTTGGTCACGGCCACAGAGGCGATCTTGCCGTCGTGGGGGCACATAATCTCATTTTCCATCTTCATGGCTTCCAGAATCATCAGAACCTGACCCTTTTTCACAGTGTCGCCGGCAGCCACGTTCACGGCCAGAATGTTGCCGGGCATGGGAGCGGTAACAGCTTCACCGGCGGCGGAGGCCACGGGAGCAGCAACAGGGGCAGCGGCGGGAGCAGCAGCCACGGGGGCGCCGGTCATCTCTTCGATTTCCACCTCATAGGCGGTACCGTTTACATTCACTTTGTACTTCTTCATGTTATTTGTTCTCCTTTTTTGTTTTTTCAGACCTTTTTCATAGACACGATGCGGATGGCACTGATGTCAGTTCCCAGCTCCTCGGCAATGGCGGCGGACACAGCGGCTACCATTTCGGGGGTCACAGCGGAAGTTGCCGCAGGAATTGCTGCGGCCTTGGTTGCAACGGCACTGTCGGTCTTGCGGATCACGGCGCTCATCACGGAGACCAGCGCAATGATGCAGATCAAACCGATAAACACGGTGCAGATACCCATCAGGCATACGAACAGGTTGGAATAATCCATAGGTACGATTTCCTCCCATTTTGTAGAATGTACCTATATTATTCCAAAAATCATCGGAGAATGCAAGGCGGAGGGGGAAATACGCAAAAAGATTGTAAGATTACCTAAAAATTATTTTGCTAATTCGGCGATTTAACGGAAAAAAGTCACCTTGCAAATAATGCTTGTATATGGTACTATGAAGCTTCGTAAAGGTGGTGGGAAAGTGAAGTATAACCGGATCGTGCAGGGGCGCTTCCTGTCACGGCCAAACCGCTTCATTGCCCATGTGGACTTAGGCGGAGCGGATACGGTTGTGCATGTTAAAAACACGGGTCGATGCCGGGAGCTTCTGGTGCCGGGGTGTACCGTTTACCTGGAAAAAAGTGAGAATCCTGCCCGCAAGACCGCCTACGATCTTATCGCCGTCAAAAAGGGTGATCGACTGATCAACATGGACTCCCAGGCACCCAACCGTGCCTTCGGGGAGTTTGCCCGAAACTTTGATCCGAAAGCTGTTGCGGTGCACTCGGAATACCGCTACGGGGATTCCAGGCTTGATTTTTGTATTGAGACGGCGGAGGGTCTGCACTTTGTGGAAGTCAAGGGCGTCACACTGGAAGAAAACGGCCATACACGCTTTCCCGATGCCCCTACCCAACGCGGCATCAAGCATCTTCATGAGCTGGAACGAGCGGTGAAAGAGGGACACCGTGCCACAGCGTTTTTCGTGATCCAGATGGACAACGTGCTGGACTTTTCGCCCAATGATGCCACTCACGGTGCTTTCGGTGATGCGCTGCGCCATGCCGCACAAAACGGCGTGGAGGTCGTGGCCTATGCATGCTTTGTAGCGCCTGATCGTATGCACATTCAGAATTCGGTACCGGTGGTACTGTGACGCGAGGATAAACATGACACTTATTGAAATTGTTCTGATCGCGGTGGGCCTTTCCATGGATGCCTTTGCCGTGGCCATCTGCAAGGGACTCTCCATGCAGAAGGTGGATAAAAAGCTGACCCTGTGGATCGCGGGATACTTCGGTGTTTTTCAGGCGCTGATGCCGCTGATCGGCTGGTTTCTGGGCTCTCAGTTTGCCCGGTATGTGCAGAAATTTGCACCCTGGATCGCTTTTGTGCTGTTGGCCTGGATCGGCGGCAACATGATCCGCGAGAGCTTTTCCAAAGAAGAGGATGCTCAGGAGAAGAAAACAGGGCATAAAGAGTTGCTGGTGCTGGCCATTGCCACCAGCATTGATGCACTGGCTGTGGGCGTGACATTCTCCATGCTGACGCTTTCCGTGTCTGTGTGGGTGGCTTTCGCCATCATCGGCGTGACCACCTTCGCCATTTCCCTGGGCGGCGTTTTCATCGGCAATATCTTCGGAGTCAGGTACAAAAGCCGGGCAGAATTTGCAGGCGGTGCCATTTTGATTTTGATCGGCTGTAAGGTGCTTCTGGAGCATCTGCTGGGATAAGTAAAAAAGGAGGCAAACGCCTCCTTTTTATTATTTCATGTTTTCAATTAAGTGCTTTGTAATGCGGGCAGAAAGACCCCAAAGAGTGTGGGAAAGACCTGCATAGATAGGTACTTCCATACGTCCGTCCACCCACTGATAGTTGGCCGGAACCTGCACGGTATCATAGGGGAAGTCCTCCCCGACAATGGGCCGCAGGGGATAGCGGTACACCGTGGGCGGATGCTCCTGCAACCATTTCAGAGGAAGCAGAAACGTATCGGCAACCTCGCAGTCGGAGGCGTGCATTCCGGAAACGGCATCGGCCTTAACGGAACCCAGAACGGGATACATCAGCCGATCGGAGCGCAGATATAAAAAGTCCAGTTCACCCAACACCGTGATGTCATCCGCGGAAATGCCGAGTTCTTCCCGGGTTTCCCGCAGGGCGGCTTCCACGGCGGTTTCGCCCATTTCGATCCGTCCTCCGGGGAAGCAGACCTCGCCGGGCTGGGCAATGGTGGCCGAGCGCACCTCATACAGAAGGCAGAGCCCGTCCTCTGTCTCGACAAGCGGTACCAAAACGGCATAATTGTGCTTGGCATCCTGGAGAGTAGGGCGGTGATACTGATATTGCGCCTTAAAATCGGAAACGGTCATGGCAAACACCTCGCTTTTGTCCAGTATAGCATGGAAAAAGTCCCTCGGCAAGGCCGAGGGACATAAACTGTAAAAGAGGCGGTAAAGCGCATCGAAAACGGAAAGGAAGATAGAATGAAAGAAACCCATCAGGGGTGTCTTTCATCATTATAATCACAGATCAGGAAACTTTTGGGTACTTTTCGGAAAGTTTCCTGATTGCTTTCAGCTTGTCAAAAGCCTTTTGACAAGCTGAAAGTCCCTCGGCAAGGCCGAGGGACTTTTCTATCGTTGTTTAGCAGCCGCAGCTGTTGCCGCAACCGCAGCCGTTGCCGCAGCCGTTGCCGCAACCGCAGTTGTTGTTGCCGCAGAACAGCCACAGAAGGATGATGGCAATGATGATCCAGCAGCAACTGCTGCCGCCGAAGCAGGAACAAGACTGATTACACATAGCGTAACCTCCTATGAAATTTCGGCCCGCCCTTTCGGATGGGTCTCACTCCATAGTATGTGGAACGCTGAGAAGTGTGATTAGTTGCTCCGGGAAATACGATAACTTAAAGTCAGCAGGGTATCCACAAAGTGGACATCCTCAAAGAAGACACCTTCGGCTTCGGTGCTCAGCTCTACGTTGGTAAAGTTCCAGAAGCCCTTGATGCCCAGGGAAATCAGCTTGTCAGCCAGCGGCTGGGCAACGGACTGAGGCACCGTCAGCACAGCTACATTGGGGTGATGCAGGGCAACATAGTCGTCCAGTTCATCCATGGAACGGATCGTAACACCGTTGATCTCAGAACCAATCAGTGCCGGAGCCAGATCGAAAGCGGAATCGATTTCAAAACCGACCTTTCGGAAATCGAAGTTCTGCAGGAGCGCATGACCCAGATGGCCTGCACCGATGACAATCAGGCGGTGGCCGTTATCAATACCCAAAATGTGGCCGATTTCACTGCGGAGCTCTGCCACGTTATATCCGTAGCCCTGCTGCCCGAACTCGCCGAAACAACTGAGGTCCTGGCGGATCTGGGAGGCGGTGATATCCATTTTATTGCCCAGCGTGTTAGAAGAAATGCGGACTACGCCCTTGTTGTAGAGGTCGTCCAGATAGCGATAGTAGCGGGGAAGACGGTGAATAACTGCGTCAGAAACTCTTTGCTTTTTCATAGTACTTGTGTCCTTGGTTTAAAATATGTCGTATTATAGCGCAGAATATAGTAGTTGTCAACTTTTTTAACAATCTTTTTCGAGAAATTATCACTTTACTTTACATGCGGTATCGGGTATAATATCAAGCGTTGCTAAGACAGCGGAACCCCATATGCGCCCGTAGCTCAGTTGGGGAGCGATCCGAGCGCCGCCGGTGGCGGATTAAGCGAGGTGAGCGAGTGGCCGCGGTCGGGTTTTCAAGCAAACAGCGAAAGCTGCGCAGAAAATCCGGGCACCGCAACAGGCCTGGGACCCAAAATCTGCGGTAGAAACAACCCCATATGCGCCCGTAGCTCAGTTGGATAGAGTGACAGACTCCGACAATGGCGCTATTTCCTGTTGAGACATCCCTTCAACCCGTTGTGGCACAACGGAAAGCGGACTTTTCACGATTGCAAAAAATCGTCTTTGACTACTATTTGACCACTATTTTCAAAAATGTTGACTACTGCTTCGGCAGCGGTGAACCATATATGCGCCCGTAGCTCAGCTGGATAGAGTGACAGACTCCGACTCTGTAGGCCGTGCGTTCGAATCGCATCGGGCGTACCATAAAAGAAACGTCTTTTGTCTACCAAGGCAAAAGGCGTTTTTTCTTGCTTTTTACGGCAAAATACAGGCAAAATCGCATAAAATGAGGCAAAACGGGCTTCGAGATGTCCATAGAGGTCATCCCGGAGCCTGTTTTTTCGTTTCCGGCACTGAAAACAGGCCGGAAATGCTGGTGTACTTTTTGCGTTTCTTTGCTCTGTAAAGTGCTGGATAATCGACTGCGAGGGGGGATTTGAACTATTCATCAAGCAAAAAATCGCGCAGAATCTCACAAACGTAACGATAAAATTACGCTTGCCCCTTGAAAATCGAGGGGCTTTGTGTTATAATCATTGTGTATTTTTGTACCTATGAGAACGGAGGTGGCCTATGCCGCAGGATAACTGTCAAAAAATTAAGCTCCTGAAAGTCATGGAGATATTGCGCCAAGAAACCGATGAAGACCATCCCCTGAAGACTGGCGAGATTTGCGATCGGCTTCGTTCGATGAGTATCACATGCGACCGGCGCACATTACACAAAGATATGAAGGTGCTCAATGATCAGGGCTTTGAGGTCATGTCCCTGCTGATAGACCACGAACGTGCCTATTACATTGCCGACCGCAGCTTCAGCGTGCCAGAGCTCAAAATACTGATAGATGCCGTTCAGGCGGCCAGCTTCGTCACCGATAAGAAGACGGCCGAGCTCATTGATAAAATTGCTGACCTTGGCGGCAGCAACCGGGCGACCATTCTCAAGGACAACATCGTCCACTTCAATACCCGGAAACATAGCAACGAGTGCATTTACTATGCAGTAAATTCTTTGGAAGAGGCCATCCAGAAAAACAAGAAGGTCATTTTCCGTTACTTCGATTTGAACGAAAGCGGCCAGAAGGTTTATCGCCGCGAGGGACACCATTACGTCGTGGAGCCGGTGGCGCTTGTTTTCAATGAGGATAACTACTACCTCGTCTGCTATAGCTCTAAGCACGAAGATACAGCGAACTATCGTGTTGACCGAATGGACGGCGTGGAACTGATTGAGGAAGACATCACTGATAAAGCCAAAGAGCTCCGGGACAGTGTTGCCGGATACACAGAAGCCGCGTTTAAGATGTACGCTGGCCAGCCAGAGGACATCACCATTCAGTTTAACGAAAAGCTCATCGGCGTGGTCTATGACAAATTTGGTGAAGACACCACTATGATCCGCACTAGCGAGGACACCATCGTGGCAAACGTGCGTGTACTCATTAGCCCCACTTTCTACGGCTGGGTAGCGCAGTTCGCAGACAAGATGCAGATCCTTTCCCCGGAGAACGTCATAAACGATTTCCGTGGACACATTAATAAAATAACAGGTCAGGAGGCGTGATATGGGTACCGTAATAGAAGCGCGGAAGATCTCTGCGCGTCAGGAACTCTTCCGCCTGCTGATTTATAGCAAAGCAGGACTGGAACATACAGATGCCGTGTCCATCAATAAGCCGCTGGCAGAAAAGCTGATAAAGCTCAAGCCATCGCGCAGGACAATGCAGCTAGAGAAATGCTTCAATGAAGTCATTGCCTCCCTCCCAGAAGGAGCCGTCGTAAAAGACTTCGACGTTATGTTCAACCCGGATTACAAAGTCGATGTAATGAAAATACTGATTGCGGCAAATAAGCAGAAGCCCATCAGTGTGATATGGCCGGGACGGTATTCCGATGGCAAGCTGCTTTACAGCGAGGAATCGCTGCCGGATTACAAAGTTTATGAAATAAGCGCCTATGACATTTACTGTGTCGTGTGAGAAGGAGAACAGATATGAAATATTCCGAACTGATAAGCTTCAGCCCGATTGAGTCCACTATCCAGCTGGTGGAATCAAATAGAGACAAGGCAGAATCCGCAAACCTCGTCAAAACCTATGTCATGTCGGACAGCATGGCAGAAAACCTGCAAGCGCCGGTCATTGACCAGCTGCAGATGGATGAAGTCGTCGATAACAAGGGTATCCTCGTTATCGGTAACTACGGCACAGGTAAATCCCACCTTATGTCCGTTATTTCCGCCGTGGCAAATGACGCAGACAACCTGCAGTATTTGCAGAACAAAAAGTTCGCCAAGGCGATGGAGCCGATCGCAGGCAGGTTTGAAATCCTGCGCATTGAGATCGGCGGCGTTACCATGTCCCTGCGCGAAATCCTTTTCCGCTACATTCAGGAAGACTTTGACGCCCGTGGCATCGATTATGATGTGCCGGACTTTGCTTCCGTAAAAGATAACAAGAAGCTCATCAAAGACATGATGATGGCCTTTTCTGAAAAATACCCGGACAAGGGATATCTAATCGTCGTCGATGAGTTCCTCTCCTACCTGACGTCCCGCAACGAACGTGAAATCGTTCTGGATTTGGAGTTCATGCGTGCGTTGGGTGAAATGTGCTCGAAGTCCAACCTCCGCGTCATGCTTGGCGTGCAGGAGAAAATATTCGACAACCCGAAGTTCAGCTTTGTATCCGACACACTGATGCACGTCCGCGACCGTTTTGCGCAGATCAGCATCAAAGGTGAAGACACGGCCTACGTTGTTTCCGAACGCATCCTGAAAAAGACGCCGGAGCAGAAGGCCATGATCCGCGCACACCTCGAAAAGTTCTGCAGCCTGTACGAAGGCATGTCCTCGAAGCTGGAGCAGTTCGTAGAGCTGTTCCCGATCCACCCTTCATACATCGACGTTTTTAACAAGCTGTACCTTATCGAAAACAGACACATCCTGAAGAACATTTCCCTCGTCATCCGCAATATATTTAATGAAGAAGTTCCGGCAAATGCGCCCGGCATCTTCTCATTCGATAGCTACTGGCCTGCCATCAAGGCAGACGGTCTCCTGAAGACCGATCCGTCGATCAGCAAGGTTGTGGCGGCCAGCAGCCAGCTCGAAGAAATCATTAACCGCGCATTCCCGAAACCGGCATACAAGCCGCTGGCCATCAAGATCATCTACGCACTGAGCGTCCATCGCCTCCAGAACAATGACTTGACGCTCAAGTTTGGTATGACCGCAGAAAACCTGAAAGACGAACTGTGCCTGTATCTGCCGATGCCGGAGCAGGATGCGGACTTCCTCCTTGGGATCATTGCGGCCACGCTGCGTGACATCATGTCCACCGTATCCGGCCAGTTCATGATCCACGACGAAGGAAACAACCAATATTATATAGATGTAAACAAAGTCGTCGACTACGACGAGAAAATCAAACAGAAAGCATCCCTCCTCGGCACCGACGAATTGAACAGATATTTCTATCAGGTTACATAC
>R21__coassemble_441_pt1 | contig 34391 bp, 29 predicted proteins | sample R21__metabat2_low_PE_038 | metagenome-assembled genome bin R21
GGATTTGTGGAATTTTGAACTTCAATACTGTTGCACTTAGTTTGACAAATCACTATTTCAAAGAGCCTTTTCCCGTTTTCCAGAGTAATACGCGCCACTTCCTCGGTGGAAATCCCACGAAGTTCTGCGATTTTTTCCGCCACATGACACACAAAGCCGGAGTCATTCCGCTCTCCCCGATGAGGTACCGGGGTGAGATAGGGACTGTCGGTCTCGATCAGCATCCGTTCCAACGGAATGGCAGCGATGACCTCCGGGGCTTTCCTGGCATTTTTATAGGTAATGGGTCCGTCAAAGCCCAGATACCACCCCATGGCGATGAGTTCCCGCGCCATCTCCGGACTTCCGCCGAAGCAGTGGAACACACCTCGCAGAGAGGGAAACTCCTTTACAATGGCAAGCGTATCGGCGTGGGCATCCCGGTCATGGATAATGACGGGTTTATGAAGTGCCACGGCCAGAGCCAACTGACGGCGCAATACCTCCTGCTGAAATTCCCGCGGTGGATTCTGCTCCCAATAGTAATCCAAACCGATCTCACCGATTGCCACCACCTTGGGATGCCGCGCCAGTTCCCGCAGAGCATCGATGCGCTCCGGCACAAAGTCGCCGCAGTTTTCCGGATGGATGCCCACGGCGGCATACACATGGTCATAACGCTCCGCCAGTTCGATCGCCTTGCGGGAAGAACTGAGGTCACATCCGGGATTGACGATCAATCCCACGCCCCTTTGGGGCATTGCGGAGAGCACCGCATCACGATCTGCATCAAAGGACTCATCATCGTAATGGGCGTGGGTGTCAAACAAATACTCCATCACCGCAGCGCCTCATCACCCAGAACGGCTTGCGCAATGTACTTGTGTTTGATTTCCCGCAGATCATTCATGTGGGGCTGAGTCATATGCACTTTCTGATCCTCGGGCTCCGTCCACTGCTCTATGAGCAGGATCTCGTCCTCACGGTTGGCGGGGTAATAATAGTCGTACTTCAGGCAACCCTTTTCAGCGCGGATCTTCGTTGCCACGCCCGAGCGCTCGATCTCCTCCACAAAGGCATGAGCCATACCGGGCTTTGCAATATACTTCACACAGAGTGTCAACATGGTGGTGTCCTCCCTAAACTTATTGGCACTATTGTAGCACACTTACGCGGGTAAAACAACGGGAGACCGCAGATGCGATCTCCCGTTGCAACAGGCATCAATACAGCTTGGCACCGGCGGGGATGGAATCATCCACCAGCATCAGGTTCAGCTTTTCCTCACCCTTTTCGGTGTGGACAGCGCTCAGCAGCATGCCGCAGGAATCCTGACCCATCATCTTGCGGGGAGGCAGGTTCACGATGGCGATGGCGGTTTTGCCAACCAGGGCTTCCGGCTCATAGTATTTGTGGATGCCGGAGAGGATCACGCGGTCTGTGCCGGTGCCGTCATCCAACACGAACTTCAAAAGCTTATCGGACTTCTTCACGGCCTCGCAGCTCTTGATCTTCACGGCGCGGAAGTCAGACTTGGAGAAGGTGTCGAAGTCCACGAACTCGGGGTTCAGGGGCTCCACCTCCAGGGCGGGCAGGGCGGCCTTTTTCTGGGCTTCCTGCATAGCGTTGAGCTCCTCCAGCGCCTTGGCAGCATCTACACGGGGGAAAAGATTTTCGCCCTTGTGGACGGTCGCGGTGGCATTCAGACTACCCCAGACGTTGGCCTTATCCCAGGTACGGCAAAGCTCGCAGGCGCCGATCTGGTCGAAGATCTTGGCGCAGCTGTCGGGCATGAAGGGGGTCAGGAGCGTGGTGCAGATGCGGACGGTCTCCAGTAGGTTGTAAAGAACCGTGGCCAAGCGGGCGTTGTTGGCGGGATCCTTGGCCAGGGCCCAGGGGGCGTTCTCATCGATATACTTGTTGGCGCGGTCGATGACCTTGAAGATCTCCTCCAGGCCGTTCTGCAGCTGCAGCTTATCCATCTCGGCCTCATAGCGGTCACGGAGGGTAGATACCACCTTCTTGAGCTCGCAGTCGGTATCGCTGTCCACACGCTCGACAGGCAATGTGCCGCCGAAGTACTTTTCCACCATGGCGGTGGTGCGGCTCACCAGATTGCCCAGGTCGTTGGCCAGATCCACATTGATGGTGTTGATTAAAAGCTCGTTGGAGAAGTTGCCGTCGGTACCGAAGGGGAAGGTGCGCAGCAGGAAGAAGCGCAGAGCATCCACGCCGAACATCTCGGACAGAACGTAAGGATCCACCACGTTGCCCTTGGACTTCGACATCTTGCCGCCGTCGATGACAAGCCAGCCGTGGCCATACACGTGCTTGGGCAGGGGCATCTCCATGCTCATGAGCATGGCGGGCCAGATGATGGAGTGGAAACGGACGATCTCCTTGCCCACGATGTGGTAATCGGCGGGCCAGTAGTGATCGTAGTCGCTATACTTGTCGTTCAAAAAGCCCATGGCGGTGCAGTAGTTGAACAGGGCATCCACCCACACGTACACCACATGACCCGGGTCAAAGTCTACGGGGATGCCCCAGGAGAAGCTGGTGCGGCTCACGCACAGATCCTCCAGGCCCGGCTTGATGAAGTTGTTGACCATCTCGTTGACGCGGGTACGGGGCTGCAGGAAATCGGTGTCCTCCAGCAGATGCTGCACGCGGTCAGCGTACTTGGAAAGTTTGAAGAAGTAAGCCTCCTCCTCGGCATCATGAACATCGCGGCCGCAGTCAGGGCACTTGCCGTCCACCAGCTGGCTCTCCGTCCAGAAGCTCTCGCAGGGGGTGCAGTACTTGCCCTTATAAGACCCCTTGTAGATGTCGCCCTTGTCGTACATCTTCTTGAAAATCTTCTGAATGGAGCTGCAGTGATAGTCGTCGGTGGTGCGGATGAAACGGTCGTTAGAGATGTTCATCAGCTTCCACAGATCGCGCACGCCGCGCTCCCCATTGACGATATGATCCACAAACTCCTGAGGGGTCATGCCGGCTTCCCTGGCCTTGGTCTCGATCTTCTGGCCATGCTCATCGGTGCCGGTGAGGAACATCACATCGTAGCCCTGCAGACGCTTATAGCGGGCAATGGCATCAGTAGCCACGGTGCAGTAGCTGTGACCGATGTGGAGCTTGTCAGAGGGATAGTAGATAGGGGTCGTGATATAAAACTTCTTGTTTTCCATGGGTTTATCTCCTTTTCCGCCGCGCCGAATGAAAGCGCGGCTTAAAAATAATAACGGTTCTCGGGCATAAAAATACACCCTCAGCTCATCGCCAAGGGCGTTACAAAATAACGCGGTACCACCTTGCTTCACCGCGCCCTCACAGATGCGGCCTTACGGAGTGCCGATACACTCCTGCGCTTTGACGGGCGCACCCGTTCCGGTCTAAAGAAAAATCATTCGACCCGACGGCTCCGGAGCCATGTTCGCCGGGTATTTCCACATCCGCTTTCACCTGACCGGACTCTCTTGTGGTGGCTTTCACCGGGTACTCTTTCCATCATTGCCTTTTTTATTCAGTTCTCGGCTATTCTATCGCCCAAAACGGGATTTGTCAATGTTTTCGTTGGCTTTTTCCCTATTTTGTGCTATTCTGAGGAAAATAAACCTCACGGGAGGACTTTATTTATGAAATTGATATCCTGGAATGTCAACGGTCTTCGCGCCGTACTGGGCAAAGGATTTTTGGACTATATGGCCGCGGAGGATCCCGACATCATCTGCCTACAGGAAACAAAGCTGCAGCCGGAGCAGGCGGTGTTTGATCTCCCCGGCTACCATCGCTATTTCAACTCCGCCGACAAAAAGGGATATTCCGGTACCGCCGTGCTGACAAAAGAAGAACCTCTTGCCGTCACTTTCGATTTCGGCGAGGACATCCACCGTCACGAAGGACGCGTCATCACCTGTGAGTACCCCGAGTTCTATCTGGTGTGCTGCTATACCCCCAACAGCAAGGATGGGCTTGCCCGGCTACCCTATCGCATGCAGTGGGAGGACGATCTGCGAACCTATCTCAAGGAATTGGATGCCGTAAAGCCCGTGGTATATTGCGGCGACCTCAACGTGGCCCACGAGGAGATCGATCTTAAAAATCCAAAAACCAACCACTTCAATCCCGGCTTTTCCGATGAAGAGCGCGGCAAGATGACGAAGCTTCTTTCCTGCGGCTTTACCGACACTTTCCGCTTTCTCCATCCCGACACCGTCACCTACTCCTGGTGGAGCTTCCGCTTCCACGCTAGGGAGAAAAACGCCGGTTGGCGCATCGACTACTTCATCACCTCCGACCGCTTGCGGGAGAATCTGAAAGCCGCAGAGATCCACACGGAGGTTCTCGGCAGCGATCACTGCCCTGTGATGCTGGAATTGGTGTAATGCCGCAGAATTCACCGAGTCCTTTTGTCAAAATAGGGGCTTGTAAAGTGCGGAAAAGCTTTGTATAATAATTTTTAGTGTATTTTTGCAATGCAATGTTACAATATTATTCAGGAGGAACAGCAACATGTCCAACAAGATCCTTGTTATCAATCCCGGCTCTACTTCCACCAAGATCGGCGTCTTTGAAGACGAAAAGATGCTCTTTGACAAGACTCTGCGTCACCCCGCAGAAGAGATTGCCAAGTTTGCTTCCATTCCCGATCAGAAGGCATGGCGTAAGCAGCTGGTTATGGACGCTCTGAAAGAGAACAATTTCGACGCCAAGGAACTGACCGCTGTCTGCGGCCGCGGCGGCTTGATCTGCCCCCTGCACGGCGGCACCTATGCCGTGGATGATGCCATGGTCGCTGCCTGCATCAAGGGCGAGCTGGGTCAGCACGCCTGCAACCTGGGCGGCCTGATCTCCCGTGAGATCGGCGACGAGCTGGGCGTACCCGCTTTCGTGGTGGATCCTCCCGCGGTGGACGAGCTTGCTCCCGTTGCCCGTTATACCGGTCATCCCCTGCTTGCCCGTATCAGCAAGTTCCATGCCCTGAACCAGAAGGCCGTTGCCAAGCGCTACGCCAAGGAAGTGGGCAAGAAGTATGAAGATCTGAACCTGATCGTCTGCCACATGGGCGGCGGCATTTCCGTGGGTGCTCACGTCAAGGGTCTGGTGGTGGATACCGAAAACGCACTGGATGGTGAAGGTCCCTTCTCTCCCGAGCGTTCCGGCAGCCTTCCCTCCGGCCCGCTGGTAGACCTGTGCTTCTCCGGCAAGTACACCGAGGCTGAAGTCCGCAAGATGATCACCGGCCGCGGCGGTCTGGTGGCCTATGCCGGTTCCACCGATATGCGCGATCTGCTGAAGATGGCCGCCGAGGGTGACAAGAAGGTGGCCGAGGTCGTCGATGCCTTCCATTATCAGATTGGCAAGGAGATCGGTGCCGCCGCTGCTGCCATGTGCGGCAAGGTCGACCAGATCATCCTCACCGGCGGTATTGCCTACGGTAAGGAGACCGTGGATGCCATCTCCAAGATGGTTTCCTGGATCGCTCCCATCACCGTGTATCCCGGCGAAGACGAGCTGTTGGCTCTGGCTCAGGGTGCTCTGCACGTCCTGACCGGCGAAGAGAAGGCTTTCCACCTGTAAGAACTCAACACAGAACACCCCCATCCGGTCAATCCGGATGGGGGTGTTTTTGTTCGTTGTTATGGAATTGCTGTCTCTTCTCGGGAAATATAAACAGGTGCCTGATAGCGCAGCACGTAATTCCCTTCCTGCATTTCGTTTACCACGGAAACGATTCTCGTCGTGGCATCATAGCCGTCCGGAAGTTGCGCCATCAGCGCGGTCATGTCGGCACCGGCTTCCACATAAATACGGTCGAAGCCGGTGGTGAGCATCTCATAGCTCAGGCCGAATTCTTCCGACACATCGCTGCGCAAAACCACGCTCATAACCGTTTCCTCAGATACCTGACTGCGCAAGGTCGCGGCCAATTCCTGCAAGGTTCCTACGCGATCTTCCAGACCCATATTCCCAATGGCCGCAGTATTGCCGACAATGGGATAGGAAAAATAGTCCAACATGATCTCATCAAATCCCAAATCGCTCAATTCGCCGCACAATGTGGAAAGATAAGAAACCGTCTCCGGGTTTGTGGGGTTCAACCAGGTCCAGCCTTCGGCATCATACCAGTAGGAACCTGTTTTCAGTGAGTACGCCGCATCGGGATAGGCGCGGACAAAATAGCTGTCACAAAGGCAGGCCAAACGGGCCACGGTGTAGCGGTCTGCCGCCAGAAGTGTTTTCAGATTTTGCAGAGAGTCTCCTTTTTCGCGGCCCACCTGTTGGGGGATTTGCGCCGCAATATCAAAGGTGATACCACCGTTGATCAGCTTGACGGGAATTACCAGACTGTCGGGATGATCCTTCAGGATCTGCGCCGGATCCTCCTGTGCCAGAGCCGTATCGGAAAGTTCCTGTGCCTGTAAAAGCGTAACCGCATGGAGCATATCTTCCGGCTTCTGAATGTCCAAATCAACATCATCGATGCGGTTGTCCTTTTTTTCCTTCCTGGCAAAGGGCAACTCGATATGCGCCGTTCCGTCATCGTCGTAGACGGTATAATTCTGCGCAATGAGGTAACCGGCTGCAGCCACAATGACCGCTACCAGCGCTGCTGCCAAAGCAATGGTTTTGCCCACCGCCCGGCCTCTATAGCTGCTATACCCTTTTGTTGTCATACGGTTTTCTCCTTAACGGATAAATCAAAATCAGGGCTCAATGGCATCCAGTAAAGCCACTCTGCGGGCGTGACGGCCACCCTCGAACTCCGTATTCAGGAACACTTCCACCATCTTCTTTGCCAGATTGGGTCCCACGATACCGGCGCCCATGGCCAGCATATTGGCATCGTTGTGGCGGCGGGTCATCTCTGCGCTGAGGGTATCACCGCACAGCGCACAGCGAATGCCCTTGACCTTGTTGGCGGAAATAGAGATGCCGATGCCGGTGGTGCAGATCACGATGCCCTTATCGCAGGCCCCGGAAGCCACGGCACGCGCCACTTTTTCACCATAAACTGGATAATCTACGCTGTCACGATTATAGCAACCGAAATCTTCGTAGTCAATATCATGTTCTTCCAGCCAAACCAGGATGTCCTGCTTCAGCAGATAGCCGCCGTGATCACAACCGATTGCGATTTTCATTTCTCTTCTCTCCTATAAAAAGTATTATTTTTTCTTGCCGAAGATGGTTTTGCCGTGGTTGTAGTTGCTCTCGCCCAATGTATCGCAGAAAGCCTTCAGCGCTTCCTTTTGCGCCTTATTCAGATTCTTGGGGGTCTCCACCGTAACGGTGATGTACTGATCGCCGCGTCCGCGGCCATTCAGCACGGGAATACCCTTGCCCCGCAGGCGGAACACCGTGCCGGTCTGGGTACCCTCGGGAATGCTGTATTTCACCTTGCCGTCGATGGTGTCGATCTCCAGTTCTGCACCCAGCGTTGCCTGGGCAAAGGTGATGGGCGCTTCGGTATAAACCGCCGTACCCTCTCTCTGGAAGGTCTCGCTGGGGCGGATCATAACGGTCACAAGCAGATCACCGGCAGGGCCGCCGTTTGAACCGGCGTGACCCTGACCCCGCAGGGAAATGGTCTGGCCGTTGTCGATGCCAGCAGGGACGTTGATCTTGATGGTCTTGCGCTTGCGCACGTTGCCGCTTCCGTGGCAATCGGGGCAGGGCTTGTGAATGATCTTACCGGTACCGCGACACTTGCCGCAGGGGGCCTGGCTCTGCATCACGCCGAAAGGCGTGCGCTGAGCCTGGGTGACAGAGCCGGTACCGTGGCAGTCGGGGCAGATCTCCGGGGTAGTGCCTGGTGCACAGCCGTTGCCCTTGCAGGTGGGGCACTGCTCGCTGCGCTCCAGTTGGATCTCTTTTTCGCAGCCAAAGGCGGCCTCGATAAAGTCCACCGTCAGGCTCATGCGGATGCTCTCGCCACGACGGGGTGCATTGGGATTGCGGCGAGCGCCGCCGCCAAAGCCGCCGCCGAAGAAGCTACCGAAGATGTCGCCCAGATCGCCGAAATCAAAGCCGCCGGCACCGTAGGCACCGCCGCCTGCTCCGCCGCCGTAGCTGGGATCCACACCGGCAAAACCGAACTGATCGTACCGGGCCTTCTTCTGGGGATCACCCAGTACCTCGTTGGCTTCGTTGACTTCCTTGAACTTTTCCTCGGCTTCCTTATCGCCGGGATTCATGTCGGGATGGTACTTACGGGCCAGCTTCTTATATGCTTTTTTGATCTCATCCTCAGATGCATTTTTATTGACACCCAGGACCTCATAATAATCGCGTTTTTCCTGTGCCATATGCGTTTTCTCCCCTTTTTGGGATCAGTCTATAACGCCGCAAGGAGGGACAGGTTTTTCCTGCCCCTCTGCGACACAATTGTCAATTACTTGTTCTCGTCCTCGTCCACGACTTTGTAGTCGGCATCGTAGACATTGCCGTCAGGACCCTGCTGACCGCAGTTACCGCCGGCACAATTGGGATCGCAACCGCCCTGAGCGCCCTGGGGATTGGCCTGCTGATAGAGCTTCTCGCTCATCTTGTAGAACAGCTGGGTCAGCTCCTCGGTTGCGGCCTTGATCGCGTCGGTATCCTCGCCCTTGAGGGTCTCCTTCAGTTTGTCGATACCGGCCTGGATGGGAGCCTTCTCGGACTCGGGCACCCTGTCGCCCACTTCGGAGAGGGTCTTCTCGGCCTGATAGACCATCTGGTCGGCCTGGTTGCGGACTTCCACCTTCTCCTTGATCTTGGCATCCTCGGCGGCATACTGCTCGGCTTCCTTGACGGCCTTTTCAATGTCATCCTTGGACATATTGGAGGAAGAAGTGATTGTGATGTGCTGGGTGGTACCGGTACCCAGATCCTTGGCGGACACGTTGACGATGCCGTTGGCATCGATATCGAAGGTCACCTCGATCTGAGGCACGCCGCGGCGAGCGGGGGCAATGCCGTCCAGATGGAAGCGGCCCAGGCTCTTGTTGGCAGCGGCCATTTCACGCTCGCCCTGCAGCACGTTGACCTCCACGGAGGTCTGGTTGTCGGCGGCGGTGGAGAAGATCTGGCTCTTCTTGACGGGGATGGTGGTGTTGCGCTCGATGAGGCGTGTGCAAACACCGCCCATGGTCTCAATACCTAGGGACAGAGGGGTGACATCCAGGAGCAGAAGGCCCTTCACATCGCCGGTCAGCACGCCGGCCTGCAGGGCAGCGCCCATGGCCACGCACTCATCGGGGTTGATGCCCTTGAAGGGCTCGGAGCCGGTGAAGTTCTTCACAGCTTCCACCACGGCAGGGATACGGCTGGAGCCGCCCACCATCAGCACCTTGGAAAGATCGGAGGGCTTGAGGCCTGCATCGGACATGGCCTGACGAACAGGACCCATGGTGGCTTCCACCAGATGGCCGGTGAGCTGGTTGAACTGGGCGCGGCTCAAAGTCACATCCAGATGCTTGGGACCGGTGGCATCAGCGGTAATATAGGGCAGATTGATGTTGGAGGACATCACGCCGGAGAGCTCGATCTTGGCCTTCTCGGCAGCTTCCTTCAGGCGCTGCATGGCGACCTTATCGCCGGAGAGGTCGATACCGTCGGACTTCTTGAACTCGCCCACCAGATACTTTATGATGCACTCGTCAAAGTCATCGCCACCCAGACGGTTGTTACCGGCAGTGGCCAGAACCTCGATAACACCGTCATCGATCTCCAGAATGGACACATCGAAGGTGCCGCCGCCCAGGTCGTAAACCATGATCTTCTGAGCCTGCTCCTTATCTACGCCGTAAGCCAAAGCGGCAGCGGTGGGCTCGTTGATGATACGCTTGACCTCGAGACCGGCGATCTTACCGGCATCCTTGGTGGCCTGACGCTGGGCGTCGGTGAAGTAAGCAGGCACGGTGATCACAGCCTCGGAGACGGTGGAGCCCAGATAAGCCTCGGCATCGGCCTTCAGCTTCTGCAGGATCATGGCACTGATCTCCTGAGGAGTGTACTTCTTATCGTCGACGGTAACCTTGTAATCGCTGCCCATCTCGCGCTTGATGGAAGAAATGGTGCGGTCGGGATTGGTGATGGCCTGACGCTTTGCCACCTGACCCACCATACGTTCGCCGGTCTTGGAAAATGCCACCACAGAGGGAGTGGTACGGTTGCCCTCGGCGTTGGCGATGACAACAGCTTCGCCGCCTTCCATCACGGCGACGCAAGAGTTGGTAGTACCCAGATCGATACCGATAACTTTAGACATAATGATTGCCTCCTAAATGTTTATATTCATATTATTGTTTTTCGTTTCAGTTGTTTCAATGTATGCAACTTAATTTGCCACCTTGACCATGGCGAATCTCAAAACCTTATCGCCCAGCATAAAGCCCTGCTGGAAAACCTCCGCTACGGTATTTTCACCGAAATTTTCATCTTCTATGTGCATCACCGCATTGTGCTTCTCGGGATCAAAAGGCTGTCCCAGTGCATCAACAGGTGTTACTCCCAGTTTTTCCAGTACACTCAGAAACTGCTTGGTGATCATCTCGCTGCCCTGACGATGGGGATCATCCTCCGTCATGCCGGCAGAAGCTCTCATCAGATTGTCGTAGATATCCAGAAACGGCTTGATGGTGTCGGCCTTGGCGTCGCTGTAGATGTTTTCTTTTTCTTTCGTGGTGCGCTTGCGATAGTTATCATATTCTGCGGCAAGTCGCAGATAGTTATCGTTGCCTTCACTGACCAGCTTGGCCAGAGACTCAAACTGCTCCATCTGCTGGCGGGTCACCGTACAGGTATCCTCAGGGGAGGAAGTCTCTTCCTGCTCAGGAGCGGTATTTTCTTCCACCGGCTCCTGGGGAATGTCCTTTTTCTTCTTCTCGCTCATGGGTTCTCCTTCTCTTCCTTACCGGGAAGCGCATTGGACTTCCCGAACATTTTTGTCAGGCTCTCGGCAAAGTAGCTCAGGCGAGCGGCCACGGTGGCATAATCCATGCGAGTGGGACCAACCACACCTACAAGGCCGCGCATACCGTCGCCGATGTCGTAACTGGCAACCACCACGCTACTCTCCTTGAGAGCAGAATTCACATTCTCGGGGCCGATGAGGATCTGCATACTGTCACCGGGATCGGGCATCGGCAGATTCTCCTTGCCGTCCACCATAAAGGTCATCAGATCCTGCGCTTTGTCAATATCCCGAAACTCCGGGAAGCTCATGATCTGACTGGCACCGGCGGTGTACACCTGCTGATGACGGGTGTCCCGCAACAGCTCCTCGGCATATTCCACCACACGGCTCACCAGAAGGAACCACTGACCGGAAAGCTGGTCGGACAGGTTCATCAGGTGTCTTGACATCTCTTCCGGCGAACAGGCGGCAAAGTGGGTGTTCAACAGGTGTGCCATCTCGGGAAGCCTTTCCGGTTCAATGGGCAGGTCCAGATGCTCCAGCTGGCTCTTTACACGGCTGTCGGAAAGCATCACCACCGCGATGAAGCTCTGCTCGTCTACGGCTATGAGTTCAAAACGCTTCACCGTTGCCGCACTCTTGTGATCTGCCACGGCATAAGTGGGATAGTTCACAAAACGGCTGGCCAGCTGACCGGCCTTGGCTACCACCTGGTCCATCTGCGCCATGGGCTGTCGCAGAGATTCATTAATCTCGCTGCGCTCCGTTTCACTCAGGTCGCGATGCTCCATCAACTCGTTGACATACAGTCGGTAGCCGCTTGCAGAGGGAATCCGGCCGGCGGAGGTATGGGGCTGCTCCAGATAGCCCATTTCCGCAAGATCGGACAGCTCGTTTCGGATGGTGGCGGAGCTGATCTTACCGGGCATTTTCTCGGCAATGGCCTTGGAGCCCAACGGCTCGGCGGAGTCGATATAGCTCTCCACCACTATTTTCAATATCTGGCGTTTGCGCTCTGTCAGGTCCATATCTTTTCTCCTGTGTTAGCACTCCTAATCCTTGAGTGCTAACCAAGTGTAGCACCACCGTCAGGGAAAGTCAATAGTTGGAATTTTAATGATTTGTGAACATTGTGCTATAGCAAAATTTCCGCAGAAAAAGACCGTCCTTACGGACGGCCTTGGCGTGTATCAAAGTTTCAGATGTTTTCCCGAGATCTGTTTCGGAAGCCAGCCCATGCGCATCAGGGCGGGTACCAATGCGCGGAACAACGCCGCCAGCATCAGAATCTGGAAGGGGAGATAGATCAGATTCTTCACTGCACTGGTGGTCATATAATATATGTATCCCTTGCTATACAGAATGGCACTCCAGAGGGAGCCCAGAAGCACATTCTGGATGTTGGTCAACGCCTTGGCGATAATAATGCGTCGCCATGTGATCTCTGCGCGGTAAAAACACAGCGCATAGATGAGGCAGCCCAGCATAGTGGTGAGCATATAGCCAGGGAAATAGGGATATCCGCCGGAATCCAGAAAGAAGCTCAGGGTATCCTCCGCGGCGCCAAAGATCAGGCCCATCACAGGCCCGCATACCAGGGCGCACAGGGCTCGGGGTAAAAAGGTAACGCTTAAGCTCAGGTTCTCCCCCAGCGGGATCTTGACCACCTTGTTCAGGACGATACAGGCGGCAATCATCAATGCGGCGAATATCAGTTTGCGCAGGCTTTTACATTCTCCTGTAGCGGCTTTCCAATAACCGCGGGATAAGGGCGAGCGAAATAATTCCATAAAATAATCCTCCTCTACACGGCACGGTGCCGCACAGCAGGAGGGTACACAAATTCCCGGCGCATGCGGCAGCGGGATGCGGAAAATGCACTGCGCATAGCTTCGTCCCACGGACAACTCCCCGTCCCGTCGGCACTTGACACGCATCTTCCTACTCTGCCAAAGTTTGATTGTGTTTACAGTATAAGCGGAATCTTTCCAAAAAGCAATACCCCATCCGAGAGGATGGGGTATTGTGATTCTCAGTCAATCGTCCGCACAAAACTCATGCCGGACTTTTGCATCTTGACATCCAGCTTTACCCGGTCACTGCGGATATAGCTGCAGGTGTACTCATAGATGCGGCCATCCTCTGTACGGGTCAGGCGCTGATGATAAAACGCACAGCTGCCCTCCGGCACGCCCAGGAGCTGTGCCTGATGGTGTCCCAGAATCACAGCTTCGTACTGCTCTTCAGCAGAAAAAGGAGTGATACCAACGTGATACAGCAGACTGTAAAAGCTGTGGGTCTCCACCATATCGCGAGTCAGATTGGGATAAATGTACTGGGGATAGTAGCTGGTTTCCAAAATCAAAGGTTCGCCATCCACATTGCGCACGCGGGTAAAGCAGTATACCGGCGTTTCCGGCCGCAGTTCCATCCGGGCGCACACATCCAGCGGGGCCACCGAAATAGAAAAATCAACCAATGTGCTGGAAGGCACCTTTCCCAGAGAGGAGACCTCGGTGGTAAAAGAATAGCGAACACCGCGATGGGTGGCACTGGGATCGGTCACAAATGTGCCGCGGCCTCTCTTGCGAACCACCAGGCCCTCATCTTCCAGTTCACCGATGGCCTGCCGCACCGTGTTGCGGCTGACGGAAAGTGCCTGGCAAAGCTCAGCTTCGCTGGGGATCAGACTGCCTACAGGCAGAGCGCCCGTAGAAATGCAGCGTTTGATAATACCAACCAACTGAGCATACAGAGGAATGTCGCTGTTCAGCGATAACCTGCTGTTTAAAATCGGATTTGTGTTCATCATCTTTTCTCCTGCCGAAATAACTTCTATCATGTACCTATCATACCATACATTCCGGTATTTGTATAGTCCTATTTTTCATCCAAAAGAAAATAACACCGCCCGAAAAGAGTGGTGTTATTTCCTTTTGGAATGGGGGGAGAAAAACAGATTCAGTTACTTGTGGTCCACACTGTACATGTGCTCGATCAGGCACAGGACCTTATCGGAGTAGCCGATCTCATTGTCGTACCAGCTGACCACTTTTACAAAGGTGTCGGTCAGGGCAATACCGGCCTTGGCATCAAAGATAGAGGTGCGCTTATCACCCAGAAAATCGGAAGAAACCACGTCCTCGTTGGTATAACCCAGGATGCCCTTGAGCTCACCCTCGCTGGCCTTTTTCATGGCGGCACAGATCTCCTCATACTTGGCAGGTTTTTTAAGATTCACGGTCAGATCCACCACGGACACGTCCAGAGTGGGAACGCGCATGGACATGCCGGTCAGCTTACCGTTCAGGGCGGGAATCACCTTGCCCACGGCCTTGGCGGCGCCGGTGGAAGATGGAATGATGTTGCCGGCGGCGGCACGGCCACCGCGCCAGTCCTTCATAGACACACCGTCTACAGTCTTCTGGGTGGCGGTGGTAGAGTGAACCGTGGTCATCAGGCCGTCAACAATGCCGAAGTTGTCGTGCAAAACCTTCGCAATAGGTGCCAGGCAGTTGGTGGTACAGGAGGCGTTGGACACGAAGGTCATATCGGAGGTGTAGTCGTTTTCGTTGACACCGCAGACAAACATCGGGGTATCGTCCTTGCTGGGAGCGGACATCACCACATGCTTGGCGCCGGCGACGATATGCGCCTGAGACTTTTCCTTGGTCAGGAAGAGGCCCGTGGACTCGATGACATATTCAGCACCGAGATCACCCCAGGGCAGATTGGAGGGATCACGCTCCGCAAACACGGGGATCTTCTTGCCGTTGACAGTCAGAAAGCCTTCTTCGCCGGATACCTCGCCGGCAAAAGCGCCGTGCATGGTATCATATTTCAGCATATAGGCCAGATAATCCGCAGGACACAGATCGTTAATTCCCACGATCTCGATCTGGGGATGATCCAAAGACATACGCATGACCATACGGCCGATACGGCCAAAACCATTGATAGCAACTTTGATACTCATATTACAACTTCCTTTCGAACGGAATGTCAAGAATGTATGGTACGTTCTGTACTGCATTATATTATACACAGGATTTCAAAAAATGCAACCCCTCTGAAATATTTTTTAATTCCCGACAAAAAACGGCGGCCATCTTGTATTTATTCCTTTTTTTGCTATAATCAATAAGAAATACCATAAGTTGGAGAACATAGAGGGGCCTTATTTTTCAAAGGCTATCAAACGGAAGGAGGCGGTCATATGGCACAATGGACACCTGATGAGCAATATCTGCTGGGCAAAGTTCTGCCCGGTATTGCCGCTCAGCTCCGCATGCCCTTGAATAACCTGGCTATGGCCATGCAGTGCATCTTACCGGAAGAACAGAGCGAATCCCGAATGCAGAATTTGGCCGTCTTTCAGCAGAGCTACTATCGGATACTCCGGTTGGTAAATCATTTAAACCAGGCTCCCGAGCTATTGGACAGCACTCCCCTGGAAAAGGAAAATACCGAGGTCTGCGCATTCTTCGAAGACATCGCCATCCGCGCCAAGGACCTCTTTGCAGAAAAAGATGTCACCCTCTCCTTCTCCTGCAGTGAACAGTATCACATCACCGCTCTCCATCGGGATTACACTTCCAGAATGCTTTGGAATCTTTTGAGCAACGCCCTCAAATACACCCCTGCAGGCGGCAACGTTACATTGACGGTAAAAACAGTTGCCGGACAACTGCTCATCAGTGTATCGGACGACGGCAAGGGTATCTCTCCCGAGGAGATGGATAAGGTCTTTGACCGCTGGCATCATGCCGAAGAAAACACGCTGGCCGGCCAGGGCTTCGGCCTGGGACTTCCCCTGAGCTGTCATATTGCCGAGCGACAGGGCGGCCGCCTTTTATTGAACCTTCGGCCCACCGGCGGCACCGTTGCCACTGTTTCTTTGCCCGATGAACATATCGGCAAGGTTCAGGTGCGTCAGCAGTCTTTTGACTACGCCGGCGGCTTCCGGCAGGAACTGATGGAGTTGTGCGATGCTTTGCCCTACTCCGCCTTTATGCATACCGGATCGGACTGAGCTTTTCTACCCCCGGCATCGTGCCGGGGGTTTTCTTTTTTTCAGCATGGTGGTATAATACCGGCATAATTTGTAGTATTTACCGCTCAGGCGGTTTTATTCGGAGGTTTCATGGAGCAAAAGAAAGTTCTGGTAGCCATGTCCGGCGGCGTGGACAGCAGCGCCGCCGCCCTGCTGCTGCAAAAGGCGGGATACGTCTGTGACGGCGCCATGTTGAAGCTCTATACCAAGCAGAGTCTTTGCTGCTCTGCGGATGACGCTGAGGATGCCCGTCTGGTAGCACAGCATCTGGGCATGCGCTTTTATGTATTCAACGAGTCACAGATGTTCCGTGAGAAGGTCATGGACGCCTTTACCGCCGCCTACTGCAACGGCCTGACGCCAAATCCCTGCATTTTCTGCAATAAGGAACTGAAATTCGGGGCGTTGCTGCAGCGCGCCCTGACCCTGGGGTATGACTATATCGCCACAGGGCACTATGCCCGCGTGAATTTTGACGGCAGGAGCGGAAAATATCAGCTTCTTCGCGGCGTAGATCGACGGAAAGACCAGAGCTATGTGCTCTACCAGTTGACCCAGCATCATCTCAGCCATTTGCTGCTTCCCATCGGCGAGACCGATAAACCCTCCGTGCGTGCTGCATTAAGCGATGCCGCACTGCCCATTGCCAACAAGCCCGACAGTCAGGATATCTGCTTCATCCCCGACGGAGACTATGTGGCTTTCCTGCAACGCAGCGGTGTACAGCTTGTCCCCGGCAATTTTGTAGACAAAAACGGTACGGTGCTCGGTCAGCACAAGGGACTTCCCTGCTACACGCTGGGACAAGGCAAGGGTCTGGGCATAGCCTTGGGAAAGCATGTGTATGTAACGGGCAAAAACAGCACTGATAACACGGTGACACTGGGCGATAACGAAGAACTCTTTTCCCGGGAGCTCACCGCCTGCCACATAAACTGGATCTCCGGCAATGTGCCCCCGGAGCCTTTTACCTGCACAGCCAAAACCAGATACAGTCAGTCCGAGGCCGCCTGCAGGGTTCTCCCCTTGGCTGACGGGCGCATGCAGGTCATTTTTGATGAACCCCAGAGGGCCATCACCGCCGGCCAGGCCGTGGTTCTGTATGATGGTGAAGTTGTCCTGGGCGGCGGCACCATAGAGTGAGGTAGATAAAGATGAAAAACAAGCATACCCTTGGCATTATCACCGCGCTGATTGCCGATGTGATCTTCGGCTTCAGCTTCATGGCCTCCAAGGTCGCCATGGAATACTGCGAGCCCACCGTCCTGCTGGTCACCCGCTTTACACTGGCTGCCGTGGCCATGACCGTTGTTGTTATCATTTCCTCTATTTTGCAAAAGAAGGGCAAGTGCGCACCTTTTGTGTGTCACTTCCGCGGCAAACCCGTCTGGAAGCTGGTGGTGCTGGGTGTGATCCACCCTGCCGCCTACTGCCTGCTGGAGAATTACGGCATCCTCAACACCTCTTCTGCCGTGGCAGGCACGATTCTTGCCGTTGTGCCGGTATTCTGTATTCTGTTGGACGTACTGGTGCTGCATACCAGGGTCACCTTGCGCCAGATTCTCTGCGCAGTATTTGCCGTAGGCGGTGTGGCGCTGATCTCCGCCGGCGGCGCGGTAAAGACCACCGCTCTGGGGCTTCTCTTTTTGATCCTGACCATGATCACCGACGGCATGTTTTACTTCCTCAGCAATCGCAACTCCCAGTATTTCTCCGCCTTTGAGATCACCTACGGCATGTTTGTCGTGGCCGCTATCGTGATGATCCCCATTGTGGCCGTACAGTATGCCGGCCGCTATGAATTGCTTTTGCCCGCTTTTACCTCTACCCGCTATTGGCTGGCCGCCGGGTATCTGGGGTTGGTGTCCTCCCTGTTGGGCTACGGTCTTTTAAACTTTGCAAGCTCCAAGCTCACCGTCTCGGAAACCTCCCTTTTCTCCAATGTGATCACCGTAGTATCCATTCTGGCCGGTGTGTTCCTACTGGGCGAGCCTTTCGGCCTGTGGCAGATCCTGGGTGTTGCCGTCATTTCCGTGTGTGTTTATCTTGCCAACGTGGCTCCCTCCAGAGGCAAGAAAGAAACCTGATATCTGCCGGCGAACTCCTATTGAATATAGGAAAGGGATGTGACTTTCGTCACATCCCTTTCTCGTTTACTAGGGAAGCTGCCGATACATTTCCCGGCATTTGGCATTGGTCGCCCACACACTGCCCGGCTGTGTAGGATCAATCGGCGAGCCATCCAGTCGGGTAAGAAAGCCTCCCGCTTCCGTAAGGATCAGACTGCCCGCCGCAAAATCCCATGGGGAAAGGCGACATTCAAAAAACACATCAATACGCCCGGCCGCCACTTGACAGATATCCAGTTCTGCGGCACCGAAGCGGCGAAAATCCAGCGTATGATCGTAAAGATAGCGCATGATGGCAAAACTGCGATCCGTATACCCTCTGTCGTAGATGGTGCTGCCGCACATGCAGATGGCATGTTGGGCATCGTTTTGCGTCACGCGAATAGGCCGCCCGTTCAAAGTGGCACCCGCCCCTTTTTCTGCGGCGTACAGTTCCTCCGCAAAGGGGTTGTACACCACCGCATAACGCACTTCGCCGCGATAACACAGCGCCACGGCAATATTGCTGTAGCGGAGCTGCCGTACAAAGTTTGTAGTCCCGTCAATGGGGTCTACCACAAACGTCCAGTCACGGGTCAGCTTTTCATGTTCTCCCTCTTCGCCGAAGAAGTCCGCCTCCGGGCACAGGCTCAGCAGTGCTCGGCGCAGAAATTCCTGCACCGCCACATCGTACTTGGTCACCAGGTCGGCGGCGCCGCTTTTTTCCCGAGTTTCCCGCTCGATGTTATGCGCATCGTGGATCAGATTTCCCGCTTGCCGTACAATGGCAATCATTTCCTGCAACATCGGTTTCATCTCCTGACAACCTCGCCTGCGCAGATTCCGGTGGGTTTGCCGTTCTCCAACGCGATCCTGCCGCCAACCAGCACATATGCCATTCCCCGGGACATTTGCGTGGAATCCTCATAGGTGGCCATTTCATGCAGGTCCTCGGGGGCAAATATGCACAGATCTGCATCGCAGTTCACCTGCAGGCGACCCTTATTTGCCATGCCCAGCACCTCCGCCGGAGCCATCGTCATTTTATGAACCGCTTCCTCCAGGGACAGCACATGCTTGTCCACCACAAAGTGCTCGATCATTCTGGTAAAGGTTCCATAGACCCGGGGGTGCGGCTTTCCCTCTGTGGGATAGGTGGAGTCGGAGATCACATTGCTCAAGGGGCTGCGCAGAATGGCGCAGATATCTTCCTCTGCGGCCATAAAATCGATCATGGTAATCCGTCCACGCTCTTTTATCAGCAGCTCGCAGCAGGCATCCAGCGGACTTTGGCCCGTCATTTCGGCGATCTCCACCAGATTTTTCCCCTGGTATTGCCGATTTTCCGGGCATTGAAGGCTGGTGAGATAAATGCCGTCCCAGCCTGCCAGCTTGGCAATATTATCAAATCCCTCTCCACTTTCGATCCGCATGGCCAGCTCGTTGCGAACCTGCCGATCTGCCAAACGACCTACCGCCGCCTCCATACCGCCCCGAAGAAAATCGGGCGGCAAAATGTGAAGAAGCTGGGTGGATCCGGCCGTATAAGGATAAACGTCGCAACTGACGTTCAACCCGTCCCGGCACGCTCTTTCCAGCAGCGAAAGAGCCTGCGGAATCTTCTTGCCCCAGTTGGAGCGGCCCATGGCCTTAAGATGGCTGATATGCATCGGGCAGCGAAGGGCCTTCGCAACCTCCAGCATCTCTTGAACGCTCTCCACAACGCCAGTTCCCTCCTGCCGCATATGAACGGTCACGGGAATGCTGGTTCCGGCCACAGGCGCAAGCGCCTGAATCAATTCTTCCGTTGTGTAAAAACACTCCGGCGCATAGCCCAGGCCCAGGCTGATACCCAAAGCGCCGTCTCTCAGGGCCTTTTCCAGATTGCGGTGAACGGTTTGCATGTCCCCGTCGGTCATATGAGCCCGTCCATAGCCGGCTACATCGGCGCGAACCACGCCGGCACCTGCCAACATGGCGCAATGGATCGGCAGATCATGCAGGGCGCTGAGGTAATGTGCCATGGTGTCGGTGGGCATGTCCTCCGGCAAAACACCGGTGATCGGCGTAAGATAAGCGCGGATGGCGGCGCCGTTCTCCGTGCCGAAAGGCGCTACACTCAAACCACAGTTGCCGTTGACAATGGTGGTCAGACCCTGACACAGCTCCAGTGAACCGAAGCCGGGGCGAAAGGCCGCCGCATCGGCATGGCGATGAATGTCGATAAAGCCCGGTGTCACCACTTTGCCGGTGGCATCGATCACCCGCCGAGCCGAAATATCGCCTGTAGCACCGACGGAACCAATTTTTCCATCCGCAATGGCGATGTCGCCCGAAAAAGCAGGCCGGCCCGTTCCGTCCACGATCAGGCCTCCGCGAATCAAAGTATCAATCAAATTTCCACCTGAATTCTATCAGTTATTTTCCTCAAGCTCCGCGTCATCCACGGAAAGCTCCTGTCGATTGTCTGCTGCCAACTGAAGAACGCTCGTCAGATGATCCTTCGGCATCTCATAGATCGTGCTATCCTCGCCGACAGTCACATAGAAGCCTTCCCCGTCGATGGCCTCTCCGCCGATTTTCAGCACCCAATCACTCATGCTTCCCACGGAGTTGGCATAGCTCACGGTAACGCTCAGCGGCGTATCAAAACCGCAAAGAGATATCGCTCCGGCGGTGGGATGATAATCCACACACTTTGTAACGGTCAGATTCTCCAGCTCTTTCTGCAGATCATCGGCCTTGACTTTTTTACCGCTTGCCGTCCATTCCCCGTCTTTTGCCGTAAGATGAAGATGCAGTCCTTCCTCCTGGTCCAGTGTCACGGTGCAGAGATTCTCCTGCGTGAATGCAGGAAGTGTGGGCAGAAGCGCCATATCATAAATCGACGTAGAAAGCTTCTGCACCAGCTGATCGTCTGCCAGGTAAGCCGCATCCGGCTGATCGTCACGGGTCATATACCACTTTCCCTCAGCGTTCTGCTTGCCGAAAGAAAGCCTGACTGTTTTGTCCTGATTTGTGACAGCGATGTATTTTTGAGCGTTGTCAAAACCATAGGTGGCGGCATCCTCTATCATTCCGATGCTCTCGGCCTGCAACAAGGCCCCCACCTCTTTTTCCAGTTGCAATACAAAGGTGTCATCCAGAGGGAAGTCCAAGCCGTCCGCCCATTTCCAGGTATCGTCTACCCGGGTAAAGCGAACCAGCACATTGTCGTCAGAATACTGCAGGGCCGTGATGCTGCTTTGCGCCACCGGATCGCCGGACTGTTCCGGGGCTGCTTTTTTGCCGCAGGCAAAAAGGCTCATTGCCATGAGCCCTGCCAGCAATACACATAATAATCGTTTCATAGTTATCTCCTTCCCGGGTCAGCCCAGGGCCGCTGCGCCGATAATACCGGCTTCCCCATGGAGCGTTGCCGCCTCGATCACCGGCACAGCTCCTTCCTTTCCACCGAAGCAATTGGCCACAACATAGTCCCGGATAGGCCGCAGCAGCTTCTCGCCCTGCCGGCTGATACCGCCACCCACCAGGATACGCTCCGGCGCCAGTGCGTTGACCATATCCGTCATACCGGCCGCCACATATTCGCACCAACGTGCGATTACACGCTTTGCCTCTTCATCGCCGGCATCGGCCGCATCAAAAACCGCTTTGCCCGTCAACTCATCCACGGCATGAAGCATGCTGTCGGGATGCTCCTTCGCCGCAGCGGCTGCCTGTCGGATCAGCGCCGTGACGGAGGCATACGCCTCCCAGCAGCCACGGCGGCCGCAGGAGCAGGGTTCGCCGTCCAGCACCAGAAGAATATGCCCCAGTTCTGCGCCCAGAGAGCGCATACCTGCATAGATCTTTCCGTCGATGACGATGCCGCCGCCGACGCCTGTTCCCAAGGTGATCAGGACCATGTTTTTGCACCCGATGGCATTGCCTGCCACCGTCTCCGCCAGGGCCGCACAGTTGGCATCGTTGCTGAGGTATGACGGAATGCCGAAATGATCGCTGAGGGTATCGCACAGGGGCACGTTGAACCAATGCAGGTTATACGCCCGCACTACAATGCCCTTTTCACTGTCGCAGGTGCCGGGAGATCCGACCCCGATGCACTTGCACTCATCGATGGTGATATGGGCTTTATCCAGCGCATCCTCCACGGCGGCGCACATATCGTCCACCACTGCCTGCCAGGGGCGATGGGCTCCTGTGGGGACGGAGGTCTGCGAGATCAGCTGATACTGTTCGTCCACCACGCCCACAGCAATGTTGGTACCGCCCAAGTCAATGCCGATTCGATACATATTGCAGTCTCCTTATCGCGCCAGATCCATGGCAACTGTCAAGGTGCAGCCGTTTTTCACTGTGTGGTCCAGCACCACATGCTCCGGCAGCTCAAAGGCGCTGAGAGCCAGCAGAGGTCCCTTTCCGGTCAGTTTGAACAGAGCCTCTTTGGCTGTCCAGCATTCCCAAAAACGCCGGAAGCATCCGGCATCTCCATAGTGAATATACTCCATTTCTCTATCGGAACAGGTGCGGCGGATAAACTTTTCCTCAGCGCCGCGAATCACCTCCACATCCACGCCGATGGGTGTCTCTGCCACGGCGCAGACTACAAAGGGGCCACTGTGGCTGATGCTGCAGTAAAGCGCATTGCCCTCCACGGTCGGCTTTCCTTCCTCTTCCCATTGCAGAGGCACTTCTTCTGCCGGTACACCCAGGCGCTTACCCAGCATCTGACGGGCCAGGATCTCACCTGCAATGGTGCGTTTCCTGTCCTCTTCGCCGGCAATGTTTTCCATGCGTTTGCGCCGCTGAGAAGTCGTATTTTTTAAGAGATGGTTGATCTCCTCCGCTCCCATCTGGCGAATATCTTTCCATAGCAGTTCCATATCGATCCTCCTCACAATACTATATCAGTATGCATTATAGCACAATATTTCCACGGTTTCCACCTTTTTTGCAGAACCTTGCATTTGCAGGATAATTGCGATAGACTATGGGTAATTATCGTAATGACTTCAAGCGGGAGGGATTGCATGCAGAACTATAAACTGACCATTGCCTATGACGGAACACGGTTTTTCGGATGGGAGCACCAGCCGGATAAGGACACCGTTCAGGGCAAGCTGGAGACCGTCCTCTCTGAGCTGTCCGGTGTCCAGGTGGACGTCATCGGTGCAGGCCGTACCGATGCCGGTGTCCATGCCCGCGCCATGGTTGCCAACGCTTTTTTTGACACGGATAAGACCCCGGAAGAGATCCGCGATTACTGTAACCGCTATCTCCCCGACGCTATCGCCGTGCGCGAGGTACGCCCCTGCTCGGAACGGTTCCACGCCCGCTATAAAGCCACCGGAAAGACCTATCGCTACACCTGCTTTGACGGCGATGTGAAGCCCGTTTTTGACCGCCGTTACGTGACCGTTTTGCCCTATAAAATTGACGTGGAGCGCATGCAGCATGCCGCCGAGTATCTCATCGGTGAACACGATTTCATGAGCTTCTGCGGCAATCCGCGCATGAAAAAGTCCACCGTGCGTCTGGTGGACAGCATCGTGGTCACCCGGCAGAAGGATCGCGTCTCTTTTACCGTCCACGGTACCGGTTTTCTGCAAAACATGGTGCGCATTATTGTGGGAACTCTGCTGGAGGTGGGCCGCGGCTTCTGGGAACCGGAGCAAGTCCGGTCGATTCTGGAGGCAAGAGACCGCAGGCTTGCCGGGCCCACCGCACCGCCGGAGGGTCTTTGTCTGATGAAAGTGGACTATGAATGATCGGCTGACCTCTTTTTTCTGCAGGCGTAAATGAATGGGAATTGGAACGCCTGTTGTTTCACGGCCATATACTATGTCAGGAGAGCAATCTCCTGACTTTTTTGCTTTGAGGAGGCTTGTATGGATGCCACGATAGAAGTCCGGAACGCCGCCTTAACCTATCAGGCGCCCGATGGAGAGGTGCAGGCAGTAGAGAACGTTTCTTTCAGCGTGAAGCCGGGCGAATTTGTGAGCATTGTGGGGCCCTCCGGTTGCGGGAAGTCTTCCTTGTTGAGCGCGATTGCAGGCCTGGAGGAGTTGTCCGCCGGGGAAATACTGATCTGCGGAGAGCCTGTCACCGGTCCCAATCATCATATCGGTCTCATGCCGCAGCGGGATCAGTTGTTCCCCTGGTGGGATATCCGGCACAATGTCATTCTGGGGCTCCGTATTCAGGGAAAAGACGATGCCCTGCATCGAAAACAGGTAAAGGCTCTGCTGGAACGGTATGATCTGTCCGGCTTTGCAGGTAAAAAGCCCTCTCAGCTCTCCGGCGGCATGCGCCAAAGGTGCGCTTTGATTCGAACTCTGGCGACAAATCCCGGGATCCTGCTTCTGGATGAGCCATTTTCCGCTCTGGACTATCAGACCCGCTTGCAGGTATCCTGCGATATTTTCAGCATCATTCAGGCGGAGAAAAAAACGGCTCTTCTGGTGACCCACGACATCTCCGAGGCAATCTCTCTGTCCGATAGGATCGTGGTACTGTCCAGCCGACCGGCACGGGTAAAAACCATTGTAGACGTAGGTCGTCTTCGGGAATTACCTCCCATGGAGCGAAGGGAAGATCCCATGTTTACAACGCTGTTTGATATGATTTGGAAGGAGCTGGACATCCATGATCGGCCCTGAAATGCTCTCGGCCCAGCGGCGGGAGTATTTACGGCGGAGAAAACGGCAACGTACAAAGGTTTTGACCTGGCAGATTGCCCTGCTGGTAGGTCTTTTAGGAATATGGGAATTGTCCTGCGTCTTGGGCTGGAGCGACGGCTTTTTAACCAGCTGTCCCAGCCGAATGATCAAAACCGTAATAAATCTGTGCCGTAGCGGTGATCTATGGCATCATGTGGGGACATCCTGCCTGGAAACGGCCATCGGCTTTGTATCGGGAACGGTACTGGGCACGGCAATCGCAGTGGGTATGTGGTGGAGTGAGACCATCAGCCGGGTGCTGGATCCCTACCTGGTAATCCTCAACGCTCTGCCCAAAACGGCGCTGGGGCCTATTTTCATCGTGTGGATGGGCGCCGGCATGGGAGCCATCATTGTGATGACACTGGCCATCAGTTTGATCGTCACCATTCTCACCATGTATGAGGGCTTTCGCAGCACGGATCCGGAAAAGCTGCGGCTGATGACCTCCTTAGGCGCAACAAAAGGTCAGGCGCTGCGCCTTCTGGTGATGCCGGCCAATTACGGAACGCTGCTCAATACGTTGCGGGTAAATGTGGGCCTGAGCTGGGTGGGCGTGATCATGGGCGAATTTCTGGTGTCGAGAGCAGGGCTCGGCTACCTCATCGTCTATGGCTCACAGGTATTTAATATGGATCTTGTAATGGCCAGCGTACTGCTGCTGGCATTGTGTGCGGTGGGGATGTATGCTCTGATGTTATGGATTGAAAAAATCGGAAGGAGACAGGAATGAAACGATTGGTATGTCTGGCGCTGTGCGCCATCTTATTGCTGCCGTGTCTGTGCGCCTGCGGCGCAAAAAACGAAGATGTAACGGTGGTACGGCTCAATGAGGTAACCCACAGTGTGTTCTACGCCCCTCAATATGTGGCGCTGGAACTGGGCTTTTTTGCAGACGAGGGTCTGGAAATCGAGCTGGTCAACGGCGGCGGTGCCGATAAGGTCATGACCGCTGTCGTATCGGGCCAGAGTGACATCGGTCTGGCAGGGCCGGAGAGCTGTATCTATATTCATAACCAGGGAAAAGATGACCTACCCATCGTGTTCGGCCAGCTGACAAAGCGGGACGGATCCTTCCTGATGGGTCGCACGGACGAGGCCTTTTCCTGGGAAAACCTGCGGGGCAAAACCATCATCGGCGGCCGCAAGGGTGGTGTGCCGGAGATGACGCTGGAATATGTTATGAAACAGAACGGCATTGTCCCCGGCAAGGACGCTACCGTGGATACCTCGGTGCAGTTTAATATGATGGCGGGCGCATTCACCGGCGGGCAAGGGGACTACGTAACGTTGTTTGAGCCGACGGCCAGCCAGGTAGAGGCCGCCGGACAGGGATACATTCTCTGCTCCATCGGCACCGAGAGCGGCGAGATCCCATACACGGCCTACTTTGCCACCGAGAGCTATGTAAAGGCGCACAGTGATGTGATCGCAGCCTTCAGTCGCGCCATGGTGCGGGCTCTGCGTTGGGTGGATTCTCACACCGATGCAGAGGTGGCACAGGCCATTGCGCCGCAATTTCCGGACACTGATGCCGCACTGCTTGCATCGGTTACCGCCCGCCATCGGGAGATCGATGCCTGGAACATGGACTTTTCCATGAAGGAGTCGGCCCTGAAGGCCCTGGAAGCCGTTATGACCGAGGCGGGTGAATTGTCTTCGGACCAATGGGTTGATTTTGATGCCATGGTGGACAATTCTTTTGCCGAAGCGGCAAAAAACCAGTGAATTGCAAATAACGAAAGAGGGGCAGATCTGCCCCTCTTTCACTTTACGTTAACCACGCACGGCCCGTTTCAAGGCCGAAAAAGTCTTCATCTTATAGAATTTTCAGGAAACAAACCCTAAATATGGTATTTTTACGACATAAAAGCCCAATTTTTTGTGTTTTTTTTACATTTCGGGTAGACAAGCCCTCTGTTGGATGCTATACTCACTATGTATCATTATTATGTAAATTGGGAGAGGCGTAACCACCTCGACCGTCTCTGCTTTGATAATACGAAAAAGATAGGGTGATGCGAGATGAAAAAAGCAAAGAAGGGGTTGGCGCTCGTGCTGAGTGCCGTACTGCTTGCGAGTACGGCGGTAACGGTGCTTCTGGCGGCCAGCAAGAGCTGGATAGGTGCGCAACTGGGCGACCTGAGCCAATACTATGAAACGGGAAACAGTGCCGATCCCGGTTATATCTCTACGGTGGACGGCGACTCCGGCGGCACATCCTACGGTATTTATATGTTTGCCAGCAACGCCGGCACACCCCTGGCTTATATCGAATGGTTACGCAATACATATGCAGTAGGCGAGGTATATCGCACCATCGGTGATGCACTTTATAACGCTTATGCCTACAACAGTGCAGGACAGTATTACCCCGGCTACGGCAGCAACTTCAACGCCACATGGAGAAGTATGGCGGCAACATATCCTGCGCAGTTTCCGCAGTCCCAGAAGGACTATTGGCAGGCAAATCCCTACTCCTCCTTACTGAACAACCTAAAACAGCTTTTCCCCAGTTTTGATATCAGCGATTATAGCATCGCCTTGCAAAATGTTCTCTGGAGCCGCAGTGTACAGCACGGCGCTGGCGTTATCAGCAACGAGAACGGGCAAAAGAGCGGCGCTACCAGAGTCGTCTACCAGGCGTGGAACAATTTGCCGGGTGGTTTCTGTATGCAGGATGAAGCGACTCTGATTCAGGCAATTTATGCTGAGTGCAGTAAGCTTGACGAGACCGCCGCATCCAAGGTCATGTCCGGCACCACCGCTGAAAAGTACGGCGTTTCCGGTAAGAGCATGGCCTATTACAGCGCCAACTCCGGCGCTGTGCAGATGAGCGTGTACCGCCGCCTCCATGTCAATGAGCCGGCAGACGCCCTGGTGATGCTCTATCAGAATGGCCACGGCACTGTCGCCAACGGCGTGTACCGCCTGCAGCGCAACGGTGAGGCGAATCAACTGCTTACCGTGGCGGAAAACGATACCGTGTGCCTGGGTAGCGGCACCGATCTCACCATTACCCATTACACTGCAGACAACTATACGATTTCCACTGCGGGCGGCAAGCGCCTTAGCGATAGCAGCAGCGTTGTAATGGCCGCGCCTGCAGCAAGCCATAATCAGCTTTGGAAAATTGCATCCAACAACACCCTGCAAAACGTAGGTACCGGAAAATATCTGACCGTGTCCGACGGCGCACTTTGTACCACCGCCGAGGCATCCAAAGCTGTTGCATGGCCGCGTGTGGAGCAGTCCACTATTACCGGCATCGGTTTATTCTATCCCGGTTGTGAATCGGACATCACCAACAATCTGGTGGAGGGCGCTTCCTCTTTCCCGGTACGCGGCATTGTCACCAGCGCCAAACCCATCACCAACGTTACGGTGCAGGTCAGTGGTACTAGTACTAAGTCCTTTACGGCCCCGGCCTATCCCAACAACTATTATTATGATCTTTGGGATCTGGATAGCGAGTGTACCTTCAGCACACTCACAGAGGGCGACTACACGCTGACCGTTACCGCCACTGCCGGCGGTACAACGGTGACACTGGGCAGCAGTTCCTTCCATGTAGGAGCAAATACATCCAACATCATCGACGACGAAACATACACAGTGACCTTTGCCGATGGTAACACAACAACCACCAGAACGTATCACCTGGGCGACACCTACGGCGAATTGCCCACGGCCACTTCTGCAGGCTTTACCGGCTGGTTCCTCTCTGACGGCACGGAGATCGCCGCCAACACCATCGTAGCCGCCGGCAACCACACGGTCACCGCCAAGTACGGCGAACTGCATACCGTGAAATTCGTAGTGGGTGAGCAGACGGTGAAGAACACCAAGCTGGCCAACGGCGAGCAGATCGTTGCTCCGGCCAATCCCATCAAGGCAGCCGACAGTAGCTATACGTATAGCTTCAGCTGTTGGAAGGCGGCCGACAGCAGCCAGTACGTGGCAGGTTATTCCTACATGGGGACAGCAGATATTACCTACACCGCCGTATTCACGAAAACGGCGATCACCTCCGATGGTGGAGGAACTTCCGGCGGTGGAGGAGCTTCCTCCGGCGGTGGTGGAGCTTCCGGCGGTGCTACCACCCCCACAGCCAGCGGCAACTACCTCAGCGGTATTTCTCCCAACACCTCGGTATCCTCCCTGAACTCCAGCGGGTATACTGTGTATAGCGGTTCCACGAAAGTCACCTCCGGTGTCGTGGGCACCGGCATGACGGCCACCTCCGGCAGCACCACTGTGACCATCGTTGTCACCGGCGATACCAGCGGCGACGGTAAGATTACCATCACTGATGTAGTACGACTTCAGAAATATGTCACCGGCAGCAACAACCTGACATCGGCGCAGATCAAGGCCGGCGATATTAACGGCGACGGCAAGGTGACCATCACCGATGTGGTGCAGGCCGCCCAGGTCACGGTAGGCCAGAGGACCATCCGCTGATAGGAGGTATTCCCGATGAAAAAATTCAGCAAACTTGCACTTTGTACTTTGATTATGGCTTTGATGCTGACGCTGATGCCTCAAAAGGCCCTGGCGGTCTCCGCATCCTTTACTGGCAACAGCAGTGTCAGAGCCGGTGATTCCGTGACACTGACACTGTCCGTAAGTGGCAATATTTACGGTCTCAGCGGTACGCTGAGCACCGGCAGCGGTTTGACTTTTTCCAACTACAGCTGCGCTGACAGCAGTATGACACTGACTGTCAACGGCAACAATTTTGCCGCTTACGGCACGTCGGCCACCACCGGCAGGATTATTACCGTGACACTGAAAGTAGACAGCAGTCTCAAGGAAGGCACCTCTCTCAGCGCCGCTTTCAAGGATATCGTGGTATCCGATGGCGATAATGATTCCAGTCTTGGTTCTGCCTCCTGGTCCGGCACTGTGGCAGGCAAGCCCAGCTCAGTCTGTCACCTGACGGCCATCCGCTGCTCCAACGCTACACTCAGTCCTGCCTTTAATAAAGACACCACTTACTATACCGCCAACGTGCCTTTCAGTGTCAGCAAGCTGAGTCTGGACTATGACCGCGCAGACAAGACTTCCTCGGTCTCCATCAGCGGCACTGACTTGGCCGTGGGTGCCAACACCATCACCATTAAAGTGACGGCGGCAGACGGCACGGCAAAAACCTATACCATTTCTGTAACCCGTCAGCAAGACCCCAACTACAAGCCCAGCACCAATGCCACCTTGAAGGAATTGAAGTTGGACATCGGCACCATCAGCCCGGCTTTTGATTCCAAGAGAACCGAATACGTGGCATATGTCCCCTTTGAAGCCAAAGAGGCCACCCTCAGCGGCGTGCCCTCGGACAGCAAGGCCGTGACCTCCGGCGAGAAAACCGTAAAGCTGACCCAGGAGGGTGCCAACGATGTATCGGTGGTCTGTACCGCCGAGGATGGCAAGACGATTCAGACCTACACGGTACACGTATTCCGCATGCCTCTTTATGAGGACATCCTGCCCACTGTACAGGTGCTTGAGACAGAGGAAGTAATGCTTCCCGAAGAGAATGTTGAGGACACAGCATCTCCCATCAATATCCCGGCAGTAATCAAATTGCCCCTGATCGGAGAGGCCTCCACCGTTCTGGTAGCGGGCATTACCGCTGTTGTCGTTTTTGCTCTGCTGTTCCTGCTGGGTCTGCTGATTGGCCGGGGCCGCCGGGATGAAGAAGAGTACGTCGACGAGAATGATTATACCGAGGATGCCTCTCAGCTCCCCGTGTTGGAAAAACTTCGCAGAGAGGTAAAAACCGAAACCGAAAACTCTGCCGAGGATGCCAAACCCGAGGAAGACGTCATCAAAGAAGAGTCGGAAAACAGGGAAGAACCCGTGACAGAGGATCATCTGCAAAAGAATGTTCCGCATTCTGCTGACGAGCTGGAAGACGAGGTTCGCACCGCCGAAAAAGCAGCCGAGAGCATGTCTCTGGATGACCTTCTCAACGACATCCGCGATATGTAATCAGGCGCATAGCACAACAGCTTTTTAAACCTTATATGAACACCCCATCTGTCAGATCTCCTCGTCGTGTGATCTGGCAGATGGGGTGGTTTGCTTTACGGAAATAATAACGGAGGGCCTGTTGTCTGCATAGCAGACTTACAAGCCCTCTTGACATCTTAATATCATGTGGTCTTAATGGTTGCCCAGTTGCCAAAAGGCCACTGCACTGGCCGCGGCCACATTGAGACTGTCTACACCGTGGGACATGGGGATTCGCACCGTGTAGTCGCATTTTGCAATGGTCTCATTCATCAGCCCATCGCCTTCTGTTCCCAACAGCATGGCCAGTTTTTCTTCTCCGGCCAGCGCAGGATCATCAACAGATACGGAATCGTCCCGCAGGGCGAGAGCCGCTGTACGAAATCCCATTTCACGGATCTGTTCCATACCGGGATGGGGCCAATCCGCCACTTCACTGCCAATAAAGGCCCAGGGAATCTGGAACACCGTGCCCATGCTCACTCTCACACAGCGGCGATACAGCGGATCGCAGCAGGCCGGTGTCAGGAGCAGCGCGTCCATGCCCAATGCCGCGGCACTGCGGAAAATGGCTCCCACATTGGTGGGATTCACCACATTTTCCAGTATCACAATACGGCGAGCATCCCGACAGATCTCCTGAGCAGAGAGAATCGGACGCCGGCGCATAGCACACAGAACGCCTCTTGTCAAGGGAAAGCCTGTAAGTTCCGTTAACACAGGCAGATCCGCGGTATAAAGGGGGATATCTCCGCAGCGCTCTACCACTTCCGCGGCCTGTCCTTCGATGTGCTTACGCTCCATCAAAAGGGATACCGGCTCATAGCCACCATCCAATGCCCGAAGGATCACATTGGGGCTTTCCGCAATAAAAAGGCCCTTTTCCGGTTCTGCCCGATTTTTCAGTTGTCCCTCCGTCAATCGGGCATAGATATCCAACGCCGGATCGTCAAATGTGGTAATTTCAATGATATTTGACATTGCTTCTCCTTGGATATGTTTTGTTTGTTCGCCATTCCAAAAGGGACTTCTTCCGCCACAGGCGGCGCCGGCGGTGCTGCTTGCTTTGCAAGCAGTCTGCCCACGTCGTGTCTTTCGCTTTCCTGCGCGCTTTGCGCTGATAAAGCGGGACACTCCTTGCTAAAACATCGGCTTCTTCCGCCACAGGCGGCGCCGGCGGTGCTGCTTGCTTTGCAAGCAGTCTGCCCACGTCGTGTCTTTCGCTTTCCTGCGCGCTTTGCGCTGATAAAGCGGGACACTCCTTGCTAAAACATCGGCTTCTTCCGCCACAGGCGGCGCCGATGTTTTAGCCCCACAGAGCTGTCAGCATGGGGATGACCTGCTTTTTACGGCTCATCACCTTGGGCAGGAACACGGTAGAATCTTTCGGTTCCGTGTTGAATGCGTTGCGAATGGTATCCTCACTGCCCACGTAGAGTAGCCGGGTGCCTTCCAGCAGCACATCCGTCAGCATCAGCAGCACCATGTCCAGACCCTGCTCTGCCTGCAGCCTGCGCATGGCCATCAGGAACTCTTCCTTGCGACTCATCATACCTGCCGAATCAATGCAGGTAACCTGACCCACACCAAGAGCATGCTCGGAGATGTGGAATGCCTTAAAGTCACTTCTGAGCAGTTCGTCCGCAGGTTTGGTTTCATTGGCGCCTGTGGCAAAGAGCTCGTGGCCCAAATCCTCCAGAGATACTCCGGCTATGCGGCCCAAACGCTCCGCCATGTCCCGATCGCGTTTGGTACAGGTGGGAGACTTAAACATAACCGTATCCGACAGGATGGCTGCCGCCATCAAACCGGCCATTTTCGGTGATGGCATCACACCATGCTCCTGGAACATGGATGCCACAATGGTATTGGTAGAACCCACAGGCTCATTGCGAACATTGATGGGCTGTTTGGTCTGGATATCTGCCAGGCGGTGGTGATCCACGATTGCCAGGATCTCCGCCTGCTCCAAGCCGGGGACAGACTGTGCCATTTCGTTGTGGTCCACCAGAACCACCTGCTTGCGACGGGGTCGCAGCAGATGGTAGCGTCCCAGGGTGCCTACCACCTTATCATTTTCATCCAGCACCGGATAGCAGCGGTATCGGCTCTGGGAAACCGTGTCTCTGACATCGTCGATATAATCGTTCAGGTGGAAGCTGATCAATCCTTCCGTGTGGCAGGGACGGGAAATGGGAATCGCCTGATAGATCAGCCGGCTGGCTCTGCTGGCATCATAGGGAGTGGATATAATGCAGGTTTTTCCGGCATTCTTCAGCCACTTGGGATCCACCTCTGTCTGGCAGAGTACCAGACAACTGACGCCCACTGCCTTGGCCCGCTCGATCATTTCAGGCTGAGATCCGCACAGGACAATGGTTTCTTTTTCGTGGAACAGCAGGTTTTCGCAATCCTGCGGGACCGCCACGCAGACATGGCCGCTGATGGTGTCCACCATATTGCCGCCGTCAGAAAGGAGTCGTCCTTCCAAAACGCTCAACACATTGAAAAGAGGCACATTTTCCACGGTAGGGTCGTCGATCGTGTCCATGGTATAGGAGGCAATATCACCGGCTGAGAGCATGCCGTACAGCGTGCCGTCTTCATTGATCACCGGAATGGCAGAGACCGGCTCTACATGCATGGCATGCCAGGCACGATCCATGGTAACGGAAGCGTTGAAACACGGGGTGCGATCAAACTCCAGATCTTTTACCTGGGTGCGCACGTTCTTCACAAATCGCGGTGCCTCCAAACCGAAGTAGTCCAACATTCTCTGGGTCTCATCACTGACACTGCCCAGCCGTGCCGCAACATACTCGCTCTCACCCAAAGCATTGTGCAGCGCCGCGTAAGCCATAGCCGAGACTATGGAATCTGTGTCCGGATTGCGATGGCCTGTTACAAAAATTTCGCTCATGTAGCGCCTCCTTTTGCATCTTCTTCATCCTCATCATTATAAATGACTGACTTCGTTTGTCAATGTGTCTTTTGACGGGCTTTAATGGCATGGCCTGACCGACCATTGGTAAGGGTCTCAAGTAAACCTTGCTTTTTTAAAAAAGTCGTGTATAATAAACTGGTCACAAGAGCTTCACGTTTTGAAGCATATGATCACAGCAGAACTCGGGCTTGTAGCTCAGTTGGGAGAGCGTTCGGTTCGCATCCGAGAGGTCGAGGGTTCGAATCCCTTCAGGTCCACCAAATAAAAAAGAGAGGCTATGCCTCTCTTTTTTATTTGACAATGCAGGGATTCGAAGTTGACCTCCAAAAAAGCAAGCTGTAAGCGCAGCTTTTTTGGGAGCAATATGCCGGAGGCATATTGCGTTCGGTCTAGGAGAATCCCTTCAGGTCCACCAAAAAGAAAACCACCCCTTTGGGGTGGTTTTCTTTTTGGTAGCGGTGGGAACAGAAACGAATTCCGAAGGTTGTGTTCCGCAGAAACAATGGCTTTTGCAGCAAATGTGCCGGTGGCTCCTTTTTTGCGACCTGCGGGTCGCCGCCCTGTTCGAGTTCAAGTTCCTCTGCAAAAAAAGAAAGCCGCCCACACGGGCGACTTTCTTTTTTGGTGGAGACTGCTGGACTCGAACCAGTGACCTCCTGCGTGTGAAGCA
>R21__coassemble_591_pt1 | contig 28967 bp, 25 predicted proteins | sample R21__metabat2_low_PE_038 | metagenome-assembled genome bin R21
GCGGGAAACCGTGGGCGACATTCTGGTGGATGAGGGTGCAGCGGATGTTCTGATCGCAGATACGGTAGCGGATTTTCTTTTGGAGAATTGGCTCAGCGCAGGCCGGACGAAACTGCAGGTGAGTGAGATTTCGCTCCACGATCTGCACCTGCCCCGGCGGCAGTGCAAGGACGTGCGGGATACCGTTTCCTCTCTGCGGCTGGATAACGTGGTGGCTGCAGGATTTTCTCTCAGCCGGGGAAAAGCCGCCGAAGCGGTGGATGCCGGTAAGGTGCAGGTAAACTGGACGGATTGCACCCGGGGCGACAAATCCGTATCTGAGGGCGACGTGATCACGCTGCGAGGCCTCGGTAAGATGGAGTTGCTGGAGGTAGGAAAGCTTACCAAAAAAGGAAGAATCAGCGTTGTGATTCGACGCTATCTGTGAGGAGAAGACGATGAAACAGGAAAAGATCGATCGCATCAATGAACTGGCACGCAAGGCCAAGGCCGAGGGACTGACCCCTGAGGAAATCCGTGAGCGCGATGCCCTGCGGCGGGAATACATCGATTCTGTAGTGGGCAATTTGCGCAATGAACTGGATCACACCTATGTGGTGGACAAAAACGGATTGAAGCGCAAACTGACGCCAAAGGGCGGCATCAAGTCCTGAGGAAAGAAAAATGCACGCAAAGCGGCGGAGATTTTCTCCGTCGCTTTGCGTTTTCTCGTCACCGTATTCCTTGACGGTCATGGGGAAATGAAGTAGAATAAATCATGGTATATTATAACCATCACTGTTTGAGAGGGGGGGATGCCTGATGAAAATGGATCTGCAGCAATTCTACAATGGCTTCTGCGACACCGTGTATGAGTGCCTGGGCGCCCACCCTGCCGAAAAAGGTTGGCAGTTTCGTGTATGGGCACCCCATGCGCAGAGAGTGGAGCTTTGCGGCAGCTTTTCCGACTGGAACAGCCTTTTCATGGAACAGCAAGACGGCGGCATCTGGTCGCTGACGGTAAAAAATGCCAAGCAGTTCGATCGCTACAAGTACCTGGTTACCGGTGCCGACGGAGGGACCCGCTGGAAAGCGGACCCCTGTGCCTTCCATGCCGATACCCGACCGGAGAACTCCTCCAAGCTGTTTGATATCGGCGGCTATATCTGGCATGACGATGCCTGGCACAGGTTCCGGGAGGGCACCAATCCCGCTGAGGGCATGGTGAACATCTATGAGGTGCACCTGGGTTCCTGGCGTATCAATGCCGACGGCAATCCTTTCAGCTATCGCCAACTGGCGGAGACTCTGCCGGACTACGTGGCGGACATGGGATATAATTACGTGGAGTTTCTGCCCGTTACGGAATATCCCCTGGACGATAGCTGGGGCTATCAGTGCACAGGTTATTTTGCGCCCACCAGTCGTTACGGCACGCCCCACGATTTCATGGCACTTATCGATGCTCTGCATCAAAAGGACATCGGCGTGATCCTGGATTGGGTGCCTGCTCATTTCTGCAAGGATGCCCACGGACTCATGGAATTTGACGGCACCTGCCTTTATGAATACGGCGACCCCATGAAATGGGAACACGCCGGATGGGGTACCCGTGTCTTTGACTTCGGCAAAGGTGAGGTCATCAGCTTTCTTTTATCCTCAGCGGCTTTCTGGCTGCGGGAATATCATATCGACGGCCTGCGGGTAGACGCCGTGGCCTCCATGCTGTATCTGAGCTATGACCGTCCCGACGGTCAGTGGCATCCCAACGAAAAGGGCGGCCGTGAAAACCTGGAGGCCATCGAGTTCCTGCGGCGTTTGAGCCGCACGGCTTTTGCCGTAGATCCCCAACTGCTTCTGATCGCAGAAGAATCCACTGCATGGCCACTGGTGACCTATCCGCCGGAGGTAGGCGGCCTGGGCTTCAACCTGAAGTGGAACATGGGCTGGGTCAACGATATGAGCCATTATCTGAAGATGGACCCCTTCTTCCGCAAAGATCATCACAACGATGTGACTTTCTCCATGGTCTATGCTTTTTCCGAGAACTTTGTGTTGCCCATAAGCCACGACGAGGTGGTGCATATGAAAGGTTCTCTGCGGGGTAAGATGCCGGGAGATGACGCCATGCAGTTATCGGGCGTTCGCGGCTTTTACGCCTATATGCTTTGCCATCCCGGCAAAAAGCTCACTATGATGGGTACGGAGCTGGGCCAGTGGCATGAGTGGAATTTTGCCGGAGAGCTGGACTGGTATCTGCTGGATCATCCGGCAGAGCAAAAGACCCATGGGTGCATCCGTGCATTGAATCGCTTTTACCGGGAACATTCCGCGCTCTGGGATAATGACCGCTCCTGGGAGGGCTATCAGTGGCTGGTAGCCGATGACAGCACCAACAACGTATTGGTTTTTTCCCGCCGAGGCCTTGATGGGAAGACGCTTCTGGTGGCCGCGAACTTTTCACCGGTGGAATTGCAGAACTACCGTTTCGGCGTGGACGAATCGGGCAGTTATAGGGAGATCTTCAACACGGAGGAAAAAATGTGGGGCGGCTGCGGCGCCGGAAATACCGGTCCCATACCCACCGAGAACATCGCCTCCCACGGGAAGAAACAGTCCATCGCCATCACATTGCCACCCCTTGGCACGGTAATTTTTGAACTGAAATCGTAAGAGAGATAAGGAGATGTAGAGCCATGAAAAAAGAATGCATTGCTATGCTGCTGGCCGGTGGCCAGGGCAGCCGTCTCTACGTGTTGACCGGTGACATGGCCAAACCTGCCGTTCCTTTCGGCGGCAAGTTCCGCATCATTGACTTTCCGTTGTCCAACTGTGCCAACTCCGGCATCGATACCGTGGGCGTGCTGACCCAGTACCGCCCGCTGGAGCTCAACAGTTATATCGGCAACGGCCAGCCCTGGAACATGGACCGCATGTTCGGCGGCGTCCATATCCTGCCGCCCTATCAGAGCGCTACCGGCGCCACCTGGTTTAAGGGTACCGCCAATGCCATCTATCAGAACATCGGCTTTGTGGATCTGTACGATCCGGAATATGTGGTGATTCTCTCCGGCGACCATATCTACAAGATGGACTATTCTCGAATGCTTGCCTGCCATAAGGAAAAGGGAGCCGACTGCACCATCTCCGTGATGGAGGTGCCCTGGAGCGAAGCAAGTCGCTTTGGCATCATGGCCGTAGACAGCGAGGACAATATCACCGAATTTGCCGAAAAACCCAAAGCGCCCAAGAGCAATCTGGCCTCCATGGGCATCTATATTTTCACCTGGAAGAAATTGCGGAAATATCTGGTTGAGGACGAGAATACTCCCGGCAGTGACAACGACTTTGGAAAAAATATTATTCCCACCATGCTCGGCGCAGGCGAAAAGATGGTAGCCTATCGCTTTGAGGGCTACTGGAAGGACGTGGGTACCCTGGACTCCCTGTGGGATGCCAATATGGATATGCTGACGCCTGAGAGCGGTCTGAATCTTTTAGATGAAAGCTGGCCTATCTTCGCACGCACCGAGTCCTGCCCGCCCACCTATGTGGGCAAAAAGGCCGGGATCTCCAACAGTGCCATGGCCAAGGGCTGTAATATCCTGGGCACTGTGAACAACAGTGTGATCTCTACGGGAACCACCGTAGGAGAAGGCGCTGAGGTATCGTACAGTGTTGTGATGCCCGGTGCCGTCATTGAAGAAGGTGCCCGCGTGTCCTACGCCATTGTGGGCGAAAAATGCCGTATCGGCAAAAATGCCGTGGTGGGTCAGCCGCCGGAGAGTATGGAATTTGACAAGTGGGGCATTGTGACGCTGGGCCCCGGCACCTGTGTGGCGACAGGCGAGGTGATCCCTGCCAAGACCATGCTGGACCGCACCCACGGAGAGGAGGCAAAGTGATGCAGAATTTGCACGGAATCATTTTCTCCTACGAGAAACCTTCTGATCTGGGCGATTTGATCGCCCATCGCATTCAGGGCAGTTTGCCATTTGCCGGCGATACCCGTATGATCGACTTTATTTTATCCAGCCTGAAAAATGCGGGCGTCAATGACGTAGGTGTCATTATGCACGGGAAGTGTCAGTCGCTTCTGGATCACCTGGGCAACGGCAAGAGTTGGGACCTGAGCCGCCGTGACGGTGGCTTGAGGCTGCTGCCGTCCTTTGCCACCTATGAAAATCGCGGTGTGGTCCACGGCCAGTTTCGCGGCAAGATGGAAGCGCTGAATTGTGTCAGGGACTATGTAGAGCACATCCGTCAGGACTATGTGGTACTCTGTGACAGCGATAACGCCATCAACCTGCCATTGCAGGACGTTGTACAGGCTCATATCGACACGGGCGCGGACATCACCTGCGTCTGTACCGACCATCCCGGTGGACGGGATGATGTATACTTCACCTTGGATGAAACGGATCGCATCACCGATGTGGCCATCGATATGACCAATCCCACAGGTTGGCGCTGCCTGAACATCTTTGTGGTGAAAAAGGATCTACTTCTCCAACTGATGGAGGAGTGTGCCACCCATAACGAACGGGATTTCCAGGCAGATGTTCTGCAAAAACGCTGTCATGAAATGGTGTTCTGGGGCTGGAAGTGGCAGGGCTACGAGGCCCATATCAACTCCGTGGCCGGCTATTATCAGCGTTCTATGGAATTGCTGGATCCCGATGTCCGCAATCAGCTCTTTGCTCCTGAGCGGCCTATCTATGCCAAGGAAAATGATGCCCCCAGCAGCTATATCGACCCCGGCGTGGAGTGTGTAAACTCTCTGATTTCCGAGGGTTGTAATATTCAGGGTACGGTGCGCAATTCCATTATCTGCCGCGGCGTTCGCGTCGAAAAGGATGCCGTTGTGGAGAACTGCGTGCTGTTCAAGGATGTGATAGTGAAAAAGGGTGCGCAGATTCGCTGCATCATCGCAGACAAAGGCGTGGAGATCGGCGAGGGTGTGTCCCTGCAGGGCCATGAGAAATATCCCGTGGTAGTGGCGAAAAACAGTAAAGTGTAAGTTCTTACAAGGGGGACAGCTCCCCCTTATAGGAGGAGAAGGCTATGAACATTTTATTTGTGGCATCTGAGGCGGCACCGTTTTGCAAGACCGGCGGTCTTGCCGATGTGGCGGGCGCATTGCCCTTGGCACTGGCCAAGAATCAGGAGGATAAAGTGTCTGTGATCCTGCCGCTTTACGGGCAGATTGCCGACTCCTGGCGCAAACAGATGACCTTCCGCTGTTACATCTATATCGACGTGGCATGGCGGCATCAGTATTGCGGACTCTTTTCCATGGAATACCGGGGTGTTACATGGTACTTTGTGGACAATGAGCAGTATTTCTGCCGGGAAAACCTCTACGGAGAATATGACGACGGCGAGCGCTTTGCCTATTTTTCCCGTGCGGTGGTGAGCCTTCTGGCCTCTATGGATGAGATGCCGGATGTGATCCATTGCAATGATTGGCAGACGGCGCTTGTGCCCATTTATCTCAAAGATATGGCTACCCGATGGGAGACCATTCGCCATATTCGCACGGTGTTTACCATCCATAACATTGAGTATCAGGGTCGGTTTGGTAGCGAGTTCCTGCATGATGTACTGGGTCTGGACAGCGGCTGGATGGATGACGGCACTTTGCAGATGGATGGTGACATCAACCTCCTCAAGGGCGCACTTCTGGTCAGCGATGCCGTGACCACCGTCAGCCCCACTTACGCTGTACAGCTGCATGACAGCTACTATGCACACCGTATGGAGAATATCATTGCCTCCCTTGGCGGGCGGATGGTTGGCATCCTCAACGGCATCGACGTGGTCAGCTATGATCCGCAGACAGATGCGGCGTTGACAAAGAACTATAAGGCCACTGCCCTGGGAGGAAAAACAGGCGGCAAGGCCGCCTGCAAGAAGGCTCTTCAGCAGGAGATGGGCTTGGCTGTTGAGCCTGATGCCCCACTCATCGCCATTGTCAGCCGCCTGGTGGGGCATAAGGGCATGGATCTGGTGTGCAGAGTGTTTGACGAGATCGTGAAAAGCGGTGCGCAGGTGCTGGTGCTGGGCAAAGGTGAGGAGCAGTATGAGAGCTTCTTCCGAGGCAAAGCGCAGCAGTATCCCGGCCGTGTGTCGGCGCAGATCACCTATTCCGAGGCGCTTTCCCGCCGTATCTACAGCGGCAGTGACCTCTTCTTGATGCCCTCTAAGAGCGAACCCTGCGGCCTTTCTCAGATGATCGCCATGCGTTACGGCACAGTGCCCATTGTGCGGCGCACCGGCGGTCTGGCAGACAGCGTGAAGTCCTGCCAGTTGGGTCAGAACGACGGCACGGGATTCATCTTCGACAACTATAATGCCGACGATATGCTCTATGTGATCCGTCAGGCAGTGGAGATGTATCAAAGCCACCCCGAAAATTTCCGAGCCGTGCAGAAAAACGGTATGACGGCCGATTTCAGTTGGGAACAGAGTGCCAGACAGTATCGCAAGCTATACGAATAAAAATAAGGAGACCTAAATGACCTATTCCAAGCAAGACTTTAAAAACGCAATCGAAAAGAAACTGCGACTGCAGTACGAATGTACCCCCCAAGAGGCCAACGACGGGGAGATGTTCCGTGCCTGTGCCATGGTGCTGCGCGATATTATGGCGAGCCGTAGCGTGGACTCCCGGCAGAAGGTGAATCGGGAAGAAAAGCGCCAGGTGCACTATCTCTCCATGGAGTTCCTCATGGGACGCAGCCTCCTGAAGAATGCCTACAACCTGGGCGTGATCGAGCCCCTTTCCGAAGCGTTGGAGGAAATGGGTTTTCGAGCCGGTGACCTTTTTGAAAAGGAACCGGATGCAGGTCTCGGCAACGGTGGTTTGGGCCGTCTCGCCGCCTGCTATCTGGAGAGCATGACCACCCTGGAGATCCCGGCTACGGGATATTCCATCTGTTATGAGCTGGGCATTTTCAAGCAGAAGATCGATGAGGGCAGGCAGATCGAACTGCCCGATAATTGGATGGATCTCGGCAGCGCGTGGCTTTTGCCCAAGCATCTGGAAGCTGAGACCGTTCACTTCGGCGGCAGCGTTCGTGCCCAGTGGGACAAGGGACACTTCATGGTGGTGCCGGAGGACGCCACCTCTGTGTTGGCCGTCCCCTGCGACATGGTGATCGCCGGCTACGATACCGAGCACATGAACACCCTGCGCCTCTGGACGGCACGCAGTCCGCACCCGGTAGATATGCAGCTTTTCTCCAAGGGACAGTATCTGCAGGCCGCCCGTGACAGAGCGGAAGCCGAGGCCATCTCTCAGGTGCTCTATCCCGAGGACAACCATCCCGAGGGCAAAGCTCTGCGCCTGAAGCAGCAATATTTCTTCGTGTCCGCCTCTTTGCAGTCCATCACCCGTAAGCATATCGAGGTATATGGCACACTGAAGAATTTCCACCAGAAAAATGTGATCCAGATCAACGACACCCATCCCACTCTTGTGATCCCCGAAATGATGCGCATCCTGATGGACGACGCGGGCATGGATTGGGACGAGGCCTGGGAGATCACCCACAATGCCGTGGCCTATACCAACCACACGGTGCTGGCAGAGGCACTGGAAGTGTGGCCCCAGAATCTCCTGGAGACCCTTCTGCCTCGTGTGTGGCAGATCATTCAGGAGATCTCCCGTCGCTGGGAAGAGAGAGTGGATGCGTTCTATCACGATCGGGAAAAGACAAAGAAGATGGCCATCATCTGGGACGGCCGCGTCCACATGGCCAACCTCTGCATTGCCGGCGGTATGGCTGTCAACGGCGTCAGCGCTCTGCACAGCGACATTCTGCGCAACGATGTGTTCCGGGATGCCTGCGGCATGGAGCCGGAGAAGTTCAAAAACGTCACCAATGGTGTGGATCACCGCCGCTGGATCAGCCAGTGTAATCCGGCGTTGGATCGTCTGATCCGCGACCTGGTGGGCGATGGATATCTGACCCACGCGGAAAAATTGGCCGGTTTGGAGACCTATGCCGATGACGCCACGGTGCAAAGACGCCTGGCGGAAATCAAAACCGCCAACAAAATCGCCTTTGCCAGGTGGGCAAAGGCGCAACAAGGCGTGATGCTCAACACCGACGGCATTTTCAACGTGCAGGTGAAACGTCTCCACGAGTATAAACGACAGCTTTTGAATGTCCTGCAGATCATCACCCTCTATCAGCAGCTGCAGGACGATCCGGGTCGCGATATGGTGCCCCAGACATTCCTCTTCGGTGCCAAGGCCGCGCCCGGCTACGCTGTGGCCAAGCGCATCATTCAGCTCATCAATTCCCTTGCCAAACAGATCGAGGGCGATTCTATCTGCCGTGACAAGCTGCAGGTGTGCTTCCTGGAGAACTACCGCGTCACCATGGCGGAAAAACTGATGCCTGCCAGCGAGATCTCTCAGCAGATCTCCACCGCCGGCAAGGAGGCCAGCGGCACCGGCAACATGAAGTTTATGATGAACGGTGCTCTTACCGTGGGCACCCTGGATGGCGCCAATGTGGAGATGCATCAGGTACTGGGCGACGAGCACATGTTCCTCTTCGGCCTGCACTCCGATGAGGTGGCCGCGCTCCGCGGACAGTATGTGCCCCGGATGTACTATGAGCGCGATCCTATGCTGCGCCGTGCCGTGGACATGCTCAAAGGCACCTTCTCCGATGGCAACAGCTACGAGGACCTGTGGCATCTGCTGGTGGATCGGGACGAATACTTCCTCCTGGCAGACTATGCCTCCTATGTGGATGCCCAGCGCCGAGCCGTGGCGTATTATAAAGATCCCGGGGCATGGAATCGCAGCAGCCTCATCAATATTGCCCGCAGCGGTATATTCGCATCGGATCGCTCTATTGCGGACTATGCCGATACCATTTGGCATGTGCCCTATAAGAAGTAAAAAATATCGCAGGACAATCGTCCTGCGATATTTTTTATCTACCTGATTTACAGACCCAGGCCGGGAATGCCCAGACCACCGGTGAGGGAGTTCATGGAACTGTTCATGGCCTCGTCCGCCTGGCGAATAGCCTCGTTGACGGCAGAGATCACCAGATCCTGCAGCATCTCCACATCTTCGGGATCCACCACTTCCGGCTTGAGCGTAAGAGCGGTCAGCTCCTTCTTGCCGTTCACCGTGGCGCTGACAGCACCGCCGCCCACGGTAGTCGTGAAGGTCTGCTCTTCTACCTTGTGCTGGGCATCTTCCATCTGCTGCTGCATCTGGGCAATCTTCATCTGCAGCTGCTGCTGGCGCATCATCTGACCCTGAGAGCCACCGAAACCGCCGCGTGCGCTATATCCTTTTGCCATAATATTATTCTCCTTGTTTTTTAGTCTTCAATCTTGAAATGGGCAAGGCCCTTGCCCTTGTTCATCAGGTTATCCAGAGCATCTGCCTGAGGTGCTACATGGGAATTGGGAGTGGGGGCTTTCGCTGAGACAGTGACATTTGGGGCAGTGGGCTTGACAGCGGGAGCGTTGCCCACGGAGAACACCACACGCACATCGTGGCCCACCTCACGAGAGGTCACATCCCGCAGAACGTTCAACACGGTGTCGTTGTCCAGGGACCCCTTTACGAAATCATTGGGACAAACTACGCTCAGCACGGTGCCGTCCCAAACGCCGGAGGCCATCCCAAGAAAAACGCGGAAGTTGACGCTCAAACGACCCTTGTACCGATCCAACAGCCGGCCCCAAAGGTCACTGTCACCGGACACTTCTGCCGCAGGAGCAGCCTTTTTCGGAACAGTCGCAGCAGGCTCATCCCAAAGCTTCTCGCCGGGTTCTTCCGGCAGGGGAGGCTCTTCGGGCAGAGGGGGCTCTTCATAGACAGGGGCCTTCTTTGCCGGGGAAGGAGCGGTTTGGGTGGAAACGGTTGCGCCGCTTTCCATAGCTTTTTCCAGCTTGTCCACCCTTGCAACAAGACCGGTGAGATCGCCGCAGAGACTCTCATCACAGAGTTTTAAAAGGCAAAGCTCGGCATCGGTGCGGGGACGGATGCTGCTTTGCAGACCCGCGCAGCATTCCTGCAGGGCCGCGGCCATATTCACAAAGCGCACCAAGGATTCCTGAGCGGCCAGATCGGAAAGCTGCTTGCGGTCGTAAAGTCCGGTAAGTAAGGCGTTTCCCCCATCGGGAGCAGCTTTCATAACGGTCACATCACGGCACAGATCGGAAAGCTCGCTGAGCAGAGCGGCCACATCCTTGCCGCTGCGATAGAGCTGATCGAAAAGTGACAGTACATCGCCCGCCTGACGGGCGGTGATCAGACGCATCATCTGCATGGTTTGCAGACTGCCTGCCAGTCCCAGAACATCCAGCACAGCACGACTGGAAATCGTGCCTTCCGTGGCGCGGCACTGATCCAGAAGGGACAGAGCATCACGCAGAGCCCCGTTTGCCATGCGGGCAAGAATCTCCGCACCATCGGGGGCAAGATCGATGTCTTCTGCCTTGGCAATTTTCAAAAGCTGCTGCTCCATATCCCGGGGCAGGATGCGCTTGAAAGTGAAGCGTTGGCAGCGGGACAAAATGGTGGGCAGCACTTTATGAAGTTCAGTAGTAGCCAGAATGAAGAGCAGATGCTCGGGGGGTTCTTCCAGAATCTTCAGCAGGGCATTGAATGCCGCCGTGGAGAGCATGTGCACCTCGTCGATAATGTACACGCGTTTTTTGAGATTAGAGGGAGTGTAGATGGCCTCTTCCCGCAGGGCGCGGACCTGATCCACACCATTGTTGGAGGCGGCATCCAGCTCCGTCACATCGAGGGTGGTTCCCTCATCAATGGCGCGGCAGGCACTGCACTGGCAGCAGGGAGCGCCGTCAATGGGGTTTTCACAGTTCACCGCCTTGGCCAGAATACGGGCGCAGGTGGTTTTGCCGGTGCCGCGGGTGCCGGTGAAAAGATAGGCATGGCCCACATGACCCTCGGCCACCTGCTTTTGCAGCGTGGAGGTGATATGCTCCTGCCCCACAACCTCTGAAAAGGTCTTGGGCCGCCACTTGCGATATAAGGCTTGATACATAGATACACCTCCCGCTGATAAATAAAAAATGGTTCTCCGCAGCAAGCCACAGAGCCGGCACCCTCGCGGCACATGGACAGTCCCTCTTAATGCTGCTCGGTTCCCCGCCTGACATGATTCGTGGGCATCCATTGCGCGAGACCGGCTCCGCAGCTTGCCGCGGAGGACTCATCTTGCCTATCATACACCAAAAAACTGTATTTGGCAACCACGAGTTTGATGCCCGAGGGTTGCATTTTATAAAAAAAAGGCTACAATATTATTCGTATAATTATAACTGCACATGCAGCGAGAAAAGAAGGTTGATTCCATATGACAAAAATCGATATCGTATCCGGATTCTTAGGTGCCGGCAAGACGACCCTTATCAAGAAACTGCTGGCGGAAGCCTATCAGGGTGAAAAGCTGGTGCTGATCGAGAACGAGTTCGGCGAGATTTCCATCGACGGCGGCTTTCTGAAGGATTCCGGCGTACAGATTTCTGAGATGTCCTCCGGTTGCATCTGCTGCTCTCTGGTGGGTGATTTCAACAAGGCTCTCAAGGAGGTCAAGGCCCAGTTTAACCCCGATCGCATCCTGATCGAGCCCTCCGGTGTGGGCAAGCTCAGCGACGTGATCGTAGCCGTGGAAAACACCGTGAAGGATGCTCCCGACATGAAGCTCAACAGCTTTGTTACCGTGGCCGATGCCTCCAAGGTGAAGGTCTACATGAAGAACTTCGGCGAGTTCTACAATAACCAGATCGAGGCCGCCGGCACCATCATTCTCTCCCGCACCCAGAAGCTCTCTCAGGAGAAGCTGGAGGCGGCTGTCGCCATGCTGCAGGAGAAGAATCCCAATGCCGCTATTCTCACCACACCCTGGGACGAACTGGATGGAAAGACCATCCTCTCCGCCGTGGAGAAGGTCTCCCTGGCGGATGAGCTGCTGGAGAAGATGCGCGCAGAGCATGAGGCTGATGAGGAAGATCATCACCACCATCACCATCACCACGATGGCGAGGAATGCGACGATCCCGAGTGCTCCTGCCACCATCATCATGACGACGATGACGACGAACATGAGCACCACCATCACCACGATCATGATGAGCACGAGCATGAACATGAGCATCACCATCATCACGATGATGATGAGTGCGACGATCCCAACTGCTCCTGCCACCACCATCACCATCACGCCGACGAGGTGTTTACCTCCTGGGGCGTGGAGACCGTCAAGACCTATACCGAGGCAGACATTAACCGCATTCTCACCGCTCTGGACAGCGGCGATTACGGCGCCATTCTTCGCAGTAAGGGCATCGTGGCCTGCGGCGACGGCAAGTGGATCCACTTTGACTACGTGCCTGAGGAGCACGAGGTGCGCTTTGGTGCAGCCGACTATACCGGCCGCATCTGCGTCATCGGTTCTCACCTGGACGAGGACAAGCTCAAGACACTCTTTTCCCTGTAAGGAGACACTATGGATATTCCTGTTTATCTCATTGCCGGCATGCTGGATTCCGGCAAGACCAACTTTATCAACGGCATATTGCAGGACGGTTTTGCCAAGGATGACAAGACCCTTTTGATCTGCTGCGAAGAGGGCGATGAGGAGTATAACTCCAAATACCTCTACAACGTATTCACCTACAAGACCGAAAATCCCGAGGACATGACTCCGGAGCTTTTCAAGAAGCTGGAGAAGCAGTATAAGCCCAAGCAGGTCATCATCGAGTATAATGGCATGTGGATGATCGAGCCGCTGTATCGCAGCGGTCTGCCTGCCAACTGGATCCTCTATCAGATCATGGTGATGGTGGAAGCTCCCACCTTTGAAAGCTATGCCAAGAACATGGGCCAGATCATGATGGAGAAGATCACCAATGCGGACATGATCATTTTCAATCGCTGCAATGAAAAGCTTCGCGCCGATCTGCGCTCCCGCAATCTGCGCATGGTGAACCGTCGCGCCGATATCTATCTGGAAAATGAAGATGGCACCAGTGAGGACTATGTCACTGAGGACATGTGCCCCTTTGACCTCAGCTCCAAAAAGCTGGATGTGGCCGATGATGACTTTGGCATTTGGTATGTGGACATGATGGACAACCCCGGCCGTTACGAGGGTGTGGAGGTACACTTCAAGGGCCTGATGTGCCATTCCAAAAAGTTCAAGGGCGTTCATTGCCCCGGCCGCTTTGCCATGGTGTGCTGTGAAAATGATATGCAGTTTTTGGCTCTGGTGTGCCGCGGCGAGGGCCTTGAGAACTTCAAGAACCGGGACTGGGTGGATATCACCGCCACAGTGAAAAAGGAGTCCTGCGAGGCCTATCAGGGAGAGGGACCTGTTCTGTATGTTTCCAGGATCTCTGCCGCGGAGAAGCCTGCAAATGAAGTGGTCAGCTTCTGATAATAGCAACAAAAAAGCACCGTGCATAAGCATAAGCACGGTGCTTTTTCCATAAGCAGATTCAGGCTTCTTCCGGCCAGGAGGGGTAGCGTTTTTGAATATATCCCTCCATGTCGTCGCGATCCATATCCAGGGCGGCGGCCAATTCGCCGTAGAGGTGTTCCTGGGCACGCTTTAAATACCGCTCGTCCAGCTGACTGGTCTTTTTTCCGTTGGCCAGAGCAAACGTTCGTTTTGCCACCAGCGCCTTGATAAGGGAGACGATCTGAGCACAATCATAGGACATTACACATTGGTGATAACAGTCCTTGGCCAATCGGGGATTGCCCGACGGAATGTCGGCGGCTGACACTGTGGGGAGCTGTTCGATAAAGGCGTTGGCCGCTTCTGCCGTCATGATATGGCGCATCAGCACCTTGGTTTCCACCGGAGTCATCACCGTACCGGAGCGGTACAGCGGCTGCAGGTGATAATAGGCCTGTGCGCTGTCAAACTGAGAAACAGAAGGTGCGCCGATGTGTTCTACGCGACACACGCCTTCTCCGCTGTATACTACCAGATCGCCAACCGAAAACATAAGTACCCCATTCCCATAATTGCCAACATGCTTTTTCTCTCCCGCAAAGTATAGCACACCTTTTTACAAAAGGTAAGAATTTTTTTCTTTTTTTCAAAAAATCCTTTTCCGATCATGAAGGGGTATCCCCGTCTTGCCAAACACCCGGTAATTGGATATAATACGAAAAAACAAACGGAGGAGGGAAATATGATGTCTGCAACGAATCTTTCTGAAACCGTGGATCTGTCGGCCCTGAATTTAGGCCAGGTGACGGTTCGCAATTTGCTGACGGCTCTCATTTCACTGGTGGTGTGTCTCATCGCGATCCGGATGGTTGTTGGTCTTTTGCGGCGTGTTCTGCAAAAGACCAAGCTGGAGGCAAAGCTGCAAAAATATATCATCACCGGTGTGCGCGCCGTGATGTGGCTCATCGGCATTCTGATCATTGTGGATGCCCTGGGGATCCCCATCACATCATTGGTGGCCCTGCTGTCAGTGTTTACCCTGACGATTTCCCTGGCCGTTCAGACGATTCTGAGCAATGTGGCCAGCGGCATGATCCTCTTGAGCAATAAGCCGTTTCGTGTCGGCGACTATGTAGAGACCGCCGGCGGCTGCGGATACATCCGCGACATGCACCTGACGGTAACCGTGCTGGAAACCCGCGACGGCTGCCGGATCACGATTCCCAACGGTGTGCTGTCCGGCGGTACCATCAGCAATTTCGATGCGATGGGGCGGCGCCGCATTACAGTGATGGTCACAGCCAGCTATGATGCACCTCTTGCCACCGTGAAAGAGGCGTTGCAGGAGGCGGCAGGTGCTACGGATAAGATTCTGGCGAATCCGGAACCGGTTGTTACTGTGAGCAATTACGGAGAGAGCAGCATTGAGTACGGCGTCTATTGCTGGTGTCTGCCGGAGGATTACTGGACTGTGCTGCCCGCTCTGACGGAGAAGATCAAATACGCTTTTGATGCCCACGGCATCGAAATGACCTACAACCATCTGAACGTACATATTTTAGATAGGGGATAAGAATATGCTGAAAACACCAGTTGTTGCGGAAGATGCATTTGTGGCAAAAAACACCACGGTGATGGGCAATGTGATTTTGAAGGACGAAACATCTGTTTATTTCGGCGCGGTGCTTCGAGCCGAAGAAGCCACCATCACGGTGGGCCGGGGCACCAATATTCAGGATAACTGCGTTCTGCATGTGGATAAAGATGCCCCGATGACCATCGGCGAAAACTGCACCATCGGTCACGGTGCCATTCTACACGGCTGCACCATCGGGGATAACACCCTGATCGGAATGGGCGCTATTGTACTCAACGGCGCTCAAATCGGCTGTAACTGCCTGATCGCGGCAGGCGCCTTGGTGACCCAGGGCAGTGTGATCCCTGACGGCTCTCTTGTGATGGGTTCTCCGGCGAAAGTGAAACGTCCCATGACGGAAGACGAGATTGAAGGCAATCGGGCGGCTGCAGAGGGCTATCGTCGGGAGCGGACGATCTATTTCGGCAAGTGAAATAATAATAGAAAAACCTGCGGTTCAACGTGAACCGCAGGTTATTTATTTTTATCAGACAGGTGCGTGTTTCGAGTGTTCCCTGTCGGCGGCAATGAGCAGCTTCAAAGCTTCCACTGCGACACGGATGGCAGAGCCGGTGTCTTCACACATCTTCTGGTCCAGCCCGGCGGCCTCGCGCTCCTGATTCCAGATCACATGAAAGCAGCTGCCGCAGCGGCAGCGCAGGGCACTGCACACTACGAACAAGGCAGCAGATTCCATTTCGCTGGCCTTGACGCCCAACCGCTTCCAGGCCTCCCATTTTTGCTGCAATTCATAGGAAACGGGCATGCGCCTGGGATCGTGCTGACCGTAGAAGGAGTCCTTGCACTGGACAACGCCCACGTGGGTGCGCATGTTCAGTGTTCTGGCCGCGGAGACCAGCGCGGTGGTGGTTTCAAAGTCAGGGACAGCGGGGAATTCAATGGGGGCATATTCCCGGCTGGTATGCTCATAGCGAATGGCGCCGGTGGCAATCACCAGATCGGTGCTCTGCACATCCAGATCAATCCCCCCGCAGGTACCGATTCGGATAAAGGTGTCGGCGCCGATGTTGTGCAGTTCCTCCACGGCAATGGAAGCACTGGGACCGCCGATACCGGTAGAACAAACGGAGACCTTTTCACCCAGCAGTGTACCGGTGTAAATGCAGAACTCACGATTTTGGGTGACAAAATGGGCATCGTCAAACAGCGCCGCAATTTTTTCGCAGCGTCCGGGATCACCGGGAAGGATCACATAGCGTCCCACATCGCCCGGAGCGCAGTGGATATGAAACTGTTTTTCCAAATTTTGCACACAAAGCCCTCCTTGCTTGATAAATAATCGTATAATAAAACAAAAAAATACAAATAGTAATAATGATCCCATGAAAAGAATACCACATTTTCGAGAATAATGCAATCCTGTCAGCAATTACCCCAGATAATTATGCGAGCTTTTCAAATACTATTTTCGGCAGTATGAGACTTCATATGCAAATTTAAATTCAGAAAAGGAGGACGTAAGATGAAACAAAAATGGATCGCCTTTGCACTGACGGCCATGACACTGCTGACCCTGATGGGTTGCGGCGAAAAGGATAAAGTGAACAACGCAGACGATGCAAAGCCCAACACCAATTACACCACGCCGACGGATTCCGAGAACGAGAAGCAAAACGATACACTGACTGATAAGGATGACAACAAGGACAGCGAAAAATTCGACAGCACCGAAGACATGGGTAAAACCAGCGAAAAAACAAAAATTGACAATACAGTCAGCGGTACGCAGACCTCGGCCATGAACGCCAGAGGTTACGCGGAGAGCAATCATAATGTCCGCTCCTGGAGCCAGATGGTAGACAACGGCAGAGTGCATGATCGAGACGGTTATCTGTTAGACGGCGAAAACAGCCATTGGTAATTCAATCATCCGGGCAGGTCACAGACCTGCCCTTACATATGGGTTGTCACCGATTTCGGCGCAGCGGGATATACTGTCATAGGGCGTGTCATGCGCCCGTATTTTAGAATTAAAGGCGCTGATATGATGACAATGTTCCTGTGGGGAATATGCGGAACGCTATTTTTATTCCTCATGACATCAGCAGGAGCCGCCACCGTGTTTTTGCTGCGAAAGCCGCTTGCACAGCGGTATGAGGGCCTGGTTCTGGGCTTTGCCGCTGGGGTGATGAGCGCGGCGGGAATCTGGAGTCTTCTTTTGCCGGCGCTGGAGCAGGCAAGCACAGGGGAAATGAGAGCTCCATGGCTGCCCGCCGCAATTGGACTCGTTCTGGGGACGCTTTGCCTGGCGAAATTAGACCGCTTTATTGCCGACGGCGACTCGCCGCAGACGCTGCTTCCGGCGGCGATCACCCTGCATAATGTTCCCGAGGGCATGGCGGTAGGTCTGGGCTTTGCCATGGCGGATTCCCGCGGAGGCCTGGCCATGGCCTGGGCAATGGCCATCGGGATAGGCCTTCAGAACTTTCCGGAAGGAGCTGCAATCTCGCTGCCCCTGCACCAGCAGGGAAGAAGCAAAAAAAGTGCATTTTTGCGGGGCGTGGCATCCGGCGCGGTGGAACCGATTGCGGGTATGCTGGTGTTTTTGGCAGTGGGCTTTTTGGAGTGCGCCATGCCGTGGCTCCTGAGCTTTGCTGCCGGTGCCATGCTGTATGTAGTGGTGGAAGAACTGGTCCCGCAGGGCAAAGGGTCGCACGGCTGCGCCGGGTTTCTTCTGGGTTTTGTATTGATGATGGTGCTGGATGTAGCGCTGGGATAAGGAGGATGTCATGCAGATTCACGTGGTGGTGGCAGGAGATACTGTTTCGTCGGTGGCCGCACAATACGGCGTGTCGCCCTCGTTACTGGGTCAGCTCAATCAGATTCCGGACGGAAATCTTGCAGTGGGGCAGACCCTGGTGGTTTATGACGATGCGGAGATCTATGTAGTGCGTCAGGGCGACACATTGTACGGGATCTCCCGGATGACGGGAGTGCCGGTGCGAACCCTGTACCAGAACAATTACTTTCTGGCCGGGCGTGATGAGGTGCAACCGGGCGACAAGCTGATCCTATCCCTGGGTGAAGAGAAAAAGGGTACACTGGGGGTAAACGGCTATGCGTATCCTTTTATCAGCAAAGGATTGCTGAAAGAAGAACTGCCCTATATGACCTATCTGACCCCTTTTACCTACGGCATCACGGAAAGCGGCGATCTGGTGCCGCTGGACGATGAGAAGCTGCTGACGGATGCAGGGGAATACGGCGTTCAACCATGGATGCATTTATCCACATGGACAGGGGAGCGGTTTGACAGCGAACTGGGTGCTGCTGTTTTGACGGATGCCGACATGCAGGATCGGCTGCTTGCGGCAATCGTGAGCACAGTGCAGGCAAAAGGATATGCCGGACTGGATGTGGATTTTGAATTTCTGCCCGGTGAGCGAAAGGCGGACTATGCGGCGTTTATCGAAAAGCTGCGCAGGCGGCTGAACCCACTGGGCAAGACCGTGATGGTGGCGCTGGCCCCGAAAACAAGTGCCGATCAACCGGGACTTTTATACGAGGCTCATGACTATGCTGCCCTGGGAAATGCAGCCAACGGCGTGCTGCTGATGACCTATGAGTGGGGCTATACCTACGGACCGCCTATGGCGGTGGCTCCGCTGCCGCAGGTAAAAAGGGTGCTGGATTATGCGCTCACCGAGATTCCGGCGGAAAAGATCTTTTTGGGCGTGCCCACCTATGGCTACGATTGGCCGTTGCCCTACGAACGGGGAAAAACACGGGCTACATCCCTTTCACCCACGGAAGCCGTGTCTCTGGCCATACGCTACGGTGCACAGATCCAGTTCGACGGGTATGCGCAGGCACCGTGGTTTCAGTATACGGCATGGGACGGGGTGGTCCATGAGGTGTGGTTTGAAGATGCCCGTTCCTCACTTGCCAAGTTTGCACTGGCAACGGACAATAATCTGCAGGGCGTCGGCCTGTGGAATCTGATGCGCCGTGCGCCGCAGACCTACCTGGTATTAAACGGGTCGTTTACCATCGAGGAAGTATAAAAGCGCAACAACCTTTTGGGTTGTTGCGCTTGCGCTGAAAATGAGCGTGAAAAAAGACGGCCTGGTAGAGAGCCGTCTTTTTTACGAGGGAGAGAATACAATGAAAAAACAGCAGTCGCTTTTCTCATTGTCTGTACAATAACACCATATCAACAAAGCGTCAAGGGGTTTGCGAAAAATTTAACATAAAATTTTTAGGACGACCTTACAAAATTTTAGGGTGGGCGCATTTGAATTGACACTGACTACTTTCTGTGGTACTGTTTAGCATGCTAATGTTTAGCTTGCTAACTTTATCGGAGGGAGATGGTGAGATGGGGAATATGCGAAGTGTCGGGCATTTCGGCCCTTTGATGGGATACTGCGATCATCAGGTGCAGGTGCTGATGGTGCGAATGCTCAAGGAATACGACGTATCTCCCGTGCAGTGCAGGACCCTGGTCTTTCTCCACGAATCCCGGGAGCCGGTAAACCAGAAGATGTTAGAGCAGTATCTCATGGTAAAACCGTCAACCGTCAACGGGATCGTGGGACGATTGGAAGAAAAGGGACTTCTCCGCCGAAGGGCCAGTGCAGAAGATCTGAGATGCCGTATCCTGCAGCTGACGGAACAGGGAATGAGTTTCTATGATGATTTTACGGCCATTATGTGCCGCATGAATGAAATCGTGGAGCAGTGTTACACGGCAGAAGAACTGGCCACTTTGCAGGTATTATTATCGCGCCTGGCGGATACATTGACCCGGGAGGTAAACCAATGAAAAAAATGTTTTCCTATACGAAAGGATATCGTCTGCTGATTCTTCTGGCGATCCTTTGCTCCGTGGGCGAAGCGGTGCTGGAACTGATGCTGCCCCAGGCCATGAGCGATATTGTGGATGTGGGCATTGCCGGCGGCAATCGACAGTACATCATGATCACAGGCATCAAAATGGTGGGCATGGCCCTGTTTGCATTGGCCTTCGGTGTGGGGGCGGCATTTATCGGCGCCAAAGCCGCTATGGGTTTCGGCGCCAATCTGCGCCGGGCGGAGTATGCCCAGGTGCAGAGGTTCAGCTTTGCCAATATCGAGCATTTCTCCACGGCATCACTTATCACACGCCTGACCAATGATGTTTCCTCCGTGCAGATGACACTTTTCATGGGCGTTCGCATTTGTGTCCGTGCGCCGGTGATGCTGATCACGGCCCTCATCATGGCACTGCGTATCAGCCTGCAGCTGAGCCAGGTGTTTTTGGTGGTGATTCCTCTGCTGGGAATCGCCGTGGTGATCATTGTGCGATATGTAGGCCCGTTTTTCACGGCATTGCAGAAGAGCACCGATGGCCTGAACATGGTGGTGCAGGAGGATCTTAATGCCATCCGTGTGGTAAAGTCCTTCGTCCGCGAGGATCGTGAAAAAGAAAAGTTCTCCGAGAAAAACGAAAATCTGCGCACTACCGCGGAGCGCGCATTCGGCTTTGTAGTCAGCTTTATGCCTCTTGTGGTGCTTCTGATGGGCGGTACCATTGTGGCGCTGATGTGGATCGGCGGACACTACGTATTTGCCGGCAGCATGCTCTCCGGCGATCTGCTGGCTTACTTCACCTATGCTACGGAAATCCTGACTTCCCTGATGATGGTGTCCATGGTGCTGATGATCCTCACCCGCGCCATCGCCTGCGGTAAGCGTATCATCGAAGTGTTGGACGAAAAGCCGGAGATCACCGATGCCAAGGCCGATCCTGCCTTGGAAGTGACCGACGGCAGTGTGGATTTTGAGCACGTCTTTTTCAAATATCATGCCACGGCGCAGGGATGGAACCTGTCCGATATCAGCCTGCACATTCCCAGCGGAGCTACGGTGGGCATTTTGGGCGGTACCGGCAGTGCCAAAACCACATTGGTCAGCCTGATTCCCCGTTTGTATGAAGTGGGGGAAGGCAGCGTTCGCGTGGGTGGCCACGATGTGCGGGAATATACCATGGGCCAGCTCCGTGACAGTGTGGCCATGGTGCTGCAGAAGAACACCCTCTTTTCCGGAACCATAGCGGAAAATCTGCGCTGGGGTCGGGAAGATGCCACCGACGAAGAGATTCGGGAGGCCTGTCGCCTGGCCTGTGCGCAGGAATTTGTGGAGGCCCGTCCTGAGGGCTATGAGACCCGCATTGAACAGGGTGGAACCAACGTATCCGGTGGACAGAAACAGCGCCTTTGCATTGCACGGGCCATTTTGCGCCGTCCCAAAGTGCTGATTCTGGATGACAGCACCTCTGCGGTGGATACGGCCACTGACGCCAGGATCCGCGCCGGCCTGAAAACGGCACTGCCCGGCACCACCAAGATCATCATTGCTCAGCGTGTCAACTCCGTGATGGATGCTGACATGATCGTGGTGCTGGATGACGGAAAGATCGCGGGCCTCGGCAACCACGATGAATTGATGACCTCCTGCGATATTTACAGAGAGGTTTACGAATCTCAGCAGGAAGGAGTGAGCATCGATGGCTAAGGGTCACGGCCCCAATGGGCACGGGTTTCAAAAGCCGAAAGATCTTAAGGGCACGGTAAAAAAGCTGTTAGCCTATGTTGTGCGCTACAAGGCCCTTCTTGTGGTGGTGGCCATCTGCCTAGTGCTGAGCTCCGGCACGTCTATTGCCGCCAGCTATCTGCTCAAGCCGGTGCTCAACGACTATATCATTCCCGGCGATTTTCATGGGCTTTTCCGCATGCTGTGCCTGATGGGTGGATTGTTCCTGCTGTCTGCGGCCTGCTCTTATGTCTATGCCAGAATCATGGTCCGCATCGCCCAACAGACGGTGGCCAAACTGCGCCAGGATCTGTTTGATAAGCTGCAGACCCTGCCTTTGCAGTACTTTGATACCCACCAGTCCGGCGATCTGATGAGCCGGTTCACCAACGATATCGACACGGTATCCGAAATGATCGGCAACAGCTTTGTGAGCATCATCTCCAATGCAGTGACTTTTGTGGGCACACTGGCCATGATGCTATACCTCAACTGGGTGCTGACATTGATTACCCTGGCGTTCCTGGGAATGATCGGCGTGGTGGTTAAGACCATCGGCGGAAAGAGCCGTGTGAGCTTCCAGAAGCAGCAGGCTTCTCTGGGCGCTCTGAACGGTTATATTGAGGAGATGATCGAGGGACAGAAGGTCATCAAGGTATTCCACCATGAGGAAAAATCCATCCATGAGTTTTCCGAGCTGAACGATACCTACCGGGATGCGGCCACCGCGGCCCAGGCTTATGCCGGCGCTATGATGCCTGCCATGGGCCAGCTCACCAAGATCAATTATGCGGCGATCTGCTGCGTGGGCGGACTTCTGGCTATCGGCGGTGTGTTTGACGTGGGTTCTCTGGGCGCTTATCTGGTCTATGTGAAGCAGGTCAATCAGCCTGTGATGCAGATGTCCCAGCAGATCAACACCCTTCTGGCGGCCATTGCCGGCGCAGAGCGCATCTTCCATCTGATGGATGAAGCGCCCGAGGTGGATGAGGGGACTACCGTATTGGTACGCGTGGAGAAAGACGGCGATGTTTTGACAGAGACCGCCGAGCGCACCGGCCACTGGGCGTGGAAACGTCCTGACGGTGAGCTCATTGAACTGCGGGGCGATGTGCGCTTTGACCACGTGGACTTTTCCTATGACGGAGAAAAAACAGTGCTGCACGACATCAGTCTTTTTGCCAAGCCGGGCCAGAAGATTGCTTTTGTAGGCTCCACCGGCGCGGGAAAGACCACCATCACCAACCTGATCAACCGATTTTACGACATTCAGAAAGGAACCATTACCTACGATGGCATCGACGTAAAGGAGATTCGCAAGGAGTCTCTTCGTCGCTCCCTGGGGATGGTGCTGCAGGATACTCATCTTTTCAGCGGCACCATCGCCGACAACATCCGTTACGGCAGATTGTCCGCTACGGATGAGGAGGTCAATGCCGCGGCACGGCTTGCCAACGCCGACACCTTTATCCGCCATCTGCCACAGGGCTATGATACTGTTATCACCGGAGACGGTGGAAGCCTCAGCCAGGGCGAACGTCAGCTGCTGGCCATTGCCCGTGCCGCCGTGTCCGATCCTCCTGTGCTGATTCTGGATGAGGCAACTTCTTCCATTGATACACGCACGGAGAAACTCATCGAGCAAGGCATGGACAAACTGATGGAAAACCGCACGGTGTTTGTGATTGCCCATCGCCTGTCCACCGTCCGCAATGCCAAAGCCATTCTGGTGCTGGAGGGCGGCAGGATCATTGAGCGTGGCGACCATAGCGATCTGCTGGAGCAGAAAGGCAGATATTATCAACTCTACACAGGTGCTGAAGAATTGGACTGAAGGAGGAATTATCATGACCGATCGTGAGCTTTGCCAAAAGGCCATTGAAATGATGGACAAAGCGTATGTACCCTATTCCCACTTCCCAGTGGGCGCGGCACTTCTCTGCGCCGACGGAACGGTTTTCACCGGCTGTAACATTGAAAATGCCGCCTACGGCTGCACCATCTGCGCCGAACGCACCGCCATCTTTAAGGCGGTCAGCGAGGGGCATAAGGACTTCGTGCATATCGCTATTGCGGGAAAATCCGAGGATTACTGCGTACCCTGCGGTTCCTGCCGCCAGGTGATGATGGAGTTTGCACCCCGGATGGAGGTCATCTGCCTCAACGGAAAAGGCGAGAGCCGCAAATTCGCCCTGAAAGAGCTACTGCCTTACGGTTTTGATCAAAGCTGGTTGTGACAGGGCGCGATTTTCTATTGTGAAATCGGAAATAGCGTGATACAATACCTGCGTAAATGACGGCGCTTTTTGTAAGCACCTGCAGGATAAAGGAGAGACAATATGAAATTAGGTATCGTGGGCCTGCCCAATGTGGGCAAGAGTACCCTTTTCAATGCCATTACCAACGCCGGTGCCGAGAGCGCCAACTATCCCTTCTGCACCATCGAGCCCAATGTGGGCGTGGTGGCCGTGCCCGACGAGCGGCTGGACAAGCTGGCGGAAATGTATGAGCCCGACAAGAAGACTCCCGCTGTCATCGAGTTCGTGGACATCGCAGGTCTGGTGAAGGGCGCTTCTCAGGGCGCGGGTCTGGGCAATAAGTTCCTGGAGAACATCCGCCGCACTGATGCCATCGTCCATGTGGTGCGATGCTTTGATGATGAGAACATCATGCACGTGGTGGCTGATGCCGGCACCAACGTTCCCGTGGATCCCCTGGGCGATATCGAGACCATCGACCTGGAGCTGATCATGGCCGATCTGGAGATGGTGAATCGCCGGGTGGAAAAGGCCACCAAGGCCGCCAAGGGTGACAAGAAATTCCTGAAGGAAGCAGAGCTTTTTGCAGAGCTGGCCAGGCATCTGGACGGCGGCAAGTCCGCCCGTACCTTCGAGTGCAGCGAGGAGGATGCCGCTGTGCTGGCCACCGCCGATCTTCTGAGTTTGAAGCCCATCATCTATGCCGCCAATATGGATGAAGCAGGCTTTGCCGACTGCGAATCCAATCAGTATTACGGCCTTGTCCGTGACCTGGCCGCCAAAGAGGGCGCTCAGGTGCTGCCTATCTGCGCCAAGCTGGAGCAGGACATCGCTGAGCTGGATGATCCTGAGGAGCGTGCCATGTTCCTGGCCGAGCTGGGCGTGGAGAAGTCCGGTCTTGACCGTCTGATCCAGTGCTCTTACGATTTGCTGGGTTTGATCTCCTTCCTCACCTACGGCAAGGACGAGTGCCGCGCCTGGACCATCCGCAAGGGCACCAAGGCACCTCAGGCCGCCGGTAAGATCCACAGCGATATCGAGCGTGGCTTCATCCGTGCCGAAACCATCAACTTTGCCGACATGATCGCCTGCGGCAGTGTGGGCGCCGCCAAGGAAAAGGGCCTGCTTCGCAGCGAGGGTAAGGAGTATGTGGTCAAGGACGGCGATATGATCTACTTCCGCTTTAACGTGTAACATAAAAGAGGGGCGTGAGCCCCTCTTTTTTCATGTACCAAAGCATTTATCTCACACAGTCGCGGGTGATCTCAGACAGCGAATGGACACCGCACATGGCCATGGCATCCTGTAGCTCAGCTTTCAGTTGGTTTACATAAACGTGTACACCCTCGGCGCCGCCTCCATAGACCATGGTGACAAACGGCCGACCGATCAGCACACCGTCAGCCCCCAGCGCCAGCGCCTTGAACACGTCAAGTCCGGTGCGGATGCCGCCGTCCACGAATACTTTGACCTTGTCGCCCACAGCGGCGGCGATCTCCGGCAGGACTTCTGCGGTGGCGGGGCATTGATCCAGCACGCGGCCACCGTGATTGCTCACCACAATGGCGGCGGCACCGGCCTCTACAGCTTTTTCCGCACCGCGGACGGTCATGATACCCTTGATGATAAAGGGCACTTCGGCGGCTTTTACGATGCGCTTTAATTCCTCCACGGTTTTACTGCCGGCAGGAGGCGTGAGGTTTTTCAGGAAGGGAAGACCGGCGGCATCAATATCCATGGCGATGGCCATGGGTTTTGCCGCTTTGGCGGCGTTTAATTTTTCAAAGAGCGTGTTTTCGTCCCAGGGCTTCATGGTAGGAATGCCGCTTCCGGCCTTTTCAATGGCGCAAAGCGCACCGGTCATGACGGCGGGATTGGTGCCGTCGCCGGTAAAAGCGGCGATGCCGGCATCGGCGCAGGCACTGACCAGGATGTCATTGTAGCTGAGGTCGTCGTATTTGTCGCCGTAGTGAAGCTTCATAGCGCCCACAGGGGCGGCAAAAATGGGAGATACAAAGTCGCGCCCGAAGCAGGAGAAGGTGGTATCCACGGGCCGGTTCTCACAGATGGTGTCCATGTTCAGACACAGCTCCTGCCACTTGGCGTAGTTGCGGATAAAGCCGGTGCCCAGTCCCTTGGCACCGGGGCCGGGAATGGTGTTTTTACAGGCGACACCGTTGCATACGGGGCAGGCCTTGCAATAGGGACCCACTTGCCCGCGGGCGGCGGTCAGAACTTCTGATACGGTCATGACAATACGCTCCTTTCTTTTGTTGCCCCTATTTTAGTTCAAATGTCGAAGAATTGCAATCCAAAACCGCTTGCGGGAGGTGCTTTTTCGGTGTATACTCGTCCGGAGAAAGAGGTGAATACCGTGTCGAGAGGAAAAGCTGAGGTTCTTTTGGCCTCTGTGATCATTGCCCGCAGCACATCCTTTGTGTTTAATAAAATCGGATTGGGCACCATGAGTGCTTTCAATATGTTGGCGGTTCGGTTCCTGCTGGCGTTCATTCTGCTGCTGGTGCTGTTTTTTCGGCGGGTCATGCAAAAAGTGGACCGAAAGACACTGCTGTACGGAGCACTGGTTGGTTTTATCTTCTTTGCCGTTATGTCCGGCGAGATGTTCTCCCTGAAAACGGTATCCAGCGGGACCGTTTCCCTTTTGGAAAATCTGGCGATCATTTTTGTGCCGCTTCTGGAGGCGATCATCACCCGTACACGGCCGAGAGGTTTACAGCTTCTCTGCGCCGCCATTGCCCTTGTGGGAGTGGCTCTGGTAACGCTGAAAGAGGGACGCATTACTCTGGGTCTTGGAGAGTGTATCGCCTTTGGCACAGCATTGCTATACGCCTGCGGAATCATTGTCATCGATCGCACCAGCCATCGCTGTGACGGATTTACCATCGGAATATTAGAGGTGGGCTTTTTGGGATTGTTTTCACTTTTGGGATCCCTGCTGTTTGAGAGTCCGCGCCTTCCCGATACGCCGCAGGAATGGGGGATCATACTGGTACTGGCCGTTGTTTGCACAGGGTTCGGTTACACGCTCCAACCGGTGGCACAGGGCCATACCACGGCCCAGAGAGCCAGCGTGTTCTGCGCACTCAGTCCGGCTTTTGCCGCCATCTTCGGCGCGGTGATACTTCATGAGCGAATGACGCCGTGGGGCTATGTGGGCATCGTTCTGATCCTGGGGAGCATTCTGCTGCCCCATGTGCCTGCTTTGGTGGAGAAATACGAAGCGGAGGAGAAGCCGTGAAGTATCGGGCGATACTATTTGATATGGACGGCACGGTGCTGGACACCGTGGACGATCTGACTGATGCCGTCAACTGTACTTTGACGAAATGGAAAAGACCTGCCGTGACAAGGCAGCAGGTGGTGGATGCCACCGGTAACGGTGCCCGCGTACTGGTAGCGAATTGTCTGGAACGGGGATATGACGATCCGGATTATGAAGCCATTGCCGAGGAGTATCGCAAGTATTATGCTGCGCACTCTCTCGTCAAGACCGCACCTTATCCCGGCACGGTGGCGATGCTGCGGAAATTGCGGGAAAACGGGGTGAGGGTAGCTATTGTGTCCAACAAGCCCCATGAGGCGGTGCTGGAGTTGGCCGATAAGCTGTTTCCGGGCATTCCTTCTTTTGGCGAACAGCCCGGTATTCCCAAGAAACCGGCACCGGATATGGTGCAGTATGCTATGGCGCAAATCGGCGCAAGTTGTGATTCCGCGGCCTATGTGGGCGACAGCGAGGTGGATATGCAAACGGCGCAGAACAGCCATCTGGACTTTATCGGCGTCAGCTGGGGCTTCCGCGGCCGGGAAAAGCTACTGGAGATTGCACCGAAAGCCACCGTGGTGGATTCCTGGGAAGAATTTCTGAAAGTTATCCGTTGACAACGCAAAAAAACGCGCATATAATATACTCCAATCTTGAAAATGCGTTGACGGAGAAGAGATTTTCCACCCATCGGATCAGAGAGGAACGCCAAGGCTGGAAGCGTTCTGCGATGAAGAGAAGTCGGTACCACTCCTGAGCTGTCTGCGAGGAGCAGAACGGGGACTTCCCGTTACAGAAGTCACGAGCGATGGCCGAAAGGTCATAAGCAGGGTGGAACCGTGGAGTAATCATATTACCTCACCCCTGAATACCAGGGGTGAGGTTCTTTTTATCCTTTCCCCGATACTTTAAGGAGGAAAACACCATGAGCGAAGAAAACATCTACACCTTTGAAAACGAGACCTATCGCAAGACCTATTGGCATACCTGCTCCCACGTGCTGGCACAGGCTGTGAAGCGCCTTTATCCCGAAGTGAAGCTGGCTATCGGCCCCTCAATCGACAACGGTTTCTACTATGACTTTGACGCGCCCTTCAACTTTACCCAGGAGCATCTGGATGCTCTGGAAGCTGAGATGCGCAAGATCTGCAAGGAGAAGCTGCACCTGGAGCGCTTTGAGCTGCCCCGCGGCGAGGCCATCAAGTTTATGGAAGAGCGGGAAGAGCCCTACAAGGTGGAGCTCATCAATGACCTGCCTACCGATGCCGTCATCAGCTTCTACAAGCAGGGCGAGTTCACCGACCTGTGCGCCGGCCCCCATCTGGATTCCACCGGCCGCATCAAGGGCAACGCCATCAAGCTGACCCAGTGCTGCGGTGCTTACTGGCGCGGCGACTCCAATAAGAAGATGCTCCAGCGTATCTACGCTGTGGCCTTCCCCAAGAAGGAGGAACTGGACGAGTATCTGGCCCAGCAGGCGGAAGCTCTCAAGCGCGATCACAACAAGATCGGCCGTGAGCTGGAATATTTCACCACCGTGGACTTCATCGGTCAGGGTCTGCCCCTGCTGCTGCCCAAGGGCGCCCGCGCCGTGCAGCAGCTGCAGCGTTGGGTAGAGGACACCGAGGAGAAGTGGGGCTATGTGCTGACCAAGACTCCTCTGTTCGCCAAGCGCGAGCTGTACCGCATCTCCGGTCACTGGGATCACTATCTGGACGGCATGTTTGTCATGGGCGATCCCCAGGATGAAACCAAGGAGTGCTTTGCCCTGCGTCCCATGACCTGCCCCTTCCAGTATCAGGTCTACC